>Ga0056115_1000101_pt1 | contig 44515 bp, 36 predicted proteins | sample WorMetOlspDAHAB1_FD_77007 | JGI IMG/M metagenome (GOLD analysis project Ga0056115, IMG submission 77007) | Marine gutless worms symbiont microbial communities from Max Planck institute for Marine Microbiology, Germany - Olavius sp. DAHAB.1 ...
CCGGTAACCCTTGTGCTGGGCGGCGCCCGATCGGGCAAGAGCCGTTGGGCCGAGGACCAGATCGCGGCGGGCTTCGAGGCGCATTGGAGCGGCGCGCTCTACCTGGCGACCGCCGAGCCCGGGGACGCGGAAATGGCGGCCCGGATCGCCGAACACCAGGCCCGGCGCGGCGAACGCTGGGAAACGGTCGAATGCCCCATCGGGCTGCCGCGGGTGATCATGGAACACACGAAGGCCGACCGGCCGCTGCTGGTCGACTGCCTGACCTTGTGGCTGAGCAACCTGATGCTGTCCGACAGGGACGTCACCGCCATGACCGCCGCCTTGCTGGGGACACTGAACGGACCGCCGGGGCCAGTGGTGCTGGTCTCCAACGAAGTCGGGCTGGGCATCGTGCCGGAAACCGAGCTGGGACGGCGGTTTCGCGACGCCCAGGGGCGCCTCAACCAGCAGGTCGCGGCAGTCGCCGACCGGGTCGTCTTCATGGCTGCGGGCTTGCCATTGGTGCTGAAGGACGGCAAACCGTCCGGGAACGGAATTGGGGATTGAACGAATGGCCGAACGGATCGCAGCAACGATCATCACGGGTTTCCTGGGCGCCGGGAAGACCAGCCTGATCCGCCACCTGGTGGAAAACAACGACGGGCGCCGCCTGGCCTTCCTGATCAACGAGTTCGGCGACCTGGGCCTGGACCGGGAGCTGCTGTTGGGATGCGGCATCGAAGGCTGCGGCGACGGCGACATCGTCGAACTGACAAACGGCTGCATCTGCTGCACCGTCGCCGACGACTTCCTGCCCGCCATGGAGGCGATCCTGGACCGGGAGGAGGCGCCGCATCACATCCTGATCGAAACCTCGGGCCTGGCCCTGCCCAAGCCGCTGGTCAAGGCGTTCGAATGGCCGGAAATCCGCACCCGGGTGACGGTGGACGGCGTGGTCGCGGTGGTCGATGCGGCCGCCGTGGCCGACGGCCGGTTCGCCGACGATCCGGAGGCGGTCCAGCGCCAGCGCCAGGCCGATCCGTCCCTGGACCACGAAAACCCCCTGGAAGAGGTGTTCGAAGACCAGCTCTCCTGCGCCGACGTCATCGTTCTGAACAAGGCCGACCTGGTGGCGGACGCGGCCCTGGCCGCAGTGGAGCGGGATCTGGAAGCGCAGGCGCGCCCGGGCGTGCGTCTGATGCGGTCCGCCAACGCCAAGGCCGACCCGGCGGCGCTGATCGGGCTGGGCATGGAGGTCGAAAACGACCTTCAGACCCGACCCTCCCATCACGACAGCGCCGACGACCACGACCACGACGATTTCGACTCGTTTTCAATCACGCTGGACCCGGTCCACGATGTGGGAGAACTGGAGGCGCGCCTGGCCCGCGCGGTGCGGGAGCACGATATCCTGCGGATCAAGGGCATCCTGGACCGTCCCGGCGCCGAACGCCGCGAGGTCCTGCAGGGCGTCGGGCCCCGGCTGCAGCGTTATTTCGACCGCCCCTGGGCGGCCGACGAAGCGCGCGCGTCCGGCTTGGTGATCATCGGTTTCGCCGGCATGGACAAGGGCGGCATCGAAGCGATCATCCGCGGCGAAGCGGAATGACCTTGCGTTACGCGATCATCGGCTCCGGCATGATGGGGCAGGAGCATATCCGCTTCCTGAACCACATGGAGGGCGCGACGGTAACGGCGGTCGCAGACCCCGACCCGGGCATGCGGGCAAAGGCCGCGGAGCTGGCAGGCGCGCAGGCCTTCGCCGACCATGCGGAAATGCTGGGCGCCGGCCTGGCCGACGCCCTGATCATCGCCTCGCCCAACCACACCCACAAGGACGTGCTGTTGGACATGTTGGGATCGGACCTTCCGATCCTGGTGGAAAAGCCTCTCTGCACCACGGCGAAGGACTGCGAAACGGTGCTGCGGGCGACTGCAGGACGTGCCGCGCCGGTCTGGGTGGCCATGGAATACCGGTACATGCCGCCCGTGGCGCGCCTTCTGGAAGAAATAGGAGCGGGCACGATCGGCCGGACACACATGGTATCGATCCGCGAACACCGCTTTCCGTTTCTGGAGAAGGTGGGAAACTGGAACCGGTTCGCGCGGTTTACCGGCGGGACGCTGGTGGAAAAATGCTGTCACTTCTTCGACCTGATGCGCCTGATCGCCGAAAGCGAGCCGACGCGCATCTACGCGTCGGGCGCCCAGGACGTGAACCACCTGGACGAAGTGATCGAGGGCGAAACGCCCGATATCATCGACAACGCCTACGTGATCGTGGATTTCGCGAACGGCATCCGCGCCGCTCTCGATCTTTGCATGTTCGCGGAGGCCAGCCGCGATGAGGAAGAGGTCGCGGTCATCGGCGACAAAGGCAAGGTGGAGTGCGGCACCCCGTCCTCGACGCTGATCATCGGCAAGCGCCAGAAGGTGGAGCGCATGGGAACGGCCCTGCCGCTGATCCGCGAGACCGTCGAGGTCGACCCGGTGCTCTTGGAACTGGGCGACCACCACGGCGCCACATACTTCCAGCACCAGCGCTTCGCGGAGATGATCCGCACCGGCGGCACGCCCGAAGTGACGCTTGAAGACGGGCTGAAAGCGGTCCGCATGGGCGCGGCCGCGGAGGAGTCGATCAAGACGGGAATGCCGGTGGCGCTGTAACGCGGTTGGCACCGGAACCAAAAGCCCCTCTCCACGGAGGGAGAGGGGTTGGGGTGAGGGTGTTACAGGCACCTGAACCCCTCCCAAGAAAAGAATCGGCCGCCCCGAAGGGCGGCCGAATGTGCTTTCGGTGTGGAGCGCAGCCTTATTCGGCCTGCGCCTTCTCCCGGCCGCCGCGGCGGTTGCCGCGATCGCCGCGGTCGCCCCGGTCACCACGATCGGAGCGCTCTTTCGGCAGGTCGCCCAGGTCTTCGCCGGTTTCCTGGTTGACCACGCGCATCGACAGCCGGACCTTGCCCCGCTCGTCGATGCCCAGGCATTTCACGTAGACCTCGTCGCCTTCGTTCACCACGTCGGTGACCTGGGCGGTGCGGCCCTGGGCCAGTTCGGAGATGTGGACCAGACCGTCGCGCGAACCAAGGAAGTTCACGAAGCAGCCGAAGTCCAGCACCTTCACGACCTTGCCGCGATAGATCACGCCCGGCTCCGGCTCGGCGACGATGTCCTTGATCCAGTCCACCGCCTTCTGGCCCGCCTCGTTGTCCACCGAGGCGACCTTGATGGTGCCGTCGTCTTCGATGTCGATCTTGGCGCCGGTCACCTCGCAAATTTCGCGGATCACCTTGCCGCCGGTCCCGATCACTTCGCGGATCTTGTCGCGCGGGATCTCGAAGGCGACGATGCGCGGCGCGTTGTCCGACACGTCGTCACGGCTTTCGGAAATGGCATCGGCCATCCTGCCCAGGATATGCAGACGTCCGTCGCGGGCCTGGGCCAGCGCGGTCTTCATGATGTCCTCGGTGATCGAGGTGATCTTGATGTCCATCTGCAGCGAGGTCACGCCATCGTTCGTGCCCGCGACCTTGAAGTCCATGTCGCCCAAATGGTCCTCGTCGCCGAGGATGTCGGACAGGACCGCGACCCCGTCGTCCTCCTTGATCAGGCCCATGGCGATGCCGGCGCAGGGCTTCTGCAGCGGAACGCCCGCATCCATCAGCGCCAGTGACGTGCCGCAGACGGTCGCCATCGAGCTGGAGCCGTTGGACTCGGTGATCTCCGAGACGACGCGGATGGTGTAGGGGAAGTCCTCCTTCTCCGGCATCATCGGACGGATCGCCCGCCAGGCGAGCTTGCCGTGGCCGATCTCGCGGCGGCCGGGCGAGCGCAGGAAGCTGGCCTCGCCGACCGAGTAGGGCGGGAAGTTGTAATGCAGCATGAAATGCTCGCGATATTCGCCTTCCAGCGCGTCGATGATCTGCTCGTCCTGCCCGGTACCCAGCGTGGTCACGACCAGCGCCTGGGTCTCGCCGCGGGTGAACAGGGCCGAACCGTGCGCCCGGTCCAGCACATGGACCTGGCAGTCGATCGGCCGGACGTCGGAGGTCGTGCGACCGTCGATCCGCTGGCCGGTCTGCAGGATGTTGCCGCGCACCACGTCGCTTTCCAGGCCCTTGAACAGCTTGCCTGCCAGCTCGACGTCATGCTCTTCGCTCTCCAGCGTCGCCAGCGCCTGTTCCTTCACCTGGGCGACGGCCTCGACCCGCTCCTGCTTGACGACCTTGGAATAGGCCTCGCGCAGGGGCGAATCGGCGACCTCCTTCAGGCGCGCCTTGACCGTTTCCTCTTCCGGATCGGCCTCGGGCATGTCCCAGGGTTCCTTGGCGCAGTCCTCGGCCATGTCGATGATCAGGTCGATCACCTTCTGGAACTCGCGGTGACCGAACATCACGGCGTCCAGCATGGTTTCTTCGGAAAGCTCCGAGGCTTCGGATTCGACCATCAGCACGCCTTCGCGCGTGCCGGCGACCACAAGGTCCAGCGCGCTGTCGGGAAGCTGGTCCATCGTCGGGTTCAGCACGAACTCGCCGTCGATCTGGCCGACCCTGGCGCCGCCGATCGGACCCAGGAAGGGCACGCCGGAAATGGTCAGCGCAGCACTTGCGCCGATCATCGCCACGATGTCGGGGTCGTTCTCAAGGTCGTGGGCCAGGACGGTGCAGATGACCTGCGTCTCGTTCCGGAAGCCCTTCGCAAACAGCGGACGGATCGGTCGGTCGATCAGGCGCGAGGTCAGCGTTTCCTTTTCGCTGGGCCGGCCTTCGCGCTTGAAGAACCCGCCCGGGATCTTGCCCGCGGCGAAGGTCTTTTCCTGATAGTTCACCGTCAGCGGGAAGAAATCGACGCCGGCGCGCGGCGCCTTCTGGGCGACCGCCGTGCACAGCACCTGGGTGCCGCCGTAGGTCGCAAGCACTGCGCCATCGGCCTGGCGCGCGATCCGGCCCGACTCCAGCGTCAGAGTGCGGCCGGCAAGTTCAATTTGTTTCTTGGTGATTTTGAACATCAATTCTCTCTTTCGTCACCATCATGCGGACATCCGCCGCGCGGCCCTCATGGCCACGCGCGGTCGGCGACGACGCTGGAAAAAGCCCGGACTGTTTCGCGTGCCCGGATGCGATCTGCTGCAATTTCCGTTGAATGGTCTCTCGTCGCCTAATGAAACGGGGCGCCCCTAGTCGGCGCCCCGGCAAACTGTGCTCGTCTAACGTCTGATACCGAGTTCCTTGATCAGGCTCTCGTAGCGCTCAACTTTCTTGCGCTTCAGGTAATCGAGCAGCCGCCGGCGTTGACCGACCATCAGAAGGAGTCCCCGGCGGGAGTGGAAGTCCTTCTTGTGGGTTTGAAGATGCGCGGTCAGATTCTTGATGCGCTCCGTCAGGATTGCGACCTGGACCTCGGGGGATCCGGTGTCGCCGGCCTGATGCGCGAACTGGCTAATCAACTCGGTCTTGCGTTCTGCCGTAATCGACATGTCTTCTAATACTCCTCGGCATCGCATGGTCGTCAGATATTCAATACACGCATCGGCTGTACTTCGCCACGACTGTAACGGGTCAGGGCGACCGGCTGGCCTGCATTCATCGCCAGCACGGTGTCGCCTTCGGACAGACCCGCTATCCGCGTGAGATCAACCTTACGCAACAAGGAGACGGCCTGTCCGTTTCTGAGGCGGCCCGCCTCTCCTTCGGTCAGACTGAGCGCCGGGATGCCGTCCAGCGCCGCTTCGACCGGCAGCAATATCCGCTGCTGTTCAGCGGGTGTATGACCCAAATCGTCAAGCAGGTCCAGCGAAATTGCATCCTCTTCGGTAAACGGACCGACCGCGGTCCGGCGCAGCTGAACCAGGTGCCCGACAGTGCCCAGGGCCAGGGCCAGGTCCCGCGCCAGTGCGCGGATATAGGTGCCCTTGCCGCATTGGACCTCGAACCGCGCCTCTTCTTCGGAAACCGCCTCCAACAGCCGGAAGACGTGCACCAGGACCCGGCGCGGCGCAATCTCGGGCTTTTCCCCGGCCCGGGCCAGGTCGTAGGCCCGTTCGCCGGCGATCTTGACCGCCGAATAGGCGGGCGGAACCTGCTCGATCTCGCCGACAAAACCGGCAAGCGCGCCTTCGATCGCCGCAACCGACGGGCGAACCTCGCTGGTGCGCACCACCGCGCCCTCGGGGTCGTCGGTTTCGGTGGCGACGCCCCAGCGCACGGTGAACCGGTAAGACTTCGGCCCCTCCATCACGTAGGAAACGGTCTTGGTCGCCTCGCCCAAGGCGATCGGCAACAGGCCCGTGGCGAACGGATCCAGCGTGCCGCCATGGCCGGCCTTGGCGGCATCGAAGGTCCGTTTTACCCGGCCGACGACCGAGGTCGAAGTGGCGCCGGCCGGTTTGTCAACCACGACCCAGCCGTGAACCGAGCGGCCCTTGCGCTTACGTCCCATCCGGCTCGCCGTCCTCGTCGTGCGCGACGAGGTCCTGGGCGACGTCGGGACGCCGCAGCAGGCTGGCGATTCGTTCGGCCTCGTCGAAGCTGGTGTCGCGTTCGAAGCTGAGATTGGGGGTGTAACGCAGGTGAATCAGCGAGCCCAGGCGGCTCCGCAGATAGGGCCGCGCCCGGTTAAGCGCCGCCAACAGCTCCGCATCGTCGCCGCCGCCCAGGGCGCTGACGAAGACGGTCGCGTTTTTCAGATCCGGGCTGGCGCGCACTTCCGTCACCGTGACGGGACGCGCGGCAATCGCCGGATCGCGCAAGTCGCCGTGGGCGAAGATCGACGCCAATGCGTGGCGGAGTTCTTCGCCGACACGCAACTGGCGCTGGGATGGCGGACGTCTTCTGCTCATCGTCGCCTGTGGCGGGCCTGTCGCGCGCAGCGGTCAGGCTACAGCGCGCGGGCCACCTCTTCGACCTCATAGCATTCCAGGATGTCGCCGGCCTTGACGTCGTCGTAGTTTTCCAGGGCCATGCCGCACTCGTAGCCGTTCTGGACTTCGCGAACATCGTCCTTGAACCGCTTGAGCTGCTTGAGGTTGCCCTCGAAGATCACCACGTCGTCGCGCAGCAGACGCACTTTCGCACCGCGCAGGACCTTGCCTTCCGTGACCATGCAGCCCGCGACCTTGCCCACCTTGGAAATGTTGAAGACCTCGCGGATTTCCGCGTAGCCCAGGAACTTCTCGCGCTGTTCCGGAGCCAGAAGGCCGCTCATCAGCGCCTTCATGTCGTCCATCACGTCGTAGATGATGGAATAGTAGCGGATGTCCACGGCGTCCCGGCGCGCCATTTCGCGGGCCTGCGGGTTGGCGCGCACGTTGAAGCCGATCACGACGCCGCCGCTGGAATGGGCCAGCGTCACGTCGGATTCGGTGATGCCGCCGACCGCGCCGTGCAGGACGCGGACCCGCACCTCGTCGTTGGAGAGTTTTTCCAGCGCGCCGCGGATCGCTTCCAGCGACCCCTGGACGTCCGCCTTGACAACCACGGCAAGCTCTTGCGCTTCGCCTGCCTTGATCTGGTCGAACATCTGCTCCAGCGTGCCGCGCCCGACCGCGGTAATTTCCTTCTCGCGCAGGCTCCGCTGGCGATACTCGGCGATTTCGCGGGCCCGGCCCTCGTCTTCCAGGACCAGAAAATCGTCGCCGGCCTGCGGCGTTCCCTGAAGCCCCAGAACCTCCACAGGGGTGGAGGGCCCGGCGCTCTTGATCTGCTGGCCGCGGTCGTCCAGCAAAGCGCGGACCCGGCCCCATTCGCTGCCGGCCACGAAAATGTCGCCCTGCTCCAGCGTGCCGTTCTGCACCAGGATGGTGGCGACCGACCCGCGGCCGCGTTCCAGCTTGGCCTCCACGATGGCGCCCTGGGCCGCCCGGTCCGGATTGCCCTTCAGCTCCAGGAGTTCGGCCTGCAGCAGGATCGCCTCTTCAAGCTTGTCCAGGTTCGTCTTCGCCGTTGCGGAAACCTCAACGGCCAGCACATCGCCGCCCAGTTCCTCGGTCACCAGTTCGTGTTCCAGAAGCTGGTTGCGGATCCTGTTCGCGTCGGCATCCGGGCGGTCGCACTTGTTCAGCGCGATGATGATCGGCACTTCCGCCGCCTTTGCGTGGTTGATGGCCTCGACCGTTTGCGGCTGCACGCCGTCATCGGCCGCCACCACCAGGACCACGATGTCCGTGACCTTGGCGCCGCGGGCGCGCATGCTGGTGAAGGCTTCGTGGCCCGGCGTGTCCAGGAAGGTGATCTTGTCTCCGCTCGACATCGTCACCTGGTAGGCGCCGATATGCTGGGTGATGCCGCCGGCCTCGCCCGCGACCACGTCGGTCGCCCTGAGCGCATCCAAAAGCGAGGTCTTGCCGTGGTCGACATGGCCCATGACCGTCACCACGGGCGCGCGCGGCGCCAGCTTGGCGGGGTCGTCCTCGGGACCGACCAGCCCGGACTCCACGTCCGCCTCCGACACGCGCCTAATCTTGTGCCCGAATTCCGCCACAACAAGTTCGGCCGTGTCGGCGTCGATGGTGTGGTTGACGCTGGCCATGACGCCCAGCTTCATCAGCACGCGCACCACGTCGTTGGCGCGCTCGGCCATCCTGTTGGCGAGGTCCGCAACGGAAATCGCCTCGGGCAGCACGACCTCGCGAATGACCTTCTCGCGTCGGCTGCGTTGTTCCTGACCCTGCTGGCGCTCCTTCTCGCGCTGGCGCCGAAGCGCAGCCAACGACCGGCCCCGGCGCAGATCGAGATCCTCGTCCTCGCTTTCCAGCGCCTGGGATATCGTCAGCTTGCCGCTGCGCCGCCGCGGCTCGTCCCGCAGCCTCAGCGGCTTTTTCTGGTCGCCGCCCTTGCCGCGGCCCTTGCCTTCTTCGCGGCCCTTTTCCTCTTCCTGCATCGGCCGGCGCGCGGGCTCTTCGGCCTTGCGCCGCGGCTGCGCCGGCTCGGCCGGCACCGCCTTTGCCTGTTCCTCTGCCTGCTGCTTCGCCTGTTCTTCGGCGATCCTGCGGGCTTCTTCTTCCTCCTGCTTGCGCTTGGCCTCTTCCTCGGCAAGCCGCTCGGCCTCCTCCTCGGCCTTGCGGGCGGCTTCGGCCTCGGCGACCTTGCGCAACTCGTCGTCGTGCGCGGCGTCCTGCAGGGCTTTGAGCCGCGCGGCGCGCTCGCCCTCGGTGAGGTTGCGGAACGTGCGTTCCACCTCCTCCGGCGTCGGCGCCGCCTCTTCGGCCAGATGGGGTTGAACCGCCTCCATCTTGCCGCCCTTGCCGCGTTCGAAGGTGCGCTTGCGCTTGACCTCGACAGTGACCGTCTTCGAGCGGCCGTGGCTGAAGCTCTGCTTGACCTGTCCGGTCTCGACGGTCTTCTTCAGCTCCAGGCGCCCAGGCTTGCGCAGCGTCAGCTTGCTGTCCTGATTCTTGGTCTCGCTCATCACTACCCTCGTCACGCAACCGCCGACCGCAGGCCGGCAAGCCTTGCTGTCTCGGCCCTCATTCTCTCGGCCAGCCCGCCGGCCGCCAACACGGCATGGACAGCGGACTCCCGCCCGAACGCCCGTCCGATCTCTGCAGTCTCCAGCACCGACATCACCGGCACGGAGCCCGCAAGGGCGCGGATTTTTCCCACGCCGCCCGGCGCGCCGTCCCTGGCGCACAACACCAGGACCGCCCGACCGCCGGCCAGCCAGCCCTTCACCTTCTCAAATCCCGCCACCGCCTGGCCCGCACGACGGGCCAGCGACAGCGTGTCGACGCACCGCTTCGCCAAAAGCGCCTCGACCTTGTCGGCAAGGTCGGGCGGCACGGAGACCGAACGCCGCGCCGCGCGGGCGAAAAGGTTCTTCTTCGCTGCCGTATTAATGTGATCCCGGTCCGGGCTCAACCACATTCCGCGGCCCGGCAGCCGGCCTGCAACATCCGGCACGACGATTCCATCCGGCGACAGCACGAAACGGATCATTGCGGCCCGCGGATGGCTTTCGCCGGTGGCCAGACAACGCCGCATCGCCGCCTGCGCCTGCGAAGCCGCAGCGTCGTTCTGCTGGTCCCGTTCTGCCGCCGCCATAACCGTCATGCGATTCCTTTATCCCTGCACCGGCATTTCGACTTCGCCCTCGGCGGCGGCCCCCTCCTGGTCCCCCGCTTCTTCTGCGGCCTGCGCAGCGCGTTCGGCTTCCATCTGGGCCAGGTCTTCGGCGGTGAACCATCCCGCCGCCACGCGCGCCGACATGATCAGCGCGTTGGCGTCGTCGGCCTTCATGTCGAACGACCGCAGCAGGCCGTCCTCTGCGCTGCTCAGCTCGTCGCCGGCGAGATCGGCGAAATCTTCCAGCGACTTGACGCCGCCCTCGCCCAGGGCGACCAGCATGGCGGGCGACAGCCCCTCCAGGCTGGACAGCGTTTCCTCAACGCCCAGTTCCTTGCACCGCTCGGTCAGCCGCGCGTTTTCCTCGTCCAGGAAGGTGCGGGCGCGAAGGCGCAATTCTTCGGCGACCTCGGGATCGAAACCTTCGATCGACGCCAGTTCCTCGACCGGAACGAAGGCAACCTCCTCCACGGTCGTGAAGCCTTCGGTCACCAGCAGCCGGGCGATCACGTCGTCCACGTCCAGCGCTTCGATGAACCGCTCGCTGCGGGCCGCGAACTCGGCCTGGCGGCGTTCGGATTCCTCTTCTTCCGTCAGGATATCGATATCCCAGCCGGTCAGCATCGACGCCAGCCGGACGTTCTGGCCGCGCCGGCCGATGGCCAGGCTGAGCTGGTCGTCCGGCACCACAACTTCGATCTTGCCGCTTTCCTCGTCCAGAACGACCTTTGTCACCTCCGCCGGCGCCAACGCATTGACGACGAACGTCGCCGGGTCGAAGGACCAGGGAATGATGTCGATCTTTTCGCCCTGCAGTTCGGCAACGACGGCCTGGACGCGGCTGCCGCGCATGCCGACGCAGGCGCCCACCGGATCGATCGAGCCGTCGTTGGAATGGACGCCGATCTTGGCCCGGCTGCCGGGGTCGCGCGCGACCGCGTTGATTTCGATGATGCCGTCGTAGATCTCCGGCACTTCCTGGGCGAACAGGCGGGCCATGAACTGCGGGTGGGTGCGCGACAGGAAGATCTGAGGTCCGCGCTGTTCCCGGCGCACGTCGTAGATATAGGCCCGGACCCGGTCGCCGCGCTTGAAATGTTCGCGCGGGATGACTTCGTCGCGTCGCATCACGGCCTCGGCACGGCCAAGATCGACGGTCACGTTGCCGAATTCCACCCGCTTGACGATGCCGTTGACGATCTCGCCGACCCGGTCCTTGTATTCCTCGAACTGACGTTCCCGCTCGGCCTCGCGCACCTTCTGGACGATGACCTGCTTGGCGGACTGCGCCCCGATCCGACCGAAATCGATGGGCGGCAGCTCGTCGATCAGGAACGTTCCGACCTCGGCTGCGGGGTCGCGGCGGCGCGCATCTTCAACCGTCAGCTGGGTGAACTCGTTCTCGACCTCGTCGACCACCTCCACGTAACGGGCCATGGTGATCTCGCCGGTCTTGCGGTCGATCGTCGCGCGGATGTCGTGCTCCTGACCGTATTTCGAACGACCCGCCTTCTGGATCGCCTGTTCCATCGCCTCCAGCACCTGGTCGCGGTCGATCCCCTTTTCGCGGGCAACCGTGTCCGCCACGTGCAGCATGTCCGTTCGGGTCGCTATGCCTTCCATCGAATCCGTTCCGTCTCGCAGTATCCAGCGGGCAATGCCGCCCGCGTTAGCTCTCCATCGCCGCCGCGGACGCGCGTGTCGTCGCCGCAAGCAGCTTTTCGTTCATCACCAGCTTGGCGTTGCGGATCGCCTCGATCTCCAAGGCAACGCGCGCGCCCTCGCACTCAAGTTCGACCTTGCCGTCGCTGGTCCCCAAAAGGGTCCCGCGAAACCGGCGGCGCCCGTCGACGGCGCGGTCCAGTTCAATCTTTGCGTCGAAACCGGCAAACCGCTCGAAATCCTTGGCCCGCGTCAAGGGCCGGTCGATTCCGGGCGAGCTGACCTCAAGCACATAGGAACCTTTGATCGGATCGTCCACATCCAGCAACGCGGAAACCGCATGGCTGATCTCCGCACATTCGGAAACCGTGATGCCGCTGCCGTCGGCCCTTTCCGCCATGACTTGCAGTGTCGGCCGGTTGCCGCCGGTCAGCCGCACGCGAACGACGTCGAAGCCCATGTCCGCAAGCGACGGTCGGATAATGCGCTCGACCTCTTGCGCCGGTTCCATGATTCGCAGGTCCCGGTCGGGTCCTAAACCCGACCACTAAAAAGGGCGGGCCGGTGGCCCACCCCCAGACTGTCCTTACCTCGCACTCTCTCGAGGCAACCTATGAACGAGAGTTCGCGTTTGTTTAAGGGATTTTCCGCCCGATCTCAAGCGATTTCGGCGGCAATCGGAGCCTCCCGAAGGCCGGCTCAAACCCGTTGAAATCGCAAATAAACCGGATTCAGCCCCTGGGACCGCGCCTTGGCGTCATAACGCGTCTGGGGCCAGTCGGCGGGCCTCAGACGCCAGTCGTCTGGATGCCGCGCGATCCAGGAAAAACGGCGGTCGGCGCGCACGTGGGCAAGCATCCAGGCGATATAGTCCGGATGGTCGCTGGCCATGCACAGCAGGCCGCCCGGCTTGATGACGCGGGCCAGCCGCGGCAGGTTTCCGGGGCCCACGAACCGCCGCTCCCGGTGCCGCCGTTTGGGCCAGGGATCCGGAAACAGAACATAGGCGCGGTCGAAGAACGCGTCCGGCAGGGCATCGATCAGCGGCCGCGCATCATCGGGCCAGATCCTGACGTTTTCCAGCCGGTCTTCTTCGATCCGGGACAGCAACCGGGCAACGCCGTTTATGAAAGGCTCGCACCCGATGAAGCCGGCTTCGGGTTCCGCCTTCGCCATCGCCGCAAGATGCTCGCCGGCGCCGAAGCCCACTTCCAGCACCATGCGTTCGGGCATCGCGTCGGCCCAGCCGGGAATCACGACGTTGTCCCCGTCAAGCTTCACGGCGAAGCGCGGAAGCGCCGTGTCCATCAGGCGCTGGCGGCCTGACCGCAACGGCCGACCCTTGCGTCTGCCGTAAAAGCGCTCGCTGGTTGGATCCTTCATTGCGGCGACCGCCCCACCGCGGCCCGACGAACTAGGTCAGGGCGGCTTTCAGGGGCTCGACCAGGTCGGTCCTCTCCCAGGAGAAGCCGCCGTCGGGTTCGGGGTCCCGGCCGAAATGACCGTATGCAGACGTGCGCGCATAGATCGGCCGGTTCAGGTTGAGATGCTCGCGGATGCCGCGCGGGCTCAGGTCGATGACTTCGTTGATGGCGCGAACAAGCGTGTGTTCCTCGACCTTGCCGGTTCCCATGGTGTTGACGTAGAGCGACAGCGGTTTGGAAACGCCGATCGCATAAGACACCTGGATGATGCATTTGTCCGCCAGACCCGCGGCGACCACGTTCTTGGCGACATAACGGGCGGCGTAGGCGGCCGACCGGTCGACCTTGGTGGGGTCCTTGCCGGAAAAGGCGCCGCCGCCATGCGGCGCGGCGCCGCCGTAGGTGTCGACGATGATTTTCCGGCCGGTGAGCCCCGCGTCTCCGTCAGGTCCGCCAATGACGAACTTTCCGGTCGGATTGACGTAAAACTCCTCCTCCGGGCACATCCAGCCGTTTGGCAGGACCTTTTCCACGTGGGGCCGCACGATCTCGCGCACCTCGGCCTGTTCCAGGCCGTCCGTATGCTGGGTCGACACCACCACGGAGGTCGCCCGCAGCGGCCGGCCGTCTTCGTAGAGCAGCGTGACCTGGCTTTTTGAATCCGGGCCCAGCGGCGACTGCGCGTCCGAATGGCGCGCTTCGGCAAGGCTCTTCAGGATGCCGTGGCTGAGATAGATCGGCGCCGGCATCAGGACCGAGGTCTCCCGACAGGCATAACCGAACATCAGGCCCTGGTCGCCCGCACCTTCGTCCTTGTTGCCCATGGCATCGACGCCCTGGGCGATGTCGGCGGACTGTTCGTGGACAAAGCAGTCGACCTGCATGGTCTCCCAGTGAAACCCGTCCTGTTCGTAGCCGATGTCGCAGACCACGTCACTGGCCAGCGCTTCCATGCGTGCGCCGTCAATCGAAGAAGGACCGCGGACCTCGCCGGCCAGAACCACCTGGTTCGTCGTGGTCAGGGTTTCGACCGCGACCCGGCTTTCGGGTTCCGCGCCCAGAAACTCGTCGACGATGGTATCGGAGATGCGGTCGCAAACCTTGTCCGGATGGCCCTCGGACACGGATTCGCTGGTGAACAGATAAGTACCGGCAGACATTCGATTAATTCCCTTACCCATCGGCGCCGGAATGCGCCGGGAAATCGCGCCGAGCGGGCGCGGGCGGGTGATCCCTTGGACGGAAACCCGCTTCATGCATTTTTTGCACAAAACCGTCAACAGAATAGAAACGCACCGCCATCTTTTAGGCCGCCGTCCCCGGCGCCCGCCGAGACCGCGCCGCCACGGCCAGCGCCAGCGCGAAGACCGCCATGAAGAACGGCACATCGCCGACCCGTCGGTAGGCCGTGACCCCGGGCGTCGGCGCGGGCAGGCGGGCGTCGATGACGCCTTCCGCGTTCAACGGCACCGTTTCAACGACCGGGCCGTAGGCGTCGATCACCGCCGAGATACCTGTATTGGCGGCCCGCACCATGGGGACGCCTTCCTCCAATGCCCGCAGCCGCGCCATCGCCAGATGTTGATAGGGACCGGCGCTGCTGCCGTACCAGGCGTCGTTCGTAAGATTGAGCAGCCACTGGGGCGGATCGTCCGGATCGGCGACGGCGCCGGGAAAGATCACCTCGTAGCAGATCAGCGGGCTGAAGGGCGGCACCCCCGCCAGCGACAGAGTGCGCGGCCCGGGACCGGGGGTATAGTCGATGCCACTGGCGGCGATCGCCGGCAGCGGCAGCACGTCGCTGAACGGCACGTATTCGCCCAGCGGCACCAGGTGAAACTTGTCGTAGGTCGCAAGCACGGCGCCGGATTTGTCGAGCGCGACCATCCCGTTCCACAAGGTCACCGGCCGCGTCCGCCGCCTTGGCGTGCCGGTGATCAGCACGCCGCCTTCGGGCAGCATCTCCGCTGCCAGGGATTGCGCGGCCGGGCTTTCCTCGAAGAAAAAGGGCGTTGCGGTTTCGGGCCAGATCACGACGCGGACCCAGTCGGGACGGTCCAGCGCGCTGAGATCCAGATGACGCTTGAAGTTGCGTTCGCGGAGCTGGCGAACCCATTTCTCCTTTTGCGGCACATTGGCCTGCACCACGCGCAAGCCGATGCCGGTGTCCGCCGCGTCCGCAGCGGCAAGCCGCAAGGCGCCCGCACCGAAGGCCAGGGCCGGGATTGCAAGCGAGGCCGCCACCAGGCCCAGACGCTTGCGACGCGACGCGCCGTGCAGACCGGCCGGCAATGCGCAGGAGACCAGCGCCGCCAGGCTGGTTCCGTAAAGCCCGATCCAGGCGGCTGACTGGATCATCGCGTCGCTGAAGACCCAGCCATGGCCGATCAGGTTCCACGGAAAGCCGGTCAGAATGTTGCCGCGCAGCCATTCCATCGCGGCCCAGGCCGCCGCCAACGCCAGAGACCGCGCAAGCGTGCCGGGGACCGCCGCGGCAATGAGCGTGGCGGCGCCGCCGAAGACGCCCAACGCGGCCGGGAACCCGAACCCGACCAGGGGAACCATGAACCAATACTGACCGGCGAAGACCAGGAAGGCGTTGTTGATCCAGTAGAGCCCGATCAGAAAGTAACCGAAGGCGAACGCCCAACCGACGCCGAAAGCCTCGCGCCGCCGGCCGCAACCGGCCAGCATCCAGACAAGGGCGGGGAAGCAGACATAAAGAACGGGCAGCAGTCCGACCGGCGGCATCGCCAGCGTCGCCACACAGCCCAGGAAGAAACTCACGGCCCACCTGCGCCAGCCGGCAAGACTGCCGAGCCAGGCGGCGGCCCTGTCGAGGGTGTCGCGCCCGCCGGAGACCGCGGCGGTTTGTTGTGTCATGTCTGCTGCAGGTCGTAGGGCAGGTTGCGCAGTTTCAGCTTCTTGATGCGCCGGGGGTCGGCATCCAGCACCTCGAACTCGATTCCCGTGGCGGGATGTGTGATGAGTTCGCCGCGCGCCGGCACCCGCCCGGCCACCGTTGCGACCAGCCCGCCGACGGTTTCGATGTCCTCTTCCTCCTGCTCCGCGCGAAACAGGGGACCGAACCGCGTTTCCAGCGCCTCCAGTTCGAGACGGGCATCGGCGATATAGTTGCCGTCTGCGCTTTCGACGATCTGCGGACCGGCGTCCACATCATGCTCGTCCTGGATTTCGCCGACGATCTCTTCCACCAGATCCTCGATGGTGATCAGCCCGTCGATGCCGCCATACTCGTCGACCACCAGCGCCATATGCGTGCGGGTCATGCGCATCTGCAAGAGCAGGTCCAGAACCCGCATGCTGGGCGCCACGAACAGCGGCCGGCGCATGAAATTGCGGATCGAGAAACCGTCGCGCGGCTCGTTTGTCGCTTTCAGGATGTCCTTGATATGAATGAAGCCCAGAACGTCATCCAGGGTATCGCGATAGACCGGATAACGGGAGTGCGGTTGCCGCGTCACCAAGCCGACGATGTCGTCCAGGCTGACGCCGATCTCGATTGCGTCGATATCCGCCCGCGGCACCATAACGTCGACTCCGGTCACCGAACCGACCCGCAGAATGTTGTCGATCAGGCGGCGTCCGTCGGTATCCAGCGGGGTTTCGCTTTCGGCGTGCTCCTCGATCAGTTCTTCCAGCACGTCGCGGACGTTCGATTCGCCGTTGCGGCCAGGCGCCAGTGCCCGCAGGCGCGTCAGCCAGGTTTGTCGGCGGCCCTGGTCGCGCGCGCCGTTCGCGGTCTTGTCCGTCGAAAGCTGATCTGTGTCCTCTGCCATCGGGTTCAGTGCCGCATTCCGTGTTCGGATACATAGGGATCCGAAACGCCAAGTCCATCCAAGATGCGCACCTCCAGCCGCTCCATGTCCGTGGCCTCGTCGGGCGACTGGTGATCGAAGCCCAGCAGATGCAGCACGCCATGCACGGTGAGATGCGCCAGGTGATGGTCGACCGGCTTGCCGAAGCTTCTCGCCTCGCCCAGGACCGTTTCCAGCGCCAGGATCACATCGCCCAGATGGCGCGCGCGCCCCGGCGCGCCCGGATCGTCGGTGGGAAAGGAAAGGACGTTGGTCGGCGAATCCTTGCCGCGCCATTCGCGGTTCAGGTCGCGCACCCGCCGGTCATCGGCCAGGACCAGAGACAGTTCGGCGTCTTCGCCGTCGCCGGCATCGCTGTAGGCCGCCTGCGCCGCGCGCAGGACGACGTTTTCCGCGTCGCTGACCGCGTCGGTCCAGGCCGGCGCGTCAACCGTCAGGTCGATATCGAGGCCGGCGCTCATGTGGCCGGGTCCTTGCCGTCCGGCGTCTTGCGGCGGGCGTCGTCGCGCTTGTCGTAGGCGGTGACGATCCGCGAAACCAGCGGATGGCGGACCACGTCGACGGCGCTGAACCGGATGGTGCGGATGCCTTCGACCCGCCTCAATGTGTCCAGGGCGTCGGTCAGGCCCGATTTCGCGCCCGTCGGCAGGTCGATCTGGCTGCGGTCGCCGGTCACCACCATCCGGCTGTTCTCGCCGAGCCGGGTCAGGAACATCTTCATCTGCATCGGCGTGGTGTTCTGGCCCTCGTCCAACAGCACGAAGGCGTTCTTCAAGGTGCGGCCCCGCATGAAGGCAAGCGGCGCGATTTCGATGTCGCCGTTGTCCAGCCGGCGCGTCACCTGGTCGGCGGGAAGCGTGTCGTAGAGCGCGTCGTAGATCGGCCGCAGATAGGGGTCGACCTTTTCGCGCATGTCGCCCGGCAGATAGCCCAGGCGTTCGCCCGCTTCGACCGCCGGGCGCGACAGGATGATGCGGTCGACCTTTCCGGCCAGCAGCATCGCGACCCCGAAACAGACGGCAAGATACGTCTTGCCGGTGCCCGCGGGCCCCAGGCCGAACACCAGGTCGGCGCTCTGCATGGCCTCGATATAGTGGGCCTGCATCGGCGTCCGGGCGCCGACCTGTCGCCGGCGCGTCTGGATCACGGGTTCCTGCTCGCCGAACAGGTCGGTCGGCGACGTTGCCATGCGGACGGCGCCGTCCACCTCGGCCGGATCGATGCTTTCGCCCTCTTCCAGCCGCTGATACAGGCGCGAGAGCGCAGCGCGGGCGATGTCGACCGCATCCTGGGGGCCGGACAGAGCGATCTGGTTGCCGCGGCTGACCAGCGAGACGCCCAGGGCCTGCTCGATTTGGACCAGGTGCCGGTCGTGCTCGCCGAACAACAGCGGCAACAACCGGTTGTCATCGAATTGGATGTAAAGCGGTTCGCCCGTCGCCGGTGACGTGTCCACAGTGCTCAAGCGCGTTGCCTCACGGCTTGGATTGGCAGAATGTCGGCTTCATCGGTCAGGACGCCGCCGAGGCTGTGCGGCAGCGCCTGGGCGATGCGCACGGGACGGATGGATCCGATAAGCGCCGAAGGGCCCTCTACATGTACCGGCTGCAGGTACGGTGACCGACCTGCAATCTGGCCGGGATGGCGGCCCGGCTTGTCGAACAGGACCGGCATGACAGTGTCGACACAGTCGCGGTTGAACGCCTCGGCCTGGGCCGAAAGGAGCTGCTGCAACGCCGCCAGCCGCTCATCCTTGAGGTCCTCCGGGACCTGCCGCTCAGCCGAGGCCGGCGTGCCGGGGCGCGGGCTATACTTGAACGAAAAGGCGCCTGCAAACCCGATTTCGGTGATCAGCCGCAGCGTGTCGGCGAAGTCGCGGTCGGTTTCGCCGGGGAACCCCACGATGAAGTCCGACGACAACGCCAGGTCCGGCCGTGCGGCCCGCAGCCGCGCAACGATGCGGCGGTAGTCGTCGGACGTGTGCCGGCGGTTCATGGCTTTGAGAATCGCATCCGAGCCGGACTGGACCGGCAGATGCAGGTAGGGCATCAACTGCGGAAGATCACGGTGGGCGGCGATCAGCGCATCGTCCATATCCAGGGGGTGGCTGGTGGTGTAGCGGATCCGCTCCAGCCCGGGGATCTCGGCGAGCCGGCGCACCAGCGCGCCAAGGCCCTGCTCGCGCCCGTCGGAGCCGCGCCCGTGATAGGCGTTGACGTTCTGCCCCAACAGCGTGATCTCGCGCGAGCCCGCCGCGACCAACGCCACCGCCTCTTCGGCGACCGCCTCCACGGGGCGCGAGCTTTCCGCACCGCGGGTATAGGGGACGACGCAGAAGCTGCAGAACTTGTCGCACCCCTCCTGAACGGTCAGGAAAGCGCTGATCCCCGGCGATTGCCGGGCGCCCGGCAGGCTGTCGAACTTGTCCTCGACCGGAAAGGCGGTATCGACCACCTTTTCGCCGGCTGCCCGCATCGTGCGGGCCACCATCTCGGGAAGCCGATGATAGGTTTGCGGGCCGAACACCATGTCGACCTGCGGCGCGCGGGCGATGATCTCCTCGCCCTCGGCCTGGGCGACGCAGCCTGCAACCGCGATCAGCATACGCCCGCCCGTTTGGGCCTTGTCATCCTGCAGCTGCCGCAACCGGCCCAGGTCGGAATAGACCTTCTCGGCGGCCTTTTCCCGGATGTGGCAGGTGTTGAGAATCACCATGTCCGCACCGTCGGCCTCGTCGGCCGGCCGGTAGCCAAGCGGCGCCAGCAACTCCGTCATCCGCTCGGAGTCGTAGACGTTCATCTGGCAGCCGTAGGTTTTTATGAAGAGGGATTTGGTCAAGTGTCAGCCGCGCAGCGCTTGTCGGGGGCCCTGCCCGGTCCTTACAGCCGCGGTTTCCGTCGGCTTTCGTTGGTGTTTGCTGTATCCGCCTAGCAATATCATCACGGAATTCGGGTTTTCAAGCGACGCCACGCGTCCTTCAAAAGCTTACCGTGAACAAGGTTAATCAGTCCTTATCCTTCAAGGGCACCGCATACAGCTCAAGCCGGTGGTCGACCAGCTTGTAGCCCAGTTCCCGGGCGACCAGTTCCTGAAGCTTTTCGATCTGTTCGTTCTGAAACTCGATCACATCGCCGCTTTCGATATCGATCAGGTGATCGTGGTGCTCGCCTTGCACCTCTTCGTAGCGGGCGCGCCCGTCGCCGAAATCGTGTCGGGTCAAAATTCCGGCTTCCTCGAACAGGCGAACGGTCCGGTACACCGTTGCAATCGAAATCCTTGGATCGATCGTGGTCGCCCGCTGGTAAAGCGCCTCGACATCGGGGTGATCGTGCGATTGCGACAGCACCCGCGCGATGACGCGGCGCTGTTCGGTCATTTTCAAACCTTTCTTGGCGCACAGCTTTTCGACGCGCCCCGGATCGGCGGTTTCCACCATATCCGTCGTTGTCGTCATCGACACACGCCCCCTTTTATCATCCGGCTACGGCACTTTGCCCGATCCCGCCGCAGCGGCGCGGACCGATACACCTCTCCCCTACATATAATAGGTTCAAAGAGCAGCGCGCCCAAGTGTTGGGCGCGCCGGATGCCGAATTTGCTACCGGCGGCGGCGTGGCCTGGTTCCCAGGCCGATCTGCTTTGCCAGCTTGCTGCGTTGCTTGGCGTAGTTCGGCGCCACCATCGGGTAGTCGGCGCCCAAGCCCCAGCGTTCGCGATACTCTTCCGGCGACATGTTGTAGGCCGTCTTGAGATGCCGCTTCAGCATCTTGAGCTTCTTGCCGTCTTCAAGACAGACGATGTAGTCCGGCGTCACCGACTTCTTGATCGAAACGGCCGGAACGGGTTTGTCATGTACCGGCTCAGTCCCCCTGGCCGTGGCCGAAAGCGACTTATAGACCTGTTCGATCAACCCTGGCAGTTCGGACACACCAACCTCGTTGTTGGAGACGTGCGCGGCGACGATCTTCGTCGCCAGCTCCAATATGTCCGCGGAATTCAGTTCCTTGCCCGATGCCTCAGCCATCACTCCGATACCTCTCTTGCGCTTTGCCGCAGCCGCGCTTCTTACGCAGCCCCGGCCTCCCCCGGGTTTCGCACCTGCGGTCCGCCTGCCATTGCCGCTCCCCAATACAAGCCGTCGCGGGCCTTCGGTACGGTCTCTCTACGTACGGACACGGCACAAGTTCAATTGCCGCATCCCGCATCGCACGAACGCGTTTCTTATCGCTTCGTTTTCCCTGGTTTTGTATAGCCGTCCAGGATTTTTACTAATACACAAGAAACGACGTCCTAATAACTTAGCAAAGACTGGTTCGCTTGTTCAAGTGGACTCTTATTTTCGACTAATTCGATTCTTCAGTTAATGTGTACGTTGCAAGATCTAAACACATCAGAAGGGCATCTACGCGCCCGTTAGTCGACCTGCGGTAGTACCCGGGACGGCGACCGACTGTTTCGAAACCCGCACCGGCATAAAGCCTTTGGGCGGCCGAATTGTCGTCAGCGACTTCCAGGAACAGGCGTCTCGCGCCGCGCGCCGCCGCCGCCTGCCGGACCGCGCACAGCAAGGCCCGGCCGATCCCCCTGCGCCGCAAGTCGGGGCGAACGCCGATATTCAGGATCTCCAGTTCCTCGCGGACGCCGCGGACGGTGCAATAGCCGAAGGGGTCGGGCTCGCCGTCGTCTTCCCCATAACCGAGCATGCCCCAGGTGCCCGGCACGCCCAGCAGCAGGCGCACCGCCGCGGCGGTCAAGTCTTCGTCGAAACAGACCTTGTGCAAGGCGGCGACGAGGTCCGCATCGCCGGGCGCCAAAGGCCTGAAAAGCGCGGCCGGGACGGCGCTCACCGGCCCGGCGCCCGGACGTCCGGCGGCCTGAGATAAAGCGGCCGCAACGGCGGAAAGCAGGCCGGATCCGCACCCGACGACAGACGTTGGGCGGCCATGGCCGCCAGCACCGCCGCATCCGCCACGTCTGCACCGTCCAGGCGGCGCAGCCGCGCTCCGTCCTCGCCCAGCGCTGCAATCAGACGGTCCGCCCCGTCGCCCACGGCCGCGGTTGTGTCGTCGGGCAAGGCGTCACGGATGGCTGCGTGGTCCATGGCGCGCGGCGCCGCCGCAAGGTCGCCGCCGGCCCCGAAAAGCTGGACATAGTAGTCGGACCGCTTTGTCTCCAGCACCACCAGCAGGGGGCCGGCCGGCCGGTTCGCCGCGGCAACGGCCTCCAGGGTGGTCAGGCCCAGCACGGGAACCCCGCGCGCCAGCGCAAGGCCCTGCGCCGTTGCAATACCGATGCGCACGCCGGTGAAGGCGCCGGGGCCCAGGGTGGTGACGATCAAGCCGATATCTTCCGCGCCCAGTCCTGCCTCGGCCAGCACGTCGGCAATCATCGGGACCAAGGCTTCGGCCTGGCCGCGCTCCATGATCTCGAACCGGCGCGCCAGGACGACGGCACCGCGCGCAACGCTGGCCGAACAGGCGGACATCGCCGTGTCAAAGGTAAGAATGAATTCGGACATGCAGCAAGAAGTTATCGTTGTGTTAATTGAAATAGTGGCTTTTGCTTCAGATGCCAAGAGAAGAGACTTGTCGAACTCTTTGAACAGGAAGTAATCTTTGCTGCCATGATCACCCTACGTCGACGACGCGCGTATGCCCGGCCGGCTTTCACCGCGGTTCGGCATGCGCTTTCGGCCATGGTGCTGTGCCTTCTGCTAGCCGGCATGGCGCCGTCACAGGCCGCGGATTCCGCCGTGGTCCTGATCTATCACCGGTTCGGCGAGGACGTTCACCCCTCGACCAACGTCCGGCTGGAACAGTTCGACCAGCAGATCGCCCTGTTGCGCGAAGGCGGCTTCACCGTCATGCCGCTGGCCGAGATCGTCAGCGCCGTGCGAAGTGGCGCACCGTTGCCCGACAGGACGGTCGCGATCACGATCGACGATGCCTACCTGTCGGTCTACAACGAAGCCTGGCCCAGGCTCAGAGACGCCGGATTTCCTTTCACGCTTTTCGTCGCGACCGACCCGGTCGATCGCGGCGTCGGCGGTTACATGTCCTGGGACCAGATCCGCGAGCTGCGCGACGCCGGAGTCGCCATCGGTTCCCAGACCGCGACCCATCCGCACATGGCGGCGCGCGACCGAGCCAGCAATCTTCGGGAAATCAGCGTTTCCAACCGGCGCTTCGTCGAAGAGCTGGGCGCACAACCCGACCTATTTGCCTATCCTTATGGCGAAGCGAGCACCGAGGTCATGGGTCTGGTGGCGGAGGCAGGTTTTTCGGCCGCCTTCGGCCAGCATTCCGGCGCGATGGACCGTCATTCGCCGCAGTTCTATCTGCCGCGCTTCCCGGTCAACGAAACCTATGGCGACGCGGAGAGGTTCCGACGGGTGGCGAACACGCTGTCGATCCCGATCGAAGGCATCACCCCTCAGGACCCGTTGGTCGACGATGTCAATCCGCCGGCGTTCGGTTTCTCCGTGGTTGAAGAGATCCCGCGCCTAGCCGAGCTGGCCTGCTACCATTCCCAGGCGGGTCAGGTCGATGTCCAGCGCCTTGGCGCGCTGCGATTCGAGATCCGGTTCAAGCAGCCGTTTTCCACCGGCCGCTCACGCCTCAACTGCACTGTCCCGGCCAAGGACGGCCGTTGGCGCTGGTTCGGAACCCAGTTCTACGTGCCGCGCCGCTAGACGCCGGTGCCCGCCCGCCGGATCGGGGCCAACTGCGCACCGTTCAGGTTTTTGAGTTTGTTGAACTGGATGATGTGGCGAACCAGGTCGACATACTGCTCGCCCTTCTCCGAATAGGCCTTCAGATTTGCGGCCAGCACCATCCCGTTCAGCGGCCGGCCGTCCCGGCGCATCTTGCTGCGTCCTTCGCGTAGGCCGCGATAGGCGGGATGCGTGTTCAGGTTCTTCATGTAGGACCGGACAGCTTCCCACGGCGTTTCGAACGCGCGAACTCTGTGGCTCATTCCCTCGTCCCGTGCGGCGGGGACCATGCCGTTGCCTTTTTCCGTGGTCCACTGGCCGAACAACGCGTTTCCTTCGCGCGCAAACCTGGACGTTCCCCAGCCGCTTTCCACTGCGGCCTGCGCCAGGGCCAGCGACGGCGGGATGGCGTCGACCCGGGCAATCAACGTTTCAATGTCGCCGCGATCGGCGCCGTATTCCTTGCTGATTAGGGCCAGCCATGCCTCGTCGGGCGCATCCAAGGGGCGGCCCGCATCCAGGTGGGTCTTGATTTCCAACAGCCGGGCGCGATCCGCCTCAATCCGCTCGTTGGCGCGCAACACCAGGGGCAGCATCATCTGCAGGAATATCGCCTTGCGTTCCTTGACATCGTTCATCTGGCTGAGATCGCCCGGCACGCCGGCAAAGAGCACCCGCGGCACCGCCGCCCCGTTGCGCCGGACCGTGTCCAGCGAGTAGGAGCGTTCTTTGAAGAACGACTTCAGGTCCGCGACGGACCGGACATCGACAATAACGATGGACGGGCCGACCGGCAGCGCCGCTTGTTGCGGAACGTCCTGCGGGAACGGAACGGTTTGCCGCGGCACGGAAACCGGGACCGCGACCGTGTGCGCAACCTCCTGGTTCCACCACACCGCCGCGACGGCGCCCATGCCGACAATGCTCAAAGCCAGCCACGACTGCCGCAGCCGTTCGACCACAACGGTTCCTTTATCGACCAGCATACCTAAGACCCCTATGCCAGCGCCTGCAACGCTTCCCTTTGTCCGCTTCAACCGTTCTGGTTCGGCGGATCTTGTTCAGCCGTGCGGTTTCTCCGCTCGACACTCGTGGCAGGGTGTTCGACCATCTGCCCCTTGACCGCCGTCTTCATTACTTTTTTTGCGGCGGCCATGCCGCGTTTACGCGGTTTCCCTGTGCCGCTGTCTCAACTGACCTTGAGACAACGGCATCTATTCTTGTCCGATTTGCCCTCTCGTCACGAGGCCGTGACCTCCGACCGCACTACGTTGCGACCCTCGGTCCCTTTTGCTTGTCCCCAGTATATCAGGCGGAGGCCCGGACCTCCACCACTTCGGGGATATAATGGCGCAACATATTCTCAATCCCCATTTTCAGCGTGGCCGTGGAGCTGGGGCATCCGGCGCACGCACCTCGTAACGTTAGCGTAACGATCCCGTTTTCGAAGCCGTGGAAAACGATATCCCCGCCATCCTGCGCCACCGCCGGGCGCACGCGGGTCTCCAGCAATTCCTTGATCTGCATAACGACTTCGTCGTCCTGCTCGTCATGGATCGGCTCGCCCACGGCGGCGGTCTCGACCATCACCGGCCGGCCGGCCGTGAAGTGCTCCATGATCGCGCCAAGGATCGAAGGTTTCAGGACGTACCACTCACGGTCTTCCTGTTTCGTTATCGTAATGAAATCGCGCCCGAAGAACACACCGGAAACACCGTCCACATCGAACAGGCGCTCGGCCAGCGGAGAGCTTCCGGCCACGGAATCCGCGGATGGAAAATCGGCCGTTCCGGCCTCCAGGACCACCTGTCCCGGCAGAAATTTGAGGGTCGCCGGGTTGGGGGTCTGCTCGGTCTGAATAAACATCTCTTGCTCCTTGGCGCCGCTCCGGACCATGGCGGCGAGTCTCAAGATGGGCGAACCCGGCCGCACCTTCAAGCCCCCCGGTGCAGGGCCTTGCCGGCCGCTTAGGTCAGCAACACAATCTCTTCGTCGCTCAGCAGGCCGGGGACGATTGTGAAGGGCACGCGCATGCGCTTGTTTGTCCGGGTCAGCATGTAAGTGATCACCGGCCCCGGGCTGTCGCTTTCGGTGCTGGCGGCAAGGACCACGATGGAAATCGACGGCTCCTCCTCGACCAGCTTGAACAGCTCCTCGCCGGGGTCGCCTTCGCGGACATACAGCATGGGAATGCTGCCGGCCCATTGCTGGACTTCGGCAGACAGTTCCTGCAGGCGGGCTTCGGCCTCCTCGCGGCGCTCCTCGCGCATCAGGTCCTCCACCGCCATCCAGTGCTGGAAGTCCGCCGGCTCCTGCACGTAGAGCAGGGCGACCCGGCCCCCCGTATGCTTCGCCCGCAGAGAGGCGAAATGCAGGGCCACCCGCATTTCGTCGCTGTCGTCGGCCAGCACGAGAAAGATCCGTTCGCGCAGTTCGTCCGCGCCTGCCGGAGGTTCGGGATGCGTCATGACCGCCCTTCTGCCCGGGGTCGCCCGATCGCGACCGTCCTCCCGGCAGCATGCCACCGGGAACCGGCCCGACGCAATCTTCCGTCACTTCAGAAGGATGTTGGAGATTTCCTTGAGCTGGGTCCGCGCCCGCAGCAGATAGAAGCCCTGCGCGGCGAGATGGCTGGGCAGGATGACGGCGTCCGGCGCGCCGTTGATGACCAGCAGGGGGTCCATGGCCGCCGCCTTCTTGAGCGACGCCAGCATTTCGGCCCAAACAAGGCCCAGTTCCCGCTCGGCCAGCACGTTCTCGAAGTCCTGGCCCAGCCCGTTCAGAACCATGTAGGTCGCGTAGAGCTGCCCTTTGTTCCGGTAGAACAAGTCGTCGGCGCTGAACGAGAAGGCGCCCCAGTCGCCGACGGCCGCGTCGATGTCGGCCGAGGCGGCGCCGATATCGGTCGCCAGCCGTTCGACCGTGTCCAAAAGGTTGTCGGCGCGCCGCTCGAACACCGCGTCGCCTGCGATCAGGCGTTCGTTATAGGATTCAAGCGCCTTGGCCGCGGCAACATAGTGGGCGCGCGAGGTGGTTGTCGGCGCGATCGACGTCCTGAAATCGAACACCCAGACGTCGCCCTGGAATTTCAGGTGGCCAACCGCCTTTTCCAGATCGGGGTCCTGCTTGCTGGAGCCCCGGGCGCGGCCGATCTGGTCCTGCAATTCGATCGAGAACCGGGCCAGGGCCGAAATGATGCCCTGCTGGTAGTTGGGCATGTTGTCGAGCCAGGCCGAGGGCATGAAGAACGGGTCGCTGGCGGTCCAGCGATGGTCTTGCGTTTCCCGGCGGACCAGCGCGACCACCGTCGCGACGGCGTGGCTGGCGCCCGGTTCGACGGGAATGTCCAGTTCGGTCGTGTCATCGATCTTGTGAACGACGATCCCGCCGACGCCGTACCACAGCACCGGCAGGACCACGATGGCGATCAGGATGGCCCAGCTCAGCTTGCCGAACCGGCCGTTGAGAAAGCCCCACCGGCCTCTGCCGGTCTCCGATGCGAATTGTTCGCTCATTTCCCTTACCTGTGGACCCTGCCGCGCCAATTCAACGGCAAAGTTCCATCGTCTAGCGGGTGATCAGGCCGACCACCTCGCGCACCTCTTCCATCACCGGCGCTGACAGCTCACGCGCCCGCTCACCGCCGGTCTTCAGAATCCCGGCGATTTCCGCCGGGTCCGCCATCAGGCGCCGCAGCTCTTCGCTGATCGGGCCAATTGCGGCAACGGTCAAGTCTGTCAGCGCTGTTTTGAAGTCGGAGAACGGCTTGCCGCCGAAGTCGCTCAACACCGATTCCGGGCTGCGATCGGCAAGCGCCGCATAGATTCCGATCAGGTTTTCCGCCTCCGGGCGGCCTTCAAGACCTTTCGGCTCGCTCGGCAGCGGTTCGGGGTCCGTGCGCGCCTTGCGGATTTTCTGGGAAATCGCGTCGGCATCGTCGTCCATGTTGATCCGCGTCATGTCCGACGGGTCGGACTTGGACATCTTCTTCGATCCGTCGCGCAGCGACATGACACGTGTGGCCGCGCCGAAGATCAGCGGCTCGGTCAGCGGAAAGACCTCTTTTTCGAAATCGTGATTGAATTTCTGGGCGATGTCGCGGGCCAGCTCCAGATGCTGTTTCTGGTCCTCGCCGACCGGCACGTGAGTCGCCTTGTAGGCCAGGATGTCGGCGGCCATCAGGCTGGGATAGGTGTAAAGCCCGACCGACGCGTTCTCTCGGTTCTTGCCGGCCTTTTCCTTGAACTGCGTCATCCGGTTCAACCAGCCCAGGCGGGCAACGCAGTTGAAGATCCAGGCGAGTTCCGCATGGTCCGGATTGCGGCTTTGATTGAACAGGACGTTCTTCACCGGGTCGATGCCGCAGGCGATGATGGTCGCGGTCAGCTCCCGGGTCTTGACGCGCAGCTCGGCCGGATCCTGCCATTCGGTGATCGCATGCAGGTCGACGACGCAATAGATGCACTCGTAATCATTCTGCAGGCGGACCCAGTTCCGGATCGCGCCCAGGTAGTTCCCGAGATGGGCGATGTGCGTGGGCTGGATGCCCGAGAAAATCCGGTTCATGACTGACCGCGGCTCCGTCCGGGTGCGGCGGCGCTGGGCGCCGCTTTTGGGCTTCTTGGGTGAAGTGACGCGGGTTTATGGCCACTCAGCCGGGCCGGGTCAAGATGCCCTGCGGCGCAGCATTGTCTTGATTTCAGCGACGCTTCCAGCCCCGGTGATCTGAGCCAGGACGCCGAACGCGGCGAGCCCGCCGCCGACCAGCACCACAAGCGCGGCGATCCGCATGGCCAGCGTCCCGGCGAGCCAGGGCTCCAGCAACGGCGCGCCCGCCCACAACAGCGCGCCCATCAGCACCGAGGCCAGCAGCGTGCGCGGCGCCCGCTGGCGCAGGCGCAGGTCGATCGCAAGATGGCCGCGCCGGCGCAGCACCACGCCCAGCGCCAAGGCGTTGACCCAGGCAGCCAGCGCCGTGGCCAGGGCGATGCCCACATGGGCCATCACCTGCATCAAAACGATCGCCAGCACGATGTTCAGCGCCACCGCGACGGCGGCGATCTTGACCGGGGTCGCGGTGTCTTCGCGCGCGAAAAAGCCCGGCGTCAGGGCCTTGATCAGCACATAGGCCGGCAACCCGATCGCATAGGCGCGCAGTGCCGCAGACGTGGCAGCCGCGGTTGCGGCGTCGAACCGGCCATGCTGATAAAGCACCGTCACGATCGGATCGGGAATCGCGATCAAGGCCGCGGTCGCCGGCACCGTCAACAAAAGCGCAATCTCAATCGCGCGGTTCTGGCTTTCGGAGGCGGCGGATTCCGCACCGGTCCGGAGCTGCCGCGTCAACAAGGGCAGCAGGGCGATTCCGACAGCCACGCCGACCACGCCCAGCGGCAGCTGATTGATCCGGTCGGCATAATAGAGAAACGAGACCGCCCCTTCGCCCACCTGGGTGGCCAGGATCGTCCCGATCACCAGGTTGATCTGAACCACGCCCGCCCCGACGACGCCGGACGCCATCAGCTTCAGGACCCGCCTGACGCCCGGCGTCATGCGCGGGCGGGGCAGGGAGAACAAAGCGTCGGCGCGGTTTGTGGCGACGGCCAGCAGGATGAACTGGGCGACGCCGCCGACGCACACGCCCCAGGCGAGGGCATGGCCGGGCCTGGGAACCAGACCCGACAACACCAGGACCAGTGTCGCGATCAGCACCACGTTCAGCAGGATCGGCGCCGCGGCGGCAGCCGAAAACCGTTCCAGGCTGTTCAGCACGCCCGACAGCAGCGCCGTCAACGCCATGAACAGGAGGTAGGGAAAGGCGATCCGCGCCAGTTCGACCGTCAGCGCGAACTTCTCGGGCATGTCGACGAAGCCGGGCGCGATCACCAGCATGACCCAGGGCATCGCCGCCATCACCGCAGCCGTGAAGACCAGCAGCCAGGCGATCAGGACCGAGGCGACGTCGCCGGCGAACAGGCGCGCCGCGGCCAAGCCGTCCTCATGCAATCGGCGCCCGAACAGCGGAACGAAAGCGGCGTTGAAGGCGCCTTCGGCGAACAGGCGGCGGAAGAAGTTCGGGAACTTGAAGGCGACGAAAAACGCGTCCGCCACCATGCCGGCGCCCAGCACGTTGGCAATCAGGATATCCCGGACAAAACCCAGAACCCGGCTGCCCATAGTCCAGCCGCCGACGGTCGCAATGGATCTGAGCAGCGCCATCGGGCCCTACCGTTGGGCCGAAGCGCGACCGGAACCGCCGCCGACCGGAAGAGCCTCACCCATACACAGCCCTATTCCGCAGCAGCGGGAGTATCGCGGCGGCCCCCCCGCCGCTTTTTCTTCGGCGCCTTTTTCGCTGGCCCGGCGGCCGCAGCGTCTTTTCTGGCAACCGCCACGCCCATGTCCTTGGCGCCAGGCTTGCACCAGGACGGCGTCAAGACCTTGTACAGGCGTTCCTCGATCTGCCTTAGTTTGTCCGGATGGTCGATCTTCATACCGAACACATCCTTCAAATAGAAAACGTCGACCACCTGCTCGCCGTAGGTGGAAATCTTCGCATTCGAGATCTGCAGTCCCATATCGGTCAGCGCGCGGGTTATTTCGAACAACAGGGCCGGACGGTCGCGGCCGTTCACCTCGATCACGGTATGGGTGTTTGACGCCTTGTCGTCCACCAGCACCCGCGGCGCGACTGTAAAGACGCGCGTGCGCGTCGGAATGTCCTGGCGCTTCTCCAGTTCGTCCCCGATCCGGATCCGGCCGGAGAGGACCTGGGTCACCAGGGCGGACAGCTTCGCCAGCTTGTCGGGACGCGCGAAAACCCCGCCTTCCCGGTCCTGGATCCAGAAGCTGTCCAGCCCCGATCCGTCGGTCATGGTCCCGATCTTGGCATCGACGATGCTGGCGCCGGCCAACGCCAGCGCGCCGGCCAGCCGCGAGAACAGCCCGGGATGGTCGGCCGCGAAGACGGTGACCTCGGTGGCCGCCCGGTCTGCATCGACCCTGGTGGTCATTGCCAGATCCTGGCCCATTGCCCGCGCATCACGGACCAGCTCGGCATGCCGGCACAGGGTCTCCAGGTCGTTTGACAGGAAATAGGACGGCCGGCCCAGCGCCAGGAACGCCTGCACCTCGTCCGGCGACCAGCCCGAAAGCGCCTCCGCCAGGTCCTGCTTTGCCGCTTCCACCCGCGCCTGGCGACCTTCGGTCACCAGCCCGCCGGACAGCACGTCCTCGGATTTGTTATAGAGCTCGCGCAGCAGGGTCGCTTTCCAGTTGTTCCATATCTTCGGACCGACCGCCCGGACGTCGGCGACCGTCAGGCACAACAGCAGGCGCAGCCGCTCGGGCGATTGAACCAGCGCCACGAAATCGGCAATGGTCTTCGGGTCGCCCAGGTCGCGCTTGAAGGCCGTCCGGCTCATGGCGAGGTGTTCCAGCACCAGCCACGAAACTGCCTCGGTTTCGGCCTCCGACAGGCCAAGTCGTGGACAGACCCGTTTGGCTATGTCTGCGCCGATGATCGAATGGTCGCCGCCGCGCCCCTTTGCGATATCGTGCAGAAGAACCGCCACATAAAGGACCTCACGCGACAGGACCTTGCCGATGATCTGGCTGGCAACCGGGTGGTCGGCCGTCAGCTCGCCCTTTTCGATCCGGTGCAGGATGCCCAAGGCGCGGATCGTATGCTCGTCGGTGGTGTAGACATGGTACATGTCGTACTGCATCTGCGCCACGACGCGCCTGAAATCCGGCAGAAAACGGCCGAACAGGCCGCATTCGTTCATATGCCGCAGGGTGACCTCGGGATTGTTCTCCGCGGTCAGAATGTCCATGAACACCTTGTTGGCCGCCGGATCCCGCTGCACCGCACGGGTGATCTTCGAGAGGTTTCGGGTGATCCACTGCAGCGCATCGGGATGGACGTCCAGGTCGTTGCGCAACGACAGCTCGAAGATCTGCAGCATCTTGATCGGGTCGTCGGCGAACACCGCCTCGGATGCCACGGTCAGGCGGTCGCCCGCCATCTTGAAGCCCTCGATGTCACGGTGGAACATTCCCAGCCGCGGCAGGCGAAACAGCCTCTTGCGCTGGTGGCGCGCCTCCAGCGCTGCACAGAATATTCTGGTTAGATCGCCGACGTCTTTTGCAATCAGGAAATAGTGCTTCATGAAACGTTCGACGCCCGAGGTGCCGGCATGGTCGGTATAGCCCATGCGCCGGGCCAACTCGGGCTGCACGTCGAAGGTCAGGCGCTCTTCGGCGCGCCCGGCCAGGTCGTGCAAATGGCACCGAAGCGTCCACAGGAACACCTGCGCCTTGCCGAACCGCGCCACTTCCTGGTCGGTCAGCACCCCGGCAGCCACCAGGTCGGCGATCGAGTCCACCTCGTAGAGATACTTCGCCAGCCAATAAAGCGTGTGCAGGTCCCTGAGCCCGCCCTTGCCGTCCTTGATGTTGGGCTCCAGCACATAGCGGGAGTCGCCCATCCGCTCGTGCCGTTCGTCCCGTTCCCGCAGTTTCGATTCGACGAAAACGGGGCCGGTGCCGTGGGCGATCTCCTTGAAGAAACGGCTGCGCAATTCGTTGAACAACGTACGGTCGCCGATCAGGTAGCGCGCCTCCAACAGGCCGGTCCGGATCACCATGTCGGCCTTGCCGCGGTTGATGCAGTCCCGCACGGTGCGGGTGGCGTGCCCCACCGTCAGTCCCAGATCCCACAACAGGTAGAGGATTTCTTCGACCAGCACCTCGTGCCGGGCCGTCCGCTTGTAGGGCAGCAGGAAAAGAAGGTCGATGTCGGACCGTGGCGCCAGCTCGCCGCGACCGTAACCGCCAACGGCAACGATGCTGAGTCTTTCAGCTTCGGTCTGGTTGGAGGCTGGATAAAGTTTCAGAGCCGCCGTTTCGTACATCGCCCGGATCAGTTGGTCGATGACGAAGGCATTGCCGCGCACCGCAAGTGCGCCGTCCTGGTCCTTGCCGAAACGACGGCGCACCTCGTCGAACCCTGCCGTCAGGGCCTGGCGGTAGCAGGCCAGCATGGCCTGGCGGCGGTCCGCTTCGGACTGCCGGGTCTGGCGCGCGGTGTCGATCACAGCGTCCAGCTCCGCCTGAAGGGCGGCCCGGTCGATGATCGCGCGGCGCTTTTTCAGTTTTTCCATGCCGTGGCCTTATACATCACGGCGACCCTTAATAAATCGCTGGTTCACATTTGGCGCAAGGGCCGGGAAATGCAAGCCTTTGCGCCGGATCAGCCCTGGTCCTCGCGGAGCTTCGCCTGCAGGTCATAGAGTGCCTCCAAGGCCTGGCGCGGCGTCAGCGCATCGGGATCCAGCGCCGCAAGCGACGTTTCCACCGGGCTGGGCGCGGTTTCCGCGGCGGCCGTGCGCGCCCGGACGGACTGGAAAAGCGGGAGGTCGTCGACCAGCCGGCCGACCGTGCCGGAATGGCCGTCCTTCTCCAGGGTCGACAGCACCTCCTCGGCCCGGCCGACGACCGCGGCCGGCAATCCGGCCAGGCGGGCGACATGGATGCCGTAGCTGCGGTCGGCGGCGCCGGCCACGACCTCGTGCAGGAACACGACCTCGCCCTCCCACTCCTTGACCCGCATGGCATGCGAAGACAGGTTTGGCAGACGCTCGGTCAGGGCGTTGAGCTCGTGATAATGGGTCGCGAACAGGGCCCGCGACCGGTTGGTTTCGTGCAGATGCTCCAGGCAGGCCCAGGCGATGGAGAGCCCGTCGAAGGTGGCGGTGCCGCGGCCGATTTCGTCCAGGATCACCAGCGAACGCGCGCTCGCCTGGTTCAGGATCGCCGCGGTTTCCACCATTTCGACCATGAAGGTGGACCGGCCCCGGGCCAGATCGTCGGCCGCGCCGACCCTGGAGAAAAGCCGATCGACGACGCCGACATGCGCCGCGTCCGCCGGCACGAACGACCCCATCTGCGCAAGGATCACGATCAGGGCGTTCTGGCGCAGAAAGGTGCTTTTGCCGGCCATGTTGGGGCCGGTCACCAGCCACAGCCGGCTTTCCGCGCCCAGGTCGCAGTCGTTGGGGACGAAGGGCTGGCCCTCGTCGGCGGACATCATCGCCTCCACCACCGGATGGCGGCCGCCGGCAACCGAGAAGGCCAGGGTTTCGTCGACCCTGGGCCGGGTGAAGCGCCGCTCCACCGCCAGCGCCGCCAGCGCGGCGGAAACGTCCAGCGTCGCCAGCGCAGCGGCGGCCCGGGCCACAGGCTCGGCCGCGTCGGTCACTGCCGCCAACAGCGTCTCGAACAGATCCAGTTCCAGCGCAAGCGCGCGGTCCCCGGCCTCGCCGATCCGGCGGGCCAGATCGGCAAGTTCGGTGGTGGTGAAACGCGCCGCATTCGCCATCGACTGGCGATGGATGAAGGCCTCGCCCAGCCGCTCGGCATTGCGGGCGGAGACTTCGACGAAATAGCCGATGACGTTGTTGTGTTTGATCCGCAGCTGTTCGACGCCGGTCTCCTTGCGATAGGTGGCCTCCAGCTTTGCGATCAGACGCCGGCTTTCGTCGCGCAGCGCGCGCTGTTCGTCCAGCTCCGCCGAGTAGCCGGCCGCGATGAACCCGCCGTCGCGGGCGTAGACCGGCAGATCCGCCGCCAGGGCCCGGCGCAACCGGTCGACCAGGGCGCGATGATCGCCCAGGTCGGCCACGGCCGCGGCGATTTCGTCGGCCAAGGGATGCGGGCAGTCGCCAAGGACCTGGCCCAGCGCCGCCGCGCCGTCAAGACCGTCGCGGATCGCCGCCAGGTCGCGCGGCCCCCCGCGCCCCACGGTCAGGCGGGACAGTGCGCGCTCCAGGTCCGGCACCGTCGCCAGCGCCGCCCGCACCCCGTCCCGGCCGTCGCGCCAGTCGACCATCAGCGACACCGCGTCCAGCCGCCGGTTGATCGCCGCCGGATCGGTCAGGGGCGCGGCCATGCGGGCCGCCAGGGCCCGTGCGCCCGCGCCGGTGACGGTTCGGTCGACCACGCTCAACAGGCTGCCCCTGCGCTCGCCCGACAGGGTCCGGGTCAGTTCCAGATTGCGGCGCGTCGCCTGATCGATCTCCAGCACGGCGTCGGCGCGGATCCGGACCGGCGGCGACAGCCGCGGCAGATGGCCCACCTGGGTCAGTTCCACGTAATCCACCAGTGCGCCGGCGGCGGACAGTTCGGCCCGGTCGAAGGCGCCGAACGCATCCAGCGCCGCGACCTGGAACACCGCCTTCAGTCGCCGTTCCCCGTTGCGGGAATCGAAACGGCTCGCCGGCAGCGGCACGGAGACCTCCCGCCACTCGGCCAGCGCATCGGCCAGACCATCGTCTTCAAGCAGCCGTTCTGAAAACAACAGCTCCCGCGGCCCGATGCGGGCCAGGACCGCGCCCAGCGCCGGCGCCGCGACGGCCTGGACCCAGAAGCCGCCGGTCGAGATATCCAGCCAGGCCAGTCCCAGCGTCCGCCCCGCGACCGCCAGGGCGGCCAGGTGGTTGTGGCTGCGGCTGTCCAGAAGCGTGTCTTCGGTCAGGGTGCCAGGCGTCACCAGGCGCACCACGTCGCGCCGGACCACCGCCTTGGAGCCGCGTTTCTTCGCCTCGGCCGGGTCCTCCATCTGTTCGCAGACCGCAACCCGGTGCCCGCCACGGATCAGCCGCGCCAGATAGGTCTCCGCCGCATGCACTGGAACGCCGCACATGGGAATGTCCTCGCCGCCGTGCTGGCCGCGCTTGGTCAGCGTGATGTCCAGGGTGCGGGCCGCGACCACGGCGTCGTCGAAGAACAGTTCGTAGAAGTCGCCCATCCGGTAGAACAGCAGGCTGTCCGGATACTGCGCCTTGATGTCCAGGTACTGCGCAATCATCGGCGTGCCGCGCGCCGACGACCGCGCCGTGCGGGTGATGCGGCCGGTCATGGGCGCACATTATCATGGGCGCCGCCGGTCGCTTAAACCCGATTTGCCGTGCGCGCCCGTTCCGGTGCGCGAAATGCCCCTGTCGCCGGTGTTGACACACACCTATAACCGAAGACCAATAACAAGGGCCGCGCACTGGCCGCCCAGGGAGAGACGTCTATGGCCGAGAAACGCATCACCGACGAAGAAGCGCTGCGCTTTCACGCAGAAGGGAAGCCCGGCAAGCTGGAGGTGACGCCGATCAAGCAGGTCACAACGCAGCGCGACCTGTCTTTAGCCTATTCGCCTGGCGTCGCTGTTCCCTGCCTGAGGATCGCCGAAGATCCGGTCGCCGCCTACGACTACACCAACAAGGGCAATGTGGTTGCGGTCGTCTCCAACGGCACCGCCGTTCTGGGCCTTGGGTCGATCGGGGCGATGGCGGCAAAGCCGGTGATGGAAGGCAAGGCGGTCCTGTTCAAGAAATTCGCCGACGTGGATTCCTTCGACCTGGAAATCAACACCGAGGACGTAGACGAGTTCGTCAACGCAATCCGCCTGCTGGCGCCCAGCTTCGGGGGCATCAACCTGGAGGACATCAAGGCGCCGGAGTGTTTCATCATCGAACAGCGCCTGCGCGAGGAAATGGACATTCCGGTGTTCCACGACGACCAGCACGGCACCGCGATCATCGCCGCGGCAGGGCTGATCAACGCGCTGCACCTGACGGGGCGCGACATCGGCGAGACGCGCCTGGTGGTCAACGGCGCGGGCGCAGCCGGCATCGCCTGCGTCGAGCTGTTGAAGGCCATGGGCATGGCCCATGACCATGTCATCCTGTGCGATTCGAAGGGCGCGATCTATCAGGGCCGTCAGGAAGGCATGAACCAGTGGAAGACGGCGCATGCAGCCAAGACGGACGCGCGGACCCTGGAAGACGCGATGAAGGGCGCGGACGTCTTTTTCGGCCTGTCGGTCAAGGGGGCGGTGACGCCGCAGATGGTCGCCACCATGGCCGAAAAGCCGATCATCTTCGCGATGGCGAATCCTGACCCGGAAATCACGCCTGAAGAGGTTGGCCAGGTGCGCAAGGACGCAATTATGGCGACCGGGCGGTCCGACTATCCGAACCAGGTCAACAACGTCCTGGGCTTCCCCTACATCTTCCGCGGCGCCCTGGACGTGCGCGCCTCGACCATCAACGACCAGATGAAGATCGCCGCCGCCCAGGCCATCGCCGAACTGGCCCGCAGCGACGTGCCGGACGAGGTGGCCGAGGCCTATGGCGGCCGCTCCCTGCGCTACGGACCGGAATACATCATTCCCGCGCCCTTCGACGCCCGTCTCAGCGTGGCGGTGCCGGCCGCGGTGGCGCAGGCGGCGATGGATTCCGGCGTCGCCCGGCGGCCGATCGTCGACATGGACGCCTATTACCAGGCGCTTTCGGCGCGCATGGACCCGACCGCCTCGGCGCTGCAGCTCATTTTCGAGAAGGTCCGGTCCAACCCGCGGCGCGTTGTGTTCGCCGAGGGAGAGGAGGAGAAGATCATTCGCGCGGCGGTGCTGTACCGTTCGTCCGGCTACGGCACGCCGATCCTGATCGGTCGCGAGGACCGGATCGCGGAGACGCGGCACCGGATGGGGCTAGACGAATCGGTCGAACTGGAGGTGCACAACGCGCGGCTGTCGCAGCAGAACAAGAAGTATGCGGAGTTCCTCTACGAACGCCTGCGGCGGCAGGGATATCTGATGCGCGACTGCCAGCGCATGGTGAACCAGGATCGCAACGTCTTCGCCGCCTGCATGGTGGCGACCGGCGACGCGGACGCCATGGTCTCCGGCACCACGCGCGGCTTTTCCGTCACCTTCGAGGACATCACCCGGGTGATCGACCCGATGGAGGGCGAGCGGGTGATGGGCCTGGCGGTGGTGGTGACCCGCGGCCGCACGCTATTCATTGCCGACACCAACGTCCATGTGGTCCCGACCGCGGAGGAGCTGGTCGACATCGCCGTCGAGGCGGCGGCTTATGCCCGCAGCCTGGGCCAGGAACCGCGGGTCGCGTTCCTGTCCTTCTCCAACTTCGGCAATCCCATGCGCCCCGAAGCGAACCGCCTGCGCGAGGCGGTTGCGCTGATGGACGAGCGGGACGTGGATTTCGAGTATGACGGCGAGATGTCGGTTTCGACCGCGCTGAACTCCGACATCATGGACGAGATCTATCCGTTCTGCAGGCTGTCGGGCCCGGCCAATGTCCTGGTGATGCCCGCCCTGCATTCGGCCCACATTACGATCCGGATGCTGCAGGAACTGGGCACCGGCACGGTGATCGGCCCGATGCTGCGCGGCCTGTCCAAACCGGCGCAGATCGTCCAGATGGGCTCGACCGTGAACGACATCGTCAACGCCGCGGCGCTGGCGGCGCACGACGCGATCGGGTAGCGCCGGAAAGACCGTCCGCAATCCGCGCCGGTCTTTTGCGCCTAATCGTTGACGCGTATGGATTTAGTTGTATTATACAACTATGTCGGCGCCATGCACGAACGCAGAAATCGACGCCATCCGTTCAGCCTCGCGAACCATCGTGCGCGAACTGGGCTTCATGAGAAGCACGCTTGCCGGGGCGAAACTGTCCCCGTCCGCCGTGCACACGCTTATCGAAATCGGCGAAGGCCGAGTCGACAACGCGGGTGCGTTGGCTTCGCTGTTGAAATTGGAGAAATCCACCGTCAGCCGGCTGTTGCAAGGGCTTGGCGCCAGGGGGCTGATCGCTTCGGCGGTGGACGCGGTGGACGGTCGGCTTCACAGGCTCACACTCACGCAAGCCGGATGGAGGCAGCTCCAAGAGATTGAGGCCTATGCGCGCGGGCAGGTACGATCCGCCATCGGCGATGCGCCCGCCAAGACGCGAAGCGCCATTTCGAAAGGACTGTCCGCCTACGCAACGGCTCTTCGGGGCCGAAGGGCAAGAGCGGGAAGGCAGGATGCGCTTCGGTCGCCGGTGAAGATCACTGCCGGTTACCTCCCAACGCTGTTGGGGCGCGTGACGGAGATGCATGCCGCCTACTACGCCAGGAATTATGATTTCGGGTCGGTCTTCGAACGCAAGGTTGCCGCGGAAATGGCGGAGTTCCTGGGACGCCTGGACGGACGCAGGAACGCGGTCTTCTCCGCCGTGCAAAGCGGCAGGATTGTCGGTTCCGTCAGCATCGACGGCGAGGATTTGGGAGGCGATGCCGCCCATTTGCGCTGGTTCATCGTCGACGACGAGGCAAAGGGGATGGGCCTGGGGAAGATGCTGATCGCATCGGCACTGGATTTCGTCGATCGGAACGGTTTCTCGAAGACCAATCTTTGGACATTCAAAGGTTTGGACGCGGCACGCCATCTCTACGAACGGGCGGGCTTTGCCCTTGAGGAAGAAAAGCCCGGCCAGCAGTGGGGAACGGTCGTTCTCGAACAGATGTTCATCCGTCCGACGCCTGCTTAGCGACCGATCAGAGTTTGCGGACGCATCGAACTGGCTGCAGCCAAGCGCGTTAGACGGTCGCCTCCGCCACCTGCAGCACCACTTTCATCACCCCCGGTTCGTGGGGCGCCGGGCCGACTTTGAAGCCCAGGTTGCGGCACAGGGTCAGCATCGGTCTGTTCTCCGCCAGGACCTCGCCGAAGATCTCCACGATGCCGCGGTCGCGGGCATAGCCGATCAGGTCTTTCATCATGATCCGGCCGAGACCGCGGCCCTTCAGGTCGGAGCGCAGCATGATTGCATATTCTGCGCGCCGGCCGTCCGGATCGGCGGACAGGTGAGTCACCCCGATGATGCGGTCCGGGTCGTCGGGCTGCAGCGCCGCAAACGCCATTTCCCGGGAATAGTCGATCTGCGACAGGCGCGCGGCCAGCAGGTCCGGCAGGGCGCGGACCGGGTGCAGGAACCGCATGCGCAGGTCCTCCGCTTGGGATTCCTCCACCGACCGCTGCAGGCGCGGCGCGTCGTCGGGCCGGATCGGGCGGACCGGGACTTCGCTGCCGTTCTTCAACGCCAGCCGCCGTTCCAGCCGGCTGGGATAGGGCATGATCGACAGCCGGTCGTGGGGATCGCCCGTGGCCGCGGCCACGCGGATCCGCGCGTCCAGCGCGATCACGCCGTCCGCGTCCGCCAACAGCGGGTTGATGTCCAGCTCCTTGATCTCGGCGAAGTCGGCCGCCAGTTGGCTGACGCTGACCAGCGCGTGCACGATGTCCGCCCGCGCCGCCGGGCGTACGTCGCTGTAGCCTTCCAACAGGCGTGCGACCCGCGTGCGCGCGATCAGGGCCTCGGCCAGCGGCTGGTTCATCGGCACCAGGCCGATCGCCGTGTCGCCCAGCGCTTCGGCCGCCTTGCCGCCCGCCCCGAACACGACGACGGGCCCGAACTGAGCGTCTTCCGCCATGCCGACCAGCAATTCGTGTGCGCCCGGCCGGCGCGCCATACGCTGGACCGTGATGCCGTCGATCCGGGCCTGGGGATAGGCCGCGGCGGTCCGGGCCAGCATCGCCTCGGCCGCGGTCCCGGCGGCGGAGGGCGTGTCGATGTCCAGCACAACGCCGCCGACCGCGCTTTTGTGCTGAATGTCGTGCGACGCGATCTTGACCGCGACCGGAACCCCCAGTTCGGATGCCGCCATCACGGCCTCGGCCGGATCGGCGCACAGGCGGGTCTCCACCACCGGCACCCCGTAGCTTTTCAGCACGGCCTTCGATTCCGCCTCGCTCAGCCATTCCCGCCCGTCCGCCAGCGCCGCGTCGATCAGAGCGCGCACGCCTGCGCGGTCGGCGCCTTCGCCAGCCGGCGCGATCGAAGGCACCTGCATCAGCTGCGCCTGGTTTTCCTGATAGCGAACCCGGTGCATGAAAGCGGTCACGGCCTGGTTCGCCGTGTCGTAGGTCGGCAGGCCCGCATCGCTGAGGATGCGGCGCGATTCCTCCACCGTCCGGCCGCCCACCCAGCTTGTGAAGATCGCCTTGCGCGGACGCGGTCCCAGGGACGCCACGCCGCGCGCCGCATCCGCGCTGTCGGCGATGGCCGTTGGGCAAAACAGCGCCAGCACTCCGTCGACGCCGCGATCGTCGATCAACGCTTCTATCGCGGCGCGATAGCGCGCGCCGTCCGCGTCCTCCTGAAGGTCGAAGGGATTCGACGGTTTCGGGATCCCGAAATTCAGCGCCGCAATGGCGGCGACGGTCTTTTCATCCGGCGCCGCCAGATCGCCGCCGGCCTCCAGCAACGCGTCGGCGCAGATGATGCCCATGCCGCCGCCATTGCCCACGATGGCCAGACGCGGCCCCGTCACCCGTCTGCTGCTGGACAGCGTCTCGACCGCCGAGAACAGTTCCTCCACCGAATGGACGCGCAAGGCGCCCGCGCGCCGGATCGCCGCGTCGTGGACCGCGTCGCTGCGCGCAAGCGCGCCGCTGTGGGACCGCGCGGATTCCTTCGACGCGTTCGACCGGCCCGACTTGATCACGATCATCGGCTTCGCCCGGCCGGCGGCCCGGGCCGCGGACATGAGCTTGCGGGCCGAGACGATGTCCTGCACGGCCAACAGTATGCCGCGCACGGCGGGATCGGTCGTCAGCCAGTCCAGAATGTCGCCGAAATCCACATCCGCCTGTCCGCCCAGCGAGATCATGTGCGAAAAGCCGATGTGGCGCGGCGTTGCCCAATCCAGGACCGAGGTCACCAGCGTGCCCGACTGCGCGACCAGCGCGAGATCGCCGGGCGCCGTCCACAGGTGGGAAAACCCTGCATTCAACCCGACGCCGGGCACCATCAGGGCGAAGACATCGGGACCCAGCATCCGCATGGGCCCGGCCGCCTCCAACAGGGCCTTATGATCCGCCGGCGTGGCGTGGTCGTGATAGTCGGCGGTCAGGACGGCGGCGGCCCGGGTTCCGCGTTGGCGCAGCGCGGCAAGAGCGGCCGCGCGTTCGGCCGGCGGCACCGCGACCACCGCCAGGTCCAGCGCCTGCGGCAGGGCGTCGATGGTTGCAACGCTGCCGACCCGCTCCGACGGTGTCGGCTCGCCGACCAGCGTGATCGCGCCTTCGAACCCGCCGGACAGCAGGTTACGAACCGCCCGCGCCCGCAAAATGTCGGGCGTGCCGTCGGACAGAACAAGCGCGATCGAAGCCGGGCGGAGGAGCGCGTCCAGATCCCGGATCGACATGGGCCCCGCGCCTCAGGCCGGCCGGTCCAGGGCGCCGCGATAGACGGCGGCGGCCTCGGCCCCGAAACAACAGAAGATCACGGTCTTCAAGGACGGGTGACCGCCCGCCTCGGCCCGCACCGTGTCGACCGCGATTTCGGCGGCCCGGCGCAGCGGGAACCGGTAGACGCCGGTTGAGATGGCCGGAAAAGCGATCGAGGCGAGACCGGCCTCGCCGGCAAGGGCCAGCGCATTGCGATAACACGAGGCCAGCAGCGCCTCCTCGCCCCGGTCGCCGCCGTGCCAGACCGGGCCGACGGTGTGAATGACATGCCGGGCCGGCAGTTCGTAGCCCCCGGTGATCCGCGCCTCGCCGGTGGGACAACCGCCGATGCCGCAGCATTCCTCCAGAAGGCGCGGACCCGCCGCACGGTGGATCGCGCCGTCGACGCCGCCGCCGCCCAACAGCGATTCGTTGGCGGCATTGACGATGGCGTCGACGTCCAGCGCCGTGATGTCGCCCTCGCTGACCTGCAGGTCGACGCTCACGCGTCCGCACCGTTGGCGCGTTCGATCGATTCCGTGATCAACTTCAGCGCTTCCGCGGTTTCGCCCCAACGGTTGATCTTCACCCACTTGTTTTTTTCCAGGTCCTTGTAGTGGCCGAAGAAGTGCTCGATCTGATCGCGCAGGATCGGCGGCAGTTCGTGGTACGACGCCACCGTAGAATAGAACGGGTGCAGGTCGTCTGCGGGCACGGCGATGATCTTTTCGTCCATGCCCGCCTCGTCCTCCATGAACAGCACGCCGATCGGCCGGGAGCAGACCACCGCGCCCGGAACGATGGGAACGTTGCCCACAACCATCACATCGCAGGGATCGCCGTCCTCGGAAAGAGTGTGCGGCACGAAGCCGTAATTCGTCGGGTAGTGCATGGCGGTGTGCAGGAACCGGTCGACGAACATGGCCCCCGACGCCTTGTCCAGCTCGTACTTGACCGGATCCGCCCCCAGCGGAACCTCGACGATGACGTTGATGTCGTGCGGGGGATTTCGGCCGATTGGAATCTGCGTGATGTCCATGTCCCGGTTTCTTTCCTGGTTTGCCGTCCGATTGCCCGTCGACCGGCAGTGTGTCGCAAACGCGGCTTGTGTAAAAGTTGGATTTTTCCAACACCGTCCATGCACGCGTGCGCCAAGGGCCGCCGCGTCTGATCCCTGTTTCCTTCAAGCGAATCAGGTATGTTGCGCACTGCACGCGGCCGTCGGCGTAACGAGACGGATCGTCGCGCGGCGATCCGTTCTGCGCCTCTAGCGTCTGGAGACCCCATGCAGAACTTTGCCCAATCGATGTCCGTCTATTTTGAGCGGCGCATGGCCCGCATCCTGCTGTTGGGGATCATCAGCGGCTTTCCCTGGGTTCTCATCGGCTCCAGCCTCAGTCTGTGGCTGAAAGAGGACGGGCTCAGCCGCAGCACCATCGGCTGGGCCGGCCTGATCTTCGGCGTCTATGCCTTCAACTTCCTGTGGGCGCCGCTGATCGACCGCATTCGCATCCCGGTCCTGACCGGCATCCTGGGCCACCGCCGGGCCTGGATCGTCACCTTGCAGGCGGTGATCCTGGGCGCGCTGGTCCTGTGGAGCCTGATCGATCCGTCCGACAACCTGGCCGCGGTTGTCACCGTTGGCCTGGTCATCGCCATCGCATCGGCCACCCAGGACATCACCATCGACGCGCTGCGGATCGAACAGATCGGCAAGACCGAAGGCGAGTCCATGGCGGCCGGCGCGGCGGTCGCCGTCGTCGGCTGGTGGACAGGCTTCAAGCTGGGCGGCGTGGTCGCGTTGGAAACGGCCGAAAGGCTTCAGAATGCGGGCGTCCAGGATTACTGGCAGACGACGTTCCTGGTACTGGGGGTCGTGGTCATCCTGTGCAACATCGGCCTGATGTTCGTGCGCGAGCAGTCCCCGGACGAACGCATCGCAGCCCAGGAGCGGGTCGACCACATGATCAGCGACAGCCTGCACGCCACCGGCATCACCGGCAGGATCGCCGGCTGGCTGGGCGGCACGCTGATCGGACCCCTGATGAGTTTCTTCCGGCGCAACGGCGTTCCCATCGCGCTTGCCGTCCTGGGCTTCATCTTCCTGTTCAAGATCGGCGAGGCCTTCCTGGGCCGCATGTCGGTGGTGTTTTACAAGGAGATCGGTTTTTCCAAGTCCGACATCGCGGTTTATTCCAAGGGCCTCGGCTGGATCACCACGGTCACCTTCACCATCCTGGGCGGCCTTGTCGCAATCCGCGTCGGGCTGGTGCGCGGCATGTTCGTGGCCGGCATCGCCATGGCCGCGACCAACGTGCTCTTTTCGGTCCTTGCCTGGACAGGCAAGTCTGAACTGCTGTTCGCAACCGCCGTGGTGCTGGACGACCTGACCAGTTCGATCGCCACGGTCACCTTCGTCGCCTTCATCTCCATGCTGGTCGACCGGACCTATACGGCGACTCAGTACGCCCTGCTGGCGTCGATCGGAACGGCGGGACGCACCCTGTTCGCGGCCTCGTCCGGCGAACTGGTCGACTGGCTGGGCGGCGACTGGGGAACCTTCTTCCTGATCACCGCGGTCATGGTGACGCCGTCGCTGATCTGCCTGTGGCTGATCCGGAACAAGTTGAAGGCGATGCTGGAAGGCGCGGAGGTCCGCCTGTTCGGCAAGGGATCGGAAGAACTGGCCGACAGCGCGGTCTGAGAGC
>Ga0056115_1000102_pt1 | contig 44431 bp, 25 predicted proteins | sample WorMetOlspDAHAB1_FD_77007 | JGI IMG/M metagenome (GOLD analysis project Ga0056115, IMG submission 77007) | Marine gutless worms symbiont microbial communities from Max Planck institute for Marine Microbiology, Germany - Olavius sp. DAHAB.1 ...
CTCCCACAGCGGCCGTGTGATGAAAGGCAACGAAAGGAGGCAAATGTGAATTCGAGACGTTAGTCAGGCCGCCCGCGCCGTTTGATAGCAGTAACCCGGGCTGGTGCCCGGCGAAAGGCGGATCTCCGATTTCAAGGCCCTGGTCGACCAGGTAGACATCATCTGCGCCATCACCGTTGAAGTCGGCAACGATAGAGGGATGATTGAGCTGCCCGATCGCAGGTACTTCGTCGATAACCCCGGCGGCATCCTCGACGAACACCCCGCCACCCTGATTGATAAACAGGGCCAGGGGAAATTCCGGCTCGGCGTCCCAGTTGGTCGGCCCCATCAGCAGGTCAATGAGTCCATCGTTATTTGCATCAAGGCTGATGGTCGCCTCGGGTCTCGCGTAGGAGGCAGCCGTGATGCCCTGGATGTTCTCTACTGACACATAACCGTTATTCCGGAGCATGGTATAGGTGGCGAACCTCGGTGCGATCAAAAAGGACTGATCCGATTCGAGGATCTCCGCGAGAGGACCATTACTGTCGATTGAGGTCGTTTGCAGAGTACAGTTTTTGCTGGCCCAGCCACAAAAATACCCACTGCCCTTCGTCCAGCCATCAAAGAAATAGCCTTCCGCGGGCTCAGGAATAAAGGTCTCGCTGAACGAAGTATCCAAGACCTCGATTTCACAGTTGTTGCCTGCTTCGCAGGAGTAGTTTCCGGAGCTCGTGGTCACCCGGCCGTTGGCGGGTACGTCGATTTGAATTTTGCAGCCAGACGCTGCCAACAGCAGCCCGAGGACTGCCAGTGTCCCTGTTTTCATTCTTATATCCCCTTTCCCAACAACGAACGCGGCCCCCGCCGCGAGGCAGGCAATGAATAGTGTTTTTACGGTTCGAGTATAACAGCCGTGAGGGGCGCACAGGGCCTCAACAACGCGCAGTGGCTCACAGTCACAGACATCCACCCATGTTTGTCCAGCTTTTGTTCAAGCGAAGCTAGTATCCCTGGTTCGTGTTTCCGATTCCGCCCCTGGGCACCATCTAATGATGGGTCTCTACCGGAGACATGGTTTACACTCGGGCCAGAACCTCCGCAGCCGCGCGCTCACCCGACCGGATCGCGCCATCAACATAGCCCGTCCAGCGGGGTGACGTTTCGGTCCCTGCCCAGTGGAGCGGACCAATGGGTTCGCGCAACAGGGGACCGAAATCTGCGTAGAGCCCGGGGGGTGCGAACGCCCCATAGCATCCCTCAGAGTAGTCTTCAGCAGTCCAGTCGATATCGACATACTCAAGCTCATCGCGAGCCCGTTCACCAAAGTGTTCAGCCAGCATGTTCACAACTATGTCTCGTCTCGCCCCGGAGTCGAGGTCGCCATGGACAAGGGCATGGTTGCCGTCAAAGAAACCGGCCAGCACGCCCAGTGGCTGGTCAGGCGGTGAAACGTCCATAACCGGGGTTGCCGGTGTGTCATCGCGCAGTATCAGGCCATTGAGACCCTGCTCACGCCAGAATGGTGTGTCGTAGGCCACCCAGAACTTGATAGCAGAGCCCATATTCAGCCGTTTGTGCAGCGCCGCCTTGGCCTGTGGCAGCTGTGGGTGGAACTGCAGGGATGGAACCAGGGTAGGCGGCAAGGCGAGAATGACACGTCGGCCCTCGTAGTTGCCCGTCGCCGTGTCCACCTGCACGCTCCCTGTCGCCCACTTAATAGTGCTTACAGGTTCGGCCAGGCGCAGGCGATCTCCCAGGTCGTCGCCCATCCTACGGGCGATCTGGTGCAGGCTACCCTTGAACAGGAAATTCTGGCCCCCGCCCTGGTCGGCCGAGATTATCCGCTCGATTCCATCCCCCGATTTGACGTAGTGGAGAAAGAACAACATCGAGATCTGCGAGGCTTCTGCACAGAACAGGGAAAAGCACAGCAGGCGGTAGAGGGAACGCATACGCTCGCTACGCACGTTGAGCGCAAGCCAATGCTCCACCGTCATCGCGTCCAGTTCGGCTGCCCGCGGATGATCCCAGGGAGCCTCGCAGTTTAGAGAAGCTCCCAGCCGATCGAGTTTACGTGAGGACAGGAAGTAGTCGATCCCCTCACCCAGCTTGAAAAGCCCATCGATCTTCTCTCGAGGCCCGCGGTGTTCCCGGCCCCCAATGCGGTAAACCGCATCCCCGTCCAGAAACGTCGGGTATACGTCTATGCCATAGTGATCGGCAAAATGCTTAAGCCGCGTCTGGGTCGGGCTCAACCACATACCACCCAGGTCGATGTCGAGACCAGCCAGTTTGCCAGGCTTGGTGCGGCCACCGACACGGTCACGTGCTTCCAGCACCAGGAAGTTGTCGCACCCGGCAGACAGCAGCGCGTGGGCGGCGCCCAACCCCGAAAACCCGGCGCCAACAATTATCGCTTCATACATTGCTGCAAATACCCCCTGTGCATGATTTTCAGTTCCTCCAGCAGCCGGAAAGCCTCCGCCGGCGGTGACTCGTATGGTCGAGCCATCCATCCCATTTCAGTGGTTATAGGAACGCTTGTACGACGCGATCTCCTCGTCATCCAAACCCAGAAACCTCGCTGCATTGTCAAAAAAGATCGCAGCTTTTTGCTCCAGGCTCAGGTCAGCAGAATTGACGCTCTCGACTGCCACTTCGATTGTCTGCGGCCACACCATTTGATCGGAGCCGAACATGATTCGATCGCCAAATCCGGCGTTAATAAGGCTCTGCAAATAAGAGTGAAGTTCAGCTTCCGGCAGTGCCCAGTTAATGGCTGAAATATCCACGTAAAGCTGGGGATGGGCGTAGAGCATGGCCTTGAGGTCATCCACGTAAGGCCATCCACCGTGAATGATGTAGACCTTTAGCTGCGGGTGTCTGACCAACACCTCTTCAAGTTGCCTCGGATTGGCGTTTGCTACTCGCACCTTGTCCATGCCGAGTGAGTAAATCGCACCTGGCGGACCACCTGGCATTATGTGAAAGCCCACAGGGACTCCCAGCTTTTCGGCGAGGGCGAAGAGCGGCTCTTGTGATGGATGATCTGCTTTTATGCCACCGTAGAACGGGTTCAACTCACCAATGGCATGGAGCCGGCCCGCAGAGTGCAGGGCGATGAACTCCTCTTCCGGGAGATTGCGAGCGCTGACCAGAATGCGATCGGGGTCTTTGTCCACCCAGAGCTGCCCATCCGAAGTCAGGGCCTTGACTATGTTGTGCCGCTGAAATTGCTCCAGCGTTTGCTCCCACTGCTCCTTCGGAGTGGTGACTGCAACATATGTTTCGCCGCGAAGCGTCGGGGGGTGTTGCATGCCAAACATAGGCTGAGTTTCATCGTAGGCGTGCACATGCATATCAATGATCGGGCCCGTGTACCTTCCAGGCACGGTGTCATCTGGCTGCGTGCACGAGGATGCTAAAAAGCTGACGAGCAGCACGAATGGAAAAATTCTGTTCATCGGAGAAGTATGCCGAAAGGCTACCGGGTAAGCCATGCTGGCTTCTGGTAGAGTCCTGCCAAAGATGCGGTCTATTGTAAGGACAAAGTGTCGATTGCGGCGGCCAGGTTACGCCTCGCCTGTACTTCCAGTTTCTCGAAGAAATGCGGGTGCTGGTAAATCTTCTCCCGGTCCAGAAACTGCTGCAGCAACTTGCGCCGCTTGCGCCGGAAGATCGGGCCGGGCACGCGCCGGTACTCCTGTCTCACCGCCTGTTCAAAAACCCCGTAGACCTCCGGCCTTGCACCGAGTATGGAAAGATCGATATCGACCATCAGCGAACTGTCGCCCGGTGAGGGGCTGGCATCGTGTACAGTCGCCATAATAAGTGCGTGCACATTGGCAACAGTCCCCTCTCCGGCCTTGTTTTCCTCCAGGAAGTCAGCGGCAAGTACGGCGCTATCCAGTTCGTTACTGCCCGAAAAGGGCTTGTAGATCGCGTCGTGAAACCAGATGGCCAGCTCCAGCTCATCCGGTTTCTCGGCGCTCTCGCGAACATCGTCCAGATGTCTGAGACAAGCGGCGATATGCTCGAAGTTGTGATAGGCGCGATGCGGCTCGCCATAGAGCCGCAGCAACTCCCGGTACATATCCAGGCTGGGCGCCAGGCCCAGGCGCTGCATCAGGCTCCACCAGCGAGCTTCAGAACCTTCTGCGGTCATCCCGGGTATCTCGCGCTAGCGCTTGACCACCAGGCCCTGCCCGGTGGGCAATTCGAGTACGCGGTAGCCCCGCTCGGCAAAAAATACATCTTCCGCCTCCTTCTGGGCGCGAAACCAGTGCCAGCCATAGTCGTCGAGAACAATCATGCCACCCGGCACGATCCGGTCGAACAGGGCTTCCAGAGCGCCGACCTCCGCCGAAGCAGAATTCATATCCAGATGCAGGTAGGCGATTTGCTCCGGGCAGCTCTCCAACAGGCTGTCGGGTACCACACCCTTGACTACCTGCACATTGGGCCAGGCCTTGAAGCGGTCCAGCACGCGCTGGTGTAAGCCCTGTTCGTCGTAATCACCCGGCTTGAGTGGGGATCCCTCCGAGTGCTGTTCAGGGATACCCTCGTAGGTGTCATAGAGGAAAAGGCGTTTGTCGCTTGCACCGAAGTCCAGGTACTCCACCAGGAAATGGCTGCAGAAGCCCTTGTAGACCCCACATTCCACATAGTCACCGGGTAGCTGCAAGCACTGTCCTGCCGCCCAGGTCAGGGTGTGGAGCCGCCAGCTCAGGCTCCGGTCCTGCTCATTCTCGGCACAGCGCTCCATGGCCGCCTGGAATTTTGCATCCTCGGAAAATCCCATGGCTCGCTCGACCGTTATCAGGTGGTCTGCGTGGAATACGCGCTTGTACAGGCTGCTGATGATGCCAATGGTGTGATTCATGATGCGTAGATTCTGGGCATCGAGACCGTAGAACATGGGAGCAACTCCTGTATTTCGGATGTCTGGGATGCGCGCGGGTTCAGATATAATGCAGCGACAGCCTCGACGCATTGTACCAATGAAGAAAGTTCTTAATGTAGGTGGCAACAGCAAGGCCATACCTATTCCCGCCTACTACGATGGCTGGGAGCACCTGCTGCTCGACATAGATCCCAAGGGCGGGCCGGATATTCTCTGTGACGCCAGGGAGCTCGACACCCTGGAACCGGACATGTTCGACGCCGTGTACTGCTCGCATAACCTTGAGCATTACTACAAGCACCATGTTCCATCCGTACTCGGCGGCTTCCTGCACGTACTCAAGGAAAGCGGATTTGCTGACATCCGCGTTCCCGATATCGACGCTGTTATTCAGCACGCTGCCGCCAACAACATGGATATCGAGGACGTCCTGTATACCTCCCCCGCCGGCGATATTACCGTGCACGACGTGCTCTACGGATTCGGCAAGGAAATGGAGCGCAGCGGCAACGACTTCTTTGCCCACAAAACCGGGTTCACGGCCAAGTCCCTGCAGCGGGCACTGGAGGCGGCGGGTTTCACCTATATGGTACTCAGTCGTGGCAACCTTGAGGTGCGCGCACTGGCCTTCCTCAAGCGCCCCGACAAATCCACCCGTGAGCTGCTTGGCCTGAAGGAACCCGCTGAGCTGACGGAAAAGAAAGAGCACGCTATCTCAATTTCCCAGGAGTCTCTGCGGGGAGACGGGCTCAAGCTGGACGGCTTCTTTCCCGGCTTGAAACCGGCTGTGGAAGACACGGATTCCGGCGTCGAGCAGACCGATGACCTGGAGAGTCTGGTCAGGAATACACCTGGAGAAGACCCGCAACATGTGGACATGCTGATGGAGGCCTACCGCTACCATCGCCAGGGAAAGTACCGGGAAGCTGAGACGACTTATTCGAAGATCACCGGCTTCAAGTCCCTGAACTATGACTGGTACTTCAATCATGCGGGCGCCCTGCGACAGCTGGAACGCTTCGAGGATGCCCGGCAGAAATATACGCTGGCCCTGGACCAACGCAGCAATGACCCGGCGGCGCTGAAAGGCCTGGCCCAGGTGCTGGAGAAGCTGGGCGAGAACTCGGCAGCCATCGAATGCCGACAGCAGCTGGCACTGCTGAAACCTTCCCAGGCAGCCAACTGGAACCGGCTGGGCAGCCTGCTCTGGCGTCAGCAGCAGTTCCGCGAGGCACTGGATAGTTTCGACCGGGCGCTGGCAATCAAACCGGACAGCACCACCTTTGCCTGCAATCGCTCCGCAGTACTGCATATGCTAGGCAGGTTCGGGGAAGCCCTGGAGACCCTCGAGCAACTGGTGAGCCGAAAGCCGGACGATACCCAGATACTTTGCAACAAGGGTGCCGTCCTCAAGGACCTGGGCAGAATTCGCGAAGCCCTGGATTGTTTCGACCGGGCACTGACCCTCGACCCGGGCATGACCGTGGCCTTGCTCAACAGGGCCTCGTCGCTGGAGATTATTGGTGAATACGCGCAGGCCAGCGAGATCTACCGGGCCTTGCTGGACGAGGGCGCCGATGACGAGTTGCTACGCGGCAACCTGGCCAGATGCCTGCGGTTCATGTGCGACTGGCAAGACATGGGCAGCCTGAACAGTGCCCTGGTAGAGGGCGTTGCCAGCGGTGCGCACTGCATAGATCCACACACCTTCATGTCCATTACCGACAATGTGAAGCTGCAGTTGCAATGCGCGAAGAATCGGGCAGCCTTCACGGTAATGCCCCGGGAGGCTCCGGATTTTCCCCGGCAGCCCCGCGCAGACGGCAAAATCTGCGTGGCCTACATCTCGGCAGATTTTCGAGAGCACCCGGTGTCCTACCTGATGTCCGGCGTTATCGAGCATCACGACCGGGACAGGTTTCATGTGATCGGGGTCGCATTGAGGAAACCGGATAACTCAGAGACGGCTAAACGCATTACCGGGGCCTTTGACGAGTTCTTGGTTATTGACGACAAGTCCGACAACGAGGCCTCGCAGCTGCTGCGGGAGAAACAGATCAGTATCGCGGTCGACCTCATGGGATTTACCCGCGCCGCACGTTCCCAACTCATGGCAAGGCGGGTTGCGCCGTTACAGATCAACTACCTGGGTTTCCCGGGTAGCATGGGCGCGGATTTCATGGACTACATCATCGCGGATCACTACCTCATCCCGGGCCAGCATGCCGGCGCCTATTCAGAGGCTATCGCCTACATGCCCGATTGTTTCCAGGCCAATGACCGCCTGCGACGCCCGGGGGCCATGGAACTCACCCGCTCACGGGTGGGCCTGCCAGAGAAGGGCTTCGTTTTCTGCTCCTTCAACCAGAACAGCAAACTCGGGCCGGAGCTGTTCAAATTATGGATGGAGCTTCTCGACGAGGTTCCGAACAGTGTGCTCTGGATCTACCTGATAACCGAGGAAAGCCTGGCCAACGTCCGCCGTGCTGCCAGCGGGCATGGCATAGATCCCCAGCGTATCGTCGCGGCGGGTCGGGCCGATTACCCCGAACACCTGCGCAGACTGCAGCTGGCCGACCTCCTGCTAGATACCTTTCCCTTCAATGGCGGCGCCACCGCCAGCGACGCGTTGTGTGCCGGTTTGCCGCTGGTGACCTGCTCCGGAGAGGCCTTCGCCTCACGCATGGCAGGAAGTCTGCTGCACGCTATCGAGGTACCCGAGCTGATTGTCGATACCCTCGCCGGGTACAAAACGCTGGCCCTGGACCTGGCACGCAACCCTGACAGGCTGCGCTCGATCAGGGCCCGGCTGGAAGCCAACCGCGAGGGGTCGCCCATTTTCGACACCGCGCTGTTTACCCGCGGCCTCGAATCAGCCTATTCGGCAATGTGGAACAGGTACCTGGCAAATCTGGCGCCCGAGACAATAGACGTGGCCAGAACGGCGTCTGAATCCACACCGTGACCATAGTAGAAAAACTGGCCGCTGGCCTGGCAACCGGGTCTGTCATCGACGACCCTGCAGATATGCAGGCATACCTTGCCGACGAGCGCGCCCTCTACCAGGGCACGGCAGCCTGTGTAGTGCTCCCCGGCAATACCGAGGAGGTGGCCGAGACTGTCAGGATCTGCCGCGACAGCGGCTACTCGGTGGTCCCCCAGGGAGGCAATACCGGCTACTGCGGTGGCGCATCTCCCGACGGCGAAAACCAGGTACTGCTGAGTACCTCCAGGCTGAACCGGATTCGCAGCATCGATCCGGTGGCCATGACCGCGACGGTGGAGGCCGGCGTGATACTCGCGCAATTACAAGAGGCGGTCGCGCAACAGGGCCTGTTTTTCCCGCTGAGCATGGGCTCCGAGGGTTCCTGCCAGATCGGGGGAAACCTGGCGACCAATGCCGGCGGCCTGGCCGTATTGAAATACGGCACCGCGGGCGAGCAGGTACTGGGACTTGAAGTGGTCCTGCCCTCGGGCGAGGTTCTCGACTGCCTGACGGCCCTGCGCAAGGACAATACTGGCTACGACCTGAAATCCCTGTTCCTGGGTGCAGAAGGCAGCCTGGGTGTAATCACCGCGGCGGTAGTTAAACTCTACCCCTTTCCCAGTGAGCAGCAGACTGCCTGGCTGGCGGCTCCGGACCTGCACAGCGTGTGCAAGCTGCTGCCACTGGCCAAAAAACTCAGCGGCGATACTCTCACCTCCTTCGAATACATCTCTGCACCCTCGCTGGTTCTCGCGGACCAGCATATAGACAAGCTGCGGCTCCCCCTCGCCGGCGAGTCGCCGCACCAGGTCCTGCTGGAAATGTCTGCACCGCTGCCGTCCGAAGCCTTACGCGGTCCCATGGAGCAGTTTCTGCAGGAGGCATTTGAGCAGGGCTTGATACTGGACGCTGTGCTGGCAGAAAGTGACAGCCAACGCCAGCAGCTCTGGCGAATCCGCGAATCGATCCCCGAAGCTGAAAAACACGCGGGGCGCTCCATCAAGCACGACATATCGGTGCCGATCTCCCGTATTCCGGAGTACGTGGAACGCGCCGCTGCAATACTGCCGGATATCGCCGAGCACCGCGCGTCGATCTACGGTCACATAGGCGATGGCAACCTGCACTACAACATATTGTCGCCACAGGGTGTAGAGCCGGATGAATTTCGCGCCCGGCACGCCAGCGCTTTCAGTCAAGCACTACACGAGTTGGCGGTGACGATGGAGGGCAGCTTCAGTGCCGAACACGGCATCGGCAAACTCAAGGCAGCAGACCTGGAGCGCTACAAGGATCCCGTTGCCCTGCGGCTAATGGCCAGTCTCAAGTCGGCTCTGGATCCCGACGATCTGATGAATCCCGGCAAGGTGGTTGTGCCGGGATCGGGTGAGAACAAAAATTAATCGATCGCAGCGAACCGCGGCTGCTCGTGGCCATCGACGACAACGCTTTCGGTAAACATAGCCAGGGGTCTCACCCAGTAGCCACTGTCGCCGTAGAGCGGGCGATAGACCACCATGGTCTCTTCGGTTTCACTGTGGGTGGCGAGAAATAAAACTTCGTACTCACCCCCCTTGTAGTGCCTGTACCTGCCTGGCTGCAGTGTCATTCAGGAGGTCTCCCGTTTGCGTTCCTGGTCGACAGACTCGACCGCTGCCTCGATATTCGGGTGCCGGCTGCAGAGTTGCTGCCATTCATCCTGTTGCAGTTCGTACAGTGAACAGGGCGTGATTGCAATCACGCTGGCGTTGCGCGGAGTACCGTGCAGCAACGCCGCCTCCCCGAAGAAATCACCGGCATAAAGCTGGTTCAGCTCCCTGTCCTGCCCGGAGCTGCTGTCCACGACCGATACCAGGCCGCGCGCGATCATGAACAGCGAATCTCCGCGGCCTCCCTGGCGGATGATGTGTTCACCCTTGGGAAAACTGCGTTTTTGCAGGTGCGGGATGATGCGAGCAAACTGGCTGTCCTCCAACCCGGAAAACATGGGTACTTTGGTCAGCAACTCTTCAACCCCTACTTCGAGGTAACTCGACAGGTCGGCACTGCGCAGCCGCCGCAACTCCTTTTGCTGTTGCTTGTGAATGGCTTTCGCTACCCCGGTCGGGAGAATGCCCAACTCACTGGCCCGGTCCACGGCATCCTGTTCACTGATAATCAGCAGGCGATTACCAAGTTTTTCCTGGGCAGCTTCGAGAAACTCCGGGTAGTTCTCACCCACCTGGCTGATCTCGGTGTGCATGGCCTTGTGCACCTGCGTGTAGATGTCGCGAATCTGGCTGACTGTCTCACCTTCTATGCCGTTTTCCGCGGCAATCTCGTCAAGGTTGTTCAATACACTGGCAGCAGCCCGGTAGCGCGCCCAGCTGACATCATAGTCGCGCATCATCTGCTTGTGCTGGCGTCGCTCCACCCAGTCGCCCACCAGTGGCACACCAGCCAGCAAGCGTGTAATCCGAATCATGGCGACCTGGACCGGGGCATGGCGATAAGCCCCGCCCGGCAGCCGGCCGAAGTGCTTGGCATCGTCGAGCTGTTGCTCCACGTTATGGGATAGCTCACGGTAAGACCATTCGCCGATCAGGCCGCGTCGAAACAGTTCGTCGAAGCGAGTCTTTTCCCGGGAGAGTGTACGCATGGACAGAATACGACGTGCTTCCTCGTCGCTCATCCGCGCCAGCAGGTCCTCTATCTCTGCGTCCAGATCGGCAATTGTCTGCTCGCCTTCCAAACGCAGTCGACTGGCAACGCGCTGGGAAAAGAAGCCCCCCTTTTCAAGCCGGTCAACGCTGGCGAGGCTGTCTTTCTTGGCATTGAGGGCGCCTTCCCGCTCTGCCAGTAAATCGGCGAACTCGGGTACATCCAGGCCCAGCTTGCGCACCAGGGTCTCGATACTCAGCCCCTGTACCAGCAGGGTGAACAATACTGCTCCCATCACGATAGCGATCAGGGTTTCGCGCTGCTCGAACTCAGGCAGGGAAAGAACAATGGCCAGTGCGATGGCACCGCGTAATCCGCCCCAGTACATCACCGCCTGGTAGGCGCGGCTCACCGGCTCGGCATCCGGCAGGCGTGCCAGCTGGGGCACCAGGCCGAACACAACCAGGGCCCGGGAAATCAACATGGCCACCGCCACCAGTGCGATCAGCTCAATGGTGTGCCAATACACGAGAATGTCCACATTCATGCCGACCATGAGGAAAATCAGGGCATTGGCCAACCAGGCCGCATAGTCCCAGAAATCGTGAAGATAGTGCTCGGTACTGGGGGAGATCTTGCTGCGGCCGTAGCTGCCCATGACCAGGCCCGCCGCCACCACCGCCATAATGCCGCTCACATGCAGGCTGTGCTCCGCCAGGATGAAGGAGGTATAGGCAAGTACCGTGGTGAAACTGATTTCTACCGGCGGTTGCGCATCGATGGCACCAAGAATCTGGCAGACCAGGAAGGCCAGCACCCAGCCGACCACAATTCCGCCGAAAAAAACCACCAGGAAGTTCCATACCCCGGAAAAAACCGTGGTCGAAGAGAATTCCCCAGACAGGGCGATAGCCGTGAGCAAGGTTGCCAGGACCAGCGAAGTCGCGTCATTGAAGAGGCTTTCGCCCTCCACCAACACCGTCAGCCGCTCGGGCACGCCCAGCTGCTTGAACAGTGAAATAACCGCCACCGGGTCGGTGGCGCTCAGTATTGATCCGAGCAACAGGCAGATAATCAGCTCGATACCGGTGACCAGGTAGACGATCAGACCGATGACCGCGGTGGATATCAACAGCCCGGGAACCGCCAGGGTCAATACCGGCAGTATATTGCTTTGCAGCTGCCGCACTTCGAGGTTGTGGGCAGACTCGAAAATCAGGGTCGGCAGAAAAACAAACAGGACCAACTCGGGCGTGATCTGGAAATCCGCCAGCAGGCTCTACAGGGGTACATGGGGCGCCAGCGCGGAAATCAGCGCACCGACGAGCACCAGCGCGATGGTGAAGGGCAACTTCGGCAGGCGGGAGCCGAGCATTGCCGTCAGGGAAGCCACCAGCATCAACAACATGATGCCGGACACGAGATCCGGCACCGCCGAGAGATGCTGTTCCGCTGCCTCCATGGCGTATTCCCTGGCCACCGACAGCAGTATTATGGCAGTTACCGGGCTAATTCGCCGCTAATTGTTATGCGACGGAGTGTTGAGCTCGTGCGGCGAATAGCAACCCGATTTCGGGTATTTCTTCGTATAATAAGCGTATGAATATTGATCGACTACTGGAAGACAGGCGGGTTCAGTTCTGGGGCCTGCAACTCCTCGGCTGGGGTGGCTGGGGTGTGCTGTTCTACATCAGTGCCACGATCTGGGGCGCTACGGATTTCTATCTGGACTATATGCCCCTGGCAGCACTGGTAGGCCTGCTGCTTTCCCTGGTGATGTGGCAGATCTATCGGTTCACCTGGGACTCGGCCATCCGGCACCGCATTGCTGCGGTATTGGTTGCCCCATTCCTGGCTGCAGTCACCTGGCGATTCAGCCGGATCACCATTTTTGGCCAAATGAGCCAGGAGAAGGTTAAAGAGCACATGTTTCCCTTCGAGGGAATAGACAGGCTCTTCAGCGACTGGCAGGGGATTACCCAGGCCTGGATGGTCATGCTGTGCTGGACCGGTCTCTACTTCGGGATAAAGTACTACCAGCTCTTGCAGGATGAACGGCAACGTGGCCTGAAAACCGAAACCATGGCCCACGAGGCGCAGCTGAAAATGCTGCGTTACCAGCTCAATCCTCATTTCCTGTTCAATACCCTGAATGCTATCTCGACCTTGATACTGGACAAGGAAAACAAGATGGCAAATACCATGGTCACCCGGCTCAGCCACTTCCTGCGGTATTCTCTGGACAACGACCCCATGCAGAGGGTCAGCCTGGCCCAGGAAATCGATGCACTCAAGCTCTACCTGGACATCGAGAAGGTACGTTTCGCTGAGCGGTTGCGGCTGTGCTTCGAGATCGAACCGGCGGCAGAAAAGGCACTGATACCCAGCCTGCTGCTCCAGCCCCTGGTGGAAAACGCGATCAAGTACGCTGTGGCGCACAGCGTCAACGGTGGCGCAATACGGATAGCTGCCCGGGTGTTCGCCGGCGAACTGCTCCTCGAAGTGGCCGATGACGGTCCCGGCCTGGAACACACCAACGGTAACAACTCGTCGCGCAGGGGTGTCGGCCTGGCCAATACCCGCGAGCGCCTGAATGAGCTCTACGGGACCAACCAGTCATTTCAGCTCAGCAAGACCGACCCCCACGGCCTGACCATTTCCATCCGCCTACCGTTTCAGCAGGAGCAGGTAGCGGCATGAATCCACTGCGAACCATTATCGTCGATGACGAACCCCTGGCCCGGCGCGGCCTCAAGCTGCGACTGGAAGACAATGAATCCCTGGAGCTGCTGACTGAATGCAGCAACGGCGAGGAAGCCATCGTCGCGATTGGAGAGCTGCAACCGGATCTCGTGTTCCTCGATATCCAGATGCCGGGCATGGACGGCTTCGATGTGATCGGCAAGCTGCAGGGCGACGCCATGCCACTGATCGTCTTTGTTACCGCCTTCGATGAGTACGCCGTTGATGCCTTCGAGGTCAATGCCATCGACTACGTGCTCAAGCCCGTGGACGAAGATCGCCTGGCAACAGCCATCCAGCGCGCAATCGAGGAGCGTGAAAAGGAAGAGCTGGAAGACCAGAAACGCAACCTGGTCAGCGCCTGTATGCAACTTACGGGAGCCAATGCGGCGACCGTGGAGGAGATCGCCCAGGGCGGGTCCGGGAGCTACCCTGACAAGCTTTCGATCCGTGACGGTGACGAGGTACACCTGGTACCGGTGGAGGATATCGACTGGGTGGATGCGGCAGGCGACTATATGTGCGTGCACGTGTCCGGTGTCACCCACATCATGCGCATCACCATGAAACAACTCGAGGAACTCCTCAACCCTCTCCAGTTCCTGCGTGTGCATCGCTCGACGATCGTTAATTCGAACCGCATCGCCAGTGCCCAGAGTCTCACCAATGGCGAATTTTTACTGACCCTGGAAGAGGGCACTCGCCTCAAGGTCAGCCGCAGCTATCGTGACAAAATCCGCGAATTAACCACCCTGCAATAGCTAGCCGTCCATTTATCGCACCCCCGACTCGGCTCACCGCAGCCAGCCTGTAAGGCCCCGTTACAGCTGATATGTTCTAGTCCTGATGAGAATGGGACAGGACCATGAACCTAACAGCAACGTCACTTAAGAACCCGGCCGGAATCGCAGTCGTTGTTGCGATGTTGGTGCTGTTTGGCACCTACAGCCTGACGGAGCTTCCCATCCAGTTGTTCCCAGACATCGAGCAACCGGAAATCAGCATACAGACCAACTGGCGTGCGGCCTCTCCCAGAGAGATCGAGTCAGAGATTGTCGAGCCCATCGAAGCCGTGCTGCGTGGGCTTCCCGGGATGACCGAGATGGGCGCCTATGCCAACGCCGGCAATGCCTGGATCAGCATGCGTTTCGGTCTCGAAACCGACATGCAGAAGACCCTGATGGACGTCATTGCCCGCATGAACCGCATCGACCCCCTGCCCCGTGATGCAAGCCAGCCCGTGATCATGCTCGGGGGCGGCAACGGCGGCACACCGGCACTGACCTATTTCTTCCTGCAATTGCTACCGGGTACCCCCGGCGAGATTCACGACTACGCACCCTTTGTCGAGGACACGGTGCGACCGGCCATAGAGGCCGTGCCCGGTGTGGCGAGTGTATCGGCCTCCGAATACGGTTCGGAAAACCAGCAGGAACTGCAGATTTTGTTTGATCCCCAGCGGGCTGCAGACCTGGGAATTCCCCTGCCCCAGGTTGCAGCGCGACTGGGACGCGCCAACGACGTCAGCGGCGGTTTCGTCGATGTGGGTCGCCGCCAGTACACCCTGCGCTTCACCGGCCGCTACGAGCCGGAAGAACTTTCAGAACTGATTTTCGAATGGCGCGACGGCCGGCCGGTCAAACTGGGTGATATCGCAACCGTGCAGGTCGCCCGTGGCGACACTCGCGCCCATCCTACCCAGAACGGCAACCCCGCAATTTCCATACGCATAGACCGTGAAAACGGCGCCAATGTGCTGCAGACACTCAACGCGGTAAAGGATGTGGTCGAAGAGCTGAACGATGGCATCGTCGGTGACCGCGGTCTGGTGCTGGCACAGTCTTTCGACGCATCGGTGTTTATCTACCGGGCCATCAACCTGGTAACAGGCAACCTGATGCTGGGGATTTTCCTGGCCGTGGGTGTGCTCTGGTGGTTCCTGCGCAGGCTGCGCGCGACCTTGATAGTGGCTGTGGCGATTCCCATATCCCTGCTCGCCACCTTCGTACTGCTCAAGCTCACCGGGCGCACGCTCAACGTCATCTCCCTGGCCGGGCTGGCCTTTGCCACCGGCATGGTCCTCGACGCTGCCATTGTCGTACTGGAAAACATTGTGCGACTGCGGGAAAAAGGTGTCTCCGCAGGCAAGGCAGCACTCCAGGGTACCCGGCAGGTGTGGGGGGCGCTGTTGGCTTCCACCGCCACTACCGTAGCCATTTTCCTGCCGGTGATCTTCATGCGCGAGGTCGAAGGCCAGTTATTCGGCGACCTTGCCATCACCATCGCCATCGCGGTGGTGGTTTCGCTGCTGGTGGCTGTGAGCATACTGCCTCTGGCGAGCAAGCTGTGGCTGCAGGATGACAATGTCGAGGACCGGCACGAGAAGCTGCGTGAGCGTATCGGCGGAACAATCATGTCGATAACCGATACTCGCAGACGCCGCTGGGGCCTGGCGGTCGGACTGCTTTCCGTGCCGCTATTCCTCAGCTGGCTGTTGATGCCGGAACTGGACTACCTGCCGCCGGTAAAGCGTGACGCGGTAGACGCCTACTTCCAGTTCCCGGCCGGTGCCAGCGCCAGCTCGATCAACGAGGAATATGTCAAGGTGCTGGACCAACGCATGGCTCCGTTGATGAGCGGTGAACGTGAACCCGCACTCAAGAACTACTACATACTTACCTGGCCCGGCGGTGGCGGCATGGGAGCCCGGGTCCAGGACCAGTCGAGAGTCAGCGAGCTGGAGAAAATCATCCGTGAAGAGATCTTTGCCGACCTGCCAGACCTGACGTTCTTCGCCTCCCAGGGCAATCTGTTTGGCGGCTTCGGCGGTGAGCGAGAGATTTCCCTGCACCTCCAGTCCCGCGATCGCGAAGCCCTGGCCACGGCAGCCCGCCTGGGACAGGAATTACTGGGCGAGCACCTGGCGGAAGCCTCGGTCCGGGTCGCCCCCAACCTGGAACAGGCCGAACCCGAACTGCGCCTGGAACCCCGCGATCGCCGCATCAGTGAAGCTGGCTGGGGCCGTAATGATATCGGCAACATCGTCAGGGCACTGGGCGACGGCCTCTATGTCGGAGAGTACTTCGACGGCGAGAAACGCATGAATATCATTTTGCGCTCGGAGCAGTGGAGCGCGCCGGAACAACTGGCCGCAACGCCGCTGGCGACACCCATGGGGGACACCACAACCCTGGGGGAACTGGTCAACGTGCAGCGTACCGTCGGGCCCAGCCAGCTGCGCCGCATCGATCGCCGGCGTACGGTAACGCTGGACATACGCCCACCGGAAACCATGTCCCTGGAATACGCCCTGCGCACCATCGAAACCGAGGTAGAGCCGGCCCTGATGGCTGCACTGCCTGAGGACGGCAGCATTCTCTACGGCGGCAGCGCCAATGCGCTGACCCGGGCCATCAAGACCATGGGTAGCAACTTCGCCGTTGCGATACTGGTGCTGTTTCTGCTGATGGCCGCGCTGTTTCGCTCGGTCAGGGATAGCCTGCTGGTAGTAATGGCAATGCCACTGGCAATGGTAGGTGGTGTCATCGCCCTGCGACTGCTCAACCTGATCAGTTTCCAACCCCTGGACCTGCTGACCATGATTGGTTTCGTGATTTTGCTAGGCCTGGTGGTCAACAACGCCATCCTGCTGGTGCACCAGACCCGTTGCGCCGAGGCCGAGGGACACTCCAGGCACGAAGCGGTCAGGCAGGCCCTGCGCACGCGACTGCGCCCCATATTCATGAGCACTTTGACCAGCATTTTCGGCATGTTGCCCCTGTTGCTGATGCCGGGCACCGGCAGTGTTATTTACCGGGGGCTTTCTGCCGTGATTGTCGGCGGCATGTGCTTCAGCACAGTGTTTACGCTGCTCCTGTTGCCCTGTTTTCTGCGTATGGGGGCAAGCAATGTGCACCAGCTGGCGCAAGCAAATAACCAGCGGGACCTTTCCCGCCTGAAACCTGCGGCCTGATGTGCAGGTGCGAAGTAGAGCTAATCGGTGGAGGTAGAACAATGAGACAGCTGTGCATTTCGATATTACTGGCCTTGTCATCAGTCAATGCGCTGGCTGAAACGGCAGTAACGGTTGAAACAGATTTCGTCAAACGCGAACAACTGGCGGCGACCACGTCTGTTTCAGGGGTGGTCATCAGCCGTGAAGACGCCGCAATTTCTTCGGAACTCGAAGGTCGGCTGATCTGGATAGCCGAGGTCGGTGACCGGTTCGACCGCGGGCAGCCCATCGCAAAGCTGGATACGCATTTGATCGAGCTGCGCATACGGGATCGACAGGCACTGATCGCTGGTTTGCAGGCAAACCTTGTGTGGCTTAAGCGGCAGACCGAGCGTCTCGATGAACTGGCCAATAGAAACAACACCGCCCACTCGGAACGCGACGAGACCCGTGCCCGCTATCTTGTCCTGCAAAACGAACTGGCGCAGGCCGAGGTAGAGCTGGAGCGCGCCGACTACGATCTCGCGCGGGCGGTGATCAGAGCGCCGTTTGATGGCCTCGTGGTCTCCCGGGATATGGCGGCAGGGGAATATGCGGTGGTGGGCAGACCACTGCTGAGACTGGTGAACACCGAGGCCGCCGAGGTCAGCGTTACTGCGCCCTTACGGCTGGCTCGCTTCACCCGTGCCGGTGACGAGGTGACCCTCAGCAACGAGGATAATACTGACGTGGCCCGGGTGCGCAGCCTGGTCTCGGTAGGCGATCTGCGATCCCATATGATGGAGCTGCGTGTAATACCCTCCAGCGGTGACTGGCTGATCGGGGAAGCGGTCAGCGTCGAACTTCCCGCGAGTAACAGTCACACACGTACGACCGTGGCGCGAGATGCTGTGGTGCTCAGGGACCACAGCAATTATGTCTACGTGGTGAACCAGGACGACACTGCCCGCCGGGTTGTCGTGGAACTGGGTGAAGGCCAGGGCCAGCGTATTGCCGTTTCCGGAAAGCTCCAGGCCGGCGACAGGGTGATCGTGCGCGGCGCCGAGCGTTTACGCGATGGTCAGAAAGTGGCGCCAGTCGAACAGCGAGTCAGTATGCGCTAGGGATTCTTCTGCACCAGTCGCAAGCGCTTGTCCCCCGCCTGTAGCTCGCTGAGTTCCCCGATTACCGACGCGGCACCATAGCCAGCGTCGCGCAAATCCTGCAGGCACGCCTGCAAACGCTCATCGGCAACCGCGAGCAAAAGACCGCCGCTGGTCTGTGGGTCAAACAGGGCTTTTTCCGCCGCGGCAATCGGCGTCGATTCACCTTCCAGCTCGGCAAGCACGGCCAATCGATTGGAGGGATGGAGTGTGCTTTCGAGACCCGCATCGAATAATTCGGTAACGCCCGGTAGCAGCGGCAGCTGTTCCGGGGCGATATCCACCCGCAGTTCCTGGCCCTGCAGCATCTCCTGGAGATGGCCCAGCAGGCCGAAACCGGTGATATCGGTACAGGCGCTGACAGCCGATTGCCTGGCAATAGTCGCCGCAGGTCCGTTGCTATGTAACATGCTTTGCCGGGCGGCTGCGATCCAACGCCCATCCGCGGCACCCTGTTGCTGAGCGGCGAACAGCACACCGGTGCCCAGGGCCTTGGTCAGCACCAGTTTGTCGCCCGCCCGCACCCCGGTTTTGTGCAACACGGTAGATTCGTCCACAGCCCCGTTAACGGTAAATCCCGCGCTGAGCTCCGGGCCTTCCAGGCTGTGCCCGCCGATCAGCCGACAGTCTGCCTGTTCCATTTCGTGCAGCGCCCCGGCCATAAACTGTTCCAGGTCACGTTCCTGTAGCGCTGCTGCTGCAAAGGGCAGGCAGATATGCGCCAGCGCGGAGTGCGGTCTGGCGCCCATGGCGTAAATATCACTCAGGGCGTGGAGCAGCGATACGCGCCCCATCAGCCAGGGGTCATTGAGGAACTCGCGCAGGGTGTCGACGCTTTGCACCAGCGCACCGCTTCCAGACCAGTCCAGCACGGCGGCATCATCGGCGTAGCTCGCCGCATTGGCGACTGCGGGAAACCTGTCGCTCAAGCGTGACAGAACCTGGCGCAGCATCGCCGCCGGTAGTTTGGCGCCACAACCACCGCAATGCATCACAGGTTCATCATCCGAATCCGGCGTGGACATGGTGTCGGGCAGGTCGGAGAAGCGAGACAGGAATTCCCGGTCGATACGATCTTTCCAGCGCCACACCCAGGCACCACTGGCCCACAAGAGCCCCTTGTCGGCGACAGCACTGCGATTGCCGAGGGACAACAATGAGAGAAAACGGCGCTGGGGCCGGTGGCGTTGCAGGGGTTTGCCTTGCAGGGACGCACTGAGATTACGTGCCAGAACCGGCGCCTGGCGTACCGCGTAAACGCCTGCCTTAGGTCTTGGATGATTGATCTGCGTCCCGGTATCCCCGGCGGCAAATATCTTGGGATGACCGCTGACCTGAAGCGTATCCTCCAGCTGCAGGAAGCCACGCTCATCGCAGGGCAGGCCCGATTCACGCAACCAGTCCGGGGCAACGGCGGATGTACACCAGACCAGCTCATCGTAGGCAATACGGTGACCGGCCTCGGTTTCCAGCGACTTCTCATCGACCCTGAGAACCGTGGACTGCTCCATCAGGCCGATTCCCTGTTCGTGCAGTTTGCGCCGAACCGCGTTGCGCGCGCCCCGGTTATAGTTTTCCAGCAGGCCGCCACCACATACCAGCTGCACCCCCACCTCGAGCCCGGCGAGTCGATGACGCATGGCCAGGGCGAGCTCGACGCTACCGGCACCACCGCCGACACAGACAATATTCACCGCTCCATCATCATCGTGCAGGCGAGATTCCAGCGCCAGCCAACGCCGGTAGAATCCACTTACCGGTTTTACCGGCACTGCGAAGCGCTCGGCACCTTCCACGCTGCCAAGGTCGGGCTGCGACCCGGTATTAATGGAAAGCATGTCATAGGAAATAGCGGGGCGACCCTGCAGCTCCACTGTGCGGGAAGCGGTGTCGATCCCGTCTACGGTAGCCTCGATAAAACGAATTCCGAGTTTTGCGCAAAAACGGGAAAGGTCTATGTGGGTTTCGTCGAAGCTGTAATGACCCGCGACCAGGCCCGGCAACATGCCGGAATAAGGGGTATGACTACTCTCACTGATAAGGCTGATACGCGTACCGGGCGGCGGCTGCATGGCCAAGCGTCGCAGAGCCAGGGCGTGGGCGTGCCCGCCCCCGACCAGCACCAGGTCACGCCGCGGACCGGCCCCGATCACGAGGCTTCGCCGAGAAGTTCACGGGCCCTGGCAATAATCTCAGCCCTGCCGCCGCGGGCGAGAACCGCGCCCTCTCGCCTGCTCATCTGATACTCGTACATGGGGTCATAGTATTCCGTGAGCAGGGTTTCTATCCAGCGACGGTGCAGATCCTCGGCGACACTCTCCGGCGCTTCAAAGGCCGACTGCATCTGCTCCGACAGTTCCGTATGGCGCGCTCCTCCGAGGCGTTTTTGCAGTCGCGCCAGCCCGTCCAGCAGCTGCCGGCGGTGCAGCGCACGCCCCGCTTCACCGTGGGCAAGCCGATAGCGCTGACCCAGGTCGCGTACATAGTCGTCGAGGATGACTTCTATGCGTTCTTCGACTGGCTCCTCTACCACCAACAGGCTTGAGATCTGCATCTTCTCCCGCAGCTCCTGCGGTAGACCGATGCGCCCGATAAGCCTGCCCTCGTCCTCGAGTACGATGCGCTCGACGCCGGCGTCCAGCAGGCGCATCAACTCAATACTGAGCGTGTTCTCGAAATTGATCTGGGTGGGCTGGGGATCCAGCAGGTGGCCAAAAGTTGAACCCCGGTGCACGGCGAGATGCTCGAGGTCTACCACCGAGCGCAGTGCTTCCAGGACCCGCGTTTTACCGGTACCGGTTTTACCGGCTACGAGCAGGAAGTCGGCACGGCTGACACTGGTTGTGAGTTCTTCCAGGAGAAACTGTCGCATGGCTTTGTAGCCGCCCAGCACCAGGGGGTATTCAACGCCTGCCTCTCGCATCCACTGTTGCGCGGTACGGGAGCGCAAACCACCGCGGAAGCAATAAACGAACCCCTGCGGGTTGGCCCTGGCGAATTCGCACCAGCCGGCGATTCTGCGCTCCCGCAGCTCCCCCGCAACCAGTTCCTCGCCCAGCGTAATAGCGGCGTCCTGGCCGGCTTCCTTGTAGCGGATGCCCACGGCGTGGCGTTCTTCATCATTCATAAGCGGCAGATTGCAGGCGCCGGGGAAGGCACCTTTGCCGAACTCAACCGGTGCCCGGGTATCTATCATGGGGGTGTCGCGAAGAAATATTTCCCGGTAATTCGAGGTGTCGGTCCGTCCCACTTCAGTGTGCCTGGTGGTCGTGGAATTCCGGGTCGCAGGGGTGATTCGAGGCACCACCACCGCTGAGGTCGGCGTACTCCTTCCCTTCCACTATCCGACATACTTTCGCGTCTATGAAAAGGTCTACCAGTGCGGAATCCAGCTTCCCGGCGGACGCTTCCTCCTGGAGGATGCTGTAAGCCGTATCGCGGTCGACAGCACCCTTGTAGGGACGGTCAGAGGCGGTCAGCGCATCGAAAATATCGCAGATCGTCATAATCTTGGAACCCACGGGTATGTCGCGTGCGGACTTACCGAAGGGATAGCCACTGCCATCCAGTTTTTCATGGTGTGCCTCGGCGATCTCCGGGATTCGCGCCAGCTCCGGGGTCCAGGGTATAAGGCGCAGAAAGTCTGCGGTATGTACCACATGGGACTCGATTTCCTTGCGCTCCGCCGGGGTCAGGCTGCCCTTGCCGACAGACAGGCGCGCGAATTCATCCTCCGAGATCAACCGGTCCAGGCCCTCATCCTCGAAGTTGAAGGGATACTCCCTGAGTTCTTTCAGGTGCTCGAAGTCGCCGCCATCGAGCAGGCTGGGCTCATTGGCATGGGCCACCGCCTGCAGAAACTGCTCGAGGCGAGCAAGCTCCGCCTCTGCCGCCTGCTTCACTGACTCAGTATGCGCAGCATCTGCTTTCTGCTCACTGGCCTGCAAAAGTTGTTCACTGAGCTGGCGGCGCAGAATTTCCTGGGCCAGGCGAATCCGGTAACGGATGAGCTCGAACTGGCGTACAGGCAGCTTTTTCGCCTTGACCAGGATATGTTCGCGCACACCGACCTTGCCAAAATCGTGCAGGAGCGCCGCGTAACGCAGCTCCTTGATTGCTCGCTCGCCGAATCGCACATCCTTGTAATGAGGAATGCGGGCAAGCTCGAGCTTGGTAGCAAGCTCGACGGTCAGGTCGGCCACGCGGAAAGAGTGGCCGCTGGTTGTCGGGTCGCGTTGTTCGATCGCCGCCACCGCCGCCTGGACGAAACCGCTGAACAGCTGGTTGATATTTTCCAGCAATACACTGTTTTCTATCGCCACCGCAGACTGGCTGGCCAGGGCCCGCAGGATCTTTATCTGCTCCTCGTGGAAGGGCAGTGTTTCCGCAAGCGCAATTTCCGGTGTTTTCAGCAACACCGTGCGGCGGGTCTTGCGATTGATAAACTGCAATACCCCGATGGTTTCACCCCGGTAATTGCGGATAGGCATGGTCAGCAGTGAGACCGTGCGGTAGTCCAGGGCACGATCGATTTCGGGATTGAAACTATAGGGTTCTCCGGGCGGGATTTCATAGGCATTGGGAATATTGAGCTCCTCATCGGTGACCGCCACATAACCGGCGATAGAGCTGCGGTCCAGTTCCATCTGTTGTTCCTGGAAATCCGCATCGATGGAATCATTGCGCGTCAGCTTGAAGGTCAGCTGCGGACGGGCATTCTCCCTCTTTTCAACCAGGAACAGGGATGCCGCATCGCAGCAGGCCAGGTTCTGGGCTTCCGACAGGATTTTGTCCAGCAGGCGATTGAGGTCTTTTTCCGCCGACAGGGCAATGCCGATATCCGTCAGCATCTGCAGGTCCTGCTCGGTCTTATCCAGTAACTGCTGGAGCTGACGGTTCTCCCGTTCCAGTACCCAGCGACGCAGCGCCAGCTGGATGAGGTTGACGCTGCTCACTGCGTTCAGGTCCGCCGGCAACTGCAAATCCACTCCCTCGCCGGCCACTCCCGCTGCAGCCAGCAGCAGGCAATCGGGATTGTACTCGTCTATCTGTTCCTGCCAGGTTTGCAGGGGGGCGACCCGTAACAGGGTGGGATCCAGCAGTACCAGGGCCGCTGCAGATCCGGTCAGCTCATCGGGGTGCTCGATCTGGCGAAGCGCTATACCGCGTTGTTCCAGCGCCAACAGCAGCGCGCTACCGACGTGCTCTGGCCCGTGCAGCAGCGCAATCTGTTCTCCGGTGCTCTGGCCCTCTGGCGGCATGCATCACACTCAATGAAGCTGGTTACAGAGGTCTATTTAATGGCATGCCGCAGAGCATGACAAGCGGCCAGGTTTGGAACTGTGACAGGCTACTCCGTGGCTTCACCGCCAAACAGCTCGATCACCCGGTCCTGCAGTTCGCTGACCACGTTGGACATCAGCACGAAGTCCGCATCCAGCCTCGCCAGCGGATCGGCCTCAGGCAAGTCATCATTCTCGGCTACCAGTTCATCGGCAAAGCGCAATCGCCGCAAACACAGGTCCTCGCCCAATAGCAGGCGTAGTTTTTCATCCCAGTCTACTGCCAGCCGGACCACCTGCTTCCCGGCCTGCAGGTGGATGTCCACCTCTTCCCCACTCAGTTCTATACCGCGACAGCGGACCACTCCACCCTCTTCGCCGGGGTCACGCATGTCGCAGTCGCTCTGTAGTACCAGGTCCGATGGCAAATTGCGGTGCAGCAGCCAACTGCTCATGGCGGCTGCCGGCGACTAATTTACCCGGGGCAGGACCAGCGGCAGGGTACCGATACATTCGCGCAGGGTATTAATGAGTTCCTCGGCACGAGCAGCACTGGCGCTATCGACAAACAGCCAGTTGCGGCCGGTATCAAAGTACGCGTAGATCCGACTGGAGCGTGTGAAAGCGCGCGGCAGGCAGTCCTGGATGATTTCATCCTTGAGGCGCAATTTCTCCTTGCGGTAGACCTTGCGCGCCTCTTCCTGCTCGATCTGCTCAATCTTGTCCGCCAGCTGCTCCCGAACTACGCTCGCCGGTAGCAATTTTTCCTCCCGCCGCAGGCACAGCAGGTAGCGTCCGGCCGCCGCGTGAACCAGGGCCTCCTTGTCATCGCCCAGCGGCGGTACCCAACCCATGGACAGAGCCTGTGACTTGGCACAGGGACTGAAAATCTGGGCCTGGAGTTGCTGCTCCAGTTGCTCGGCACCCAGATCGAGGGGGGCAGTCAAACGGTAGGCCCGCACGTTCTTAAACCACATAAGTTCTCGCAAATTTCGCCAACAAAGGGCCGCGATTGTACCCGAGCCGCGTCCATTTGCCACAAATAGTGCGCCCATGTACAAATTATTGGCCTTATCGGCGGGGGCAAGGCTTGTTGCCGGTAGACGAAAGGGCGTACATTTTCTGCTCCCCGCAGATTGAGGACATTCGACATGTCAGGCAAGACATCCCCCACCCTGCCGCGACGCGTTTCCGAGGTGGCCGACTGGGACCTGGAGACTGATGTTGCCGTTATTGGCTTCGGCGGCGCAGGCGCCTGCGCTGCGATCGAGGCCGCTGATGCCGACGCCGATGTGACAATTTTTGAGCAGGCCAGCGCCGGCGGGGGTTCCACTGCCCTGTCCAGTGCGGAGATCTACATGGGCGGCAGCGGTGGTACCCGGGTGCAACAGGCCTGTGGCTTCGAAGACAGCACCGAGGACATGATCACCTATATGATGATGTGCGCCGGGCCCCAGGCCGACGAGGCCAAGATTCGCAACTATTGCGAAAACAGCAAGTCACACTTCGAGTGGCTGCTGGAAAAGGGGGTCCCGTTCAAGGACAGCTTTCACGAGACACGCGCCATAATGTGCCTCACCGATGACGGACTGTTGTATACGGGCAGCGAAAAAGCCTACCCCTTTGCGGAGCAGGCAGCTCCTGCACCACGCGGCCACAATCTCTATGTGGAGGGGGACAACGGCGGTCCCCTTTTCATGAAGATCATGACCGAAAACGTCGAAAAGCGAGACAAGATCGCGGTGCACTACGAGACCCGCGCCCTGACCCTGATCGCCGACGAACACAATGAGATCCACGGCATCGTAATCCGCAAGGATGGCGAGGAGCTGAACGTCCGGGTGCATCGTGGTGTCATCCTCTGTGCCGGGGGGTTCGTTATGAACGAGGAAATGGTGGCCAAGTACGCCCCCAAGCTCACCGCCGGCACGGAACCCATAGGCAATCCCGGAGATACGGGCAGCGGAATCCTGATGGGCATGGGGGTGGGCGCCGCGGCCATCAATATGCACGAGGGATTTATCAGCGTGCCCTACTACCCTCCCGAATCGATCACCCGGGGGATTCTGGTGAACAACAAGGGCCAGCGGCTGGTCAATGAGGACGTCTACCACTCGCGGCTGGGCAACGCGATTCTCAACGATGGCGGTGAGCGTTTCTATTTCATCGTCACGGTCGACCAGTATGGCGACTACGAAAAGATGAACTTCATGGCCGCAGACGTCGTCGGCACCGGCGAGACCGTGGCGGAGCTGGAGGAGGAGATAGGACTGCCCGAGGGCGCACTGCAGGCCACCATCGAGCTCTATAACAAGTTCGCTGCGGAGGGAGATGATCCGTTCTTTCACAAGGCCAGCCAGTGGCTGGAGGTACTGGAACCACCCCTGGTGGCACTGGACGTCACCCCAGGCCGGGGCGCTTTCTGGCCCTACTTTACCCTGGGCGGATTGGATACACTGGTGGACGGCGAAGTGGTCAATCCTGAGCGGCAGCCTATCCCGGGGCTGTATGCGGCAGGCCGCACTGCCTGCGGCGTGGTAAGGCGCGCGGAGGGCTATTCGAGTGGCATATCGGTAGGTGATGCGACCTTTTCCGGGCGACTGGCCGGAATAGCCGCTGCCACCAGAACGGGCGACTGAGGAAGACTGAATGGAATACCTGCATACCATGGTTCGAGCCAGCGACCTGGATGCCAGCCTGGAGTTCTATTGCAACAAGCTGGGCCTGGTCGAGGTGAACCGTTACGACAGTGAGGCCGGACGTTTTACCCTGGTTTTCCTGGCGGCGCCCGGAGATCTGGACCAGGCCAGGGATACCAACCGGCCCTGTGTTGAAATCACCTGGAACTGGGACCCGGAGGAATATACCGGCGGTCGGAATTTCGGCCACCTGGCCTACCGTGTCGATGATATCTATGCCACCTGCCAGCGTTTGATGGACGGCGGTGTGACTATCAACCGGCCGCCCCGGGACGGCCATATGGCCTTCGTCAGGTCCCCGGACGGAATTTCCATCGAGCTGTTACAGAAGGGGGAGTCGCTGCCACCGCAGGAGCCCTGGGCGTCGATGGAGAACACTGGCGCGTGGTAACGCCCTAGCGATAGGAGTCCATCCAACCGCTGATATGCTCCCGCAAGAGCGGCATGGACACGGCGCCGGCTTGCAGCAACTGGTCGTGGAACTCCCGCAGATCGAATTTCTCACCCAGGCGGGCCTCCGCCTCACCGCGTATCGCCTGGATTTCCAGCATGCCAAGCTTGTAGGAGAGCGCCTGGCCGGGCCAGGCCATATAGCGCTCCACCTCCGCAGTGACATCGGTTTCACCGCGACCGGTTACATCGCGCATATACTCGATTGCCTGCTCCCGCGACCAGCGCTTGTGGTGCATCCCCGTGTCCACCACCAGTCGCACGGCACGGAATAGCTCGGCCTGCAAGCGACCCAGGTCCGAGATGGGGTCATTCTCGTAGACCCCCATTTCCGCCGCCAGGGCTTCTGCATAGAGCGCCCAGCCCTCGCTGTAGGCACTGTTGATGTTGAAACGCCACAACATGGGTCGGTCTGCCTGGCTGCGCGCCAGCGCCACCTGCAGGTGATGGCCCGGCACGGTCTCGTGGTAGGTTAAGGTCGGCATGCGAAACCAGGGCAAGTCGCTCATGTCGCGCAGGTTAATCCAGAAAATTCCAGGCCCGCCGGCGGCCGGTGGGCCATCGTACTGACCACCGGGCGCGCCTGCCTGGACCGATTCCGGGAAGGGTCTTATTTCCACGCCCCGATCCGGTAAGCGGCCGAAATACTCGGGCAACCTGGCTTCCATCGCCTGTGCGGTCTGATTGAGTTGGGCCAGCAGCTTTCCGCGACCTGCAGGGGAGTCTTCGAACAGGAAGCGCTGCTCCTGCGCCAGTTCGCGCATACGTTCCCCAACACTGCCTTTACGGTAACCGTGGGCTTTCAGCTTCGTATCCATCTCGCGCAGGATACGGTCGACTTCGGCAAGTCCCAGCGAATGGATTTCCTCTGCCGTCTTATCGCTGCGCGCCTCGTGGCGAATACTGTGTTTGTAAAAGCTTTCACCCAGTGGCTGAGACCATATACCGGCGTCTTCCGAGGCCTCCTCCAGACGCCCACGCACCGTGCGCGCCGCGTTCTGGTAGGTGGGATACACGATAGTAGACATTACCAGCTGCGCTTCATTGTAAATCTGGGCCCGTTGCTGCTCCGTGAACGCAGCACTGGCCTCCACCTTTTCCATCAGGGTAGTCACCAGCTCGTGTTCGGCGGGGGCGGGTTCCACGAAACCCTCAATGTAATTCAGGGCACCTTCAAGAATCGGCCGCGGTGCTATCCACCCGCTATCGGCATCGAAATTGAACTTGCCGAGCACACTGTCGACAAGCCCGGAGATAGCCCAGAGTCGGTGCAGGTAGTCTTTTGCTTCTTCCGCATTAGTGACCGGCTGAAAGGTGATCATGACCTTGGGGACATATTGCAGGGGCTGATCGATCTGGTTGATCACGTAGGGGCGGTGCGACCCGTTTTCACTGACATAACCAAAGGGAATTTCACTGGCGCCCATGTACACGTCGTAGATTTCATCCAGCGCCGCCCGTGTGAATGAATCGAGCTGGCTCGCCGACGGTGAATTCAGCTCGGCACGCATACCTCTCACCGTTCGACGCCACTCGCGTATCAGTCGGCCTCCGAGTTCATCCATGCCATCGTTGACACGAGCGCCCACTTCTTCGTCAACGAGCCCGAGGCGGGTAGCATGTATCGGTCGCATTCGCATGATGTTGGCGGTGTGGCGATCGAGCAAATCGGCAGTGGCTACCGGGTCAGGCGACGCTGCCCCAGCTGCTGCCAGGGTAGGACAAAGGATTGCAATAGATGAAACAAGAAAACTTGCCAAGACTTTTCGCGAGAGCATTTTTACCTCTTATACACCGGCTTCCCTTCGCCAGATTCCAACAATCTGCCGCCACATTGCGCTCATCATAGACCGCGACTCTGCTTCCAGAACCAACTGGCCGCGCAGTACCCGGTCCTGGCTGGGTGCCTCTGCACGCAGATGCACGCGGTAAGTCGCCCGCTGCGGAATCAGCGTCCCCTCCTTACCATCGCGGACATCCAGGTGGCCGCCATAGGTTGACGCCGCATAGGCCTGCTCCAGAGCTTCCAGGGCGAACTCCTCCACTTCGATCAGCTCCACGGCCTGCCGCCGGCGCGTACCTCCATCGGGATAAAACCATCCTGTAGCACCTGGCCGCACCTGCTCCAGCTCCGATTCATTGAGGTAGGCGATGACTTCACCGCCGGACTCATCCACCAGGGTGAGCAGCTTGTCGCCCTTCATTACCCAGTCACCGCGGCGCAGATCCGGCTGGATATCTGTGATGCTTGCATCGAAGGGAGCGACCAGGTTTGCATCGGCCAGCTGCATTTTGATGTCTGTTTGCTTTTCCAGCGCACCGCTCAACTGGGCCTGGAGAGCGAGCCGGTCCTGGGCGAGACCAACATTGAAGCTGGTCCGCTCCAACTGGTACTTGTTCGAGCGAACGTCATGCTCCACCTGGTCCAGCTCGAAGTCCAGATCCGGAGAGCTAATCACAACCACCGACTCACCCGCCGCGATACTGCTGTCGTAACTGGCCGGAAGGACATCGATGCGACCGGCTATTGGTGCGTAGAGGGTTGCAACACTTGCGGCCTGCCAGTAAGCGGGCAGCTCCAGCTCATCGTCCACCGGGAGAACGAACAGGATCAGGACCGCCGCCAGAACCGCCCCGCTGCGCTTCAGGTGCCGCCTGGCAGCTTCCTCGCGCCACTCCCACCAGAGCAGGACTTCACGTCCGATCGGGATTATCAGCAGACGATATACCTGGGCGGCTGCCAGAATGACACCCAGGGCCTTGAAGAAGTAGGTGTATACCAGGTAGCAAATCCCGAAGAAGACCGTAAGTCGGTATATCCAGACCGCGTAGGAAAACGGTATCAACCAGCGTTTGCCCTGCTCCGGGGCACCGCGACCGTAGCCGAAAATTATTTCCCGCAGCTTCCAGCGACCCATGGCGTTGGAGCGCTCCTGCAGGTTCTCGACTCCACTGAGATCAGACAGGATGTAATAACCATCAAATCGCATAAGCGGGTTCAGGTTGACTACCAGGGTCATGATCCAGGTGGTGGTGGAGAGCATGAACATTACCGTGCGCAGGAATCCCTCCGGCATGAAATTCCACAGCAGCAGACACACTGATGCGATACCCAGTTCTACCATCATGCCGGCAAAGCCGATCAGCGCTCGCTGGCGCCTGGAGCGAAGCCGCCAGGCGTCGGTAGTATCGGTATAAAGGATTGGCCAGAACATGAGTAGAGCGACACCCATCGCGCGGACCGAACAGCCATAATGTCGCGCTGCCAGCGCGTGACCGAACTCGTGCAGTATTTTTGCCAGTATTACCGCCAGCGAGAAGTACAGCAGTCCCAGCGGGGTAAAATAGGAAACAAATGTACCCAGGAAATAATCCAGCTGGCGCGACGTGAGATAAACGGCCAGCAGAGTGTTTGCCAGCAGCAACCACCATAGTGCTGGACTGAAGGCCCATTTCACATAGGGGTGGACCCGGTCCAGCAGTGCGTCCGGGTGCAGGATCGGAATGCGCAGGAAAAGGTACTGCCGCCAGAATTTCGGTACAAATTTCTGCAGACTGGATACCCGCAGCGACCTGCGTTGCTCCAGTGCCCGCTCCCCCTCTATCCAGAGAAGGTCGTGCTCCTGCAAGAATTCCACAAAATCGTCGATCTGCTGCGAGTTGCAGATTACATTGGCCCGATCGGCAATAATCCTGGCCAGACCGGCACTGTCCAGTTCCTGGTCTTCGTTGCTGCGCAGCTCTCTCAGGATTTCGACTTCCAGCCAGCCGAGGTCATAGAAACGATTGGCGACGGGATCGTGCAGTCGCCAGCGAGGTGAGCCATCCTCGTACGGGGCCGATTCGATCAGCTCCAGATCCTGCCGCAGGTTTCTCGGCAGACTCATAGGCTAGACCCCCAGCCAGCGCCGCAAAGTGGCAAGAGGGCGCCGGAACAGGTAGTAGGCGAGACTGACGCGTTCGCCGTAGAGCTTGGCAGTGCCGCGCATGCCGATTCTGGGCAAGGTTTTACTGTCGTGGAAATCCGCCCGGATCCGATAGGCTAGCTCTCCGGACTCGGTCTGTTCAGCCCGGTAGTCCAGGCGACGCAGGTTCGCTTCAAATTTCTTGTCAGGGGCGACATTGGGGAAGAACTCGATACGGGCATCGTAGAGCAAAGTGATGTCATCACCCACAGCGAGCCAGGCCTCCAGCTGAGTCTCGAGGGGGTCGGCAATAGTCATCAGTCGCTCGCCGGTCTTGACCGGTTTTCCGATAAGCTCGTCCGGGCTGGGCATTATCACCACCCCGCCCTGTTCTGCCTCGATATCGCTGCGTTCCAGCAGCGACTTCACGTAATCCACCTCCGCCTGTCGCTTTTCTCCCTCCAGGGCAAGCACCCTCAGCGACGCCTTGGCATCGGAATCGAAAGCTGCGGACTGACCCGCCTGCTGGTACTGTGCGCGGCTGATGGCCAGGGTTTGCTCGGCCACGTCCAGGCGAGTCTGTAACTCGGTATCATCCAGCTTGAGCAGTAAGGCGCCTTCTTCCACCACCGTATTGGGTCGGACGTGCAAGCTGCTGATGATCCCGTCCATTGGCGAGCGAACAACGAGGGGTCCCTGTGCCACCACTTCCGCCTGTGCCAATACGGACAGGTGCACCGGCATAAACATCAGCAGTGCAATCACCACGGCCAGCGCCGCAGCGACCTGTTTTTTTCTGGGTGTCCATTTGAATCCCGGCTTGGCAAACGCCTTCCCGCGCAGTGCCGCCAGGCTGTAACCCGCCGCGGACAGCCAATTGGAGAGAATACGTTGCTCCGACTCTGACAGGGGCTCGTCCCGCCACAGCGCCAGCGCGCCCAGTTCGGTGCCGGCTCCCGAGTATAGCGGGTACCAGACCAGGCAATCGGAACCGTGGGCATTCCACTGGCCGGCAATCGCGGGAGACATATCCGACTTGCTGTATACCCCAGACTTGCCATCCGCCAGACCGGCCACTTCCATGCATACCTGCTTCATCCATTGCAGGAAGGGTGAATGCGCGTCGTGTTCAACGGCGCCGGATACATTGCTGATCTCGCCACGATTCGCGCTGCCGGAGGATGACAGCCACAGGAGCGCACTGCGGTAGTTGATAAGTGACTGGGTGTCATTAACGAGAATAAAACCCAGCTCTGCCTCGTTTTGCGCTTCCCGTAAGCGCTGTTGCAACAGCAACAGATTTGCCAGCGCCTGCAATTGCTGCTGAGTGCTGGCATCCGCCATCAGTCGGGCTCCACATTGAGAAACTGCACCCGGCCACTCATCCCGGGCAGCAGTCGGTCATCATCGTCTGCCAGCAGGCCAAATACAGGAATGGTCAGGCTGACCGGATCGACCGCGCCACCGATGCGGACAATTTTCCCGTCCTTGGCGGTCTCCAGTTCTTCTACCAGCATTCTAAAATCAGAACCGATCTGCAGCCAGGAGAGCGACGTGGAGGGCATCAGCATGCGCACTTCCAGGTCATCACTGGAGACGAGCTCCAGCATCGGTTCACCCTCGGCTACAAACTGGTGTGAGTCCACAGCTCGCATAGTGATGGCGCCGGCGAAAGGCGCCCTTATGCTGCAGTGTTTGAGCTTGGCACGCACAGAATTAAGCTCTCCCCTCGCTACCTCGAGTTCCGCCTGGTTCAACTGCACTTCAAGTGGTCCAACACTGTTGAGCTTCAATAGTTCCCGGTTAACCTGCAGTGTCGCATCAGCGCTTGCTATGCGGGCTTCGGCCACGGTTCGGGTTGCCTCGATGGCATCACAGTCAAAGGTCAGCAGCTGGTCTCCCCTGGCGACCATTTCGCCTTCCTGAACGTGGACTTCTTCAACAATAGCGTTGATACCGCCGGAAAAGACAGCCTTCTGGAGCGGGACCAGCTGGGCCCTCACCACATTCGACTGGAGTCCGGGCAAGAATACATCGTCCAGGTCATCGTCCAGCTGTGCCAGCGCCAGCTGAGAGCTTAGGGCAATGAAACTCGCTAGCAGCAGACTGTTTTTCAAGGGGGTCTCCTCGGGGACTGGTTAGGTTTGTATGTCCCGTTTCGAATTGTACAGGCTACTGGGTTGCCAGTGGTATATTGCCGCCCTGCCAGGTCTTGTCATAGACGGCTATCAGATTGGTGAGCTCGTGCAGCTCAAGGTCCAGGTAGGTCGCCGGAACGGGGTTAAGACCCAGCGCAACCAGCACGGCGCCGTAGGCTGACTGCGCATTGGCATAGGCCTGCAACAGACTGAGATCTGTGCGCAATGCCGCGGCTGCGGTTACCACGCTTTCTACCTTTGATGCGGCACTGGATATTGCGGCATTACTTGTATGCCTGGCGATTTCGGTGTCGATGATCTTGATCTCACGGGCCTGCTGCAACTTGCGTTGGGAAATCGAATACTGGTACATGGCCAGGTTGAGTTTGGTGACCACTGCCATATTTACCGCAAGCCGGCGCTGCAGGGCCAGCTCTTCGCGCAAATCCGAATTCTTCAGCACCTGCTTCGTTGTCGCCAGGTTGAGCAGGTTCCAGCTGACCTCAGCACCCACCTCGGTCCAGTTGTTGTTAACTAGATACTTGTTGCTGTCGTAGCCGTAGTTGTAGCTGAGCTCGACCCCGGGGAGCAGGCGCAACAAGGCTTTGCGCGTCTCGGCCTGGTCGATACGGACGTTATAGATTTCCTCCGCCAGCTCGGTGGAATTGTAAAGCGCGGTGACTTCCAGCTGCACCGGGTCTTCGTCGAGTGCAGGCAATATCGGGAGGCTGGAAATATCGGCGAGTTCAGACCCCGGCTCTATCCCGAGCAGCCTGATTTCACTGCTGGTCGGCACGTTGATAATCTGGGCGAGTTCAATATTCGCCTGGGTCAACTCCTCGGATAAGGTCTCAAGCTCCCTGATCAGGTCAAACAGTTGTCGCTTCAGACGCAGGTTCGGCAGGATGTTGGTGTACTGCCTGTTTTCAATGACCTGTGAAATTTCCGAGTAGGCCTGGTTGGCCTCTTTCAGCACCCGTTCGACGGCACTCCGGGTGTTCTGTGCAGCCCAGGCTCGCCAGTAGAGCATGCGTGCCTGCTGCAACAGATTTGAGAGTACCCGCCTGCGCGATTCACGGGAAATAAGATAGCGGTCAGCCTCCTGCTGAGCCTGAAAATAACTAACCCCGAAATCGAGTAAGTTCCAGGAACTGGTGAAATCGCCGATGTCGTGATCTTTTTCCGAGGAGGTGGAAGGTTCGAGGGATTCTTCACCGGTAGCGATCGAGATACTGGTCGATGCATTGAATTTGTTTCGGGAGTAGCGGCCGTAACTGGCATCGGCCTCGGGCAGCATGTCGTACTTTGCCAGCTCGAAGCTGCCCAGGGCGACTGCCTGCTCCATGCGCGCAACGCGGTGCTCGAGATTGTTGAGAACAGCACGGGACATAACCTCATGCAACCCGATGGGTCGGGTCAGAGGTTCACGGAACTGTTTGATCAGCTCCTTATCCTCAGCCAGCACCTCCGAAACTTGATTCTCCGAAAGCGGCTGTGGATTCATTGCACAGCCCGCCAACATGCAGATGCCAGCGAGCCGCCCGATCTTTTGCAACACTCTCGACTAGGCTCCCAATGAATATAGCTACCATTTTCCCCAAAATGATAGCTTAACCTTTTATTAAGTTATTGTTTTTCTTGTATTTATGTGAACAGGTTCTTAATATCTTCCAGCAGTTGCTCGATCCGGTCAACAAAATTATACCGTGAAGCCTCCTCCAGTTGTAAGTCCAGACTCCGGCGGCCATCGGCCTGCTTCTCGGCTGCTTCTTCTTCATCCTGTGCCTCAACCGCATCCTCAGGCGCCTCCTGGGCCTCTTCGGGGGTGATTTCCCCGCCTTCCACATCGACCTGAGGTGCTCCCTGTGGGGGCGAATCAGGCGCTAACTCGCCCTCCAGGGCTGTGCGGGTGCCGGTTTCATCGACGCTTTCAACGTTGATCAGGAACACACCGGATGCACTATTGCCCTCGTCATCCTGACCCACCAGCAACACCACGATCTGATCCTCACCGGCCGCAGCGGCGGCTTCACCGTCGACTTCAAAGGTCATGGTGTCCGGGTCGAACAGGACGTACTCGGGCAGCGGGCTGCCATCCTGCAGGGTGGCCTGTACCGAAACTGTTTGCCCGGGATCGCTGTGCTCGAAAGTATTGGCTGGCAGTGCGATTGTCGACTCGCCTTCGGCAAGCACCCTCTGGTCGTCGAGGGAAACTGCAAGCCGAACCAGATCATCCGCCTGTACGTCGGGAGTACCACCGGCGAGTCCCGCATCTGCCGTTGCGCCGCCAGCTGTCGGGCGCTCGGGGGCCACGCTCTCGATTTCCGGCGCCGGTGCGCTTGCAATTGCCTGGCCGTCCGCACCCAGCACCTCTATCGTGAAGTTGCCGGAAGCCGTCTCACCCTGGTCATCGGTACCGACGATCTGCACATCGATCTCGGTAACGCCCTCGGCGATTGCCGCTTCACCATCGACCTGGAAGGTCTGGGTCTCCGAATCGAAGCTCACATACTCCGGCAGCGCTTCACCGCTGGCCAGGGAAGCATCGACGGAAATCTCTGCAAAGGGATCGTCGTGGGTAAAGGTATCCGTCGGCAGGGTCAGCTGGGTAACACCTTCGGCGGCGATGGGCTGGTCCTCGAGACTGACACCCAGGCGCAGCCGATCATCGACAATATTCCACAGGTCGTCGGCGCTGTCTTCCACCTCCTGAATGGTCTTGTCGAGATCACCCAGGTCAAACTCATCACTGCCGCGATCGTCGTCGCTTCCCTCGTCCTCACCAACGGTCCTGGTCGGGTCACCATCCGAGTCATCGAGAGGATCAAGGGGATCAATCGGAGCGACCGGCGTTTCAGGCTCTTCCGGCTCAGGCAGGGGCTCCGGCTCCGGCAACGGCGGAACTTCGGTCTCATCGAGAATCTGCAGCGTTACTGCGGCATTGGTCGCCAGCCCGACGGTGTCTGCAGTTGCTACTGTGTAGGTTCTGTCATTGGGCCCGGACTCGAAATCGTTGGCATCGCCCTCCGCACCAGTGCTGGTGATGCGGACGTTACCACTGCTATCGATGGTGAACATACCATCTTCGGTCATCGAATTGACGCTGCCGTCCGCCCACACAAAGCCAAAGGTGTCGAGGCCGATGTTGTCTGACGCCTGAACCTGCCCAACCACCATATTGGCCGGCCGGTTTTCCTCGTAGGCATGGGTCTGGTCATCGAGCAGGGGCAAGGTCGTATCGACAGTCAACTCATTGCTGCCACTGTCCCTGCTTACATTGCCCACTGCATCTGTTGCCGTGGCAGTAACATCAAATCGGCCATCCGGCAGTGCATCTTCTGCCGGCTTGACCAGGGTCCAGCGATCACCTACCAGTGACAGGTTGCCGTCGCCCTCCGTGTAGGTAACACCGTTCACAGTTACACGCAGGGTCTCACCGGGTGCCAGTGACGCCGTACCTGTCAGGGTGGGCGTATTGTTGCTGGTGGCGACCGGGTCCACCGTAGGCACCGCAGGCGGCGTTGCGTCAACAAGCAACTCAAAGTTGGTCAGGTCTGAAGCTGAGAGTCCGGCACCGTTGACACTGGTAGCAGTGACCTCATATCTGCCATCCGGGAGCGGTGCGGCGGTGTCCAGGTTTAGCGTCCAGTTGTCGCCGCTTGCCGAAAGCTCATTATCCTGTCCCAGGGTATAGGTGTTGCCAGCCACTGTTACACTGAATCCTCCGGCTGCATCGCTGCTGTCAAAAGTACCCACCAGTACCGGGGTGGAATCGCTGGTTGCCTGGCTGTCGACGGTGGGCGGCCGCGGCAAAGTGGTGTCGATGCGTAATTCCGAAACCGTGGGATCGATGCTTACGTTGCCAGCCAGGTCGCTGACCGGCGCGGTGACATTGTAGGTGCCGTCGGCCATCGCATCGGCATCGGGAATCTGCAGGGTCCAGGTGTTACCGACCAGGTTGAGCTCTCCATCCCCTTCGGCGTAGGTAACTCCATTGACCGTAACTGTTAGAGTATCGTCTGTCGCCAGGTTTGCCGTGCCTGAAATCAGGGGTGTGGTGTCACCGGTAAGCTGTGCCACCACCGTGGGAACGGCCGGAGGAGTCAGATCTATGGTCAGTTCACTGGTGGTGACGTCAATACTGGTGTTCGATGCTGCGTCGGTGACAGTTGCCACCACATCATAGGTACCTTCCACGAGTTCACGCTCGTTGGGGATCACCAGTGTCCACTCGCTGCCAACGAGGCTCAATCGGCCATCGCCTTCAGCATAAGTAAAGCCACCGACGCTGACTGTAAGCGTGTCACCATCAACAACTACTGCATTACCTGTGACTGTGGGTGTTGTATCGTTGGTTACCTGGCGGTCAACCAGCGGTGTATCGGGGGCGGTGGTGTCGATGACCAGCTCGCCGCCGGTATTATCCGTAGTGCTCTGTCCGTTAGTGTCCGTAACGGTCGCTATAACATCGAAGACCCCTTCTGCCAGCGCATTAGCGGCGGGGATATTCAGGGTCCAGTCACCGCCTACCAGGGTGAGCTGTCCGTCGCCCTCGGTGTAGGTCACACCATTGACAGTAACGGTTAGTACGTCATCTACATCCAGAACGGCGGAACCTGTAATAGAGGGTGTGGTGTCGTTGCTTAACAGCGCATTAACCGTTGGACGCTCCGGTGGCAGGAGGCTTTCATCGACATCAATTACTGCTAGGGTGAATACCTGGTTTGCAGTCAATCCGCCCGGATCAGTCGAGCTGACCATAATGCTGATGCTGGGCTCGGTTTCGAAATCAAGGCTCTCATCCGGCTTCAGTTTCAGAGTTCCGCTGCTGTCGATTTCGAAACGGCTGTCACTAACACCATAGCTATGGCTGTCAGCGGGATCGGGATCGAAGGTGGTCAGCTGCCCAACTACTGCGCCCGGGGATTCTTCATTAACTGTCGTATTGTTGAGGAAGATCGAAAGCGGTGCTTCGTTGGTATTGACCACCGAGATCGCTATAGTCTGTTGTGAGCTATTTCCCGACGAATCCGTGGCCTGCACGGTTACCAGGTAGACATTGTTACCATCGGAATCTGCAGGCGCCTCGAAATCTGGGCTGTTATTGAAGCTTATGTTGCCAAGGACATCGATAGTGAACAAACCGTCATCGTCAGCGCCGACAAGACTAAAGCTCACTGGCTCATCAGCAGTGACCCGCAAGACACTGGCGCCCGGCGGGTAGTTTTCAGTGACAACCGCCGACGGCGGGCTCGTAAACACCGGCGGAGTCGAGTCGGGCGCCTCGAACACATCTGTGACGGTTACCGTAATCGCCTGGCTGTCGGTGACTCCCTGGCTGTCCGCTACCGTGACCGTTACTTCATAGTTGTTGTCAGAATCTGCATCAGTGGGTGCTTCGAAATCCGGCGGCATCAGGAAAGCCAGGTTGCCGCTACCATCGATACTGAACAGTGCGGCATCCGCACCGGAAAGACTGTAGGCCAGGACGGAATCATCGGCATCCACATCAGTCGCAGTAACAGTGGTCACCCCAGTTGTGTTTTCCGGGATCGAGAAGCTGGCCGATGCTCCGCCAATGATGACGGGGAAATCATTTATTCCGGCAATAGAGACCGTAATCTGCTGGGTAGTGCCATCAGTAGCCGTGTAAGTAATGGTATCGGTGATCAGGTCGCCTAGATCCAGATCCTGCACCGCCGCCTGGTTGAGCGTATACACCCACGTCCCACTGCTGAGGACAAAGCTGCCGTAGCCGCTGTCTCCCACTGTACTGCCCTGGTCCGGGAAACTCGGCGAATCGGTGAGATCCGCATCGCTGATAGTCAGCGTACCGGTAGCGGTAGAGGTGTCTCCAAGATTCTGCTCTACAGCGAGCCCTGTGGTAGCGCCCCCGACTACCGGTGCAAATTCATCGACGTCACTGAGATTGACAGTGATCGTGGCCGTATCGATATCCGGGCCTGCCCCTGCAGACGCCTGCACAGTAAGTATGAACTGGGTAGTCGTCTCGATATCAAGCTGTGTACTGTCAGCCACGGTAATCTGGCCCGTGGCGCTGTCGATCGCGAACGCACCGGAGGCATTCCCAGCGGTGATACTGTAGGTGATCGCGTCCCCATCCGGGTCTGTATCGGTCCCGGTGACCGCGTCATTCACGTCATAGACGTTGGTGAGGTTGGCGGTATTTTCTGCCAGCACAACCGTCGCGTCGTTGATCAGTGGCGCATTATCATCCCGATCTTGTACCGCCACCGTGATTGCCTGGGTGTCGAAACCGCCCTGGCCGTCACTGACCTGGACGGTGACTTCATAGGTGTTGTCCGCATTGGCATCGCCCGGCGCCTCGAAATCCGGGGCCACGTTAAAGGTCAGTGCACCGCTGGAGCTATTGATGCTGAAGGCGCAGGCATCGCTTCCACCGATGATACTGAAGGTTGGGGTATCGCCGTCGGCATCGCTGGCAGTGACCGTGGCCACAGCGGTAAGGCCCTCATCAGGTGTAAATGAGGCAGCGCTGGTTATCGTCGGATCCTGGTTGGTATTGGCCACAACAATCGTCAGGGTGGCCGTGTCGGTATCGCCATCCGCATCGGTGATCGTATAGGTAAACACCTCAGTTAATCCGCCTACCGGAACGCTACCGAGCGCGGGCGGCGTGTAGTTGTAGCTGCCGTCGCTGTTCAGGGTCAGTGACCCGCCGGCATCGGTTGCAAACGGCGTACCGATGGTAATTGTGTCGAGTGTGGCGTCAACGGCCGAAGTGACTGTTACCGGCGTATCACCCGGCGTATCGTTAGCCAGCACATTGCCGCTGGCCGCAGCCCCACCCTCTGCCGCCGCGTCGCTGTCATCTACCGCTGTCGGAGTCAGATTGGCATCAGACACCAGGATGGTCAGAGTGGCGGTATCGGTATCGCCATCGGCATCGGTGATCGTATAGGTGAACACCTCGGTCAGTCCGCCCGGGGGTACGCTGCCGGACGCAGGCGGCGTGTAGGAATACGAGCCGTCGCTGTTCAGGGTTAATGAACCTCCAGCGTCCGTGGCAAAGGCACTGCCGATACTCAGCGCATCGCCGTCATCATCTACGGCGGCGGTTACAGTTACCGGAGTATCTCCCGGTGTGTCATTGGCGAGCACATTGCCGCTGGCCGCGGCACCACCCTCGGTTGCCGTGTCACTGTCATCAACCGCGGTCGGGCTCAGGTCAGTATCGGAGACGACGATCGTCAGCGTGGCGCTATCGGTGTCGCCATCCGCATCGGTGATCGTATAAGTGAAGACCTCCGTCAACCCGCCCGGCGGTACGCTGCCCGAGGCCGGCGGTGTGTAGAAGTATGAGCCGTCACTGTTCAAGGTCAGGGAGCCGCCGGCATCGGTGGCAAAAGCACTGCCGATAATCAGGGCATCGCCGTCGTCATCCACAGCAGAGGTGACGGTCACCGGGGTGTCTCCCGGCGTATCGTTGGCGAGTACGTTTCCGCTGGCCGTGCTACCGCCCTCGGCTGCGGTATCGCTGTCGTTCACTGCATTTGGCATCAGGTCAGCATCGGCGACCACGATGGTCAGCGTGGCAGAGTCAGTATCGCCATCCGCATCAGTGATCGTATAGGTGAAGACCTCAGTAAGTCCGCCCGGCGGCACACTGCCGGAGGCCGGTGGCGTGTAAGAGTAGGAACCGTCACTGTTCAAGGTCAGGGAGCCACCGGCATTGGTGGCAAAGGCGCTGCCGATAGTCAGGGCATCGCCGTCGTCATCCACAGCAGAGGTGACGGTCACCGGCGTATCTCCGGGAGTATCGTTGGCCAGTACATTGCCGCTGGCCACGCCACCGCCCTCGGCTGCAGTATCGCTATCATCCACGGCAGTGGGTGTCAGGTCGTTGTCGGCTACCGTGACGGTCAGGGTGGCAGTATCGGTATCTCCGTCGGCGTCAGTGATCGTATAAGTGAAGACCTCAGTCAGCCCACCCGGCGGCACGCTACCCTGGGCCGGTGGTGTATAAGAGTAGGAGCCATCACTGTTGATGGTCAGTGAGCCACCGGCGTCGGTCGCAAACGGGGTGCCCAACGTGATCGCATCGCCGTCGTCGTCCACAGCCGATGTAACTGTAATGGGCGTATCGTCTGCCAGGTCATTGGACATGAGGTTGCCGAGTGCTGCAGCGCCGCCTTCGGTCGCGGCATTAATGTCATTGGATGCAGTGGGAACGCCCTCATTAACATCGGTTACAGTCACAGTAATAGCCTGGCTATCCGTGACTCCCTGGCTGTCGGTTACTGTTACAGTTACCTGGTAATCATTATCAGTGTCTGCATCTCCCGGTAGCTCGAAATCCGGAGCGGCAAGGAAGCTCAGGTTGCCGCTACCATCGATGCTAAATAGCGCGGCATCAGCGCCCGAGAGGCTGTACAACAGGGTCGCGTCGTTTGCGTCCACATCGCTCGCCGAAATCGTGCTGACCGCCGTAGTATTCTCCGGTATAGAAACACTGGCGGACGCGCCGCCTGCGATAACCGGATCATCGTTGGTGCCGGTAATGGTGATGGTGATCTGCTGGGTAGTACCGTCGGTAGCGGTGTAAGTAATCGTGTCGGTTACCACATCGCCCTGATCCAGGTCCTGTACCGTGGCCTGGTCCAGGGTATAGGTCCAGGTTCCACTACTCAGCACAAAATTACCATAGCTGTTATCACCTGGCGTGCTGCCCTGGTCGGCAAAGCTGGGACTGTCTGTAAGATCAGAATCACTGATCGTCAGCGTGCCCGTCGCGGTTGTCGTGTCGCCGATATTACCTTCGCTCACCGCGCCGACAAAGGTGCCGCCAACTGATGGTGCAAACTCGTCCACGTCACTCAGGTTGATGGTGATTGTTGCCGTATCGGTATCGGGTCCGACACCCGCCGAAGCTTCTACTGTAAGTACGAACTGGGTCGTAGTCTCGATATCCAACTGGGTACTGTCGGCTACAGTAATCTGACCACTTGCACTATCAATGGCGAATGCACCGGAAGCGTTACCCGCCGTGATGCTATAAGTAATGGCATCGCCATCGGGATCCAGGTCTGTTCCTGTAACCGCATCATTGACGTTGTAGACGTTGGTAAGATTGGCGGTATTCTCAGCCAATACCACAGCGGCATCATTTATCAGTGGTGCATTGTCGTCGCGGTCCTGGACAGCCACTGTAATCGCCTGGGTTACCGTCCCGCCCTGGCCATCGCTGACCTGGACAGTGACCTCGTAGGTATTGTCAGCGTTGGCATCGCCCGGGGCTTCGAAGTCAGGTGCCACATTAAAGGTCAGGGCACCGCTGGAGCTATTGATACTGAAGGCAGCGGCGTCGTTACCCCCGAAAATGCTGAAGATTGGTGTGTCACCATCACTATCGGTTGCGGTTACTGTAGTGACCGTAGTCAGGCCCTCATCAACAGAGAAGGCCGAACCGCTGGTGATAAGCGGATCCTGGTTGGTATTGACTACCACAATCGTCAAGGTCGCCGTATCCGTGTCACCATCGGCGTCGGTAATCGTGTAGGTGAATACCTCTGTGAGGCCGCCGGTCGGGACCGTACCAGTCGCCGGAGGCGTATAGCTGTAGGTGCCGTCGCTGTTCAGGGTCAGGGAGCCGCCTGCGTCAGTAGCAAAGGCGCTACCAATTGTTAGTGCATCGCCATCATCATCAACGGCAGCTGTGACCGTTACCGGTGTATCTCCGGGGGTGTCATTAGCCAGCACATCGCCGCTGGCTGCAATACCGCCTTCGGTCGCTGTATCGCTGTCATCAACCGCAGTAGGGGTGAGATCGGTGTCTGATACCACTATGGTCAAGTTGGCAGTATCTGTATCCCCATCCGCATCGGTAATCGTGTAGGTGAATACCTCCGTCAGCCCGCCAGGGGGCACACTGCCCGACGCCGGCGGTGTATAGGAGTAGGAGCCATCGCTGTTCAGCGTCAGGGAGCCACCTGCGTCAGTGGCAAAGGCATTGCCGATGGTCAGCGCGTCGCCATCATCATCAACGGCGGCGGTAACCGTGACCGGCGAATCTCCCGGAGTATCGTTAGACAGTACGTTCCCACTGGCCGCTACACCACCTTCTGCCGCCGTATCACTGTCATCAACCGCGGTGGGCACGAGATCGGTGTCCGATACAACCATCGTCAATGTGGCCGTATCTGTATCCCCATCGGCGTCGGTAATCGTGTAGGTGAATACTTCAGTGAGCCCGCCCGGCGGTACACTGCCCGATGCCGGCGGTGTGTAGGAGTAGGAACCATCGCTGTTGAGGGTCAGGGAACCGCCCGCATCGGTAGCAAAAGCTAATCCAAGGGTGATCGAATCGCCATCATCGTCTACAGCGGCGGTTACGGTGGCCGGTGCATCTCCAGGTGTATCATTGGCGAGCACATTGCCATTGGCGACAACGCCGCCCTCGGCCGCGGTGTCGCTATCGTCAGTAGCTGAAGGCACCAGATCGTTGTCAGCAACAACCATCGTCAGAGTAGCTGTATCGGTGTCGCCATCGGAATCTGTGACGGTGTAGGTGAAAACCTCCGTCAAACCGCCGGGAGGTACGTTACCCTGGGACGGCGGGGTATAGGAGTAAGATCCGTCTGAATTTATGGTCAATGAGCCGCCAGCATCCGTTGCAAAGGGCGCACCTACAGTGATGGTGTCGCCATCATCATCTACGGCTGCTGTGACAGTCAGCGGTGTATCCGCAGCGACGTCATTAGTAAGCACATTACCAGCCACCGCAGAGCCGTCCTCTACTGATGTATTGTCCAGATCCGGGTTCGCCGTGGGTGAGCCCTCATCGACATCCGTGACCGTGACTGAGATCAGCTGACTGGTAGTGCCGCCGACGCCATCGCTCACCTGTACAGTCACGTCATAGACATTGTCAGTATCTGCATCGGTGGGATTTTCGAAGTCAGGTGCTGCCGCAAACGTGAGATCGCCGGTAGAGGGGTTAATGTTGAACAGTGCGTGATCAGCGCCTCCGAGAGTGTCGAGGCTATAGGTAAGCGTATCCCCGTCAGTATCATTCGCGGTCACGGTGGTTACGGCTGTAGTTCCCTCTGCGACAGTGAATGAGGCGCCGCTGGTAATGGTCGGATCCTGATTGACGTTAGCAACCGATATTGTCAAGGTCGCAGTGTCTGTATCGCCGTCGGGATCGGTCACGGTATATGTGAATACTTCCGTCAAACCGCCTGCAGGGACCAGATCATCAGCCGGAGGTGTATAGCTGTAGCTACCATCAGTGTTCAGCGTGAGGCTGCCTCCGGCGTCAGTGGCAAACGGTGTACCAATAATCAATGAATCACCGTCATCGTCCACCGCTGAAGCCACAGTGATAGGCGAGTCTACAGTTACATCGTTGCTCAGCACATTACCCGTTACTGCAGGACCGCCTTCAACGGCTGTGTTGTTGACGTCAGGATTGGCAACCGGCGTGCCCTCGTCAACGATATCAACCACCGTCAGCGCGAACGCCTCCGCGTAGGTCGCGCCACCGCTATCGGTCGCCGTCACCGTGACCGACAGGCCGTCTTCCGTTTCGTGATCCAGGCTCTCGCCCGCTTTCAGTTGCAG
>Ga0056115_1000103_pt1 | contig 44380 bp, 41 predicted proteins | sample WorMetOlspDAHAB1_FD_77007 | JGI IMG/M metagenome (GOLD analysis project Ga0056115, IMG submission 77007) | Marine gutless worms symbiont microbial communities from Max Planck institute for Marine Microbiology, Germany - Olavius sp. DAHAB.1 ...
GACCCCACCGCCTTCGACCTGCCGCTGGAAGGTTTTCGCTTCCTGACCATGTTCGATGCCCTGAGCATCCCCGAGCGAAAGAATCCCCTTGCTGCAATCGACGCGATAAAGCAGGCAGGCCGCTCCGGCGAGCTCGAGCTTCACCTGGTGATAAAGGTCAGCAACCTGGACAAGGCGCCGGAATTTGCGCAAAGCCTCCGGGAGAGAATCGCCGGCGATCCCCACGTCAGCCTGATCGAGGGCTACCTCAGTCACGCCGAGATTTTCCGGCTGATGGCCAGCTGTCACGGTTTCCTGTCGCTGCACCGGTCCGAGGGCTTCGGCCTGGGCCTGGCAGAGACCATGGCCCTGGGCCGGGTCGCCATCGCTACCGGCTGGTCCGGCAATATGCAGTTCATGGGGCCGGATAACTCGGTGTTGCTGGATTACGAACTGGTCACCCTCGATGAAGATCTCGGCCCCTACCGCAGCGGCCAGCACTGGGCTGAACCCTCGGTCACCGACGCCGCCGAGAAAATTCTCAGTCTGTGCCGGGATTCATCTCACATGCGGGAACTGGAACAACGGGGCCGCGACACCATGCAATCGCAGTTTTCGCCCGCGGCCGTGGGCCGATTGATCAGCGCGCGACTGGCGGAACTCGATCTCCCGCGGCCGGCTAGTGCTGTGGCCGAATCCGAGATGCCGCAGCGGGCGGTTTCCGAGTAATCGACTAGTCGCGCACAGCACGGCGCAGCAGTTCGAGGGTCGTTGCGGCCGCCTTTTCCCAGGAATAGTGATCTTTCTGCACCAGGCAACGTTGTGCGAGTTCTGCACGCTTCTCACTGTCCGTGGCCATTTGCATGAGCGCTGCCTGTACAGATGCGGTGGACTCGGGGTTCACCAGCAGCGCGGCATTACCGGCAACCTCCGGCAGCGAACCGCGGTCCGATACGATGGCAGGTGTGCCCTGTTCCATGGCTTCCACCACCGGCAGGCCGAAGCCTTCATAGAGCGAGGGTAAAACCAGCGCAGTGGCTCCCCGGTAGTACCCAGCCAGCTCTCCGTCACTGACAAAACCGGGAAAGTGTACGCGGGACTCGATACCGAGTTGCCGGCACTTGTCCTGCAGGGAGGGCAGCCCCCATCCTGCAGCACCGATAATCACCAGTCGATGGGAACAGTCGCTATTCGCAGCGAAACCCCCATAGGCTTCGAGCAGGCGCAAGAGGTTCTTGCGCGGCTCGAGGGTGCCCACAAACAGGAAATATGGCTGCTCCAACCGGGGCGCGGCAGGCGCCCCCAGCGATCGGGCTGCCTCGTGCACAACACTCGTCCTGGCTGCGGCCGAGGGGTAAAAATGACCGATCTCGGACCGGGTGAAACCGGACACGGCGATCACCTGCTGCGCGCGGCGCAGTGACCAGGCCATGGCCAGTCTTTCCACCCACAGGTTGGCCTGAGGCATGGTTTCCGGGTAGCGGCGCCACACCAGGTCGTGAATGCTGACCACGCCGACGATGTGCTTTTTCAGCGCCAGCGGCAGGTGATGCCTGGGCGACCAGAACACGTCGATGCGGTCCCGGTTCGCCCAGCGCGCGAAATCGATATTGGCAATCCAGAGACTGCGCAGGCCGCGACCGCGGGCATTGCCCTCCCTCACTGTAACCCCGGGAAGATCGGCCCAGTGGCGCAACTCCTCGGCCAGGGGTCGATCGCTGTAGAGGAACCATTCATCCCCGCTGCTCAACAGCTGCTGGAGCAGGTTCTCGGTATAGCGGCCAATACCCGTGATCGGGGGCACCAGTTGCCGGGCATCAACGGCTATCCTCACGCGCTTGCTAGAGCCTCTTGTCGTTATCGTTTACACTTCAGTTCCCGCGGGCCAGTGCAAGCACCACGCCCGACCTGATTCTAATACTTGGCAAGGATTCAATGAAATCGCCGATCTTCCTGTTTGGCAGCGGACGCTGCGGCAGCACTCTGCTGCAACGCGCCCTCAATGCGCATCCACAGGTCGTGATGTACGGCGAGCACGAGGGTTTTCTTGCGCCGATCTCTCACTCCTACTACAAGCTGACCCAGACCAATGACCTGCAGCGCTGGGTGTATGGCGAAAACGCCATTGAGCCGGAAACGTTGCACGGTGAGCTCAGCGACCTGGAAGCGGATATCTGCTGGGTGAACAACTTCACCCGCGATGAGGTTTACCAACAGCACCGGCAACTGGTCCTGTCGCTGCTGACAAAGGGGCTGGACCTGGACCAGGTCCACTGGGGCTTCAAGGAGATCCGCTACCACAAGGGTCAGCATGTGATCTGGTTTCTGCAGGAAATGTTTCCCGACCCGCGCTTCGTGTTCCTGTTTCGCAACCCGGCGGAGACCATCGCCAGCGGCATGACCGCCTGGGGCGATCCGCAAAAAGTCATCGAGGACGAGGAACACTTCCGTGAAGCCGTCTGGAACCGCTTCCTGCAGTGGTCTTCCAAGTATATCTACCTGATCAACCACATCGAGAAACTGGGGGACCGGGTAGCCGTGGTACGCTACGAGGACCTGGTAGCGGAGCCCGGGAAACACATGGACCAGATCTTCGGCATGCTCGAACTGGAGACACCGAAACTCGCCCTGGAGGTGTTCAATCATCGGGTGGCGAGTACCGAGAAGCACCCCCACAAGGCCTTCCTGGTGGAGCGCATCCAGGAATTCCAGCGCAACTGCAAACACCCGGATTTCCGCAAGGTCTGCGCCCACGCCGGCTACGAGCACCTGGCATGAGCTTCAACCCCGATACCAATGTGTGCATCAAGGACGATGTCATCATCGACAACCCCGAGGGATTGTCCTACAGCGAAAACCTGCACCTGGGCCACCGTATCGTGATCCAGGCCGGCGGCGGCGTTATCTTCGGCCGCCAGGTGGCCATTGGCGATGAAACGGTAATCTGGTCCATCAACCACAACTACGAGGAAGGCTGCCTGCCCTACGGCTTTACCCGGGTGCGCAAGCCGATAGTTATCGAGGACAACGTGTGGATAGGCCGCAACGTGATGATTGCGCCCGGCAGCCGCGTCGGCGAAGGAGCTGTGCTGTCACTCGGCTGTGTGGTCAGCGGCGATATACCACCCCTGGCGGTTGTCGCCGGAAATCCAGCCCGGGTGGTGCGCTTCCGCTCCCTGGACAAATACCTGCACGCCAAACAGAACGACATCAACCTCTGGACCCAGCGCAAGGTGCCCGGTTGCCCCTCCTGCGAACCGGAGAATTTCACCTGGGCTGACGCGCCACCTACCCGTCACCGCCCCTGGTGGCGCCGGCAGTGGGACAGGATCAGCCTGCCACTGCAGGAGCGCAAAATCAGGCGTGCTCTAGAGGCGGTAGCCCAGGGCTGACAGATCGGCGCCGACGTGGCCCTGCAGGCGCCGGTTGCTTTCCAGGAAGTAGTCCCCCACCACCCTCTCTACTCCGGTACTGAGGTTCATGGAATGATTGCGCGCCAGGCTGCTGTGCTCCAACCCATCGATCCTGCGAAAGCACCACTCGGCCAGTCGCGGTGCCAGTGGTTTCACCGGGTGCAGTGAATCGCCGCCGGAAAACTTATTGGCCCAGCGCTTGAGCCGCAATTGCAGATCGTTCATGGAGACATTAACTCCCTGCTCGAAGACCTCTGCGGGCACTTGTATGTCGCCCAATCCACTGTAGTCGAGAATCGACCCCGAGAATCCTTGCGGGTCCGAGCGAAGCAGTTCGTAGGGCAAGGCCAAAAGGTTTTCCGCGCCGAACAGGTTCCGGTAATACTCGACAAGGTGGTGGTAGCGGAAATTGTCCAGCCGGAAATGCGGAACGCGCCCATCCCAGGGCGGCGTCAGGTATTCTTCCAGGGTGCAGGTGCCCCCCATATTGATGTATTGCTTGTAATTGGATTGCAGGGCCGAGCCTTGCTCACGAAAAATCAACAGTATCCGTGGCTTGTCGAACACCGCCTCGATTCTTCTGGCCATCTCCGCGGCGTCGTAGCCACCGGAGTGGGGGTTGCCGGACAGGCGCTCCGAGGAATAGACGCAGAGCTTGCCCTCGCTTCTCGCAGTCGCACTCAGCTGCTCGATATAGCCCCGACAGCGCCCGGCATCGAAGACCAGGCCCGAGGGTAGCATCAGCTCTTCCCAGAGCATCGGATGCTCAAACAGGGCCAGCTTGGCCGACAGGGCGGGGAAAAAGGCCTGTTGCAACCAGCTGCTGGCGGCCTTGTGGTAGCCGATGTGGACGATGGGCGATTCCAGGAGGGTCTCCTAACTCGCGAGTAACGCGGCCCCGGGTTTCAGAGCCAGACTTATAGGTTATGCTAACCCAAAGCGGGTTGATCTACTCAGTCTCAGCAGTTTTTTTGTAAAGCCAGTACCGATGAAGCCAGGCAAAAACTACACCGTTACCGATGTCGAGACCTATTTCCAGAAAGCGGGATTAGTTGACGACGACTATGCCAATTTTCATAAGTACCGCTATGCCTACATCCTGAATATTCTTGACACTCTCTTGAAGCAAGGCGGGGAGCCAAACCAGAGTCTGCTCGATGTGGGTCCCTATTACCAGACACCACTCATCCGGCAGACCTTTAGCAAACTCGCCGTGAATACTCTGGGTTTTGACAAACCCTCGAACGAAATGCGGGAGGGCGAGCTGCACTGGACGGCAGACCTGAATCATGCCCAACTACCTGAGAACCCGGTTCGACATGACATCATCCTGTACTCAGAGGTTATGGAGCACCTCTATACCATGCCGCAGCTGGTTATCGATTTCCTGAGCAATTTGTTGTCTCCTGGAGGTCACCTCATCGTGCAGACGCCGAATGCGGTAGCGCTGCACAAGCGCATCAACATGCTGATGGGACGGAATCCCTTCGACATGATCGACTCGGAGCGACAGAATCATTTCCGGGAATACACGCTGCCGGAACTGATCGGCATACTTGAAGCCTGCGGTTACCAGGTCGTTTATTCCAGCATCAGCAACTATTTCAATCCCGACAGAAACTGGGCCCAACGTGCATACCGCAGAATGGGTAACTGGTTAACCCCGGGTTTGCGCGACGGAATTACGCTTGTTGCCAGAAAAGATTGAGCCTCAAACTTCAGGTATTGCTAGAGCCTGAGCGCCTCCATCAGTGGTGCCAGATGTTCCCTGTAGGGACCTGAACTCCCAATCGCCGATTTATACACTTCCTGGCGTACCTGGTGAGTACTTGCGGTTCTTATTTTTCGACCCGAAGTATAGAAGTGCTCGCACTGGTCTTCCCAGGCTAGACCCAGGAAATCGATGAGTTGCCGAGCCTGGCTTCCGATATCCTCAACCAGGGCCTCGTAGCGCTGCTCATAGATCCTGTCTGGATAGAGATCCATCCAGAAGCCCATTAAATCTTCCAGCCGGCGGTAGTACTGCCCCAGCTTTCTCATGTCGTAAGCGTAGCTATGCTCACCCTCGAAGAAATGCTTATAGCAGGAGAAACAATTATCCAGCGCATCCCGCTTGCAATAAATAATCCGGGCGGATGGAAACATCCTGACGATGATTCCTATGTGAAGCGCATTGGCCAGTGACTTGTCAGTAATAAAGACTTTACCCGCGGCAAGCGGCTCGACCACGGAAAGATATGTTTGTGCCAGCTCTGCGTAATCACTGCGCCCATAGTCTTTGAGCTGGGAAAGATATCCCCATTCCGCACCCTCACCCTGGAGTATTCTTTCGAGTATAGCCAGTTCGTCACCGCCATAGACCTCACTGTGGCTCGACAAAATTTGCTCCACCAGTGTCGATCCCGAACGCGGCATCCCGACAATAAATATCAGCCGAGGTTCTTCGATGCCGGAATCAGCGACAGGCCCGGCCGTTGAAAAGCTGGTCTTGATGCGGGAAAAGCTCGCCAATTGCGACGAAAAGTCGTCCTCGAGCGATGCGTCATAGAGCCGGTTTGCATGGGCGAGGTGCTGAAAGGCGATGTCCCGGTCTCCGACACCTTCATTCATTAAATAGCGGATCTCCTCGACGACGTATGACACCTGCTCATCGGGCTCACCGTTAACCGTTAAGTCCGTTTGCAGCAAGCGGTCGGCGGACTGCTCTAACCTGGCCGCACTATCGAAGTAGCCCAATCGGGCCAGCACCAGTATCGGATGCAGCTCTCGCGGGTATTCTTCCAACAGGGACAGGCAGTAGTCGGTTGCCTGCTGCTTCTCACCCGCCTCCAAAAGCATTCCCACGTAGATTGTTCGAAAGCCATACGTCGATGGAAAGGCTGCTACCTGCTCCCTGATAAAGGCGAACGCTGCCTCATCATCGCCCTGCAATTCAAGGAGGAATAACTTTTCTGCAGTCGCGGTAGTCGAGGCAGGGTTGTGGGCCAGGGCATCATCCACATGAGCAAGGGCGGCTGCATACTCGCCACTCAGCCTTGAACACTGGGCCAGGGTTACATAATGTTCTTCACTGGCTTCAACCATGTCCCGCAATCTTTCAGCGACAAGCAGGGCCTCACCCCACCGCTGCAGGAGCATATGGAGATTAAGCAGATTTTTCTGTAGTTCAGGGCTTTCCGGATCCAGCTGTGTCGCTTTGATTGCATAAGCCAGGGCCTGCCTCGAACGTCCAAGTTTCTTGAGGCAAAGGCTCAGGTTCGAATTGGCATCAACGCTGGCAGGATTGAGTGCCACGGCCTTTTTCAGGTATTGCAGCGCCCTGTCGGGTTGTTCTTCCTTGAGATAGCAGAAGCCGGCCAAACGCAATCCACCTATATGGGAAGGCGCCATTTTCAGGACCTTCTTTGCCATACGGCGTGCCGCTGCGAGGTCACCTTGTGCTAACTGGTTCTTTGCCTCCCTGAAAAGGCCTTCCGCTTTATCTTCCCCGCGCTTTCGCAGCCGATTCACTGCGATTTTTCCAGAACCTTCTCGGCCAGCCCGGTGACTTCAGCATCCCCTGCAAGGGCGCTCTTCGCAACTGGCAGATTGGCCTGCGAAACAGGATGGTCAGGGATTTCGCTGAATATATCGATCGCCGCCTGGTAGTCCTTGCGCATCATGGCTACGACACCCAGGTTTGCCTTGGCACTTTGCTGATTGGGCTGGAGTTCCAGAATTTCAAGATATGCTGCTTCTGCCTCATCCAGTTCGCCGGATCTCAGGTGAGAATTTCCGCGACTGAGAAGCAATCCTACATTGGCGACCTCCGAGGGGCTCCGGGTGGCCTCCAGGTAGTCTTCCACCACCTGGGCCCGCTTGTCCTGCCCGTTTGCTCTGAGCAGCTGTGCCCAATAGACATAGATATTCCTGTCGATTTTCATGTTCCCATCGTTGCGGACCTCATTGGCGTGCAACTCGGTGCTGAGCACCGTCAGGGCAGATTTGGCGTCGCCACTCAAGTAGTGAGCCCGACTCAGCGAATACCAGTTACGGGGCTGATCAGGCGCGTAAACTGTCGCATGGCCATAGAATTCCAGGGGGTCGCGCCACAGCTCATTTCGTTGCCAGGTGAGGATCCCCAGCATAAGCACACACACCGTGACTAATATGCCCGCCGATCTACTTGATAGATGCTTCATCAACAGGTAGACAGTCAGCACAGCCAGCGCAAAATTTGAAAGATAGGTCCGGTGCTCCACCATCAGGTCGCGTATGGGAATAAAGCTGGATTCCACCGACAGGCCGATGTAGTAGAAGAGGATACAGAACCCTATCAGCGGGCGGATCCTCAACAGCCATACCCCCACGCTCAGGGCGATAAGGTGTGCCGTGGCGGCTGCTAGAACCATAGGGTCGCCCAGGGCCCATTCCGGGGTAATCCCGTAATCCAGTACTTGTGGTAACGGCCAGAAGAACAGCGCAACATAACGCCAGATAACGAGCATCTGCGCTGCAAAATACTGGTCCCGGAGAATCATGCCCGCGTCCCGGGACAATACGCCCACCGCCTGCCAGGGCACAATATCAAGTATTACAATCAACGCGCCCACTCCAATTGCCAGCACCGCGAGCGTCGCTGCAACACTCAGGAAGCGCTTGAGCTGCAAGCTGTTAGTGACGAAAAAAGTGTATTCCAGCAGGAGCAGCGATATCGGCAAGGTGTAAGCGGACTGCTTGGTGAACACCGCAAACAGGCCTGTGGCGAGGGCGCTCAGAACCCAGAGTACAGAGCGTCGTCGGTTGGTTTCCATGCGGGCCAGCACATACAGCCACATGGTGGACAGATAGAACAGCGCACTCATGGACGCCAGGCGCTGGACGACGTATGTCACCGCCTGGGTGTTCAGCGGATGCACAAGGAACAACAATGCCACGCAGAATGCCAGCATCTGACTGTCGAATTCTCGCGGCTGGCCAGACATAACCGGCGTCCGCATGAGGGAAACCATCAGCCCGTAAATTACTAGCCCGGTAGCGAGATGAACCCCGATATTGAAGAGGTGAAAACCCGCAGGCTCCAGCCCTCCCAGTTGGTAATTGATGGCGAAACTCAGGTACCCGACAAAGCGCATGGCACTGTAGGACCAGATAAGCCCAGGGTCTCCGAGGTCCCGTATGGCCGGGTTATCGGTAATTGACCCGATATCGTCGAAGTACCAGGGCACATCCAGGGTATGGCCGTAGACAAGCGCAACCGCGGCCAGCAGCAACAGGGCCTGATATCGAGGCTCCGACAATCGGCGAATCAAAGTATCAATCATCAGTCTGGTTGCGCGCATCCGGCCTTTGTGACTGCAGCTCCCGCAGGCGCTGATCCAGCAATGCCAGACGCTGGGTCAATCGGGTCAGGTCCGTGCGCCGGGAGGAGTTCTCGAGGTCGAGCAGAAATAGCCTGGATAACAGCAGTAGCACAGCGATCACCACTGGGAAAATCGGCGGATAACTGATACCCAACAGGGCAGCGATCCGATCGTTCAGACCTGGAAAGATTCCAAACAAGGCGACCACAATGGCGACACTCAACCACCAGAGAGAATACCGAATGTGCAGGTGATCGCGGCGAATAAGAAAGACCAGCGAGGCCAGGAACAGGATCCCTATAGCCGCCGTAATTACATTAAACAGCGGCACGGTGGCGACGTCCTATTTTAGAAAAACACATGACGGTTGTGTGAACCATGTAGTAGATCACGCTCATCCAGGATCGGAAAATGTGCGAACTACCAACCTCGCGATCCTTCATCTCGATGTCCAGCTCGTGAATAGAAAAACCATTTTCCCTCAGCATCATCAACACACCGACATCCTGGTATTCAAAAGTCGTGGCACTGCGCCCGGCAAGTGCCTTGTACGCCGGCCTGTTGTAAACCCGCAACCCGGAGGTAAGATCCTCGACCTTCAGCCCGGTTATCCGGCGGAACCAGCTCCAGGCCACTTTACGGGATCGCGAGCCCCGGGCGGTACAGGCGCCCACCACTACATCTGATCCCGTGGAGCGATGGCACTCGATCATCGGCGCCAGAGTTTGAGGCAGGTGCTGGCCGTCAGCGTCCATGGTGACAATAAAGTCGTAATCACGCGTCTGCGCCAGGCGCATTCCCGCCTGGATGGCTCCCCAGGCGCCCAGGTTCAGTGGCAGGTCAATGTAGTCCAGATGCGATTCGGACAATACTGCCATGGTGCTATCCGTGCTGGCATCATTGACCACAATGATATCCAGTTCCGGTGATTGTTCACGGATTTCTCCCAACAGCGATGAGATTGTGGTCTCCTCGTTATAAGCGGGAATTATTACAGCTCCGGTGCCTGGCAATGATCGGTCCTCTGAAAAGCCGTGCATTTTCTTTCAATGCGCGCCGCTACGCAAGGGGAAAACTCCCACCATTCACAGGAGCTCGGAATAGAGTTCGATCGTGTCGGCGACCACCTTTTCCCGGCTGAAAGTGTCCTGGTAGCGCTGACCACCCGTGCGACCGGCTCGCTTGAGTTCCTCCGGATGTTGCTGGCACCAGTGCAGCCGCTCTGCCAGCTGCGCCGCATTGCCGGGCTCGACAACCCAGCCGGTTACTCCGTCCTCAACAACCCAGGACATGCCGGAACCCACGACTGCTGTAACAAGCGCCGGCTTGGACCGTGCCATAGCCTCCAGTAGCACAAGCCCAAAGGCCTCCGAGCGCTCCAGAGAGGGTAAGCACAGAAGGTCGCAGGAGAGAAAAAGTTCTTCCAGCTCACTCTCACCGACCTGGCCCTTGAGCAGGACAGTATCCTCAAGACCCAGCTCCGCAACCTGACGCCGCAGGGATTCATAATTCTCACCCCCTCCTGCCAGCACAAGCTCGACCTTGCAGCCGGACTCAACCAGTTTGGACACCGCAGCTACCAGGACGCCCTGCCCCTTGTAGTGAGTCAGCCTGCCCACGCAAAGTAGTTTCAATGCGCCTGTGTCTGGCCCGGAGCTACCGGTGTCAGCCGCAGCTTCATCGGGAACCGGAGAAGATTCGCAGGTCAGCGGTATGACACGACATTTATCGCGAAAAGGGCGTAGCGCCTCACTGTGTTCCAGGTAGGGAGGGGAAGTCACAATAATCGCAGCGGCCCGTGACAACAGCCGTCGCTCCAGGGGCCGGTACAGGCCGTAGGCCAGCCGGTGAAAAATCTTTCGGGCTGGAAATACTACATCCGAGTGCCAGTGCACCACCCACGGACAACGCCAAAATCCCGGAAGAGGCAATAACAACCACAGGGCCGAAGCATTCGGCATATGCAGATGAATCAGATCAGGCTTGTAATCCCGTATTTCCCGGTACAGGTGCCAGAGAAAGAAAGGCGCCAAAGGCACAAACAGCAAGCGACCGAAAGTCCGCGAACGGATTATCTCGATTTCACCATCCCGCTCCCGGCTGGAGCTGCCGCCATGCTGGTGAACCAGGGCGCGCTGGCTGGAGCCATTCTCCGCGAGCCCGCGCAACAGAACCTGCAGGAATTCTTCCATGCCCCCGCGATAGGGCGGGTAGTACTTTCCTATGTGCAAGATTTTCTGCATCGACCGGCAATTTTTTCCAGACAAAAAAAAGCAGCCCCGAAGGGCTGCTTAATTTTACAACGCTTACTTCGTAGCTTACATGCTGCCGAAGGTGAAGAACGTCGAACCGTCGGTAGAGACGGAGATGTTCTGCGCGTCGACGTCTGCAAACTCACCGCTGACGATAATGCGCAGCTTGCGAGAATCACCGACTACATCGAAAGTCGGATCAGCAGCCTGCGCGGCAGCGAAGATGTCGTTGACGTTGATGATCGGCGTAGAAGCCTGGGCATCCAGCAGGCTGGTGCTGAAACCAGCGATGTCTGCCAGGTCAAGAGCAACTACGTCACCGTCATCGTTGTACACCAACATGGACACGTCACCCGCGATACCAGTCTTGTTAGAGATACGAACGTAGTTTGAGTATACGCCCGGATCAGTCAAGTTGGTCGGGGTCAGAGACAGGTTGATGTCTGCAGAGTCACCGTTCTTCTGGTGCGTGGACAGGGTGGCGTCAACATCAGACACCGTCCATGCTGCGCTGGTAGCAACCGGCTTGTAGGTAGCCGAGAACGTCTGCTCAGGAATCACAGATACGCCGTTAACCGTCTGACACACCGTGATGGAAGCAGCGGCCGGAGCACCCAGAGTAGCCAGAGAGGCAGTCAGGGCAGAAGCCGCGGTGCCGGCACCACAAGCCACGTTAGCGCCATTTACGGCAACCACGTTACCCGCGGTGAACGTGCCATCGGGCACACCGCCAGTCAGATCCTGAACAGCAGAGTAATCACCAGCTACTTCAACAGTAGAAGTCGTGGTGTTCACAATGCCACCATAAGTCACAGCAGCACCAGCGGTATCAACGATACCCAGGCCGCCCACGTCAAGACCAATGGTGTAAGAACCCTGGTCGTTGGTCAGGCCGTTGGTAAATTGCTGAGAATCAGCGGTTACATCGATCTCGTTAGGCGTCGTCGCTACCTTGGTGAAGGTCAGCGCCTGCGCGAAGCTGTAGATGGAGCCAGAAGCACTGTACAGCGCGCCAGTCTCGGCAACTGAATCCGCAGCTGTCTCGTACAGTGTGTAGGTTACCGTCGTTGCAGCAGCAGTTGCGATATGCATCTGGGTCAGTGACAGCGTGATATCGTCGTTGGTTGCCAGGTCAGTACCGGTATCCGTCAGTTCGAAGATCGCGAAATCACTGCCGATTGCACCACCTGAAGACAGGGTTGCAGATTCGGTGGCACTGGCTGCGGTGGCAATAGAGCCAGCCGTCAGTGCAGCACCCAGGACCACGTTGCTGAAGTTGTAACGCAGGTACTTCGAAGTACCCTGGGCGATTGAGAAGCCCAGAATTGACGTTACGTCTGCAGAGTTAGTGATCGTGATACTACCGGTATTGGTAATCTCAGATGCGTAGATCACAGTACCGGCAGCGTTGCCGGGTGTCAGATCCAACGCGGCTGCCTGGCCGGCCACTACGCTCGCTACAGACAGAGCTAAGAGTTTCTTTTTCATTGAGTTTCCCCTACGTAGAGAATGGTTCCTTTGATTATTGCTTTTACCCCACGACTGGATCCCAGGCAGCGAGATAGAAAAACAATTCTTTTACGCTTCCGGAAATAAACAGCATTTCCGGCCGCGGTTACGGCACAATCAGCCCTAAAGATAGCCCCCGCTAAAACCTTTGTAAAGCATTCTATCGGAAGGACTTTCCCAAGAGCTCAAGCCCGCGAGCGGCAGATTCAACATACCACCCCGTTTCACAACATCTTTATAATGCAAAATCCCCGCATTGACAAACCTTTTGGGGGTCAAAACCCCCGTATTCTGTGACTTTTGTCACAAGCAGGGGCTATTTAGCCTGAATCATCTGGTTGGCATTGCCAAATCGCTGACGGAGGGCTTCCGTGGCAGCTTTGGCTTGGCCGTCGTCATCGATTACGAAACCCTGGATCAATATCAGCACTTCGTTGCGAATCTTCTCCTCCGTATCCTTGCGGAAAAACTTCCCGACCAGGGGTGCACTGCCCAGAACTGGGATGCGTGTCTCACCCGAGGTCTCATTTTCAGCGATAAGGCCCCCAATAATGACCGAGCCACCATTGTTCAGGGTCATATTGGTCTGCACCCTACGGCTGAAGATACTGGGGTTGGTGGCGGATTCCGAGGCCAGGGCCTCGCTGACTTCCTGGGCGACAACCAGGTCGATACGATCCCCTGAATGCACGGTGGGCGTGACGTTGAGCAATAAGCCTGTTTTCCGGTACTGGATATTCTGATTGATAGAGGATTCCGGGATATCCGGGGCAGACACCTGACTGGTAACCACGGGAATCTCGGTGCCGACTTCCATCACGGCCTCGGTACCGCTCTTCACCATAATATGAGGCCGCGACATGATCTCCACACGCTGGTCCTGTTCGAAGAGAGACAGGATCGCCCGGACATCGCCAGCGTTGTCCAGTACCCTGGCGGTCAGGCTGCCCCCTTCCAGGCCCAGTGGTGCGCTCCAGTTAACACTGTAGTCTCCGAGTTCCGTTGTTACCCGCACCCAGTCGATACCGGAGGCGAAGTTATCGGTCAGGGTAATCGAGGCCAGGGTTACCTCGATCAGCACCAGGCGGGCCGGCCGGTCCATCTTCTTGAGGATCGGCAGCAGTTTTTCCCATTCTTCCCCGGTGATATTGAGAATCAGCCCGTTGCGGTTCTCGTCCACCACAACCTTGTTACCGCCGAAGCGGCGCTGGGCTGTGCCGCTGCGACGCTCACCCTCTACCTCGATACTCTCGGAGATGGTCGCCAATAGTTGCTCGATATCCTTGGCCAGTTCCTCCGCCTGTGTGTTGCGGACCTGGTAGTAGTGCAGCAGTGTCTCGTTCTTGTTGTTGCTCGGCACATCAAGCTTGATCGCCCAGTCCTGGATGTGTTCCAGGATCATCTGGTCGCCGGCAAAGGCGATAACCATCTCCGACTGGGGTACCGGCAGCACGATCACGCTGCCAGTCGGCGGCCGGGTCGAGGCGGAAAAACCCTCGGCCTGCAGCACTTCTACCAGCTTCATGGCCATTGTGTCCGCATCCAGGTAGTAGGGACTGATGGCCGCGCTGTATTTGCCGCGCATCAGCGGCTGGTCCAGGACCTGCAGGGTTTCCATCGCGTAACTCACCAGCTGTGGGCTACCCATCAGTAGAATCGAATTTCGCTCGATGTCGTCGAAGACCTGGAGGTTTTTGCCGGCGAAAATCTGCTTCAACCAGCCTGAGGCCAGTGCATTGCGGACGACTTTCAGCGGCACGAACTGAAAGATAGTACGGTGGGAAAGTGGCACATCCGGGAGTGTACGTCCGCTCACCAGCAACGGCGGCTGGTCCGAACCACGAGCCGCGCGCGGGTAGAAGCGCAAGACACCTTCGGTGCGCATGATCCCCACGCCGTAGCGGTCCAGCACTTCCGCTGCCATTCTTGCCAGTTCATCTTTTGTCGGTTTCTCCACCGCGCGCATGGTCACCAGGTCTTCCGCCCGGGCCAGGCTTGGTTCGATAAAATAGGATTCTTTCAGCAGATTCCCATAGACCTCATTGATAAAAGCCGGCAGGGGGATACCGCTGAAGCTGACTTCAACGCGGTCTTCCCCGTATTCACCTACCTGGGGCGAGAATTCGATCGCCTCCTCGGAAGCGATCACATCCGGGGCCTGTGGCGTTTCGATGACCCTGGTGCCAACTCCGGCCTCTTCGCGCGAAGCCGTTTCGGGTTGCTCAACCGGTGCAGCAGGCTCCGCCGTGGATGCCTCCACGAAGATATCGTAAGCATCGGGACGTTGCGCCGGCGCATCGTCTCTTGTATTGAACTGGCCACATCCAGTGACGACGATCAAAAAGCCGATTAACAGTGCTTTAATAGAATTCATGGTCTCGTTTAGTCATATTATTTAATGGGAACGGGGCGGTGGAAGAGTGCATATTCCGTCTCCACCCCGTCCTGCAATACTGTGATTGATGTCGCCTCGATCCCCACGAGCTCGATTTTATCAACCACCTTGTCGCCCACCCGGTAACGAGCAATCTCATTACCGAGGCTGACCAATGCCACCACCTCTCCTTTACTGGCCTCGTTGGTAACACCGATAAATCTCCAGGTCGGCTCCTTCGGCTTTGCCGCCTCCGCCTGTCTGGCACGTTCTGCTGCCGCGGCCGCTGCCGCTATCTCCTCGGCCGCTGGCTGCGCCGCGGCCGCCTCTGCAGCGCGAATCTCAGCCAGACCCCAGGTATAACCACCCTCGAATCGCTCCACGACCCGGTTTACAGACTCTGACGTGCGCGGGCTTATAGTCGGCATACTCCACTCGCCACCCTTGCTATCGGCAGCCATCCCGGCACCACCGATCAGCGCGCCGGTGCCAAGACCCAGCACCAGGCTCAGCAGTCCGCCGCCAAGGCTTATGGCAAGGAATAGCACGATCTTGGTATTCATTAGCCGGACCTCTGGAAATAAGCCTCGAGGCTTATTTCCACCCGGATTTTCACAGCATTCTTACCCCTGACCAGGCGCAGTTCGGCAATCTGCACATTACCGGGGCCGGATTCGATATCCCGTAACAGACTACGCAGCTGGTCCCCGTTGGCCAGGCCGTTGATTCCGGCGCTAACCTTCCACAGGTTGGAGTCACCGACCTGTTCTGCGGGGTCCATATCCAGTTTCAGGCGCCCGGCTTCGGCTCGCTGCAGAGCGCCTGAGAGCACTCCGCGAACTTCCGCTTCCGCTCGCCCGGCACTCCCGGCTACAGGGAAGGAGGCGCGTAGCTGGGTCAACAGCTGCTCGCCTTCCTGGGCGCGTTGCAACCAGAATTGTTGCGATTCAAGACCTGCAATGCGGTCGTGCCGGGCTTGCAAGCCTTGCATGTCCTCCATCTGTGCCGCCGCACTATCCGACAGCACCAGGAAAGAGTAGAGCAGTAGGATGGCGCAAATCGCCATACCGCCCTGTCGCAGACGCTGATTGGCTTGCCACTCGGCCACGGCCGGTGCGGCCAGTTCGGAGAGAGTATCCAGGTAGCGCACGTCTCAGGCCTCTCCCGCCGCGGGGTCCTGCTCAAAGCGCCAATCGGTCACCAACTGCGCTTCCACACGCAAGCGATTGGGGGCGACATCATCAACCACACGCTGCTCCTCCATCCAGGCGAGGGACTCGAACAGGGAGAGCAACTCACTGGCTGAAACACTTGCAGTTTCGATGGTGATGATCGCATCACCGGACGCCTGGTAATGCCATCCGGCAAGGCTGAGCTCGTGACCTTGATCCTCCGCAGCCTTCAGCAAATCCTGGATACTGACTATGAACTCCATTTGCAGCGGTGCATTGTGCAGGCGTGCCAGGCTATTCGCCGCTTCCTGGTATTCATAAGCAGCCTCGCGCGCCTCCAGTATCGGGGTGACCGACTGGTTAAGTGTTTCGATCTTGCTTTCCAGCCCCGAACTCGCCGCAGCCCCGTATATGATCAGCCCCAGCTGGTAGGCGGATACGAGCGCAAACACCGCCACCAGCACTGCCAGCTGCCTCGCCTCGCTACCGGCTAGTGAACGCAGCAGGTCACTGGGCTGCCAGTGAGAGGAAGTCGGAACCTCCTGTTCCTGCGGAGCATCCACAGCAGCATGAGGCGCTCGGTCAACCGTCAGCAGGAACCGGTTCCAGTCCTGCAGCGAGGGCACTTCCGGCCACCAGCGTGACGCCACCAATTGGCCCTCACGCCAGGCGCGACCTTCGCAACCGTCCAGGCAGGTGACGAGGTCGACAGCTGTGCCATCATCGAGCTCTTCAAAATCTGCCTGCTGTGGCCGCACCAGGGTCTCAGGAATGATTCGGTCCGGCAGGGCGTTGAGCCTGCTGCTTTCGGCACGACGCTTGTCGCCATCCCAGACCCACACCAGGGAACGACCTCCAAGCACTTCGGCGTGGTACTCCGGCCGGGGATAAGGCACCCACTGGGCGACCATCATCTCCAGCACATCGTCGCGTGCCCCTTTTTCCACGTTCCCCAGATCGACGCTGCGGAAAGTACACAGGGAACGGCCCACGACCCACTCCTCCCAGAGACCCCGGGAGTCGGGCGCTACGGCTCCTTCGCTGCCCTGGAAAACCCTAGAGGACGAAGAGAGGAAGTTCTTGAACTGTTGCAGTTTCACTCTTGTATTCCTGAGGGATGGGGAGTTTTATGTTGTATTCGATAACCCAGGGGGAGATCACCCTCAGACCTGTGGCGAACTGTACCGAAAATTCCCTCATATGTCTTGCTTCGGGGTGCCACAGCCGTACCCGGATATAGTGCGACGGGCGCCTGGCGATGGCGGCCTGGTCGACTCTGCGCAGCGCGTTGGCAAGTTCCTGCTGCGCCTCCCTGGGTAGAGCGCTTTCCGGGTCTCGACGCTGCTGCACAATCGCCTGTGCAGTCTCAGGCGACAAGCCTCGAATCGTTGTCAACACGTCCGCCGGGGCGGTCCGCGTGTTTGGATAACCACTTCGGAAAACCGAGATGCTATTGGCCAGCGCATTGTCTTCCCACAGCTGCGGGTGCTCGTCCCAGCCCATGACGGCGCGCAGTTCAAAGGGCGTGCGGAGGAGTTGATTTGCTGGCTCCGGTAAATCGGCTCGACGATATTCGCCTTTCTCCGCACCATTAATGCGAACGAGGTCATCGCCGTCCTGGTAATCGGCGAAGCGACTCACAAGCACCATTGCCTCATCTGGCTCTACGCCCCGGTTGACCAGAAAATTCACCAGGGACAGGGAGGCGTCTATACCCACGCCAAACAAGCCGTTTTCATCCTGGACTGCGAAGCGCGCACCATCGAAGCCGGCGTAGGCCTGGCCATCGAAAACTATATCCGGGGAATCCTGCCGGACCGTTTGCAACTGCCCCGGGGCCAATGGCGATTCGTCCTCAATCTCTTCCAGGTAGACACCGGCCGCACCAATGGTTCGGGTCGTCAGGTGATAGAGCAGCACCGCCTCGGTGTTGAGTTCTGCGGCGAGGTAATCCCGTTCGACTACTGACTCGGAAGCCAGCTCCAGCGTTCGGTCATACCATTCCGCAATTGCCGCCGCCCCCAGTGTGATAAATGCCAGCACCCAGATCGTGGCAACCAGGATAAAGCCCTGCTCTTTGTTTGCAGCAAATCTCAAATTCCCAGCTCCTCCGTAACCAGCAACTTCGGTTCCCGTCGTCCAACCATGGACACGTGCCACCACTGCTCACCTGCCTGCAGTGGTATCCGAAGACTTACTCCCTTGGGTAATTGCTCCTTACTGGAGGCACCTTCAAGCCAGCGGCTGCCAAGGTTTCCGTTATCTTGGACTGCGTTGAAGGAGAAAGATTCAACCGCATCTGCCGCCGGCCAACGGGCCAGGTCTATGGGGTCATGGCCACCCTCCGTGTACTGCAAGGCCACGTCAGTGCCACTGGTGCGTAATTCCAGGCTGAAGGTAGCGGGCACACCCGGGTTGCCAAGCAGCGGATCGAGGGTAAGGCCCTGGATACGTTTGGACTCCAGTTCGAAGGGGGCATACTTGTCGGCGATAGCACCTCTCAACACACGGCGAAACCAGCCGTTCTCCAGGCTTTGTCGCTGCATTGACCTGCCTTTTTCCGCCAATCTTACCTGGATCTGCAGCACTTGGCTGATGCCATCGACCAGCAGTACGCTGAGCAACGAAACGAGCACCAGCACCACCAGCACCTCCACCAGTGTGAAGCCATGCCGCAGCCTTGATCGCCTAAAAGATGGCACGAACATCCCCCCTCGCTTCATACCCAATCTGCTTCAAAGTCAGAGTCTGCGTTGTGCGATCCGCGTGCTGGACCACCAACTCCACGTCGTAGAGACCGAAATTAAACAGGGGGACCCGCTTGCCCTGGCGTACCTCCTCAACCAGTTCGCTGTCCCAGCGATACTCAACCTCCCCGAAAGCCACCGAGCCATCCGGCTGCTCCATCGGATTGAGCGAACGCACGTACTCGATACCATTAATGACATCGGCGTTCTTGGTCAGAAGATCGTCCATGCGCGCGGTGCCGATCAGCATGGTATTAATCCAGGCATACAGGCCCATCGCAGACATGGCGAAGATAGTCATCGCCACAAGGGCTTCGAGCAGGGTAAACCCCCGCTGCATTCGGAGACTTCCCATCATTGCGGCTGACAGTGGGGCGGTGCGAGGACGTAGCGGTCTATCGTCACCCCATCATCGATATCGATGCGACCGCCCAGGCAGATGCCTGTTCGCGTGTAGCGCACCGGTTTGTCCACACTGCGCAGCACCCAGCCCACAGGCAGATCAACGGGAAGGGAATCATCTTCCATGGGCAGCTGAGCGAGAGAAATTTCCTGCCCCCTGCGCAGCGCCACCAATGGCAAGGCTGCCACTTCATCCAGTACACGGCCGCGCTCAAAGGACCGTTCACCGGCTTCGTAGAGTGCATACATCCGAGGGACCGCCAGCCCTGTCATGGCGGCCAGTAGTGTCAGGACCACCAGCAGCTCCAGCAGTGTGAAACCGCTGTCGGGCTTAGCCCGGACCCTGTGGCAGGTATCCGACATCCGCATTGAAGTCCGACCCTCCGAGTTGACCGTCACCCCCCAGTGAATAAAGCGCAAAAGGCTGGTCTTCCGCCCCGGGCACCTCGTACTGGTAGGGATTGCCCCAGGGGTCCAGCGGCACGGCTTCGTCCAGGTAAGGACCCTGCCAGCGACTGCGCAGGGGTTCCTGGCTCGGCCGGGTATAGAGCATGTCGATGCCCTCTTCCTGGGTGGGGAAACGCCCCGTGTCCAGGCGCATGGTTTCCAGCGAGGCTTTGAGCATCTTGATCTGGGTCTGGGCCGTTTTGACTTTAGAGGAGTCCACCCGACCAAACATTCGCGGACCCACCAGGCCCGCAAGCATGCCGATGATAACCAGCACTACCAGCATTTCCAGCAAGGTAAAACCGGCGTGCGTGCGTTTTCTGTAACTGTTCAATGTCTTTCCCTGTGTCAAATAGCGACGTCGTTGATCGAGGTTATTGCCAAAATAATGCCGCCCATTATAAAACCGATAGCGCCGCCAATCAGCAGGATGGCGACTGGTTCGAGCATGATCAGGAACTTTTTCATACGCTGCTTGCCCTGGTTCTCATGCATCTCGCCAAGCGTGTAGAGCATCTTGGGTAACTGGCCGGTCTGCTCACCTACCTTGACCAGGTTGTAGCCTATGTCCGTGAGCACGCGGGTACTGAGCAAGGACTCGGCGAGCTTGTCGCCAGAGCGCACGGACTTTTCCACCTGTTGCAGCTGGGCTTTGAGTCCGTCGTGTTCCATGTCCTTTTCCGCCAGGCGCAGGGCCTGGGTCAACTCCACCCGGTTGTCCAGCAGGGTTGCCAGCAGCGATGCCCAGCGCCCGATCGCACTCTCGATCAGCCACTCGCCGGCAAGCGGCGCCCGGTAGAGAAGCTGCCTGGCCTTGTGCACGTTCTCCGGTTTGGAAAAGGCGACCACTGCCGCAATTCCTGCCACAACCACCACCACACCGATACCGATGATGTTGTCGTTAAAGAACTTGCCGGTGCCCAGCACGATCTGCGCCAGGAGAGGTATTTCCCCCTGTGCCTTGTCGAGCAGGTTTACGAACTTGGGCACCACCATCACGAATATAAGCAGCACGGCGAGGATGCCCGACACCACCAGGATGGCCGGGTAGATCAGTGCATTCTTGAGCTCGCGCCTGGACTCCAGCTCGTAGGCCCACTGGTCAACGCCGCGACGCAGGGCCTGGGGCAGCTTGCCTGTCATCTCTCCGGACTCGCTCAGAGAATAAAAATACCCCGGCAGCTTGAGCTTGGTTTCCCGCAACGCCACGGAAAAGGCCATGCCGCCGCGGATGCGCTTGGTCAGCAGTTGGAAGGCTTCCTGGATTGACATGTCCCCCACGGAATCCGCCAGGGAGGCCGCCGCTACTTCCAGGGCGATACCCGATTCCAGCAGGGAGGCAAACTGGTAAAAGACCAGCTGCAACTCCTCGGGACCGGAAGAGGATGAGCGCCGGCGTTTTTTCTCGACCTCGCTTTCGCGCAACTCAAGGACACGCAGGTTATCGCGACGCAACTGGCGCGCTGCAGCGCGCTCGTTGGGCGCATCCACCTCGCCAAGCACGAGTTTTCCCTGGGGATTTAGACTGCGGTAAGCATAAAGCATCAGCTGTCGGCCGCGGTTACCCGGAGCACCTCGTCCACACTGGTGATGCCCTGGGAGGCCTTCAACAAACCGTCTCCGCGCAATGTTCGCGTGCCCTGGGACTGGGCCAGTTGAAACATTTCCTGGGTGGGTGCGCCGGACAGTATCAGGTGCTGCATCTCCGGGGTGACTTCCACCACCTCGTGGATGCCGCTGCGGCCGTAATAGCCATGGCCGAAGCAATGGTCACAACCGACTGCTTCTCGCCAATCACTGCCGGCATCGGGAATCTCGCTGACGATAGCCCTGACCTCCTCCACCGGCTCGGCGGGCCGTGAGCATTGGGGGCACAAAAGGCGAATCAAGCGCTGAGCCACCACCATTCGCACCGGCGTGGCAACCAGGAAGGGTTCGACACCCATATCGATCAGGCGTGTGAAGGCACTGATGGAATCGTTGGTGTGCAAGGTAGACAGCACCAGGTGACCGGTAAGTGAGGCCTGGATCGCGATCTCCGCCGTCTCCAGGTCCCGGATTTCACCCACCATCAGTACATCCGGGTCCTGGCGCAGCACCGAGCGCAGGGCCGATGCGAAGGTATAGCCGATCTCGGCATGGATCTGCAGCTGGGTGATTCCTTCCAGCTGGTATTCCACCGGATCTTCGACGGTGATGATTTTCTTGGCCTTATCAGAGACATGATCCAGCACCGAATACAGGGTGGTGGACTTACCCGAACCTGTCGGCCCGGTGACCAGGATAATGCCGTGTGGCTGCCGGATATGCTGCTTGATGGTCGCAATATTGTCCCCGGCGATGCCGATGCCATCCAGGGAGATGGTCTCGCTTTCCTTGGGCAGCAGGCGCAATACCAGTGATTCCCCGTGAACGCCTGGCACGGAAGACACCCGCAGGTCGATCTCCTTGCCCGACAGGCGCGCGGAGAAGCGTCCGTCCTGGGGCAGGCGTCGCTCGGCGATATCCATGCCGGAAATCAGCTTGACGCGACTGGAGATCGCGTTGAAGCGCTCGGATGGCAGGGTGTATCGGTTATAGAGGACGCCGTCCACCCGCACACGGATTTCCATCTGGTGCTCGCTGGGCTCGATATGGATATCCGAGGCTCGCTGGTCGAAGGCCTGGGCCAGCATATTGTTGACGAACTCGATAACCGGCGCTTCCTCGGCCAGCTCCCGCAGGTGGTCGATATCATCCCAGCCCGTGCCCTGGGTCTCGGCCTGGCCGGACAGTATGTCCAGGGCGCGATCGAGGTCATAACTACTGATAACATGCCAGTGGATTTCTTCCTCAGGCAGGTGCCGAGCCAGCATCTCAGAGACCATCTGGCCGCAGACTTCCCTGCCCGCGCAATGAATCCCGTCCTCTTCGTGCCAGGCCACCAGTTCCTGGTCGAGCCACCAGTCCAGACCGAGGCCACTGGCGTCGATCACTGTCATGTATTCCTCGGCCATTGCCGGTAGATCCTTGGCCTGCAGCAGAGGTGCGGCATAGGCGTCGGCGAGTACCGGCAACAGATGGTCCTCGGACACCGAGCCGAGACGCATCAGGATATTGTCCAGCCTGCCGCCGAGGTTCAGCTGCACGGACTGGGCCCGGGCGACGTCATCCGCCGACACCAGTCCACGCTCAAGCAGTAATTCGCCGAGATATGATGACACGAGCTCCCCCTGAAAGGTCGTGTATTAGGATTTTGGCCGCGAGTATACCAAAGGCTGCCATTTTCTTTGTATGTGATTGTTAGTCAGCAAGCACCGGTTAAAGTTTCATACTCCTCACAGGGGCGGGATCGGGTCAAGCCTCAGAAGCAGCTCGCCTCGCCATCTGACAGGAATTTCCGGTAGGGCTCCCAGCGCCTGTTCCCGGTCACATAGATGGGTTCCTGTACATGCATGATACTCGCAGTTTCCACGACACGATCTGATTTGTGGGGCTCGTAACAGTCCGGCTCGCGCTCCAGACCGAGGAAATCAAGAAGTCGGTCAATCTGATCCGTGGCATTTTGCACCAGCTCTTCATAATGCACGGTGATCAGCCGATCTTCCAGGAACGGCCGCCAGTGGGACATCAGGTTTATACAGTCGTCATAAAAGTCGGCGCAATCCTTCACGTCGCCGCTAAAAGGTTGAACACCGCGAAAATGTGTTGCAAAGCAGGACATGACTGTAGGGAATTTCTCCCGCTGACAATGCACGATTTTTGCCTGGGGAAAGGCCCTGGCCGCCAGCCAGAGATATAGCAGGTTTGAAGGCAGCTTATTGGTATGAAAGGGGACAGCCGGGTCCAGTTCAATGCGCCCGCGGTAATCCTCAACTATGGCCTCGTAGAATTGGCCATCAAGCGTCTCGGGGTGTTCCAGATCCCAACCGGCTGAAGCCCCCGAGCCCTTAACTTTTTTCAGAGCATCGCCCAGGGCGGTGATTTCCCCCATAGGCTGAACAGCACTGTGTTGCCCGAGGATTTGCTCCACAAGGGAGGTGCCCGACCTGGGGACACCTACAATGAATATGGGGCTGGTCCCGGGAGTAGAGGCTGACGGTTCAAGGTGCTTGGAAAAATGGGCAGAATCAAAAGTCTCGATAAGCCGGTGAATCCTGGTGTGCATATCTTCAGCATCGTATGCGATTGCCCCATACTTCAGTTCGTTCGCCTTGCGAAAGCTCAACAGCGCATCTGAGTAATGGCCCAGCTGTTCATGCAGCATTCCCAGACCGAAATTGTAAGCCACGCATGGCTCGAGTACTTTCTTTGCCCGCCGGTCGAGCATGTTTTCCACGATATCCAGCCACGGTCTTGCATCATCGCCCTTGAACAGACGGCCCGCGAGGAAAATCCCCTCATCGAGTGCGAGGGCCACCCCCGAAAGTTCGGATGAGGACTGTTTGCCCAGGCTGTCACGGAAACGTTCCATAAACTCCTTTGCCGAGCTGAAATCCCCCGCCTGCGCACGCCTCACCCCTAACTGCAGAAAAATTTTGACGTCGTCGAAGCCCAGCTCCAGAGATTTTTCGAATGCTGAAACCGCCGCGGTTTCGTCCCCAAGAGCCACATGAAGCTCGCCATAAAGGTACCAGTACTCGGCCAGCTCTTTCGGGTCCTTGATCAACTCCAGCAAGCGTGGGAAAAACATTCGCGCGCGGTCGTAGTTCTTGCTGGCGAGGTAGATACGCACCAGGGACTCTGTGGCTGCAACGGGATCACTCTGCATCTGCTGCCGACAGGCCTGCTCCGCCGCTGCGAAGTTGCCCGACTTCATTAACGCTTCTGCCTTTGGGATGACCATTGATCGATTCAATTCGCGAGAACGAGAAGCCGGAGAGCCTAACACGCCAGCTGCGAAGCACAAGCCACAGCGACGTCTCGCCCCTGTTTCCTACTGAGGCCGGCAGCTATTGAGTGTCTTACTTTATCTGTTAATCCACAAGATGAAGCTCTTCCCCTAACAAACTGCGGTAGGGTTCCCACTCGGTGTTGCCGCGCCGGTGAATCGGTTCCTGGACCTGAGCGCTACTCGCTGTAAGAACTGTCCGTTGCAGTTCATGGGGCTTGAAGCAAGCATCTTCCGGCACCAGATCGAGAAAGCTCAGAACTCGGGATATTTCTTCTCGTTCATTCTCAACCAGCAATTCGTAGCGAACGGTCAAAAGTCGATCAGCCAGGACCCGGGCCCAGTGGCACCGCAGCTCATCGCAATCCCGGTAATAGCGCAGGCAATCCGACAAATGATTGCTAAATTCGTTACCCAGCAGAAAATTGTTGGTGAAGCAGGACATGATCGTCGGAAACTCGTCCCTCTGCATTGCTATAACCCTGGCATCCGGAAATGCGAGTGCGATGGCCCAGACGCGACGCAAATTGGAGGGCAGTTTATCCGTGAAGTATGTTTGACCCTCGTCCAGCTCAATACTTTGCAAGTACTCCTCGCGCAGGCGCTGGAAAAAACCTTTCTGAAGTTGTTTTGCAGACTCCGCGAATTCCATGAGCCCGGGTTCGAGATCCGGTGAATCATCGAGCAGGCGCGGCAAGGTATCGCGCTCTCCGTACGCTTGTACTGAGGAGTGAGCCGCCAGTATTTGCTCAACCAGCGTTGTTCCCGTCCGTGGCATTCCCACGATAAAAATAGGATGCGGTTCATCGTCGCCGACTTCTGCACAGGGGGTATCCTTCAGATATTCTTCATCGAATAGCGCACGCATTTCTGCACCTGCAGCCAGAACAGGCTCGATACTGAAAGCGGCTACTTTTCGCCTTGTCTGATTACCCTGCCGGTACCACTCCAGAGAGTCCCGAAATTTGCCCTCTCGCTGGTATAGCTTACCCAGCGCAAAGCCAATTTCCGGCCTTGATCGAAGGAAACTGGCCCGACCCTCCGCCGTAATGGTCTCGAGGACATTCCGCGCATTGGCAATATCAGTGTCCGGCACATGATCCGCCAGTAAAGAGGCACATTTTGCCGCTATGTCGGGAAATTTCTTTAGCGTCTCCAGGGGTGCTTTCTCAAGAGCAGCGGGTAACTGGTTCGCATAGTCAGCGACCAGCTTTCGATCGCCTTCGTAATGGGCAAATACAGCCAGGTTGTAAAGCGCGACAAAATCCAGAGCATCCTCATGAAGCGCCTGCTCAAAGGCGGTTTTTCCCGCCTTGCCATCTCCCAGAGCAACGCAACACAGGCCGAGCAGGTCATCCAGCCGTCCTCTTTCAACCAGTTTACCGGGGAGGGCTAGCAGGCGTACCAGGGCCACACGCGCCTCGAGATAGCGTGCGTTCTGGAAATAGAGATCGGATAATAGTTCCAGCGCCTCGGCGGAGGTGGGATTGGCGGCCAGCTCCGACTTGCAGAACATCTCACAACCGGCCTGGTTGCCGGCGATGAGTTCTTGCCTGGCGCTTGCTAGAAATTCCATGTAGCGCCTCACAGGACGTCGGTTGGGGGCTTATTCCTCAAGCATAGACCGCGCGAACGCATTACGCACCGGCTGGATCAGGTAGGCCAGCAGTGAACGGCTACCAGTGTTGATCAACACCTCTGCCGGCATCCCCGGCACCAGGGTCAGTTCCTGCAGCATCTCGTAACCCTCGGGTGTCACCTCGACTCTCGCCAGGTAGTAGGGAATCCCCGATGCCTCGTCGGTCAATGAGTCCGCCGACACGCTGATGACGTGGCCGTCGATAACCGGTGTGGTGGCCGCATTGAAAGAGGAAAAGCGGATATCGGCACTCTGGCCGCCGCTGACCCGGTCGATGTCGGCGGGATTTACCCGCGCCTCGACAATCAGTTCCTCACTCTGGGGGACCACGTAGAGCAGGGTTTCCCCCGGGCGCACCACACCGCCCACGGTAGTGACCTTGAGGCCGACAACTACCCCGTCCACCGGCGAGAGCATCTCGGTGCGCTCGGCCCGGTCAGCCGCCGCGCGGATACGCTCTTCGAGGTCATAGACCTCGATCTGGGTCGAACCCAGGTCCTGGACCACCGAAGTACGAAATTCTTTCTGTAACTGCAGGATCTGCAGCTGTGCCTCACCCGCCTGCATCTGTAGCCGGGCCACGTCGGATACCAGTTCGGCCACCTCCCCCTCCGTGTGGGCGAGGTTACGCTCCAGTTCCCGCAGGCGTTGTTTGTCGGCAAACCCCTTGGCCACAAGATCGGAGTAATCCTTGAACTCCTCATCGAAGGAGGCCTGCAGGCGTTGCTTACCGGCCTTCAGGGCCTCGGTGCCGCGCATCTGCTCGCCCAGCTGCTCGACCCGCTGTTGCAACACGGCAATTTCACCCTCGTGGGCATTGCGCCGCGCGGCAAATACCTGGTCCTGGCTCTGCATGGCATCGGCCGCGCGGGGGTCGGCCCCTTCGCCCAGTACCGGCGCATACACAATACGCTCCAGACTGTCGCGTTCCGCCAGCAATCGCGATTCCCGCGCCTTGACTGCATAGTATTGGCCCATGGCGATTTCCAGCTGGGCCCGGGCCTGGGTATCGTCGAGACGCAACAGCAGGTCGCCGGCGGCGACTGTGTCACCCTCGCGCACCGGTATCTCGGCGACGATGCCACCCTCATAGTGTTCGATGCTCTTGCGGCTGCCTTTGACGGTGACTGTACCGGGCGCCAGGGCGGCGCTCTGTAAAGGTGCAAAACCCGCCCACAGGCCAAAGACACCAAAAGTCAGCACCACGATGATAATGCCGACAAGTCGTGGTCGATTCTGGCTGGTATTGATGGCTGCGACCTGTTCCATATTCACGCTCAGCCCACACTGCCGCCGGGCATACGCTGGGCGGGTGCCTGGCTCAACTTGCGCAGAATGGTTTCAGCCGCGCCCATGTCGGTAATCTGGCCCTCGCGCAGCACAAGTATCTTATCGACACAGGCCAGCAAGTTGGTCCGGTGGGTTATCACCACCACCGTGGTGCCACCGGCTTTCAGTTGCTGCAGGGCATTGCGCAGGGCGGCTTCCCCGGTGTCGTCGAGGTTGGAGTTGGGTTCGTCCAGTACCACCAGGCGCGGGTTGCCATACAAGGCCCTGGCCAGGCCGATACGCTGGCGCTGCCCGCCTGCCAGGGTGCCGCCCACCGCACCGATCAGGGTGTCGTAACCCTCGGGCAATCGCAGGATCATCTGGTGCACGCCGGCCAGCTTGGCGGCAGCCACAATCTGCTCGGAATTGATCTCCCCGAAGCGGGCTATATTCTCCGAGATACTGCCGTCAAACAGTTCGATGTCCTGGGGCAGGTATCCCACATGGGGGCCGAGCTCATCGCGATTCCATTTGAATATGTCAGCGCCATCGAGGCGTACCGCACCGGCCGCCGCCGGCCAGATGCCCAGCAGGGCCCTCGCCAGGGTGGACTTGCCCGCCGCACTGGGACCGATCACGCCCAGGACTTCGCCTGCCTCCAGTGAAAAGCTGATCCCCTTGAGCACGGGCACCTGCATACCCGGCGGCGCAACACGGATGCCTTCCACCGACACCTTGCCAGTCGGAACCGGCAGTGAGAGGCTTTCCTTGCGCGCCGGCACCTTGCGCAACAGTTCATCCAGTCGCTCGAATTGCTGGCGGGCGTTCTGCAGGCCTTTCCAGGCGCCGACCAGCTGATCTACCGGCGCCAGCGCCCGACCCAGGAGAATGGAGCCGGCGATCATCATGCCCGGGCTGATCTCCACGTTGATCGCCAGGTAGGCACCCAGACCCAGCGCGGAAGACTGCAGGATGATACGCAGGGCCTTGGAGGCAGAGGTAAACACGCTCGACTGATCCGCCGCCTGACCCTGCAGGCCGACCATGCGCCGATTGTGATCGAGCCAGCGGGATTGCACATCGGCCATCATGCCCATGGATTCGATCACCTCCGCATTGCGCAGGTGGCGGGTGGCGAAATTCTTGGCCCGGACCTGTTCCAGCCCGGCCTCGCCCAGGGGATCCCGTGTCGAACGCTGGTTCAGCCAGGTAAGCAGGGAAATCACCGCCACACTGAACAGGGCCAGCCAGCCGAACCAGGGATGGAACAGGAACATGATCAGGATATAGATCGGCACCCATGGGGCATCGAAAAAGGCATTGAGGCTGGGCCCGGAAATAAACCCGCGGATACCGGTGAGATCCGACAGGGCCTGGGCGCTGCTGCGACCGCCGCTGAAAAGCGACATGCGGTAAGTGGCATCGAATACGCGCTCCGACAGGAGCTCATCCATGCGCGCACCGGCGCGGGTCATGATCTGGCCGCGGATCCAGTCCAGTCCACCCATGGCGATCAGCAGGAACACCATGATCAGGGTGAGCATCAGTAGGGTGGACTCGCTGCGACTGCCTACCGCGCGGTCGTAGACCTGCAGCATGTAGATGGCAGGTACGATCATCAGGATGTTGATGAAAAAGCTGAAGGCCGCCGCCGCCGTGATATAGGGCCGCAGGGGTTGCAGTGCCTTCAGCAGTACCGATTGCCTGTAATCGATCGCCATGTGGCTGTCTATCGCCCGCAGTGTCTGACCTGCGGGCATTGTAGCATTTTGCGTCCCTGGAGGACGCAGTGGCCCTACAAGACCTCGAAGAGGCCGGCAGCACCCATACCGCCACCGATGCACATGGTTACCACCACATACTTCACGCCGCGGCGTTTGCCCTCGATGAGGGCATGGCCGACCATGCGCGAGCCACTCATACCAAAGGGGTGGCCGATAGCGATGGCACCGCCGTTGACGTTGAGTTTGTCGTTGTCGATTCCAATCTGGTCGCGGCAGTAGATGACCTGGCAGGCGAAGGCCTCGTTGAGTTCCCACAGCCCGATATCGTCGACGCCGAGTCCGTTGCGCTCCAGCAATTTCGGCACGGCGAACACCGGACCGATACCCATCTCGTCGGCGGCACAACCGGCCACCGCCAGTCCACGGTAGGCGCCGAGTGGTTCCAGTCCTCTTTGTTCTGCCAGCTTGCCGTCCATCACCACACAGGCGGACGCACCATCGGACAGCTGGGAGGCATTCCCCGCGGTGATGAATTTGCCCTCCTTGATGAAATTACCGTCCTTGAACACCGGCTCCAGGGACTGCAATCCCTCCAGCTGCGTATCGGGGCGGTTACCCTCGTCTTTCTCCAGGGTCACATCTTCGTAGCTGGTTTCTTTCGTCTCGCGGTTGAATACGGCCTTGGTGCTGGCCATCGGCGCAATCTCATCGTCGAAAGCGCCGGCCTCCTGGGCCGCGGCGGTGCGCATCTGGCTCTGGAAGGAATACTCGTCCTGGACGTCCCGCGAAATACCGTAACGCTCAGACACCACCTCGGCCGTCTCGATCATCTGGATATAGGCTTTCGGCGATGCCGCCAGCACCGCCTCGGAGACCGAGCGGTAGCTGTTCTTGTGCTTGTTCTGCACCAGTGAGATCGATTCCACCCCGCCAGCTACCGCCACGTCGTAGTCGTTACAGATAACCCCCTTGGCGGCGGTGGCAATCGCCATCAGCCCGGAGGAACACTGCCGATCCAGAGTCATGCCGGACGTTGTATCGGGAAGACCGCCGGTGATCGCACAGAGCCGCCCCAGGTTATAAGCCTGGGTGCCCTGCTGGGCCGCCGCGCCCATGATGCAGTCCTCGACCCGATCCGGTTCGATGCCGGCACGAGCGACTGCGTGTTGGACCGCGTGACCGCCCAGGGCAGGGGCCTCGGTGTCGTTGAAGGCACCGCGGAAGGCCTTGCCGATTGGCGTTCTTGCCGTACTAACAATTACTGCTTCTCTCATGTTCGATCCTCATACGAAGGAAAACGCTTAATTCTTAGGCTGAAGGTGCCGCTGAATAGCCGCGCGCAAGACACGCCGTAAACCCATCCATGGGGGCTCGAGGCGGACGTCCATGTCCGCCACGGTCTTGCGCGCGGCTATTCAACACCCCCTCACCAAGATTGAGCCCCGTCTTCGAAGAGGCTCGATCTTGAGGGAGCGGAGTGTTGCGTGTGCCTGAGAGACCGTCGCCGACATGGACGTCGGCGTCGAGCGTACATGGACGTATTTACAGCGTGTCTCGAAGGCACACGCGACACATCGCTCCTCTTAATAACGTCAGGCTCTCTGCGAAGAACAGGACACGATCTCGCCGGTCATGTAGCCGGAATAATCGGAGGCCAGGAACATCATCACGTTGGCAACCTCCCACACCTCCGCCGCGCGCCCAAAGGCCTCCTTCGCCGCCAGCTCCTCCAGCAACTCCATGGGCGTGGTTTTCTTCAAAAACTCGTGGAAAGCGATCGACGGCGATACGGCATTGATGCGCACACCGTAATCCGCAGCCTCCAGGGCGGAGCAGCGGGTCAGGGCCATCACTCCCGCCTTGGCGGCCGCGTAGTGGCATTGCTCCTTCTGTGCCCGCCAACCGAGTACAGAGGCGTTGTTGACGATCACACCCGCGCCCCGCGGCTGCATCTTCTTGAGCATGGCCCGGGTCATACGCATGCTGCCGGTCAGGGTAATATCGATGACCCGGTCCCATTCATCGTCTTCCATCTCCACCAGCAGTTTGGTGCCACCGAGGCCGGCGTTGTTGATCAGCACATCGACGCCATTCATTTTTTCCTCGGCCTCGTCGATCAGCGCCTGCACCTCGGTTTCATCGGTGACATTGGCCAGCTTGCCATAAACAGCTTCCAGACCGGTCTCACCTTTCAGTGTCTCCACCGCCTTTTCCAGGCGACCCTCGTGGATGTCGCTGATCATTACCGCGCGGGCGCCTTCCTGGGCGGCCCTGGTGGCCGCGGCAAAACCGATACCGGCGCCGGCAGCGGCGGTAATCAAAACGCTCTTGCCGTCGAGCAGGTTGTGGCCGGGTACGTAGGGTGGGGGTTCTTTCAGTGCCATTGTGATCCTTCCTTAACCGCGGGGCTCCCTGGGCATGCCCAGGGCGCGCTCGGCGATGATGTTGCGTTGAATCTGGTTGGTACCGCCGTAAATCGTGTCTGAGCGGGTAAACAAATACATGCTCTGCAGGCGGTTGAGCTGGTAGGGGCCCGCCTCGCAGATCTCCGACTCCGGGCCCAGCACATCCATGGCCAGCTTGCCCAGGTTGCGGTGCCAGGTGGCCCAGTACAGCTTGTAGATCATCGCCTCTTTCTGGAGGGCTCCATCCTCGCCGCCCCCGGACAGGGTGCGCATGCTGTTGTAGCGCATGATGCGCAGACCAATATGGGCATCGGCGATGCGCTGGCGGATGGCGGGATCCTGCGCGGCGCCGTTTTCTTTGGCCGCGCGGACTATCTCGTCGAGTTCATTCTGGAACAGCATCTGCTGGCCCAGGGTCGATACGCCGCGCTCGAAGCCAAGCAGGCCCATCGCCACCTTCCAGCCGTCGCCTGGTTCACCGACGATGTCACTGGCGCCGCAGGCGGCGTCATCGAAAAATACCTCGTTGAATTCGCTGGTGCCCGTGAGCTGTTCGATGGGACGTATCTCGACACCGGGCTGGTCCATCTCGACAAGGAAAAAGCCCAGGCCCTTGTGGCCGACCGAGTCCGGGTCGGTACGGGCAATCACGAAACAGTATTCGGATTCCTGCGCATTGGAGGTCCACACCTTCTGGCCGTTGATCAGCCACTGGCCCTTGTCCTCATCGAAACGGGCTTTGGTTTTCACATTGGCCAGGTCGGAGCCGGCGCTGGGCTCGGAGTAACCCTGGCACCAGTATTCGGTGCCATCGAGAATGCCGGGGAGATAGCGCTGCTTCTGCTCATCACTGCCAAAGGCGATCAGGGTGGGGCCGGTCAGGCCCTCGCCGATATGACCCATGCGGCCGGGGCCACCGGCACGGGCGTACTCCTCGTGGAAAATCACCTGTTGTTCGATCGTGGCACCACGCCCGCCGTATTCTGTCGGCCAGCCGATACAGGTCCAGCCACCCTCCGCCAACTTGCGTTCCCAGGCTTTGCGCTCCTCGGGAAACATATGTTCATCGCCGGGACCGCCGCGAAAGCGTATCTGCTCGAACTCACCACACAAGTTATCCCGCAACCAGGCTGCAATTTCCTCGCGGAACTGCTCGTCTTCGGGGCTGAAGCTCAATTTCATGGATCAGACCTCCAGGTCCAGCAGCTGCTGCGCCAGTCGCTCGCGGTGCCAGGCAGCGTTACCGAGAAACGTTTCCGAGGACTTGGCCCGCTTGAAGTAGAGCTGGATATCGTACTCCCAGGTAAAACCCACGCCACCATGCAGCTGGATACCGCAGCCGGCATTGAAAAAATAAGCGTCGGAACACCAGGCCTTGGCGATGCTGGCGGATTCTGCCAGTTCGCCTGCCAGGGGCCCGCCTTGCAGATAATCCTGGGCGATACAGGCGGCGTAATACACCGCCGAGCGCGCCGCCTCGGTTTTCACCATCATGTCCGCGGCCTTGTGTTTCACGGCCTGGTAACTGGCAATGGTGCGATTGAACTGCACCCGCTCCTGGGTATAGGCAACCGTTGAGTCCAGGGCTTGCTGACTGCCGCCCACCTGTTCCGCTGCCACCGCAATCCGGGCCAGGTCGAGAATATCGCTAAGCTGGCCCCAGGCATCGCCCTCGGCTCCCAGCCGATTAGCCGCCGGCACTGAAACTCCGGACAGGCGCAGTTCCGCCTGCTTGCGAGTCTGGTCCATGGTCGGCAGCCACTCCCGCTCAAGACCGTCGCTATCCGCGGGCAGGACAAACAAGCTGATGCCCTGTGCGCCGCTACTGCCCTCTTCCCTCGCCGCAACAATCAGGATGTCTGCGGTATGCCCGTTGGGTACGTAGCGCCAGCAACCATCTAGCAGGTAGTCCTCGCCATCCTTGCGGTAAGTGCCTTCCACCGCACTGGCATCCCAGCGGCTGTTGGCACCCGTATACGCCAGGGTCGCGGTAGCGCCCTCGATGATCTGCGGCAGGTACTGCGCTTTCTGCGCGTCGTTCCCCGCCACCAGCAGCGCATTCACCCCCAGGCAGACCGTGGAGAAAAACGGTGAGCACAACAGGTAGCGGCCCATCTGCTCCAGCGTCGCCACCAGCTCGACATAGCCCAGGCCCATACCGCCGTATTCCTCGGGAATATGCATGGCGGGCCAGTACATCTCCGCGCAAATGCGCTGCCAGAGATCGGCATCAAAGCCGGCCTCGGTCGCCATGGCAGAGCGCACCGCCTCACTGCTGGAGACTTCCGCCAGGAAAGCCTCCGCGGTGTCGCGGATCATCTGCTGTTCGTCGGTGAAGCTGAATTCCATAATCGTTTCCGTTAATGCACCGGGATTACTGGCGGCCCAAGGCGCAAGTTCCCGGATGGCACATACCTCAGGTCCCCCAGACTTTCTGGGCAGGTACTTCCGCGGCCAGCAGCTCCTCCATCGCCTGACCAATTTCCGCCGGTTCCCAGTGCGCGCCCCGGTCGACACCCTCGGTGGTGCGCCAACCATCGCAGATACAAATGCGACCGCCCTCAGCCTCAATGATTCGACCCGTGACTTTTCCACCCTCTGCCGAGCTAAGCCAGGCAATTACCGAGGACACGTTTTCCGGGGCGAAGTGATCGAAGCTCCCGTCTTCCGGCGCAGCCATGCGTTCGGCCATCTCCGGCACCGCCGTGGTCATGCCGGTACGGGCCACGGGGCAGATGGAGTTGGCGGTAATGCCATAACGGGCCAGTTCCGCCGCCTGGTTCAGGGTCAGCGCGGCGATGCCCGCCTTGGCCGCCGCGTAGTTGGACTGGCCGATGGAACCCTGCAAACCCGCGTTCGATGTCGTATTGATGATGCGCGCATCAACTTCCTTGCCTTCCTTGGACTGGCCGCGCCAGTAATGGACGGCGTGGGAGCTGATGCAGAAATGGCCCTTCAGGTGCACGGCCATCACCGCATCCCAGTCGTCCTCGGTCATCGAGGCAAACATACGATCGCGGTTGTTGCCGGCATTGTTCACCACGATGTGCAGGTCGCCGAATTCATCGATGGCCTGCTTTACCGCGTTTAGGCTGTCATCGTAGTTGGTGATATCTGAGCTGTTCACCAGCGCCCTGCCGCCGGCCGCGGTGATTTCTTCCACCACCGCCTGGGCCGCCTCGGTATTGATATCGTTGACCACCACGGCGCAACCCTCGGCAGCCATGACCCGCGCGTGGGCAGCACCCAGGCCACCACCGGCACCGGTGATAATCGCCACACGTCCATCCAGAATTCCCATACTTATAGCCTCTCGATAATCGTTACATTGGCCTGGCCGCCACCTTCACACATGGTCTGCAGGCCATAGCGTCCGCCGGTGCGCTCCAGCTCATGGAGCAGCGTGGTCATGAGTTTGGTACCGGTTGCACCCAGGGGATGACCGAGGGAGATGGCACCACCGTTCACATTGGTTTTCTCGTGGGGATAGCCGGTCTCGATCAACCAGGCCATGGGCACCGAGGCAAAGGCCTCGTTGATTTCCACCAGGTCGATATCTTCCAGCTTCATGCCGGATTTATTCATGGCGTACTCCGTCGCCGGTATCGGTGCGGTCAGCATCCAGATCGGATCCTCCGCACGCACACTGAGGTGGTGAATGCGCGCCCGCGGGGTCAGGTCGTAGCGCTTCAGCGCTTCCTCGGAGACCACCAACACGGCGGATGCTCCGTCGCAGGTCTGGGAGGACACTGCCGCGGTAATCGTGCCACCCTCGGCCAGGGGTTCCAGCTCGGCCATTTTCTCCAGGGAGGTCTGGCGCGGGGTCTCGTCCATCTCGACACCTTCGAGGGGCAGTACTTCCTTATCGAAGCGTCCTTCCTCGATGGCGCGCAGGGCCCGGGTGTGGGATTCAAGCGCGAATGCTTCCATTGCCTCCCGGGAGATCTCCCACTTGTCAGCAATCATCTGGGCCGAGTTGAACTGGGACACCGGGGTATCGCCATAGCGGGCGGTCCAGCCCTGGGAGCCGGAAAAGGGATCGGAAAATCCCAGGGGTTCTGCGGCCAGCATCGCAGAAGAGATGGGAATGGAACTCATGGTTTGCACGCCACCGGCAACCACCACATCGTTGATGCCCGACATCACCGCCTGGGCGGCGAAGTGCACCGACTGCTGAGAGGAACCACACTGACGGTCGATGGTGGTACCCGGCACTTCCTGGGCCAGGCCCGCGGCCAGCCAGCAGGTGCGGGCAATATCACCGGCCAGGGGGCCGATGGTATCGACACAGCCGAACATGACATCGTCGTAATCCGTATCGGGGATATTGTTCCTCTCGACGAGCGCTTTAAGTACATGGGCGCCGAGATCCGCCGCGTGCACATGGGCCAGCCCGCCGCGACGGCGCCCCGTGGGGGTGCGCACCGCATCGACAATATAGGCTTCCGGCATGAATGTTCTCCTCTAAAACGTGGCGCCGGCACCCAGTGCCGCACCCTCTGTAAAAATGGTTTCGCTCACGCGCTGCTTGTGAAAACCGGCGTCGCCCCAGGTATTGGCCAGGGCCCATGCCTTCTTCATGAAGATGTGCAGGTCCACTTCCCAGGTGTAGCCCATGGCCCCGTGTACCTGGATACAGTTCTTCGCCGCCAGGTTTGCCGCTTCGCAGGCGGCCAGCTTGGCGTGACTGGTGTAGAGATCCGCGGAATCGAGACCGTGGGCAATGGCATAGGCCGCGCGATAAACAGGTGCTTTGGCATATTCCAGCCGCACTGCCACATTGGACATATGGTGTTTAACAGCCTGGAAGGAGCCGATGGGTTTGCCGAATTGCTGGCGCTCGGCGGTGTACTGCACCGAGATATCCACCATGCGCTGGGCGAGACCCAGAGCCTGGGCAGCGGCGCCGAGTGCACCGCGGTTCAGGGTGCCGTTGACCAGGGCGGCACCGTCGGCCACCGCGGTTGCCGCACCGGCATCAAACTCCACGGCGAACAGTTTGCGGGAAGGGTCTACCGATTCATTGGCACGCAGCTCCACATCGCCGGGAGCAAGCGCGTATATTTCCTGACCGCGTTGCAACAGCAAGAGGTCCGCCACGTGGGCGTCTTCCACCCACTGGTTTTCCTCCAGGCCGACAATGACTTTCGCCTCACCGCCAGCGATCTTCGGCAGCCACTCGGATGCCAACTCGCCACCGATATCCCTGAGCAGCGGTACCGCGATCAGCGCGGTGTGTACCAGCGGTTCCGGCAGGGCCACGTAACCGCACTCCTGTGCCAATAACACGAAGTCGACCTCGTTCATGCCCAGGCCGCCGTGTTCCTCCGGCACCGTCATGCCCACCAGGCCCAACTCCGTGAGCTGGGCCCAGAGCTCATCACTGCGCCCACTATCGGTGTCCCAGAGACCGCGAATGGTTTCCGGGGTGACCTCGTTGACCAGGAAATCCCGCACGGATTCCTGGAACAGCAACTGATCTTCGCTGAAGGTGAAATCCATGGCGCTTACCTCGGCATCCCGAGCATACGCTCGGCGATAATATTGCGCTGCACCTCATTGGTGCCCGCGTAGATCGGGCCCGACTGGGCAAACAGCCAGCCATCCAGCCAGTCACCGACACCGGCAGCGTCCGGTGCATGGGGCCAGAGCTCCGCCCGGGCGCCGAGAATACTCATGGCAGTGGCGTGCATCTCCTGGTCCAGTTCCGACCAGAAAATTTTATTGGTGGAGGACTCGGGGCCAATCTTGCCGCCGGCGATCATCCGGCAGGCGGTCTGGTAGGTGGTGAGACAGTAGCTCTCTGCATCCAGGTAGGCCTGCATGACCGCATCGCGAACGGCGGGATCCCGGTCAGCGCTCTCGCGGTTTTCGAGGTAGAGTTCCACCAGCTTGCGGGCGGTCTCCTGAAAACGGGCCGGTGAGCGCAGCATCAGGCCACGTTCGAAGCCCGCGGTGGCCATGGCTACCGCCCAGCCCTCGCCTTCGCCGCCGAGACGGTTTTCCACCGGCACACGTACGTTATCGAAAAAGATCTCGGCGAAGCCCGGCAGGCCGTCCAGCTGGGGAATCGGCCGCACGGTGATCCCCGGGGTATCCAGGGGTACCAGGATAAAAGTCAGGCCGCGGTGACGTTCGGATTCCGGATCGGTGCGGAACATGCCGAAGCACCAGTCGGCCCAGACCGCCCGGGTCGACCAGGTCTTCTGGCCATTGATCACGTAGTGGTCTCCGTCCAGATCGGCGCGGGAGCGGATCGCCGCCATATCGGAACCGGCATTGGGTTCCGACCAGCCCTGGGCCCAGACTTCCTCACCGGTGGCCATCTTCGGCAGGATGCGGGCCTTCTGTTCCTCGGTACCGTACTCCATCAGGGTGGGGCCGAGCAGGAAAATTCCGTTCTGGTTAACCCGCTTCGGCGCGGCTGCCTTGTAATACTCTTCCTCGAAGATCAGCCACTCGATCAGGTCGCAGCCACGACCACCCAGCTCTTCCGGCCAGGTGACCATGCCCCAGCGGCCTTCGTTGAGTGTCGCTTCCCAGTCCCGGTGTTGCTGAAAACCCTCCTCGGTATCGAAGCTCTTCAGCGGCTCCGCCGGCACATGGGCCGCCAGCCAGCCGCGGACTTCTTCCCGGAAGGTGTTCTGTTCCTCTGTAAAACTCAGGTCCATTTCAGTTATTCACTCATCAAACTCGGCATCGCGCTTCTCAACGAAGGCATCCCGGGACTCCTGGGAATCACCGTGGGTATAAGCCTCGTAAGTAAAGCCCTGCTCCCAGCGGTACTTGTCCTCGAGGTTGCCATCCTCGATCCCGGTCAGGGATTCCTTGGCGATCTTCACCATCACCGGGGATTTCTCGGCGATCTTCGCGGCGATCTCCCGGGCTGCGCCGAGGAGTTCGTCGCGGGGCACCACCTTCTCGATAGCGCCGAGCCGGTAGGCCTCGGCGGCATCGATAAACTCGCCGGTGAAATACATGTAGCGGACCTTCTGCACCGGGAACAGGCGCTGCAGGTGGGCGCCGCCGCCCATGGCACCGCGGTCGATTTCCGGTACGCCGAAGCGCGCACAGTCGGAGCAGACCACGATATCTGCAGCCCCGGCCATACCGATGCCACCGCCGAGCACAAAGCCGTGCAGGGCCACGATGACCGGTTTGGGGTTGCGGTGGATGGCGCGGAAGGTCTCGTAGTTGCCCTTATTCACATCGAGGATCTTGCTGGCATCCGCTGCAAGTTCCTTGATATCCACACCGGCGCAGAAGCCCTTGCCCTCACCGCCGATCACAATCACGCGCACATCCTCGTTCTCGCCGAGGGCATCGATCTCATTGGCAATGGCAAACCAGCCGGCGCTGTCGAAGGCATTCACCGGCGGATGGTCGAGGACCATCTCGGCGATGCCGTCGCTGATGGTGGTCTTGAAGACGTCAGACATGGACATGCTCCTTGGCCGCCCGGGCGGCAAGTTCGGTGAGGCGCTGTTCCGCCTCGCTCACAATACTGTTGATCAGGGTTTCGCAGCTAAGCAGTTCGTCGATCACCCCCGCCACCTGGCCAGAGGGCAACACCCCGTGGCCCGGGTCGCCGTCGACCATGGCTTTCTGGATAATCATCGGCGCATTGGCGGACATAATGGCCTGGGCGGCGGTCAGTCCGTCCTCGCGCTGCATGGCAATCGCGGACTTTAAAAGGCCGACCAGGCTGGCGCCGGTATGTTTGCGAAACGCGAGGCCATTCTTTACCGCCAGCAACAATTTCTTCAGGGGCCCTGCCTTCTCCAGCTCTGTAAGAATCTCATTCATGATCATGCGCTGGGGCAGCCCGTCCATGGCGGTAGAGCGAATAATGACCGCGGGGTCGCGACAATCCAGGTAACGCTGCAGGGTCGCCTGGGGTACCGGGCTGTCGGAGGTCAGCAGGAATCGGGTACCCATGGCAATACCATCGGCACCCCAGGACAAGGCTGCTACCAGGCCGCGACCGTCCTTGAAGCCCCCCGCTGCAACCACCGGTACTTTGTCACCGACTGCATCGATGACCTGCGGGATCAGCAGGGTCGTGGGTACGGCACCGGTATGGCCGCCGCCCTCGCCCCCCTGCACGGTAACCACGTCGGCACCGAGTTCCACCGCCTTGGTGGCATGCTTGGGCAGGCCCACGGTGGGCATGCAGATAACGCCGGCGTCTTTCAGTTTGCGAATGAACTCCGGGCCCGGTGAACGGGAATAGCTCACCGCCCGCACCCCGTGGCGAATCACCAGGTCGACGATCTCTGCCGCATTGGGTTGGTACATGTGGAAGTTCACGCCAAAGGGGGCAGACGTCAGCTCTTTTACCGCCAGGATATCGCGCTCGATTTCCTCCGGCGGAATCGTCGCACCGGCCAGGAAGCCGAAGCCGCCGGCATTGCCGGTGGCCGCGACCAGTTTCGGATCGGCCACCCAGCCCATCGCTGTTTGCACGATGGGGTACTGGCAGCCGAGCTTCTGGGTCAGTCGTGTCGCTAGCATAGTGATTTCACAGATGGCGAAGGCTATTGCCCCGCAGCTATGACCTGTCTCCCGCCGGATTGTCTTTTATCTGCATGGCCCGCTGATTGTGGGGATCCATCTCGGCAATGATCGCCAGTTGTTCCGGCGTCGGCGCCGGCGTGGTCGGCACCTCCTCCGGGATATGCAGTTCAAAGCCGGTGTTTTCCACCACCTGTTCGACGGTAATGCCAGGGTGCAGGCTGACCAGGCGCACCTGGTGATCCGGGCCACCGAAATCCATCACACAGAGGTCGGTGACAATCCGGCGGATATCCACGTCGTCCAGGGAGTGTCCCTTCGGCAGCCGCTCGGGGTTGTAGCCGATGCTAGATACGAAATCGCACTCGCCGTCGATGAAGACCCGGCTACTGTGGCCTGGGACGAAAAAACTGTTGGGGTGGCTGATGGAGTTACCGGGAAAACCGCGGGCGCCCAGCATCATCACCTTGGGTTGATCGTAGCTGCCACCCAGGGCCGAGGTATTGGACTGGCCGTAGCGGTCGACCTGGGTCGGGCCCAGCATGGCATGGCGCTTGCCGCTCCAGACATTGTCGAAAATACGCGAGAAACCCATCCAGCTCTCGTTGGACTGCTGGAAGTCCACTCCGCGGTCGCCGATCGGGTTGGGCTCGGACAGCATCCAGGCCTCGGAATCGGTCATCATCATGTCCGGATTGAAGGTCTTCATGGCCAGGCTGGCTGCCAGCCGCGGGATCACGCCGATACCCGTGGCGAGGATTTCGCCGTCGTCGCGGAAGGTCTCTGCCGCCGCGCAGATACACAGTTCAGCCAGGGTGTAATCGTTACTCATATCCAGTCTTCTCCTTGGCTAATCAGTAAGTGGGCAGCGGCAGGGCGCGGATGGCATCGAGGCCGCCAACGGCGGCCTGGTAGTCCGCTTCGCTAGCGCCCAGGTATTTGTCCAGGTAACCCTGGAAGCCTGACTCGTCCTTGGCAAAGCCCGTGTACTCCTTGAAGTGGGGCACGTCGAAGCCGTACTGGGGATTGCAGGAGGAGGGGTGGGCACCGCCGGGGATATGCACAACGCCCGTGGTCGCAGCGCGCTCCCAGAACACCAGCCGCGCCTGGGCCGGGTCCCTGAAATAATCCGTATCGACCAGTTCATCGCAGGACACGTAGGTCTTATCCGCCGCACGGGCGTACATATCGTCCATGTAATGATCGGGACCGGCAATCTGGCACACACCGCGAGCATCCGCCTTATCCACGTGGATCAGCGCAGCGTCCAGTTTCAGGGCCGGTACTGCCACCCACTCCTTGTCATCGTAGGGGCTGTCGACGATTTTCAGATCCGAATTCTTGCTGACGATATCGGTGCCCAGCCCAACCTCGGTGGGAATAAAGGGCAGGCCCCAGGCTGCGGCGCGCAGACCCAGCAGCATCATGCCCTCGTCCAGTTCCGAGACCTCGATGGCCCCGCTCTGGCGGGTCTGGCGGAAAAACGGTTCCAGGGGAATGAAATCCAGCGATACGAATGCGAAGACCAATTTCTTCACCCGGCCCGCGGCACAAAGCATGCCGACGTCGGCACCGCCGTAGGACACCAGGGTCAGGTCCTTAAGATCCGAACGCAGTATCTCGCGTACCAGGGCCATGGGCTTGCGCCTGGGTCCCCAGCCACCGATCCCGATGGTCATGCCATCTTCCAACTGGGCGACAACCTCTGCCGCTGTCATCTGCTTGTCCATGAACAGTCCTCTGTTATCAACCCACGATCCGGCTCATGCGGTAATCGTGTTTTACAAAATTCACACTCAGGGTGCTCTCGGTGCGACGCACACCCTCCAGGGCGGAGATGTTCTTGTGCACGAAGCGCGCCAGGTGCTCGGTGTTGCGCACCATGGTGATGCCGAGAATATCGAAGCGACCCATCATCAGGCCGACAAAGCCAAACTCTTTCATCGCCGCCATCGCTGCCGCCACCTGTTCCGCCTGCTCGCTGCGCTCCACCTCCACCCAGACATAGGCCAGGGCCGCGTCTGCGTAGCGGGCGATATTGCTGACCGCGGTAATGCGGATCTGCTTCTCGTCTTCCATGCGCTTGATGCGAGCGCGCACGGTACCCTCGGTCACACCCAGTTCGTTGGCGATCTGCCGGTTACTGGTGCGCGCATCCCGGGACAGGAAAGCGACGATCTCCCGATCGACTGAATCCAGCCGCCGCTTGCTCATGCGCCACCCCCACTAGAGTCATGGAAGGGCACCCAGTCAGGCTGGTTTTTCAATACGTCGACCGCGAGGGAGGGTGAAACCCGGCGTACGCCCGGCAGGCTGGCCAGTTGTTTGTAGATCAGGTCCGCCAATGCCGCCTGGTCCTCGGCCACTACCAGCACTTCAATATCGTAGGTACCGATCACCACGTTGATGGAAAAAACCTCCGGGATGCGGGCCAGTTCCTCGGCGACTTCCACCGGGGTGCGGTTCTCCACCTGGATCCCCACCGCCAGCATCAGTTCGAACCCGGCGGCCTGGAAATCGGTTACCGCCACCACGCGCATGGCATTGGATTCCTCCAGCCGGCGCACCCGCGCCCGGGCCGTGGCCTCGGTCATGTCCAGTTCCCGCGCCAGCGCCCGGAACGGCATGCGCCCGTCCTCGCGCAGCAGTTCGATGATGCGTTCATCGATGGCGTCGAGTTCAATCTGCTCCGGGGCGTTCACTGTGCCACCTGCGCGCGCAGCTCGGATTTAAGCACCTTGCCCGAGGCATTGGTGGGCAGGCTTTCCACCAGCTTCACCACACGCGGCACCTTGTAATTGGCCATGTGCTCGCGGCACCAGTTGGTCACTGCCTCAGGCGCCAGTTGTGCGCCGGGCAGCGGGATAATAAAGGCGCAGGCGACCTCGCCCATGCGCTCGTCGGGAATACCGATCACCGCAGCCTGGGCCACACCCTCAAGACTGCAGAGCATGTTTTCGATCTCCGCGGGGTAGCAGTTGAAACCGCCGACAATAAACATGTCCTTGATGCGATCGGTAATGCGCACATAGCCGTCGGCGTCCATTACCCCGACATCGCCGGTCTTGAGCCAGCCATCTTCGGTAATGGTCTCGGCGGTGGCTTCCGGATTGTCCAGGTAGCCCTGCATCACGTTGTAACCGCGCACCCAGATCTCGCCGGCCTCGCCGCCGGGCAACTCATTACCCTCGGCATCGACGATCCTCACCTCGACCCCCGCCATGGCCTTGCCCGAGGTACCGGAGATGCGCTCCGCCGGGTCATCCGCCTCGCAGATGGTGACCGTACCGCAGGTTTCCGTGAGACCGTAGGCTGTCACGACAACTTCGAACTGCAGTTCCTCGCGCATGCGGTTGACCAGTTCCACCGGTACCGGGGCCGCACCGGTTACCGCCAGGCGCAGACTGGAGAGATCGTAATCGCCGCGATTGGGGTGGGCGAGGATGGACTGGTAAATGGTCGGTGCGCCCGGCAGCATGGTGACACTGTCCCGCTCGATCCGGGCCAGCACCGTGTCCAGGTCAAAGGTCAGTACGGGCAGGATCTTGGCACCGCGGATAATGGCCGACAGCCACCCGGCCTTGTAGCCGAAAGTGTGGAAAAAAGGGTTAATAATCAAATAGTTATCATCGGACCGCATACCCACCGTGGCGCTCCAGGTCTCGAATACCCGGATATTCTGGCCGTGGTTGGTCACCACACCCTTGGGCGCGCCGGTGGTGCCCGAGGTGAAGCCGATATCGAGGATATCCTCCGGCGTCACCGCGGCGGCCAGCTCGTTCACCTCGGCATCGCTCACGCCCTCGCCCCCGGCCAGAAAATCTTCCCAGGACACGGTATCGTCCGCGCGGCCATCGAGCATGACGATCTGCTCGAGGTGGGGTGTGTCCTCGTCATCGAGCAAGTCCGGGTAACACTGGCCGAGAAAGTCGCCGACCGTGAACAGCAGCCTGGCCCGGCTGAGATTGAGTGCGTAGGCCGCCTCACTGCCCTTCCAGCGGGTATTGATGGGCACCAGTATGATGCCCAGGCTCTGGGCACCGATCGCGGCGAGAATCCACTGGTAGATGTTGGGAGCCCAGATGGCAATACGGTCGCCACGGCTGAGACCGGCGGCCTGGAAGGCCGCCGCGGAACGGCGGCGGGCGATATTCAGCTCGTGGTAGCTGAGCTGGACATCGCCATCCTGGATTGCGATCCGATCGCCGTGATCTTCGGCGGCGGCCTGTACGACCTCAGGCAGGGTTCGCAGTGTGGGGCTGGGTTCAGCCATGGGGTCTGGCTCCGAAAAACGGGGTAAAACCACGAAAGCGCGGTAATAC
>Ga0056115_1000105_pt1 | contig 44196 bp, 37 predicted proteins | sample WorMetOlspDAHAB1_FD_77007 | JGI IMG/M metagenome (GOLD analysis project Ga0056115, IMG submission 77007) | Marine gutless worms symbiont microbial communities from Max Planck institute for Marine Microbiology, Germany - Olavius sp. DAHAB.1 ...
ATTAAGAAGTAATTTAAGAAGATTTTAGCCCGTTTCACAAAAATTGTTGCCTAAAAAACAACCCTTAGGTTGTCGGACAGGCTCTAACATTAATAATGTTGCTGGCGTTTTTGAAATTTGGCAAGATGGCAGAATATGGGTTCCGTTTTCCTTCGCCTTTCCTATTGTCACAAAAACAGCGGGCTTTTTGACAATGAAAAAAAGAAGGGGTCGCGTCTTCATTCTTGACATGGAGTGAAGAATGAAGACGCGACCCCTCTGCCTTTAATGATTTGTCAAGAAACCTTTCTTAAGGGCGGATTAGTTATCAAAACGTTTCTCATTTGTAAAACAATAAAGAATAGTGATTACCCCCAGGCAGGCGATGCAGACGATAAAGGCGGCATGAAAGGCCTCCGGTCCCCTGGAAGCGGCCGGATACAGTGCCTGCATAAGCATTCCCAAGCCCTGCAGAAATATGGCCGGTCCGATCATGGTGAAAAAATTGATGCCGGTCATGGCAGCACCCGACATTTCCCCAGGCATCAGCTCTTTGATGTGGGGGTACATCAAAACTCCGGTCGCATTGAAAAAGCCGAAGCCAAAAAATAATAGGCCGAATATAAACAATGGCATGTTCAGCGGCAACAGGGCCATAATCATGATGGTCAGTACGATGCCGACTGAACCGGCAACGATTACCCATTTACGCGTCTTAAAAAACCTGTCGGACAATGTACCGCAGATTGGTGAGCCTAATATCATGCCCACGTTTAAAAGCAGAATCAGGTTGCCCGTCGTCAAAGCAGATAATCCGATGACTTCCATCAAATAAGGACCGGCCCATAGCGCCTGAAAGGCCGCATAAACTCCATAGCGTCCGAAAGTGCCCAATGAAATTATCCAGTAATCTTTTTGCTTAAAAAGCACCCTCAGGTTGCTGATGGCTTGGCCGGTGTTCACGCTGATCGCAACAGATTCAGAACGGACGGTGCGCTGCAGAGGTCGATCCCGTACGATGATAAAAAATAGAAAAGTCAGGATAAGATTGATGAACGCAATAAGCTGAAAGCCTGAGCGCCAGCCCACTTGCTCTACCAATATGACCAGCGGTGTTGTGGCGACCATGTTGCCGATCGACCCGATGGCAACCAAAATCCCGGCCAGGGTCGCAAAGAACCGGGGATTGAACCACAAAGTTAACAGTTTGTATGGGCCCATTAAATTGCAGGCCATGCCCACCCCCAGCATTGCGCGGCCCATCACCCCAATCGTCAATGAATCGGCCAGGGAAAAAATAATCGCTCCGGTCACGCCGATCAGCGAAAGCCCTGTCATCATGCGTCGCGGTCCCAATTTGTCCAACAGCAGGGAAATGGGTATCTGGGTGATTGCAAAGGCATAAAAAAATGAGGCGGACATTAATCCGATCGCTTTCGTATCCAAGGAAAGATCCTGAATTAACAGGGGGGCGATGACCGCATTGGAAACCCGGTAAAATTGAGACAGGAAAAAAAGCGATGAGGCAATCGCGAAGATCATCCAGCGACGGGACATGGAATGACAAACTTGATGCCGTATCAAATTTGATTGCTCCCTGATCACAATGTCAAATATTCCACAATCAAGCTCTTAGCGCAAAGCTGAAGGCTCAAAGGCGGCAGCCTATAAACGCAAAAAAAAAATATTTCATAGAAGAACAACATCTGCTTTATTCTTCTACTGAGCAATACCGTATTCTTTTGCCTTTTCCTCACTGTATTTTGCCTTACGAGACTCGCAGTGTTTTCGTGGGCACAGCTGACAGCTGAAAAAAGATGTCTCGGTAGGGAAATATATGCCGGATACGGATTTTGCCGGCAGCATCAATAGACTGCCCGTTAATCTCACTCCGATAGATGCCTGGACATCGTCGAAAAGTTCAAATAAGGGCTTTTGCTGCTCGATGGGCCAATTCGGCAGAGAGCCCGGTGCCATAAAGGCTGTTTTCTCAAGGGCATATTTTTGTTTTAAATGATCGTTTAACGCTTTCCGCACCTGGGTTAAAGCGACATTGCCGATGGTATCCAGAAAAAATTTTTCTAATATGTCGTCGCAGGTGTCCAGATTTTCACCAAATTTATTTCCGATAGTAATAACAAACGGAAAAACTCTTTCAACCTGATCCAGGTTTTTGCGTAATACATCACTGATTAAACGCCGACCATCGACGACAACGCCATTATCGAGCTTTTCCTCTATATATTTGACCTCGTACAAAACCTTCGGTTCAATCATGTGATGGGCGGCATCGACAAGAGCGTGCAAATTTTTTAAATCGTTGTCACGTTTCAGATGGAGTCTTCTGGAAACCGCTTCAAAGTCCAAATTGATTTGAATATTATCTAAAGTCGGCATGAGGTTGCTCCAGTTATGGTAAGTCCGGTCATCAAGACTAGATCACATAAAATCAGCTTATTCGATAATAATTAGCTGGAGTACTGAAGTATCGGAGTGTTGGAAACAATAAAGACCGAGCTCCATAATTGCGTTTTGGACAAAATTTCAATTCGATCAATTTTGAGTGAATTTATCCAAGCATAAATATGTTCAGTTCGGTGTGTGCCATTTGATTTAGGTAACCAAATACAACCGCATTTGTTTTTCCATCACTCCATCTCTGCAACATTCTATTACTCCCATCGATTTATATTGGGACGCCGCTCTCTGTCGGCTCAGCCATAGGCTCTGAGGCTGGATCTTTATATCGTCGTCAAACCCGCCCAGGTTCGGATCGTATTGCCCAGGCGACGCATTTCGGTTTGCGGTATCACCGGATACACACAAATTTCCAGAATGGATGCCTCTTTCGGCGGAGTTTGATCATTGCCGGAGTCCGTTTTTTCCTGGAATAGCTTGAGTGCCGAACAGTCGGACATGTCCGATTTTTTGGAATCAAAACCATTTTTTAGCAGATAATTTCGCAGGTCGTCACGTTTGGCCGGATCCAGCGTGAGAGGATAGTAAACATAAATGTGATCCCCCCCAGCCGTATCCGGCGCCTGGATGCCGGGAACATCCTGCAGCATTTCCGTAAGGATACCGGCATTGCGCCGGGCACCTTCATTGAATCCATCAATCTGTTTTAGCTGCAGCAACCCGGCAGCACCCTGGATATTGGAAAAAGGACTGATTTGTGGATTCGATCTTGCAAACTCTTCCAGCAGTTCATCACCGATGGCGGAATCCATCAGCGGTTGGCCCAGTAAAAGCTTCAACCGGAGTACTGGATAGGCCGTAATCCCAAAGACAAAAGGGCGCGTCAGCAGCCACATGACCCAGACAGAAATAGCCTTTTTGGTAACGGCACTGCTGCTTGGTTGGGAGGATTCAGACAATATTGCGGCGGCCCGTTTAGCAATATCAGCGTTGGATGTGGCAATTGCCCCCCCGCCGAAGCAGGGCATATTTTTGCCCTCGGCAAAACTGAAAATCCCGATGTCTCCGAAAGTACCGACCTGTTTGCCGTCGACCCGGACACCGCAGGCATGGGCGCAGTCTTCCAGCAGTCGAATATTGCGCTGTTGGGTCAGGTCGGCAATCTGCCGGATGGGGCAGGGTTGACCGAAAAGGTGAGTCGCCAGGACGGCGCCGGTTTTATCGGTGATTTTCTTTTCTATATGTTCGGGACCGGAATTGTAAGTTTTGGGGTTAACATCACAAAATACCGGCTGAAAGCCCAGCAGTTTTGCCACCAGGGGGATCACCGGGAAAGTGAACATCGGAAATATTATTTCGGAACCTTTTTCCAGTCCTAATGATTCTAATGCCAGTTGAAATGCCGACCTTCCGGATGCTGCCCCGAACACGTGCGAAATGCCCAGCCAATCAGCAAAATTCTGGTAGAATTCCTCAACGGCAGGTCCTTCCAATACTTTTTTGCCGAATATGGAGCCAACCAACGTCATTAAACTTCCCGGCGGAAGATTCACGCATCTTCTGGGTACGGAGCCGAATAAGGTCATGCTGTCTTTCCTTTGTAGAAATGGTTCAAAGGGTCAGGGTTCTGCGTTCATTGTTTCATTTTTGCTAAACTGTAAGAATCGAAATTAATTTCGATTGAATACCTCTCTGGCAGCAGGTATATCAGCGGAATCATCTTTCTGAAGTTCTTTAAGGGGTACCTCACGCCAGGTCCGCAATCCGATCACCCGCCTGATGGCCCAGGTTACAACTCCCAACCCAATATGAAGAAAATAATCGATGAAGCGGTTGACCACTGTCAGTGAGCCTGCAATCGGCGATGATACGCCAAGGACCCGCAAGCAGCTGAAAAGGGTGATTTCCACAACTCCGGCACCGGAAGGCGTAAATGGAAAGGCCGATGCCAGCAGCGGTATCATTGTCAGAAAAATGGCTTCGGCAGAACTCTTTTGCAAATCAAACGCCACGGTCAAACAGAATATCCAAAATATTTCCAACGACCAGATGATTATCGTCAGGGCTGCAATTGGCAACAATTCCTTGGCCCTGGGCCACATTCCGGTGTGAAAGGCTTGGATCATTTGTTGAATTTTTTGAGGTATCCAGCCGGGCAGCTTCTTTTTGAACAAAAAAAAGACCAGCATAATGGAGGTTGCCCCCACTGCGATAATGCATCCGCCGACCAAACTCCAGAAAACCGTACCGGGCAGCTTATCCGCAAACAGCACCCAGGATGCCAGTGCGGCCAGCAATAACACGATCCAGGCATCGACCATGCGCAAAAACACGATAGAGCCCATCGCCGCCGAGCGCCGAATATTGAAGTTGATGCGGGCCAGATGAGCCGCATAGACGTCACCTAATTTGGCCGGGACCAGATTATCCACGAAATTATAAAAAAAGACGAGCAGGCCGAATTTACCGTTGCCGGATTTAATCTGCAAGTGGATCAGGCAGTGCCGCCAGCGCATACCGCGGATAATGTAGGTTGCATAATGAGCCAGAGCCCCGAGCAAAACAAACCCTTTGTCACAGGCCGAAATCTGGCGCCAGATTTCGTTTAGATCTACGAAAGTTGCGGCAACAGCTAAAATGACGATGGCGACGGCAATACTCAGATAGGTGGTCCAGCCCCAGAGTTTCGGGGCGGTGTTGCTGATATTTTTTGAGTTTTTATCTGTTGAATCTACCATTTGTAATTTAAAATGAAATTTTGAACACTAACAAATTCAGGTATCTTTTCTAAATTGGCAACGCCTCCGAATACTTGGATAATTAAAGCAAAACCAGGAAATTAAGTTATTACCGCTAAAAAGTCAACCAATAGTAGTAAATCCGCCATATCCATGACGATATAATAATCACCAGTTGTCAAACACCAATTTAATATCGAGAGTTTGAGGGCTTAAAGGGCGGATTTATTACTTTAATTAGCAGAATTAAATCCGAGTTCGCGGGAAATGGTTAAGGCGCAGGCTTTGATTATTGCGCCGAAACGCTCAACCCGATCCGGTGTTACACGCATTGCCGCGCCGGTGATGGATACAGACGCAGCCGGTTGACCTTGATGGTCAAATATGAGAGCGGCTACGCATCGGACACCCTCTTCCATTTCTTCATTGTCCACCGCAAATCCCCGGGTTTGGATGCGATTCAATTCTGCAATGATTTTATCTTTTCCGGTTAAGGTGTGCCGGGTAAAAGACTTTAAATCAACCCGTTTCAGATAGTTCGCGAGCTCCTGAGCGTTCAACCGGCTTAAAAACACTTTGCCGACACCGGTGGCATAAAGCGGCACCCGAGCTCCGGGCCGGGTAAACAATTGAAGCATGGAGTAGCTGCTTTGAACAATATCCAGGTAAACCGCACTGTCTCCGTCCCGCACCGCAAGGTTGATGCTTTCGCGGGTCTCGGCCATGAGCCGTTCAAGATGGGGGCGTGCAATGGATGTTAAGTGGGTCTGCTGCTGGACCCGTGAGCCCAGTTCTAAAAATCGGAATGAAAGTGAGTACCTTTTTGTGACCGGGTCCTGTTGAAGGTAATGTTTTTTAACCAGGGTGGCAACGATGCGATGGATCGTCGAAGGCGGGAAGCCGGTTAGGGAAGAAAGCTCGCGAATGCCGGCACTACCGGCTTCAGCAACTGCGTCAATGGTATCGATAGCTTTCGAAAGGGATTTCATTTACTGGCGAGCGTTCAGAGGTTCAAGGTTCACCGTTCTTTCTCCTATTTAAAGTATCCGGTTATCTGGAAAGAACCAGTTGTAAGGGTTGTGGGAGCGGCTTGCAGCCGCGAAATTAAATGATCGCGGCTGCAAGCCGCTCCCACATTTTGTTTTATGGCAACTTGGACTTTAGGGATAAGCGACAAAGTATTTTTAGATTGCCCGATTCAGATTCTCCCAATTAGTCAATAATCGAGTTCGGATAAAGTGCAGTTGGCCGGGACATCCGCAACATATCAGAAGCTGTTTTCCGTGCAACCGATGTCCCGGCCGGATTTAATTACCGTAAACCAGCCTTGGCAACCACAGAATAATTTCGGGGAAAATAACAACCAGGGCCAGTCCGATGGCCTGCAGAAATAGAAACGGAACCGCCGCCCGGAATATGATTCCCATGGTAATTTCAGGCGGCGCCACACTTTTCAGATAAAAGAGGGCATACCCGAAGGGCGGGCTCAAAAAGGACATCTGCATGTTGACCATGTAAACCACCCCGAACCACAGGGACACCTCCCCGGGCGGCACACCCGGAAAACCAAACAGCCCGTCCCAGGGCAGGGATCGCATAATCGGGGCAAAAATCGGTACCGCCAGCAGAAGGATACCCACCCAGTCCAGAAACATGCCGAGCAGGACCAGCAGGACCATCATGATCATCAAAATGCCGTAGGGCCCCAGGCCGGTGCCCAGCAGGGATTCGGTCACAAATTGCTGTCCGCCGTTGACAATGTAAAAGCCGACGAAAATGCTGGCGCCGAACATGATCCACAGCACCATGGTGGACGCCTTGAGGGTGGTGATGGCGGCCGTGCCAATATTGGTCCAGGACAGTTTGCGCGACAGGGCGGCCACCACCAGGGCGCCGAAGGTGCCGATACCGGCGGCCTCCACCGGCGTTGCCACGCCGGTAAAAATTACCCCCAGCACCAGGATCACCAGCAGGATCGGTGCGATAATACCTTTGAGCAAAATCAATTTTTCCTTGACGTTTAGCCGCTCTTCCTTCGGCAGGGCCGGTCCGTAGCCGTCTTTGACGTAGCTAAGGCCGGTGACGTAAAGGATGTACATACCCGAAAGCAAAAATCCCGGGAAAAATGCGCCGATAAACAGCTCGCCCACCGATTGCTGGGCCACCACCGCAAAGATAATGGCCAGAATGGACGGCGGGATCAGGATGCCGAGCGTCCCGCCGGCCAGGATGGACCCGCAGGCCATCACGGGATTGTATTTGCGCTTGAGCATGGCCGGTAGGGCCACAATGCCCATGGTCACTTCGGCGGCACCGATCACGCCCACCATGGCGGCCAGAATGGTCGCGGCGATAATGGTGGCGGTGGCCAAACCACCCTTCAGGCCACCCAGAATCTGGTAGACCACGTCAAACAGCTCTTCGATCAACCCGGCCGCCGCCAGCACCGAGGCCATGAAAATAAACAGCGGTATGGCGGACAGCTGATAGTCGGTCATGAAGGGGAAGATGCGCGACGGTAGAATGTGAAGCATCTGCGCATCGCCGAATAAAAATAGAAACACAACTCCCAGCCCGCCGGTGACAAACGCCAGCGGCAGACCCATCAGGAGCAAAAGTATCAATGTACTAAACATCCAAAATGTAAGCCAACCTATAGTGATTTCCAAACCCATAATTTATACCCTCTTTTCAAACAGGACGATCAGATCCTTGAACAATTTGGTTATTCCGTCCAACAGCAGCAGAACCGCACCCGCCGCCAATGTGCATTTTACCGGCCAGTATTGAATGGCCCACTCGGTAAACGACACTTCCCACACGGAGATCGAATCCGCTGCAAACACCCAGCCGGTCCAGAATAAAACAATACAGAAAATAAAAAAGAAGATCGACGTAAACACGTTGATGGCGGCTTTCATCCGGACCGGAAAATACTGGTAGATTACATCCACGTGGACGTGGGCATGCTCACGATGGGTAAAACCGGCGGCCATCACGTACTGCATGCCGAACATCAGAAACATGCTCTCGTGGGCCCAATTGGTCGGTGAATTGAAGAGGTAGCGGGCCAGCACTTCGTAGTAATAAACGAATACGGCAATGATCGACCAGAAACTGACATACTCGCCGACGTAACCATTGATCTTGTCGACCCAGTGAAAAAACGGATTTTTGACTTCCACCTCGATCGTCGCTTCGGCCTTGCCAAGTCTTTCAAACTCTTCTTTTTTGGCCCTGGCTATGGCAAGCTGTTCATCGGTGGGTTTCTCCCGTTCCGCACATTTTCTTACCAAACCCGGCAGCAAAAAGGCATCGATCAGCAGGAATATCACTATGATGATGGCCGCGATACTGGTGAAGCGGAACCATTTGTCGTGGATGGTTTGTTTTTCATCCAGATTCTGCTGGGCGGTCACCATTGCCTGTTTGGCCGTGTCCAGCTTTTGCTGGGCACCATCCCGGCCTTTTTCCAATGCCTTTTGGGCGCGTTCCACGTCGAAATCGGCGATGCTGACTTCATTTTTGGCATTCGAAATTTGTTCAACCGCGTTGCGCACCTGGACGTTAAACAGCAGCAGGGCGATGAAAACGGGAATATAGACAAAACCCAGGACATTTCTGACGTAGAAACGATGAAGTCCGATAAACCCGCCGCAGAGCCAGAGCAGGTAGGCGATGCGTTTGGATAAGGTGCCGTCCACCTCCGTGCCTCTCTGCTTGCGAACGATGTACATGGCAAAAAGGGGAACGAGAATCAAGCCGCCCCAGTAAAGCCAGTGAGGTAATACAAAAGTGATGTGTGGCATAAATATATCCTAACTCTGAGATATTATTAAAACTTAGATGGCCGGGGATTTCCAACCGGCCCCGGTCGGGATGCCGGTTAATCCGAACGGCTGAATTCTGATAGAGCGCATTTATTAAAATAGGAACCGCCACAGGGGCGGTTCCTATCCGCTGCTGAATTGCCAGCGACTTAAGGTTTGACAAGAATTTAGACGTGCTTCAGGGTCTGACCCTTGATCATATCCGGGTTGGCATAGCTGAGGCTGCCGGACATCATGTAGTCGAGCTGGATCTTGAATGCCCGGGCCGCACCCGCGTCTTTGTTGGCCCATTTGAACCACAACGGCACCGCTAGCTTGGTAAAGGCCTCGACATCGTCTTCACCCAGCCGCGTTACCACCGAACCAGCCTCCTCAAATCCCTTCCAGGCTTCCTGGTCGGCTTTTTGGATGGCGGCGTGATGCATGTCGGAATAGACATGGACTTCCATTTCCACGAAGGTCTTGAGGTGTTTGGGCAGCGCATTCCAGACTTTCATACCGACTGTGAGGTCCATCAGGTCGACGGGCTGGTAAATCGACATGAAGCCGGCCGGCCCCATGGAGATGTATTTGGTGACCTGGTGGAAGCCCAGGGCGTAGTTAACCGCCGGACCCACGAAGTCGGCCACGTCGATGGTGCCTTTTTCCAGGGCCGGGAAGATCTCGCTGCCGGGCAGCAGGGTGGTTTTGGCGCCGGCCGCGGTAAACAGCTCGGCGACCATCCCGCCCGGGACGCGCATCTTGCGGCCGCGGAAGTCATCGATGGAGCGGATTGGCACCTTGGAGTGAATGATGTTGGGACCATGATGGATCGGGCCCACATAGTACATACCGTGCTGGGCGAACAATTCACGGGCCAGTTCGATACCGCCGAGGCCGTAATAGAAGACGTCCCATTCATGGGGATTGCGCAGCCCCAAGGGGTAGGAGCTGAAGAACACCGAGGCGGGCATGCGGCCGGCCCAGTAAAGGGTAAATGGGTTCATGCCTTCCAGGACGCCGTTTTTAACGGCATCGAACATCTGGAAGTCACCGACCACGTCTTTGGCGGTAAAGGGTTTGAAGATCAATTCTCCGCCGCTTTTTTCCTGGATACCGTTACACCAGTTTTTGAAAATGTCGAGACCGATACCTCCACCCCAGGAGGTCTGGATGCGCCAGGTCGTCCCTTTGGCTGCAGCGGTACGAATGTTAAACAGGGTCGGAGCTGCCACAGCCGCTCCGACGCCTGCCGCCACCGATTTTTTGAGGAATTTGCGCCGCGTGGTTTTTGTCACTTCCGGATTTTTGTCAGTTTTCTTCGCATTGACTTTTTTCATAGACATTCCTCCTGTGAAAAATTGTAGACGGATGCGTCTCCCCACTCCCGTTGCTGCGCTTTCAGACAATGCACAAAGGAATAGGAGATTCCTCCATCGGAATTTCCCGGCAACTATCTTTTGCCGGCTACAAGTGGTGAACCTCTGCTGCTTGTTATCGCAATATCTTGAGCGTCGAAAATTCCGGCGTTAAGATATTCGTAAATAATCTTGCAATAAATAATTCCATATTGTAGAACGGTTTTCTACAATATGGTTTTCTTTCTCTACCAAAGAGCAAACTTGAGTGTCAAGAAAAACTATTTTGCCGGACTACGGCAAGTGGCGGGAGAATTTTTTTGTACCCATTTGAAAATTAAATGGGCACGTTCGTTTCCGAATGGGTCTGCCTCAGACGGACCGGATCGAAACGAATTTTAGAGTGCAATCATCTTTCCAAAAACTAAAAATTCAACCTATGAATTTTTACAGCGATACGTTATGATCTACCTGGTCTGAAGGTAAAGCACGCAAGTCTTTGCCAGACGCTTTATAAATTCCTGGTAAGACCAACCATCCTATAAACATAATTGGAATTTCTTGTCAAGGGATTTTTTTGCATTGTAAATTTTGGCCAAGCATTTAGCTCTCTTAGTAATATGTTGTTATTTATATTGATTATTGAATAAGTGGATGTGTTTGCAGATTGACAATCGGGCTATTCCAGTAGCAGATATATCTATGAACCGAGACTATTCAATACAGGTATGATGGTCTGTCCAAGCCTTCACCTGGTAAAATAATTAAAAGCTAATATTTAACATGAGTGAATCCGGTTTTTCGAAAGACGCCTATTTCTATCATTCCCCCGTTATCTTTATGGGAATTTTTTATTTGGCATTGCTGGTTTGGACCGGCGTCTGTCTGCTGCTGATGGGAACAATTGAGTTCAGCATTGGATGGCCAATGGCCAGAATAACCATGATTGCCTTTGTGATGGTCTATACCTGGTATTTTTCGCTGGCGATTTCATATAAGATAGCGATTACAGAGCGCGGAGATATTGAATTAACCAGTTTCAGGCGGGTGGTCCGAGTAAATGTCGAAGTTATCGGGATGGTGGAGGGCCCCAAGTGGGCCATTCTGCCATATGGATTTGTCCGATTTCGTCTGGAGCGTGAAAAGGCCTACATCTTTTCCTGTATCACCGACGCCGACTTTAAGCAATATATGCAGATTATGAAAGAAGCTAATCCGGAGATGGTATTGAAAGGAATATGATACGCAAAAATTCCAAATCTCAAGTATCAAATTCCAAATTTCAATATTCAATGACCAAAACAGTTGCCACCTTCGTATTGCCTCGCTTCGCAATACTCAGGTAGATACTGTATTTGTTCGGCCTGCGACGAGCTTCTCTCGAAGTACTATTGCCCGAGTTTGACTACGCCAGCCGTTTCGAATTTTGAATTTTGGTCATTGGAATTTATTTGAGATTTGAATTTTGGTGCTTGGAATATTCATTAAAATAGGTAGAAGCGTATAAGGTTCTAAGGTATAGGATTCTTGACCAATTATTTTAATTGTGTTTTCTGTCAGGTGCTGCTAGTTCTTTGACACTGGTTTCGACATAGTCGAGATGTTCATGCATTCTTCTGCTTGCCAGGGCCGAATCTCTTTTTTTAATGGCTGCCACCACTTTACAGTGCTGTTCGTATACATCCTGCATTTTGATGTTTTCATAGTATTTACCCAGAGATTCTTTGAGGATGTCATAGATGGAAAACATCAAGTGGGTCTGAATTTTATTATGGGTGGCCTCGGAAATTGCCACGTGAAAATTGGCATCGTCCTCGACTACGCTGATGCCCTGCTCTATCTTGACTCGCATGGATTCAAGGCTTTTTTCGAGGTTGGCGATATCATCAGGGGTTGCCCTTTGGGCCGCATTAAAGGCGCTCCAGGATTCAATCGCCTTTCGGACTTCGATCAGTTCAAAGACTGTTTGAATATCCTCTTTTAACAGGTGATGCAGGGGGTCTGTGATTCTTCCCGAGGCCAACGATTTGACAACTGTCCGGTGTTTGTGGGACATTTCCAGGAATCCCATACCGGCCAGGGTGTTCAGTGCCTCGCGCAAAGAGGCGCGGCTGACATTAAATATCTTTACCAGTTCTCTTTCCGGTGGCAAGGCGTCGCCGGGTTTCAATTCACCGTTATTGATGAGAGTTTTGATCTGCTCTGTTATTTTAGCGGAGATTTTTTCCTGTTTAATTGGTTGGAACTTTGGACTGACCATCATACCTTAGTTAAGTTTGGAGGTTAAAATTTAAGATTATCAGTGTTGTAAGCCGCCGACTGCACCCGTTGGTGAATAAAACTGACATGCTTCACCGTATTAGTGAAGTTACTATATTATCACATAATATTGTTGTCAACCCCAAACAATGAGAGTAAATTAATCGCTTGACAGCTATGGACATTTATGGTTTATGGGTGGGTGGTCTTACCATTGTTGAATCTATAGTAAAAGATTAATCATTAACTTAATGATGATGGAGGCGAAATGGCAAAGTTTTTTGAATATCAGGGAAAAGCGCATTTCAGTAAATCGGGTATCCCGATCCCTGAGGGGATGGCGGTTAAATCCCCGGAAGAAGCCCGCCAAGCGGCCGAAAAGTTAGACCGGCCGGTGGTGGTTAAGGCCCAGGTTTGGGCCGGGGGGCGAGGGAAATCCGGTGCCGTGAAGTTTGCCGATACACCTGACGAAGCGCAAAAGGTTGCAGCGGAAATACTGGGGATGGAAGTCAAGGGGCTTGAAGTCAAGGAGGTTCTTGTAGAAGAAAAGCTCGATATCGCCCAGGAGTTTTATGCCGGTGTAATTATAAATTCCGCTCAGGAAGTTCGGGCACCGGTGTTGATGTTCAGCCCCGAAGGCGGCATGGATATCGAATCCGTACCCGAAGACAAAATATCGATTATGAATGTGGATGTGGTCAAGGGCTTGATGCCCTATGACACGCTGAACATGGTCTCTTCCATGGGTGTGAAAGGCAAAGTTCTCAGGCAGGTGGCCGATATTGTGTTCAAACTTTTTAAAACTTTTCAGAAGCTGGACTGCCGAACATTGGAAATCAATCCCCTCGTGTTGACGGCTGACGGCAAGGTACTGGCAGCGGATTGCCGCATGGAGGTTGATGATCAGGCCCTTTTCAGACACCCCGAACTGGGGATCAAGATCGGGCGTGAGTTTTTAAAAGAACCCACCGAATTTGACCTGATTGCCTGGTCCTTTGAAGAAAGCGATTTTCGCGGCACCAGTTACGTGGCCCAGATGGCCGAACCCGAGGAGGTGGCCCAGGGCGGTTATGTCGGGTATCATGGGATTGGCGGGGGGGCGGCCATGCTGGGCATGGATGCGCTCAATAAAGTGGACCTGAAAGTGGCGGATTATGCCGACACCAGCGGTAACCCGACGGCCTCCAAGGTCTACCGGGTTGTAAAACTTATCATGTCCATCCCGGGTATCGAAGGCTATTTTCTTTCGGGATTTATGATGGCCAATCAGGAACAATGGCATCATGCCCACGGAATTGTAAAAGCTTTGCGGGAAGAACTCCCCAAAAAGCCGGGATTTCCTGTTGTTCTTCTGCTGTGCGGCAATAAAGAAAAAGAATCCCAGGAAATTTTAAAGGAAGGTTTGGCGGGCCTTGATGCCAGAATAGAAATTTATGATCGCGAGCATGTCTACGATGCCAAATTCATCGGCGGCCGTTTGAAAGCGCTGGTCGATGAATACCGGGAAGAAAGGAATTGAAGATTTAAGATTGAAAATTGAATATTTGTGGATCCCGCTTCCTACCGTCTTTTTCTTTATCCTTAATATATAATTGATCCGCCGAAGGAAGACCATAAATATTCAATATTCATTCGTCAATATTCAATCAAAATATAAGGGGTAGCTTTATGGAATTTAATGAAAGAACGATCAAGGTCATAATTGACGAGGAAAAATGTGAAGGCTGTAAAACCCATGTCTGTGTGGACGCCTGCAAAACATTTAGTCGCGGAATCCTGGTTCTGAAAGATGGCAAGCCGGCGGTTGAAGGAAGCCCGGAAGATCATGCCCGCAAAGGCACCGAATGTCTTGCCTGCGAATACGAATGCTGGTTCAGGGGAAATTCGGCGATCACCATTGAGGTTCCCGTTGAGGGATTGGCGGACTACAGGAAAAAACACGGGACAGAATAGCAGGGGGAAAATATGTCAATACTGTTAGATGAGAATACAAGAGTCATAGTACAAGGAATGACCGGCAGGGAAGGCTCTTTGCGAACCGCATTTATGAAAGGCTATGGCACCAAAGTGGTGGCCGGGGTTACTCCGGGCCGGGGTGGCCAGGAAGTCCATGGTTTCCCGATTTATGATACCGTCAAAGAAGCCATTAAAAATGAGGGCATGGTAGACGCCACCGTAACATTTATCCCCGGACCGGGTTTGAAAAATGCCGTATACGAAGCAATCGATGCCGGGATTAAATTTGTGGTTTCGCCGGTTGAGCGGATTCCGATTCATGACGTTATCGCCATGGTTAACTATGCCATGGCTAATGACGCTAAAATTTTAGGCCCCGGAAGCCTGGGCATTATCAGCCCCGGCAAAGCCGCCATGGGATGGCTGGGCGGCAGTGAGGATTGGGCTAAAATGCTCTTTGAGCCGGGACCGGTAGGTGTCATTTCCCGCAGCGGCGGCCAATCCGGGACGGTGCCCTGGGCCCTGAAGGTGGCGGGACTGGGGATCAGCACTGCCATGCATATCGGGACCGAGCCGGTGCTGGGCCTTACCATGGCCGATGTCCTGAAGTTGTTTGAAAAAGATGAACAGACCAAAGCGGTCGCCATATTTGGTGAAATCGGCGGAACGTTGGAAGAGGAAGCCGCCGAAGCGGTTGCCAGTGGCGAATTCACCAAACCGCTGGTCGTTTTTATTGCGGGTGCCTGGGCACCGGAAGGCATGCGGTTTTCTCATGCCAGCAGTATTGTTGAAAAAGGCCGGGGGACCGCCCAGGGCAAGATTAAGGCCTTGACTGAAGCCGGTGCGCATGTGGTGGATAGCCCCGAGGAAATAGCGCCAAAAATTAAAGAACTCATCAATTAGAATAAGGAGGATTAAATCATGCCTGTTATGAGATCGGTATTTTACACACCCAGCAATAATGAAAAGATGGTCGCCAAGGCCCCTGAGATTGCATGCGACATCCTGACCCTGGATCTGGAGGATTCGGTGCCACCCGCAGAAAAGCAGAGAGGCCGCGAAATGATTCAGGAGTATCTGAAATCCGGCAGAGAAAAACAGCTTGCTCCCACCCTTTACGTACGGGTCAACAACTGGGAAACTCAAATGACCAACGATGACCTGGAAGCGATTGTGCGTCCGGGCCTCGACGGGGTTTGCCTGGCAAAATGCGGTGATGCTGAAAATGTGAAGCGTCTGGATTGGAAATTAGAAGAGCTCGAGCAAAGAAGAGGCATGGAAGTCGGTAGTGTCGGAATCCAGTTGCTCATTGAAACAGCCAAAGGCGTAATGAATGCATATCCGGCTGCCTGTGCCAGCCCGCGGGTCAATTCCCTGATTTTCGGTGCGGTGGACTTCACCAAAGACATGCGTGTTACCCTCACTTCTGAAGGAAAAGAGCAGCTGTATGCCCGCTACCACACGGCGGTTGCCGCCAGAGCGGCCGGCTGTATTGCCATTGATTGTCCCTTTGTTGACATCAGCGATGCGGAGGCATTTAAGGTTAGCACCCGTGAAGGCCGGCAGATGGGCTATGAAGGCCGGATGCTGATTCACCCGGGCCAGATCAAGCCTTCCCATGAAATATATACACCGTCGGCTGAAGATGTCGATTGGGCGGAGGGAGTCAAAAAGGTATTTGAAGAAGAGGGTATCGCCAAGGGGTCGGCTGCCGTTTCATACAAAGGAAAAATGGTGGACACCCCGGTTTATGAAAATGCCCTGCAAATTCTTCGGACCATGGAAGAAATCCAGGCCGCCGATGCCAAAGCCTAAAATTTATCCGCAATTTATCCGCCTGGGAAAATAACATATTCTGGTTTTCAAATTGTTTTTTGAAACTGAAAAATGTTATTTGACTGAACATCAGGCGGATAAATTATTTAATGCTGCGCATTTTACAAATACGTGGGGGTGAATAATGCGAATTATCATTGTCGGCCGGGGCCCTTTTGGAGAGAAAGCCTTGGATGCCCTGATTCGAAATGGCGAAGATATCGTCGGGGTTTTTTGCCCGAAGAATAAAAGCGGCGAAGCGATGAAGGAATTGGCTGATAGCGCATCAATCGACCTGTTTCAGCCGGAGCACATGCGGGATATTGATGTGCACGAAGCGTATCGCGATCTAAAACCGGATCTGGTTGTGCTGGCCTTTGTAACCGACATCCTTCCCGAGAGTCTGCTGGATATTCCGTCAATCGGCACCATCTGTTATCATCCTTCCCTGCTGCCCAGGCATCGCGGATCCAGCGGTATCAACTGGGCGGTCATCCAGGGCGATACCCGCACCGGGCTGACCATTCTCTGGGCCGATAAAGGCATTGATACCGGTGCGATCCTCTTGCAGAAAGAAATAGACATTGCTCCCGATGACACGACCGGCTCCCTCTACTTCAACAAGCTCTTTCCCATGGGTATCGGGGCCATCGTTGAAGCCGTGGAACTCATCAAAGCCGGTGACGCACCCAAAATCAAGCAGGATGAATCCCTGGCCACTTACGAGCCGCCCTGCGATGAAAAGTATGCTGGGATAGATTGGTCAAAGCCGGCTTCGGATGTATACAACCTGATCCGGGGCTGCGATCCCCAGCCGGGTGCTTACTCGACCCTCGGGAGGCGGAAGGTTCAATTTTACCAAGCGGTGTTGCTCGATACCGCGCAAACAACTCCACCGGGGCAGATAATCAGCATTGGTGATGGCGAAGTGATCGTGGCTATCAATGGCGGCGCGTTGAAAGTTGGCAAGATGAAAGGTGAGAAGGGCGCCAAAATCAGCGCGGATGAATTCGCCAGAGAGGCGAATTTGGAAACGGGGATGCGGTTTGGAGAACTATCATGATACTAGCACAACTTTCGGTATTCCCTATCGGTGACAGCACCAGCTTGAGCAAGTATGTCAAAAAGGGGATGGAGGTAATCAAAGCATCCGGCTATCATTATGAGATCGGCGGGATGTCCACCTGTATCGAGGTGCCCGATTTGGATGCATTATTCGCTCTCGTTAAGAATGTGCATCAGGCTCATCTCGATGCAGGGGCCCAGAGAATATCAATCGACCTGAAGGTGGATGATCGTAGAGATAAAAAAGCGACAATCCAAACTAAACGAAATGCGGTGAAATAAAAACAATCAAGGAGAAAATTATCATGAATGAAGTAAAAGCCCCGATGGGCGGTAAAGTTATTGATGTAATGGTGAACCCGGGTGACGCGGTAGAGGACGGTGAGGAAGTGGTAATCATCGAGGCTATGAAAATGGAAATGCCGATTTTGTCTGACGATGCCGGTACGGTTAAAGAAGTGAAGTGTAAAACAGGCGATACGGTGGAAGCCGATGCGGTTCTGGTGGTACTGGAGTAAAAGCAGGGTCCATCCGGAACAATAATGGTGGAACTTGTGATGCAGGATCAGCGAGATACCCAAAACAGGCTCTTTGACGAGTGGCCCGACAAGTATGACGAGTGGTTTCAAACGCCGATCGGGGCACTCGTTAAGCGTTATGAAAGCTTGCTGCTTTTAGATTTACTCCAACCCCGCCCGGGTGAAATGATCCTGGATGTTGGTTGCGGAACCGGGATCTTTACGCTTGGTATTCTTGAATCGGGTCCAGGCGTGGTGGGTTTGGAAATTTCCCTGCCCATGCTGATGCGGGCCAGGCAAAAAACCGGAGGTGATTCCTTTCACCCAATTGCCGGCGATATGCTGTCTTTGCCTTTTGCGAATGAAGTGTTTGATAAAACAGTCTCGATGACGGCCCTGGAGTTCGTTGAGAATTCACATGATGCCTTCCGGGAGTTGTTTCGGGTGACCAAAAAGGGTGGGGCCATCGTGGTAACCACCTTGAACAGTTTAAGCCCCTGGGCCTCCCACCGAAAGCAAAAAGCTGAAAAGGGCCATCACTTGTTTGAGAAAATGATTTTCAGATCACCGGACGAGATCCGTAGTCTGGCTCCTATGGATGGCGTAGTGAAAACCGCCATTCATTTTTCAAAGGAAGAAAATCCTGACCGAGTGCCTGAAATTGAAAAAAACGGGCAACAAAACGAATTGTGTACGGGAGCATTTTTGGCGGCTCGGTGGGTAAAACCATAATAACCTTGAACCTGTAACCGCCTACGATCTTTATAATTTAAAATTATCGTGGCGATGGTAATATAGTCTTTCAGATAATGTTTTTGGCAAGGCTAGAGGGAGCCCCCTGAATAAGGTGTACAGATAGTACATTGTTGAAGGGGGGCGACTGATAACACTGTCCAAAAACTTTATCTGGAAGACTATAGCTTAATTTTTCATAAGCGTACAGACTGCCAATAAAGAAGGTGACATAACATGATAACGGATAATTTTAAGCGTGAAATGGAAAGCATTGTCGGCCGGCAGAATGTTTCAATTTCTCGAACCATTTCGGAATTGTACTCCTACGACGCCTCACTGGCCAAGGGCAGTCCCGGGGTGGTCGTTTTTCCTGCCGATGGCAACGAAGTGGCTCGGGTGGTGCGGGCGGCACACCGGGAAGGTATATCGTTCGTTCCCCGCGGGTTTGGAACCAACCTTTCGGGCGGTACGATTGTGGCCGATCAGGGATTGATTATTTGTCTTTCCCGCTTGAACCGTATTCTGGGTATCTATCCTGAGAGCCGCTATGCGGTAGTACAACCCGGAGTGACGAATCTCGAGCTGCAGGATGCCACCGGGGCCCTGGGGTATTTTTATGCGCCGGATCCCGCCAGCCAGAAAGTTGCCACCATCGGCGGAAATCTGGGTGAAAATTCGGGAGGCCCCCGTTGTTTAAAATACGGCGTGACCTCCAATCATATCCTGGGGATGGAAATGATTCTGCCGGGCGGCGAGACGGCGCGCACCGGCGGAGCCGCCCTTGATCCACCGGGCCTGGATTTGCGCGGAGCCATGGTCGGAAGCGAGGGCACGCTGGGTATCGTCACCGAAGTGACTGTGCGCATTCTGCCTCAAACAGAAAAAGTCATTACGATGCTGGCGATCTACGATACGATTGCCGATGCGGCAAAATCCGTATCCGGTATCATGTCCGCCGGCATTCTCCCCAATACCCTGGAGATGATGGATGCCACGATAATCAAAGCGGTTGAGGACAGCTATTCCTGCGGATATCCGCGGGATGCGGCCGCGGTTTTAATTATCGAGGTGGAGGGCCCGATTGCCGGCCTCAAGGACCAGGCTGAGCGGATCCAGGAAATTTGCATGCAGACCAATTGCCGCAATATCCAGGAAGCCAAGAATAATGATGAGCGCAACCGGTTGTGGCAGGGCCGTCGTGGTGCGTTTGGTGCCGTTGCCCGGCTGGCACCCAACTATCTGGTTAACGATTCTACCGTCCCTCGCACTAAGTTGCCGGAAGCCCTTGCAAGAGTTGCTGAAATTACAGAGGAGTACGGGTGCGAGCACGGTAACGTTTTCCATGCCGGTGACGGTAATCTGCACCCCCTGTTACTGTTTGATTCAAGAGATGAGGACCAGTTGCATCGCGTTGAAAAAGCCGGCTGGGAGATTATGAAAGCGTGTGTCGATCTGGGCGGTACTATCTCCGGTGAGCACGGTATTGGCCTGGAAAAACAGGATGCCATGCGAATGGTATTCAATGAGGATGATTTCAATGTCCAGCGCGGGCTCAAGAGCGCCTTTGATCCGGAAAATATTCTCAACCCGGGCAAAGTTTTGCCAAAACCCCTGGATTCGGACAATGGCGGGAATTCCGGCAACCGGCCGGTGGTGGTAGAATCCCGCGAAATATCCTCCACCAAAGGGGCCGTCGAATTGATGGAAAAAATCAAAACGGCCGCTGCGCAAAAACGGGCCGTGGTTCCGGTCGGCAGCGGTTCCTACAGCCAGTTTGGTAATTCTACGGCAGGCGACCCACAGGTTCTGGACAGCAGCGCATTAACGGATGTCATTGAGTATGATTCTGCCAACCAGGTGATAACGGTGGGAGCCGGGATGCCGTTTAAGGCGCTTCAAGCGCATCTGCAGGAACAGAACCAATGGCTGCCGGTGAGGCCGCCCTTTTTTACCGACAGCTCGACGATCGGCAGGTTGGTCTCCCTGGCCCCCTGCGGCCCCGAAAGAATGTTTTATGGCGCCCCCCGTGACCTGTTACTTGGTTTGCGTTATATCAACAGTTCCGGTCAGCTGATCTCCGGCGGCGGTCGGGTGGTTAAGAATGTGGCCGGCTACGACATAACCCGTCTGATAACCGGTTCGGCCGGAACACTCGGCTTTATCACCGAAGCCACCTTGCGGGTATCGACCATGCCGGAGAGATGTGCCGCAATCACCGCCCAAGGATCTCTCGACGCGTGTGCGGCGGCGGCCCTTGAAATACTAAAGTCCAACTGCCAGCCGGTCTTTGTGTGCAGCGTTCCGGACAATCAGTCAGCCGCCGATCAGAGAAGCTGGAAGCTTATTATCGGTTTCGAGGGGTTTTCCCGGACAGTAGATTATCAAATCGAAAAGTGTAGTGTCATGCTTCAGGATGGTCAATTGAAGGTGCTGGAACAAGCCGATTATGCGGTTCATGAGGGTAATTTTAGTGAGGTATATCAAACAGTTTCGCAGTCATCTTTTATTTTACGCGGCGATTTTCTGCTGAATCGGGTTGCGGATTTCATTAAAGCGTTCAATGAAGAGCTGTCGGCTGCCCGGGTATTCTTAGATATTGGGTGCGGAAGGATTCTGGCCGGTATCGATGAGCTGAGCGATGAACAGTGGTCCAGTATAATTGATCTTGCAGCCAAACACGACGGTCACGTTCTACTGGAAAAGGCCCCGGATGAGTTTAAAAGACACAATGATGTGTTCGGGCTGCCGAATGCCGCATGGAGCATCATGCACAAGATTAAGGCCGAACTTGATCCCGATAACATTTTTGCACCTGGACGCTTGCCCGGGAAAGTATAGGCGCAGAAGGGACAAGTTGAAGGCTGAAAGGTCAAAGGAGAAAGCTCAAAGCTGAAAGTATAAAGTATAAAGGTTTCAGGTGTCAGGAAGATGAGATGCAAAATCCTGACACCTGAACACTGACACCTGAAATCTTTTAAATATCAATGCACGCGGTAACAACGACGACAAATTGTCGATATGGCACAGCTAAGTGCCTAAAGGAACGATATGGATATTTCTGAATACTACGACGAGATTTCTCAGTGCAACAAATGCGGTTTTTGCCAGGTTGCCTGCCCGATATTTCGATCCACCGGTCATGAATCCGGTGTGGCACGCGGACGGTTGGCGCTTTTGCGTGCCATCATTGAAGGGCGTCTGGATTGGGACAAAGAACTCGAGGAGCCTCTTTTTGACTGTCTGGGTTGTGGGGCCTGTACTGCCAACTGCTTTCCGGCGGTTCCCACCTCCGACCTGGTGGTTAAGGCGAGGACCGAGTATCTTGAAAAGGTTGACAGAAAACCCATTCATCAGATGCTGTTTGACTATCTGCTGCCTTATCCGCGTCGACTGCACCTGGCGGCCCGAGCTGTTGCGCTGGGCAAAAACACCGGAATTTCCAGTATGGCCCGTGCGTTGGGACTGCTACGGATTTTCGGGCGTGATTTTTCCCAGGCTGAAGAGATCGTTGAAAAACTACCGCCCCTGCCGTTTCGCGATAGGTTCAAGCCCGGCGTTTACGAGGGCAGCGGCGAGGCCCTGCGCGTCGGCTATTTTGTGGGCTGTGGGGTTGATGTTATTCAACAGGAAGCCGGTGAAGCAACGCTACAGCTTTTGAAAAAGGTGGCCAAATCAGTTACACTTCTTAATAACTGCTGCTGCGGTTTGCCGGCCCATTCCTATGGAGATATTGACGCGGCTAAAAAACTGGCTGCTAAGAATCTGGATATTTTGGCATCCGATGAATTTGACGTCATCGTCACCGATTGTTCCAGTTGTGCTTCATTTTTAAAAAAATATCCGGAAATTTTTGCCGACGACAGCCGCCGGGAGCAGGCCGAAAAAGCGGCTTCCCGTTTTAAAGACATGGTGGAGTTGATCTTATCCAACACTCCTGTTGCCATCTCGCCGGAAAACGCGCTTGTTGCCACCTACCATGATCCCTGCCATGCCTCACGCGGTCAGGGACTTACAAAAGAGCCCAGAGAAATACTCAACAAAATTGAGGGGATTGAATACCGGGAAATGCCCGAGGCGGATTGGTGCTGCGGGGGTGCCGGGTCCTATGCCCTTTCTCATTATGATCTGTCGCAAAAAGTGCTGGATCGCAAAATGGAAAATCTCAAAAAAACCGATGCCGATTTCCTGGTAACCTCATGTCCGGCCTGCATGATTCAACTGGCTTACGGTGTTCGCCGATATGAATTAAAGACCAAAGTCTGTCACATCTCTCAGGTGGTGTCCGGCCTGGATCGGTAATTGATATCGACTTCAAAATCCCGTATCTGGTCGGCGGCTAATTAGCGAGTTCTCTTGTCGGTATCTTTAAAGCAATTCAAGATGTTGACATGGTTGCCGGGCTCAAACCTTACCACGTCACGCTTCATGCAAAAGCTCTCTAGGCTGCACTTTATATTGATGCGGACATGATACAAAAAGCGATATACAGATATCGGCAATTGATGCTCATTTATCCATAAAGAACCGGGAAGCCTGCGGGTGGTTATGAATAGCGAAAAGTATCCACAGGATTGGTTTTAGCCGCCTGACGAGCGGGATAAAACGTGGCCAAATAACAGATAACCAGAGCGGCAGATATGATTGAAATAATATCTAAAGCCTCCAGTTTTACTGGAACCGTTTCCATAAGATAAAAGACGCCACCGGTCAAACGTGAAATATTGTAGCTTTTAAGGATGGTGCACAACAGGAGCCCCAAACCAAGCCCTAGAGCGGTACCAATAAAACCTATTGCCATTCCGCTAAAGACAAAAATCTTTCGAATACTTTTATTCGCCGCCCCCATAGTCTTTAAAATGGCAATGTCCCGTGTCTTCCCAACGACCAACATAAAGAGGCTAGCGGCGATGCTGAATGCGGCAACGAGGATAATCATGGTCAGCATAATAAACATTGCAAGCCTTTCATTTCCCATTGCCTGAAAAAGTGTTCGATTCAACATCATCCAATCCTGTGCTTGATATGGTAAGCCCAGTTTGGCATTTATTGATCCCGCAATCTTCCTTGCCTTATATGGATTTCTGACTCTTACTTCAATTCCGGTGACTGAATCGTCCATATGTAAAATTTTCTGGGAATCCTTTAAATGGATGTAGGCAAATGAGCTGTCAAATTCATAATAACCGGATTTAAAATAGCCGCTTATTTCGAACTGCTTCACAACCGGAATTTGTACAAAGGACGATCCCGATTTCCCCAACGACATCAGGGATATGATATCACCCTTTTTTACTCCTAAATTACTAGCAAGTTCCTTAGCAAGTACGATGCCCGCGCGATTAGCTTTATTACCTTCTTGGTTACTTAAGTTCTCAGCATCCGGTAAAATAACGTTTTTTAGTGTAGTTAACACCTGACCAGCGGTTGAAGGATCGATTCCTTTTATCTTGGCCGGAGAGATGCCGTATTTTGATCGCAGTATTCCCTGAACACTACAAAAAGGAGTCACGGCTTCAACGCCGCCAATCTTTTCAACCTTTTTAACTATCCGATCATATCCAGTAATTGTTCCGTCTACGCGCTTTAATAACACATGGGATTGGCCGCCCAGAATACCTTTTCGCAGTTCATCCTCTAAGCCTTTCATTACCCCTATGACAACGATTAGCGCCATAACGCCTATCGCTATTCCAGCTATCGATAGAACGGCAATTATGCTTATAAGCGCTTGTTTCTGTTTGGCCCTGAGGTAGCGTCTACCTATAAAGTATTCAAAAGACATGAACAAATGCTCTTAAATTTATATATCATAAGATTATAGTTATTGAAGAAACTGATTATATGCCGCCTTCTAAAGTTTCTGAGCCATTTAAAATCTTTGATATCATGTTATTTGGTCCCAAATATAATCCTGCCATTGTCCGTTTACGCCAGTTGGTTTGTAAATGTCAAATAAAATTGCGACCATACAATAACCGCCCAACTGCCCTAATTTGACCAGCGCCATTAAAGGCCCGGCGCTGGGAAATACCTTCACGCCAGTTCCGCAGTGCGACCGATCGACACCAGGCCGCATCCTACATAATCTTCTTTATCAATATTGCCGCCTTTTTTTATCTTGTCTTTATGGTCATTTTTAAGTATCTCAAGGTCTTCAACCGGTTTTTTAGGCCAGACCCCCAACAAATGCGCCAAGTTCTTGTAAATTAACAAAGGAAACATAGAATGTCGCAAATTGATTTAAATGGTATTTTCCCCCCGATCCCGACTCCTTTTGTCAACGGTGAAATCGCCTATAACAAGCTGGCATCCAACATTGAAAAGTGGCGTCAAACCGGTCTTAAAGGGTTGGTAGTGATGGGCTCGAACGGGGAGTACGTTTATTTGACTGCCGAAGAAAAAAGAAAACTGGTTGAAAAAACCGTCGAGCTGACACCGGATCCGATGCTGGTCATCGCCGGTACGGGTTGTGAATCGACAAAAGAGACAATCGAGTTGACCTGGGATTGTGCCGAGCGCGGTGCCCATGCGGCTTTGGTGGTGACGCCTCATTATTACGCCGGTAAGATGAATCCGGCAGCGATGCTGGCGTATTTCACAGCTGTTGCGGACCAGTCCCCGATCCCGATTTTGTTATATAATGTTCCTAAGTTTACCCATGTTAACATGACCTTCAGATTGGTCAGCCAATTATCCAACCATCCCAATATCGTCGGTATTAAGGACAGCACCGGAAATGTAATTCAGCTGGGTGAATTTGCCAATCATGTCGCCCCCGATTTCGATTTACTGGTCGGTACGGCCGGTGCACTGTTCGGCGGTCTCGCCTTGGGCTGTGCCGGCGGTGTGCTGGCCCTTGCCAATATCGCCCCGCAAAATTGCGTCAAAATATACGAATATGTCAAGCAAGGCGATTATGACGCTGCCAAGCAACTGCAGCTTAAAATGCTCCCGGTAAATCAGGCTGTGACGGCCACATTCGGTGTCCCGGGATTGAAGGCCGCCATGGACATGCTGGGATATTTCGGCGGTGATCCAAGACCACCGCTATTGCCGAGTTCTGAAAAGGAAAAATCGGAAATTAGACAGATATTGATCAACGCCGAGTTGTTGAGTTAATTAGGAACAACCATGCAACATGAAGCCGTTAAATTGTTGTCGCAATATTTGCAGATCGACACCACCAATCCACCCGGCAATGAGAATAAGGGAGTCGAATTTTTAGCAGGCATTCTGGAAAAAGAAGGTATCGAATATAAAATCTTCGAGGCTTCACCCGAACGCAGCTCAATCAAAGCGGTTTTGCCGGGAACCGGTGAAAAAGGAGCGGTAATTCTGCTCAACCACATTGATGTTGTGCCGGCCAGCGCCGATGAGTGGAGCGTGCATCCATTCAGCGGTGCAGTTCAAGACGGTTTTATTTATGGCCGGGGGGCACTGGACATGAAAAGCCTGGGCATACTGGAACTACTCGCTTTCCTGGCGATAAAAAGGCAGGGGATTGCTCCCTGTCGTGATATTATTTTTTTGGCAGTGGCCGATGAGGAAACCGGCGGTGCGCAGGGTGCGCAGTACCTCTTGGACAAATATCCGGATCAATTTCAGGCTGACCTGGTAATTAACGAAGGCGGTTTTGGTTTGACTGATGTTTTGGCCAACCGCCCGTTTTTCATGGTTGCAACGGCCGAAAAAGGACTTTGCCAGCTTAAGCTGACGTGCACCGGACCCCCCGGACACGGCAGCACGCCGCACGGGGATAATGCGCTGGAAAAAATGGTTGCCGGCTTAAACCGGGTTCTGGCAAAAGAAAATCCGCTTATCATTACTCCGCTGACTGCCGCGTATTTCAAGGTGCTGGGGACCGAGTGGGAGTTTTTAAAGCCGTATATAGAGGATGGAAAATCGGAAACACTTGTTAAAGTTATGACTCAAAGCGGCATGATTGAAATCCCTCAAATGTCGGCCATGCTGAGAAATACGATTAGTTTAAATCGAATTAGGTCCGGAAATAAGACCAACGTAATCCCCAGCAGAGCAGTTGCGGAGTTTGATATTCGATTGCTGCCGGGATCGGAGCCGGATGAAGTAATTGCGGATATCCGAGGGCTGTTGGCTGATGAGAATATTAAAGTCGAAACAATAAAAAAATCACGGGCCAGTGAGTCCCCGGTGGATACGGAAGATTTCTCCATCATCAACGATGTTTATCTTGAACACTTTCCGGATGCCCTGACAGTGGCGTCGCTATTATTCGGCGCCTCTGATTCCCGGTTTTTCCGGAGCAAAGGGATTCCTAGCTACGGGGTGTGCCCGCTGTTGATCAGTATGGAGGAACTTAACCGGATTCACGGCATTGATGAAAGAATTTCTGAAGAAAATATGATCAGGGGAACGCAGGTATTTACAGATATAGTAAAAAGGCTATGTAAAATCTAATCCAGTTTCTATCGTTTTCTTGAGATGGCTTCTAGTTAATCAAAGATATTTCAGTTAAAACCTGGACAGTGGTTAGATGGCTAAAAAGAAAATTATAGTGACCTACCAACCCGATGAAGACGAACGCGAGATATATCAGGAGTTCCGGGAAGAACTGACAGAAGTCTACTATCTCAAAGACGAATCCAAAAGTGATCGATCTAAACTGCTCAAGGCAGCAGATATAATTATTGCTTTAAGCTTTGCGACGAAGGAGATTGATGCAGCCGAAATATCTTTGCTTAAATCTGCCAGCTTCATTCAGTTGATCTACGCCGGTGCTGACAATATTCCCTTTGAACTTATCCCGCCTGAAATTACATTGGCCAGCAACGCCGGGGCTTTCGCCAAGCCCATTGCCGAGCATGTGCTTGCGCTGACCCTGGCCCTGGCTAAAAACCTCATGCCTAATAACGAACTTCTGCAGAACGGCAAATTCGATCGTTCTGGATATAATCAAGCGCTTAGAGGCGGTGTCTGCGGGATTATCGGGCTGGGCGGTAACGGCCGGGAAATTGCCAGAACCATGCAGGCCATGGGTATGCGAGTTGCCGGTATCAACCGCAGTGGAAAAATCGATATCCCGGTTGCATTTATCGGAACGGTTGGAGATTTACAAAAAATTTTGCATGATTCCGATGTGGTGGTGGTTACCACGCCCCTGACCCGTGAAACCAGAGGCATGATCGCAGAACAAGAGCTGGCGTGGATGAAGAAAGATGCCATTTTGATAAACGTCGGCCGGGGTGATGTTATCGACCAGAAGGCTCTGTATGCGCATCTGAAGGCCCACCCGGATTTTCGAGCGGGTATCGATACCTGGTGGTCGGAACCTGTAGGCCAGGAAGCCTTCAAGTTGGCGTATCCTTTTTTTGAACTACCAAACATTATCGGATCCCCCCACATTGCAGATCATGTACCGGGTTCCATGCCGGGTGCTACCCGAAGAGCCCTGGAAAATGTTAGAAATTTTTTGATGGGAAACGAAATACGTGGAATATTAGACCGCAAGGACTATCTTGATAAAATGAGTCAATAGAACAGAATCCGCAAGTTTCAGTCATGAAGAAATTTTTCATTCGGCCTTTTTTTCTATGCATTGCTTTAGGCTTACTGCTGGTGTCCGCCTGCTCCGAATCTCAACCTCCGGAAACGCCTAATGTTGGAAGCAATCCGGATTTGGCCGGCCATTCAGCGGAATTCAAGCAGGAAATGATAAAAGTCGTCGACGGCGTGTATGTGGCCGTTGGTTTCGGGCTTGCCAATTCCGTTCTGCTGGTAGGAGACGACGGTGTGGTCATCGTTGACACCATGGAAAGTGCCGAAGCCGCCCTGCCGGTGAAAGAAGCTTTCAATAAAATTAGCTCAAAGCCGGTCAAAGGAATCATATACACACACTATCATTCAGATCATACCCAGGGCGCCGTCGTGATGGCCGGCAATGACAATCCTGAGGTGTATTCTCATGAAAGTACGTTATACTATATTAAGCGTATCGCCAGTGTCACGCGGGAAACAACCTATCGGCGGGCCATGCGACAATTTGGTTCCCTGCTGCCCGGCGATGGACTTGTAAATTGCGGCATCGGGCCGGAGCTTAAATTTAACGAGAATAACACCATTGCTATCCTATTGCCGACCCGAACCTTCGGCAGTGATCCATTTGAACTTGATATCGCCGGTCTGAAACTGGTTTTGATGCATGCCCCCGGTGAAACACCCGATCAAATATTTATCTGGCTGCCGCAAAAGAAAGTACTGCTGCCGGCGGACAACTTCTATAAATCCTTTCCTAACCTGTATGCAATTCGAGGCACTGCCTACCGGGATGTGACCCTGTGGGTGAAAAGCCTTGATAAAATGCGGAGACTGGGCGCCGAGTATCTGGTTCCACATCACACCCGTCCCATAATCGGAGCAGACAAAATATTTGAAACCCTCACCAATTACCGTGATGCCATCCAATATGTTCACGATCAGACGATACGGTTGATGAATCAAGGCCTGTCCCCTCTGGAAATAGTGGATCGGGTAAGATTGCCGGCCCACCTGGCTCGCCAGCCCTATTTGCTCGAGTATTACGGGACCGTACCCTGGTCGGTGCGGGCTATATTTGACGGCTACCTCGGCTGGTTCGGCGGCAATGCCACCGATCTTTTTCCGTTGCCACCGACTGAGCGGGCCAAACGGTTTATGGAGCTTGCCGGCAGTGAGCAAAAATTGACTGAACATGCCAAACAGGCAATTTCAAAAAAAGATTATCAGTGGGCGCTGGAGTTATGCGACCAGCTGCTGCAGATTGACCCGGAGTCTGAGGCTGTCCGCAGGCTAAAGGCTGAAGCGCTAAGGTCCCTGGGAAGCCAACAGATCGCAGCCACAGCCAGAAATTACTATTTGACCCAAGCGCTGGAAGTCGAGAACAAACTTCAGATCGGTATGATGAAAATCAAAGATAAAGAAATGGTCCACACTGTCACCTTAGCGGGGATATTTGACGGTATGGCGGTAAATCTTGATCCTGAAAAAAGTGCGGATGTGAATATTGTCGCCGGATTTCGTTTTCCGGATGCCGGGGAAGCATTTACGGTTCACGTACGCAGAGGCGTAGCAGAAATCCAGCCTGTATATCCAACCAACCCGGATATATCACTGACAGTTGATTCGAAAGTATGGAAAGAGGTGGTTACCGGGTTCCGCAATCCAGTAGTGGCCCTGGTCAAAGATGTAGATAAAGAAGGGGGGACCCTGAAGATTATTAAGTTCTTAAGCCTTTTTAAATCGAATGATTGATGACGGAAAAAAGGTGTCGGGTTTCACGGTGTCAGGTGTTCCGCTGGATCAGCGCTGCCGTTGGCCTGAAAACCGGCCAGTCAGATACTTATTAATGTGTCAAATAGGGAAAAAACGGAAAAGGCCTGTAATTCTAAACCAAAATTACGAATTAGTGTGCACCATACATGGTGGACTAATCAACTTAATCAACCCAAACCCAATCAACTAACCCCCCGGGAGGACATATATGCCGACACCTGCTTCACAGATGGCCCTGGATGGACTCAGAGACCTGACAACTCTTAAATGGTACGTGATTCCCCTGCTGGCGATTGTATTTTACATTTACACCGTTGAAATTAAGAAGGCTAGAAGGTCCGGCAACTGGGATGCAATCTATGCCGGCCTGACTTTATTTGGCATGGACTTTATCAACGAAACCTGGAACGGCTGGGTGTTTCATTTTACGCAGCACGCCGCTTTCTGGACCGCCCCCGGACCGACTGCCTTGCGAACCATGGTGGGCTGGAACATCGAAATTATGTTTATGTTCGCTATATCGGGAATCATTTTCTACAATACGCTGTCGGAAGATAAAAATCGGATTATCATGGGGCTTCCCGACCGCTGGTTCTGGGCCATCGGATATGCAGCATTTTGCTTGTTTGTGGAATGTCTGTTAAATATCGGCGGACTGCTGATCTGGGAGTATCCCTGGTGGAATCGCACTTTCGGGGGTGCCTGGCTGATTTTTCTGTTTGGCTACTTTCACTTTTATGTGGCCATCATCATTGTCCTCAGCCTGAAGACGCATCGCGCTAAATTAATTACCGTCAGCAGTTTATATGCCATCGCTGTATTGATGAATGTATATGGGTTGGGGATTAAAGGGTGGATCTATTAATCTTTTTTAATCAATCGCAGCATCACGATTGTCTGCAAAGCCGACAGAATAACGAAGTATCCCACCCACAGGGGAATTCCCCAGATAGTCGGTTCGACTCTGCCCCACGCCCAGAAATCCATGGCTAAAACAAAAATGCCGGTAAACAGCCAGAAATATGGCTCGGACAGCCATTGAGGAACAGTTATGGTTAATCGGCGTTCTTGCCACAGCAATACCGCGTGGGTAACCAGATAACCTGAAAATGCGATTATCATCACCCAGATAACCGGCAAAAATACGGGACTGGAGATCCATTTATAATAAAAAGCGATTAACGCTGTTTCTCCGCAAAGTATGGACAGAATGGCAGCCGATGGGTATGCCCGTTTAAAATAAAGGCCAAAAATTACGGTCGGAAAAAGGACTGCCAGGCCGGTGAAAGTTTGGGTGGCGATCTGCAGGATGGTTGCCGGTGGTTTGTAGGCCAGCGCAAGACCGGCCAAGCTTAATGCGATTACAAAGACACGGCCGGTAATACTGGATTCATTTTTTGATTTACCCAGCCTGGGGGCAATATCTCGCGTAAAAATGGAGCTTAAGGTCAAAAGCTGCGAATCCATGGTTGACATCAGAGCCGCCAGGCCGGCGGCCATCACCAGGGCGGCCATGAAATCACCGGCGATCAAATTTAATACCATGGGTATTATGCGATCAGCCTGTTTACCGATCAGGCCGGGAAAAGATAGCCGTCCCAGCACTCCTACGGCAATCGGCATAAAAAAGACAACCGTACAAACCAGCGGATAAAGCAGCATCGTGCGGGAAATACTGCGGTCATTTTTAGCCGAGAAAAACCGCTGAAACAGTTGCGGAAACATCGGATCGCAAAAGAACCACAGCACCATAAAACTGAACCAGATTCCCAGCGAATATTTATCCAGGCCGCCGGGACGGGAAAATAAATCGGGGTTGGAAATCAGCACTTTCTGGTTGGCCTCAATAAATCCGCCATGATGCCAGGCGACCATAATCAGCGAAACCAGCAGCAGGATAAACATGATAAGTCCCTGAAAAAGGTCTGTCCAGGCCACCGCACGCAATCCGCCGCGCAGGGTGTAAAGCAGGATAATACCGGTCACCAGCACACAGCCATAGAAGTATGGCAGCCCAAGGAGAGCTTCCAGGGCATAGCCGGCCGCCATGGGCTGCAACGCCAGATAGGGTATGGTAAAAATAATCATCACTACGGCGAACAGCAAAGACAGGGACGGGCTTTGATACAACTGTTTGACCAACTCGGGCGGCGTCACCAGCCCATGTTCGAGGCCGACCACTCTAATTTTGCGGCCGATGATCCAAAACGTCAGCGCCATGAATCCCGTGCCGAACCCCATGATGGGGAAAAATGCATATCCGTCGCGGTAGCCGGCACCCGAGGTGCCGAAAACGGTGAAGGCTGAAAAGTTGGTGGCTACCATGGTTCCCAGTAAAATTAGCGTGCCAAGCTTTCTATCGGCCAGGAAGTAAGTGTCCGGAGTCGATTTCCAACGAGTGCGGGCAATAAAACCGATAATAAGAACAATCAGGAAATAGGCGCAAAGCACAAATATCTTGGTAAACATATGGATTTCTCCTTGCCAATAGTATTTTGCGGCTGGAAGGCCGGGAAGTTGCAGTGCTGTGAAGTCGTCGTTTTTAAACGCCTTCGAACAATGGATACCCCTGGCTTGAGGCTACAAAAAAAGCCACCTCGACCTTTCGGTCGGGATGGCTTTCACCTAGCATAACCTCAGTTAATCAACGCCTAAGCGTCGATTATTGCATTTAATTAAATAAAGGCTGATTGATATAAGCTTGTAGAATATCTGTCAAGATATATTTAACAGAAAAACCTCTTATCTCTGCCGTGGGCAATAGCCGATTCTGAAAATTCAATGATAGAATCGATGATAAAAACAATTTCTTATCTTGAACGAAACACGTTCGTACCTATTATTTAACCGAGCAGCGAATTTTCATACTTGCACGAATTTTAATACAAAATAATTCAATTAGTGATACCGGAGTATCTTGAATGCATGCAGAAATCGTGATGATCGGAACGGAGCTTTTGTTAGGAGAACTTGTCGACACCAACGCCAACAGATTAGCCAAAGCCTTACGCGAAATCGGACTGGATATTTACTATAAAACCACTGTCGGCGATAACGAAGCCCGGATTACGGAAGTCCTCAATTTGGCCCTGGATCGCTCGGATGTGATCATAACCTCGGGCGGGATCGGGCCGACCGTCGATGATGTGACACGCCAGGCCGCAGCCAATGCCACCGGCCGCAAACTGGTATACAGTGCTGATCTGGAAGCCCAAATCGCGGAACGTTTCCGAAGTTTTGGCCGGAAAATGGCTGAAAACAACAAACGCCAGGCATACATTCCGGAAGGCGCTCTGCCATTAACTAATCGGGCTGGCACAGCCCCTTGTTTTCTCAGTGAAGATGTTCAAGGACGCGGATTCATCATTTCTCTGCCCGGCGTCCCGCGCGAGTTGGAGTATATGATGAAAAATACAGTGCTTCCGCTGCTTGTCGAAAGAATGGGCGGGGCCAAGGTCACCAAGATCCGGATTCTGCGGACCTGTGCCGTGGGCGAAAGCAATGTTGATCGCACTATCGGCGATTTGATGACGACCCAAAACCCGACCATCGGGTTGGCCGCCCATGCCGGTCAGACCGATGTCCGTATCACGGCCAAGGCCGACACGGAGGGGGAAGCCGACACCCTTATTGCGTCCTTAGAAGCCGAAGTGCGGCAGCGGCTTGGTGTTGCTATCTACGGCGTGGAAAAAGAGACCCTAGCGGAAGTGATCGGACAGTTGTTATCCAAAAAGAAAATAAAGTTGGGCGTGATCGATACCCTTACCGGCGGTCTTCTAACCCGCCAATTTATTGATGCCGGATTCAGTGACTTAATCCCGTCCGACCTGCACTCAATCGACGTGTCGGCAGCATTGCAAAAGGCAGGCCTGGCGTCCCAGGCTGATGCGCGGAACGGGGATTTTCAAGGTCTGTCCATGGATTTGGCTAAGTACGTAGCTCCGCTCAACGGCATTGGAATTTCCCTGATCGGCCCTTTCAGCGATAGTTCGACCTATATTGCGCTGTGCGGACCGGGTGATATGCGGCTGACCAAAGCGGGCCGCAGCTATCAGGATGCCGACTATATCCGCAGCTGGCTTGCGATCCAGGGCCTGGATTGGATCAGACGGGCAGTGCTGGGGCAGCTCACATCGCCGGCGGATTGGAGAGAGTAAAAATTTTAGAATTCCGTTTTTAAATTAACCGGTATCCAGAACCCCGCAACCAGCATCGCCCGCGAAGGCCATAATGATGCTTCGCTTCTATTGAGATTTATGATTCTGCAAATGGTCTACAACGGCCTTCATCATTTTCTTCCAGACAGTTTTTCCGGTTGAGGCCGCATCGGTGATGTGGTGATTAAACGAATCTTTCCGGGCCGTATTATCCTTTTTGACGATGTATAATTGCCATTGATTCCATTTCTTTTCTTCCAACAGCTGCTGTAATTTCTTTACTGGTATAAATTCGTCCTGTTCGTCGATGAATACCAGGGTGGGAACATTTAATCTGTGCCCGGCATTTTGGTTAAATTGATCCAAGCCGTCAAACAATGCATTATAGGCCGCGATGGGTGTTCCTTTTGTATTGGCCAGGTAGGTTTCGGGGGCCATGCTCGGTATAACCAGGCGCGGGAAAGGTGAAAACAGCCGCTCGAGATAAATAGTGGCGTGCAGCCTTATGGCCGGCGCAAATAAGATTTGTTTGTCAAACCGGACGTCTGGATGGGACGCAAACAGCTCCAATCCGATCAAGCCGCCTAAAGAAAATGCGGTCAGAAAAAATGGAACCTTTTTTTGGGTACCCCTTTCTTTTAGCTGCAAATAAGCCAGGTAAGCTTCATTCATCCACGCCTGATAGGATACGTTTTTAAATGATTCTAATCTTGCCTGATCTGCATCGATACCTTTGCTGCGGGAATAGTTATCACCGTGCCCGCGCAGGGACAATCCCAGGACATCGATGCCGGATTCATTCAGCTTTGAAATAATGGGCCGCATTCTGTCGGGCCGTAAATTGAGCCCGTGAATCACCAGAGCGACCCCTTTGAGCTCACCGCGCGTATCACTATAAAACCATTGCATGGAGTGGTCTTCAGATTGATTCTTTATGAAATCATCAACCGCTGTCTGAGAAGAAGCCGTGGTGTCCGGTAGACTGGAAAACTGCCTTTTTTCCTCCGGCTTTAAACCACCGGATGACTCTTCCAGTGAAATCGGAACCAGCGAAAGAAAAAGGCCAACGATGGGGACGACGATCAGCTTCGGTCTCATGACATTTGCTTTCAGGACGGTCTGACATTCTCCGGAGCTACCATACAACAAGTAGCTCAAATCCATTAAATTCGTTTTAATATACAGTGGGAGTGGTTTGCAGCCATGATAAAATTCTCCAAACACGATCTCATCGCGGCTAAAAGCCGCTCCCACAATTCTAAACCCAATTCCTAACCAGTCACCGACTCAACCAAACCCTAATCGCCGACTTTGACAATCATTTTACCAAAATTTTCACCTTTGAAAAGTCCAATAAACGCTCCAGGTGCGTTTTCCAAACCCTCGACAATGGTTTCTTTCCATTTAATTTTCCCCTCGGCAATCCATTTCCCCAGATCACCGTAAAATTGCATTAACATATCAAAGTGGTCGGACACAATAAATCCCTGCATCGTCAGTTGTTTTCCAATTATAGAAGCCAGATTCGAAGGTCCGGGAACCGGGGCGGTGGCATTGTACATGTCGATCATGCCGCACATGACGATGCGGCCGAATTTGTTCATATGCTCGATGGCCGCTTCCAAGTGTACACCGCCCACATTTTCATAATAGACATCAATTCCGTTTGGGCATTTCTGGCCGACTTCGGCGACGATATCGTCTGTTTTTTTATAGTTAAAAGCCGCATCCACCCCGGCCTCTTCCAGCAGCCAAGCAACCTTCTCATCAGACCCCGCGCTTCCAACCACATAGCATCCTTTGATTTTGGCGATCTGGCAAACAATCGCTCCAACTGCACCCGAGGCTGCTGAAACAAATACCGTCTCTCCCTCTTTGGGTTTGCCGATCTCGAGCAGACCATAGTAAGCCGTCAGCCCCGGCATTCCAACGGTGCCGAGATAGGCCTGAATGGGGGCAAGATTGGCATCGATTTTCATGAGCCCGGTGCCGTCGGTGATAAAGTATTCACGCCAGCCAACCATGCCAAAAACGAAATCGCCAGTCTGATACTGCTTATTTTTTGATTCAACTACCCGGCCGACACAACCACCGTCCAGGGGTTGGTTCAGCTGAAACGGCGGCACGTAACTCTTGCGGTCATACATACGCCCGCGCATATACGGATCCACCGACATGTAAATATTTTGAACGAGTACTTCACCGTCGCCAACTGCCGGAACGGTCACTTCGGCAAGTTCGAAGTCACTTTCCCCCGGCATTCCGATTGGACGGTTTTTCAAGCGTATTTCTCGGCTTATTTTTTCTGTCATTTTTTTCTCCTTTTGTCGTATTTTTGTGATGTATTTTTTATTTTCGAATCTATCTACAAAAGTAAGGATAGATGATATGCGATCGAGCTGACTGCGTCGGGTTTTGATCTTTGTATCGAAATAACCACGACAGCCAGTTTCAGTAGGTTGGGTAGCGGGACGAAACCCAACAATCGGATCAGCGGATCTCAACCCAACCTACAATCGAAGCAAATCATCGGCCTTTTTCTGCTGAGTGCCTCGCAGCCACAGATTGGCAACTCCAACAAGCACCAGGAAAGGGATGACTGCCATATTAATTATCTGCCACCCCAGGGCATGCTGAACCGCACCGGAGCTGAACGAAGTAATGGTCACGGTTCCAAACACAATAAAATCATTCAGGGCTTGCGCTTTGGCCTTCTCACCCGGTGTGTAAGTCTCAGTCAGCAAAGTGGTTGCGCCGACAAATAGAAAATTCCAGCCAAGCCCTAATAAAACCAGGGCGCTCCAGAAATGGGTTACGGTTGTGCCGACAAAATTTATCGAGACACACAAACCCAGCAGCAAAATTCCCGTCAACATGATGTTGGCGGTGCCGAACCGTCGAATCAAATGTCCGGTGAAAAAAGACGGAATAAACATCCCGAATATATGCCACTGGATGACAAAGGCAGTATCCGAGAACGCATGGGCGTAACCATGCATGGCAAGCGGAGTGGCAATCATGATGAAATTCATGACACCATAGCCGACCATAGCGCTGACAACTGCCGCCAGATAGGCAGGCTGGCGTGCGATAACGCCTAACGGTCGCCCCGCTTTTGATCTGGAAACCGCTGTTGATTTTGGTATTTGCAGTAAAGACGCAAACCCGAATGCCAGCAGATAAAGCACTATCAGGCAGGTGTAGCTGCCTGCGAATTCTGCGGACAGTGAATGCCTGGACCAGTTAGCTAAATTTGGCCCGGCGAATGCGGCGATGACTCCGCCGACCATTACGTAAGAAATGGCGCGGCTGCGATAGTCTTCGGGAGCCACTTCGGCGGCGGTAAAACGGTAATACTGCCCGAATCCATTAAACATGCCGATCAATGTCGTACCCAGGCAAAATATGCTGAAACTGGCATAGATAACGCCTGCGGCTGCAACTGCGGCGCCGGCCAGGCCAAACAGGGCACTGGTCATAAAGCCCACCCGGCGCCCCACTCTTGCCATGTACAGAGAAGCGGGAACGGTTGTCGCCATTTGGGCTAAAAACAATAGCGCCAGCGGCATTGTCGCCAGCGATTTATGGCCGGCTAACGCCAGACCCACAATCGCGGAAGAGGCCAGCAATGTGGAAGTGCCAGTAATGAGCACCGCCTGGCTTAACGCTAGAAGTATTATGTTGCGCTTCATATAATTGATTCGCTAATTAATCCGTCCTGAAGATAAACTTATTCACGAATTTAGATTTTCCAGCAAAATCGAAGAAAATTGATTGATTGAAGCTTTGGCGGATTAATTAATATATGCTTCGCATTGTTTCTTTTTTTCTGTTTATATACAGCGTCATGGTGATATGCGCATTTTTATATTTGCCAATTCTTTTGAGACCGGCGTGCTTTCGCATTCACACGATAAATAAACAGGCTAACCAATAATATTCGATACTCATGTAAAATTTTGCCGGGGGGATCTATAACGTAAGGCCTAATTTTATGAAAGAAAGGGGTTTTGTTTTTTGATCCCTACTTGAAATATAGTTTTGCTTATTTCACCGATTTTGACATCATCGAAGTAAATGCTTATTTGTGTTTTCATGCTATGTCCTCAGTGTCACGCCGAAAATCGAAAAGAGAGACGATTTTGTGCTGAATGCGGGACGTCTTTAAACCTCGCCTGCCCTTCCTGCGGATTTTCCAATCAGCCGGGTGAGAGGTTCTGCGGCGGCTGCGGCAGCCAAATTGCCGAAGCTGCGTCCGCCGCCGAATCCAAATTCAGCTCCCCCACCCTTTATACTCCTAAACACCTGGCTGAAAAAATTCTACAATCTAAAAGCGCCCTGGAAGGGGAGCGCAAGCTGGTGACCGCCCTTTTCTGCGATATCGCCAACTCTACGGCGCTGGCAAACCGCCTGGGGCCGGAAGCAATGCACGCGCTGTTAAATCAGTTCTTTGAACTGGCATTAGCCGAAGTGCACCGATACGAGGGGACCATCAATCAGTTTCTGGGAGACGGATTTATGGCGCTGTTCGGGGCACCCCTGGCCCATGAGGACCATGGGCGCCGGGCGGTCTTGTCAACGCTGGATAATCAAAAAGAATTACACAAGCTGGTGCAGCGAACCGGCCAATCAGTTCAGGTCCGTATGGGGCTCAATACCGGACCGGTCGTCATCGGAGCCATCGGTGATAATTTGCGGATGGATTATACCGCCGTTGGCAATACCACGAATTTAGCGGCTCGCTTGCAGCAAATAGCCGAACCGGGGCAAATCGTTGTGTCGGAATCCACTTATCAAACCGTCGAAGGTTACTGCAATTCGAAATACCTGGATGAGTTCTCTATCAAAGGAATCACTGAGCCTGTGAAGACCTGGGAGGTTTTGTCGGGACGGGGCGCACGGACGCGACTGGAGATCGAGGCCGAAAAAGGACTGACACCGTTTATCGGCCGCGAGCGTGAACTTATGGTGCTCCAGGAGTGCTACGATAAAGCTCGATCCGAGCAGGGTCAGATGGTCTTCCTCGTTGGAGAGCCGGGCATCGGAAAGTCCCGGCTGCTTTTGGAATTTAGCCGGCGGGTTGACGCTGAAGCCATCTGGAGCGAAGGAAATTCAGTGTCATTCGGCTGGTCGATTGCCTATCACCCGTTGATCGATCTGCTTAAACGCAATTTTCGAATTGAAGAGAATGACACCGAAAACGTCATCATTGAAAAGATCGAGCGCAGTGTCCTGCGTCTGGGGGATGATTTAAAACCCATTCTTCCCTACCTTCGATATCTGCTGGCGGTAGATCCCGGTGACCCGGCCGTAAAGACCCTGGAGCCTCAATTGCGTCGGGCCGAGATTTTTGATGCCTTGCGGCGGTTGACGCTGCGTGCTGCTGAAATTCGCCCCCAGATCGTTGTCTTTGAAGATTTACATTGGATGGATCAGGCCACGGAATTCTATCTGCGGTTTATAACCGATAGTATACCGGCCGGTCGACTGCTGCTGATCCTCACCTATCGCCCCGGCTACATCAATCCCGTGGCGGAGAGAACTTTTCAGTCCAGGATCACTCTGGGCTCCATGTCATCTGTCGACAGCATCGCAATGACCCGATCTATATTAGCCGTAGACAGTCTACCGGAGGATTTGCAGGCCACGATCGTTCAAAGGGCCGAGGGCAATCCCTTTTTTGTCGAAGAGGTTATCAAATCTCTGAAAGAGATCGGCGCCATCCGACGTTTGCAAGACCGGTTTGTTTTAACCCGGCCGCTGGGAGACGTCTTTATTCCCGATAAAATTCAAGACGTGATTCAGGCCCGAATTGACCGGTTGGACGAGGCGCCCAAAAAAACCCTGCAGTTGGCCTCGGTTATCGGGCGTAAATTTACCCATCGTCTGATAGACCGGCTGGCTGACATCCGGGGACGCAATGAGCCAAATTTACAAGAGCTTAAGGCCCTCGAGTTGATTTACGAAAAAGATATTTACCCGGAGCTGGCTTATATGTTCAAGCACGCCCTTACCCAGGATGTGGCTTACAATTCATTGCTGAAGAAACGGCGGCGGGAGTTGCATTGCATCATCGGCGAGGCCATGGAAGAATTGTATGCGGACCGGTTGCAGGAATATTTCGAAATTATTGCCTACCACTATGACAAAGGAGAAGATTGGCACAAGGCCCTGGAATTTACCCTCGAGGCCGCCCGCAAAGCCAACCGGTCTTTTGCTATTCGCGAGGCCCTGGCCTATTTTGATCGGACCTTAAAAATTATTGAAAAAATCGGCAGTGCGATCGATGCTGCAACGCGGATCTCGATTTACGAGGCACGCTCCGATCTTTACCTGGTGTTAAATGAGTTTCAACAGTCAATCAGCGAAGGCGAGAAACTTCTGGCCGTTGCCCGTCAGGAAAATGACCGAATCAGTGAAATCAAAGCCCTGACGGCCATGGGATATTCATCACTGTGGCACCATGATTTCGATCATGCCAATGAATATGCCCGCCAGGCAATCAAAGTTGGCGAGAAAATGGGCGAAAATTCTGTTCTGGCGGGGGGGTACTTCATTCTGGGGGAGGTTGAAGCCTTAACCGGCCGACTCAATGAAGCCAAGCCGAAGGCGAATCAAGCGTTAAATATCAGCCGGACCGCCGGCGATCTAATGTACCAATCATTGTCGCTCGGAATGCTGGGACATTTCAAAAACTGGAATGGAGAATACACAGAGGCAATCGGCCTGCTGTCCGAGGGTTACCGGATCGCCAAAGAGAATCAGCTGCTGGCACCGCTTTTCGATATCCTGTTCGTGTATGGGATTGCCCTGACCGGCATCGGCGAGTATGATCAGGCTTTCGATATATTTCAGGAAGGTCTCGCTATTACCGAAAAGGTCGGCGATGAAATTTTTCATCTACGCATCATGAACTCTTTGGGATGGCTGTATCTGGAGTGCGGTGATCTTGAACGGTCCTATGATTTAAACTTTCAGGCAGCACAAAGAGCAAGAAAGCGCGATGATCCTGAAATCATCGCCAACGCCGAGCTCAATCTCAGCGATATTTTCATACTTAAAGGAGATTATGCATCAGCGTTGGAATATCTGAAGAGCTTAGACCGCCTGGTCCATGATCCGGCTACCGATGACTGGATGAAATGGCGCTACACAATCCACCTTATTTCCAGTTCCGGAGAATTTTGGCTTAAAAAGAGGGATTTAAACCAGGCGCAAAAGTTTGCCGATCAATGCCTGGATAAAGCCACCCGCACGAATTCGCGCAAATATATGGTTCAGGCCTGGCGTTTGAAGGCGGAGATTGCCGCACTGAGAAAAAATGAGGATGAAGCCGAATTTGCATTCCAACAAGCACTGAGCACAGCCAAAATCATTTCTAATCCCACTCAGCTGTGGAAAACTAGTTTCAGTATGGGAAGGTACTATAGTACTAGCGGAAATGATGAACAGGCGCAGGCCGCTTTTCGAGCTGCCCGTAATGTTATCGACCAAACTCAGGCGGGGTTACAGAATCCGGACTTGCGTTCTGGTTTTGATCGATCTCCCTTGTTCAGAGCCGTCTATGATTTAAGTACCTCTTTTTAATCCACCGGTTCAAAAATGAAAAAAATTATCATTGAACGCCCCGGCGGTTACCGCCGGCTTCAAATCATTGAATTCACCCCGCCCGCCCCCCAGGACAACGAAGTCCTGGTTGAGGTCTTGGCGGCCGGGGTGAACTTTGCCGATATCTTTATCCGCCTGGGCCTTTACAAGTCCGCTAAAGAGTATGTGGGCTGGCCCATTACGCCGGGGTTCGAATTTTCTGGGAAAATTGCTAAATGCGGCCCGGGCGTTTCTGAATTTGCCGAAGGCACGCCTGTTTTTGGCGTAACCCGCTTCGGAGCCTACGCTTCACATCTTTGTGTTCCCGCGCAACAGGTTTATGCAATACCGGACAAGTCAAAATTTACTTTCGATCAATGGGCCGCTTTTCCGGCGGTTTTTCTGACGGCCTATCACGGTTTATTCCACAACCTTGTGATCCGACCTGATATGAATATTCTGGTCCATTCAGCTACCGGTGGAGTCGGCGGGGCATTGCTGCAGCTGGGAAAAATTGCCGGCTGCCGGATGACCGGTGTGGTCGGGTCAAGTCATAAAGTCGATAGTGCCTTTGAGTATGGTGCCGATTATGTCATCGATAAAAGCACAGAAGATTTGTGGACCCAAGCTGAAGAAATCTGCCCGGAAGGCTTTGATGTCGTGTTTGATGGCAATGGTCCGGCAACTTTAAAGCAAAGCTACCGGCATCTGGAATCGAGCGGCAAGCTGGTATCCTACGGCTTTCATTCCCTGCTCTCCACCCGCGCAGGAGTAGCTAATTATTTCAAGCTGGCCTATGAATACTTGCGGGTACCGAGATTTAATCCCTTAAATATGACAAATGATAATAAAAGCCTGATCGCTTTTAACCTGTCCTATCTTTTTCACCGCCTGGATTTGCTGGAAGAAGCCATGCGGGATCTGGTAAAGTGGGTAGCAGATGGAAAAATCAAAGCCCCCGCCCTGCAGGAATATCCCTTCGAAAAAGTTGCCGATGCCCACCGGGCGCTCGAGTCCGGTAAAACGGTGGGCAAGTTGATTCTGAAATTTGCGCCATGAATTCAACGATTTTGCCCCACCGGCTTAAAATTTAGTCAGGCACCTTGACTTAATCTATAAACAGCTTAATGTTACTTTTTTTAAAGTGGTCTGTCTTCGTCACGGGCCGATTTGATTCTGAGGGATTTGATTCTTTTTCCCCCATGGATCCTGATGATTCAATCCTGGGATTATTCTAGGACATATTTTTAGGAGGATCGTATAATGAGTATCAAAAAGCAATATCTAAAAAGTAAGCCGGTTTGCAAAGTTACTTTTCGGGTTTCTGAAGAAATCGGAAAAGCGGCCGGAACCGCTCATCTGGTTGGGGAATTTAACAACTGGGATTTTTTCTCCACCCCTATGAAAAAACTAAAAAAGGGCGCGTTTACCGCCACGTTAAATCTGGAAAAAGGGAGAGCATACCAGTTTCGTTATTTGTTGGATAAGCGGAACTGGCAAAATGATGGAGACGCAGACAGGTTTGTGCCGACACCATTTGGGGATAGTGAAAATTCAGTTATTGCCCTTTAATCCACAGATTAATACGAAAGTGCGCTGGAGATTTGTAGCAAGTTAAGAAGCCTTCATTTTATAGGATTTAAAAAACACATCATTTTGAAGGTGGGAGGTCTGGTGCTCCAGCCTTACGTAAGTCAGCGAGAATTTGCTCTGTATGTTCCTGGTCTTTATAATGTAGTGTAGTTTGATAATAATCCAAATTATAATCAGGCGATACTTTGAGATACTCGGCTATGTCTTCTCTGGCCTCATCTTCCTGACCAAGCCTGATGTGCGCAATTGCCGAACCTTGATAGCCCCAAAATAATCCAGGTCTAAACCCGACTTTAAGGCTTCGGTCGATAAGCTGATTTGCCGTGGCCAAAGCCTCATTATAGCGTCCGACCCAGTAGTATGCATAGATCACATGACCTAACATATACAGCGGCGTGTGTGGATGCAGCCGAATTGCTTTTTCACACATTTCGACAGCTTCTTCAAACATCCCTGACCAATATAAAACTTCTCCGAAAAGCGCAAGAGTTTCGGCGTCGTTCGGACCAAAAGCTATTGCATTTCTCCCTTCCTCAACTGCTTTTCCGTGCTCTCCCTGAAGCAGATAGAGGTGTGACAATAGCGAATGGGTATTGGCGGCTTTATCATTCATTGCTATAGATTTTTTTGCTAGCTCCATAGCAAGCTTAAAAGATCCGTCTTTGGAATCAGTGAAGCCAAACTCAGCATCAATTTTATGGGTCCAAGCCAGCATTGTTACAGCATGCGCAAAGTTTGGGTCTACCTCTATAGCATTTTCGAAAAGCTCCCGCGATTTGAACATTCCTTCTTTTCCTAATTTATAACCTCGATCTTGCATGGCATAGAAAAAAACAATTGAAAAACCATCTGGGCCCCCTGTAAATATTGGGTTTAGGACCAACCAAATCCAAAAACAGGAGGTACCCAGATGGTAAAACGAC
>Ga0056115_1000107_pt1 | contig 43552 bp, 39 predicted proteins | sample WorMetOlspDAHAB1_FD_77007 | JGI IMG/M metagenome (GOLD analysis project Ga0056115, IMG submission 77007) | Marine gutless worms symbiont microbial communities from Max Planck institute for Marine Microbiology, Germany - Olavius sp. DAHAB.1 ...
GTATCTAGTCGCTGTTGAGCTCCGTGATCAGGGGACAGGGCAAGGTGTACTTCCAAGAGCTAACTTCAGATAGAAACTGCTGAAGAAGTTCGGAGGGCGAAAATAAAAGACAAATAGGAGACGTTCTTGTGGGATTCTTGTCTAAGAATATTTGCCAAGTGGAACCGTCCTCGACCCTGGCTGTCGCTCAGGGAGTGCGTAGACTCAGAGGTCTTGGAAGGGAAGTCATAGATCTCGGCGTGGGAGAACCAGATTTTGGGACTCCTGAAAACGTCAAACAAGCCGCCATAAAAGCAATACGCGAAGGAAAAACCAGATACGTAGAAGTGAATGGAATCCCAGAACTCAAGTCGGCAATAGTGAGTAAGTTCAAAGAGCAGAACGATATAGAATACCAAGCATCAGAGATCATCGTCAGTTCTGGGTGCAAGCAGGTTCTGTTCAACGCATTGATGGCTACCATCAATCCCGGTGATGAGGTTCTGATCCCTGTTCCTTATTGGGTCACTTACCCAGAAATCGTGAGGCTGGTAGGTGGAGTCCCGGTATTCATCGACACAAATCCCGCCGATGGATTCAAGGTGAACCCAAATGAGCTGGAAAATGCCATCACAATGCGGACCAAGTGGTTAATCTTCAATTCGCCATCGAACCCATCAGGTTCGGTCTACACGGCTTCCGAAATCAGAAGCCTCATGGAAGTGATAGCGCGTCATCCGCACGTATGGGTTCTTTCAGATGATATTTACGAACATTTTGTGTATGATGGTTTCGCCTTCAGTACTCCGGCTCAGGTGTTCCAGGACCTCAGACATCGCATCCTTACTGTGAATGGAGTCTCAAAGGCATATGCTATGACCGGATGGCGTATCGGGTACTGCGGAGGGCCAGAGCCACTGATCAAGGCAATGGGAGTGCTACAGGGACATGCTACATCGCATCCTTGTTCTGTATCTCAATGGGCGGCGGTAGAAGCTCTGAATTCTGACCAGGGACATGTTGAGCGTAACAATCAGTTGTTTCGAGTGCGACGGGATATGATAGTTCCCATAATAAATCAGTCTCCTGGTCTATCATGCGATGTACCCAGGGGATCTTTTTATGTTTACGTGTCCTGTGCACAACTGATAGGAAAAGGCCTTCCCTCAGGAAAGAGGATTGGGACAGCAGATGATTTTGCAGAAATGCTCCTGGAAGCCACAGGTGTAGCCGTGGTTGGGGGAGCTGCATTTGGTCACAGAGATCATTTCCGTATTTCTTACGCTTTGGATGACCGTTTGTTGAAAAGGGCTGGAGAATTTATACGAGATTTTTGTAGTAATCTGCACTAAACTGGCAGGCTCGGTCTAAGTTGATACTTGGCTCCGGCTTCTTAAACAGGTGCTTTCTTCTTAAACAGGTGCTTTGCTGTAGATATAGGTCAAGGCGTAGTGGTTTATTCGGTAGTTGAACAGTATTCAAAGGCCTTCTTCGAGATGGCTAAAAAGGGCGCGGAGATAGAATCCACTTTTTTGATTGTGGAGGAATTCGCTCGGCTCGTAGAAAGCAGTCCAGACTTGAAATGCCTGTTTTCTAGTCCTGCATTCTCCCAGGAAGAACGGATGCAGGCTGCTTCTGCTGTTCTGGATCACTGCGGGTTTACGGGTTGTGGGGCAGCCTGTGTAAAGTTGACAGTGCTAAACCAAAGGCTCGGAATATTGCCCATGATAGCTCGATCTCTCCGATTAAGAGTGATGAGGGATCGCGGGGAGTTGGAAGCTGAAGTCGTGACAGCACAGGCCTTGGAAACTGAACACCTCGAGGAACTGCGATCAGTACTCGCTGGTGTGAGTCGTGGTATGAATCTGACCTTTTCTACTAAGGTGGATTCCGGTGTTTTAGGTGGTCTAATTGTTCAAATAGAGGATCTCATGATTGATACGTCACTCAGGACTAAGCTTAAAGCTCTCGCGATGGCGTTGAAAGGAGGTAGATGCCAATGAGCGTGACAGTGTCAGAAATCGCTGAAGTTCTGAAAGAACAGATTGCAAACTTCAGTCAAGAGGTCGAGATATCCGAAGTCGGGAGGGTCATCTCCGTGAGCAGCGGAGTAGCACGTGTCTACGGTTTGAGCTCCGTGCAGATGGGTGAACTGGTGGAGTTCGCTTCCGGCGAACGCGGCATGGTTCTCAATCTGGAAGCCGACAGCGTAGGTGTGGTCATCCTGGGCTCAGACAGGGGTGTCGGGGAACGGGATCTCGTCAAGCGAACAGGCGCTATCATAGATGTGCCGGTCGGGAAAGGCTTGCTAGGTCGTGTCGTGGACACTTTGGGGCGTCCCATCGATGGAAAAGGACCGATCGAACACGAAGAACGGGCAAGATTAGATGCAGATGCTCCGAGTATAGTGTCACGGAGACCAGTGCATGAACCGATGTCGACGGGAATCAAAGTGATAGATTCTCTGATCCCGATTGGTCGCGGACAGCGCGAGCTGATCATCGGGGACAGATGTACCGGAAAGACGACCATAGCCTTAGACACCATCATCAATCAAAAATTACAGAACCAGGGTGATGATGAGACGAAGAAACTGTACTGTGTTTACGTCGCAGTAGGACAGAAGTGTTCGACAGTGGCCAATCTGGTCAAGACATTGGAAGACCATGGAGCACTCGAGTACTCTACTCTGGTGGTAGCTACAGCTTCCGATCCGGCTTCGATGCAGTTTCTAGCTCCCTTTGCCGGCTGTGCAATGGGTGAGTACTTCCGAGATAACGGCATGCATGCTGTTGTGATCTACGATGATCTTTCCAAGCAGGCTGTCGCGTACAGGCAGATTTCTCTTTTGTTGCGCAGGCCTCCAGGACGAGAGGCTTATCCAGGTGACGTTTTCTATTTGCACTCGCGACTTCTGGAGAGAGCAGCCTCCCTCAACAGTGAAAACGGATCCGGCTCTCTGACCGCATTGCCGATCGTTGAGACCCAGGCGAATGACGTTTCTGCTTATATTCCCACAAACGTGATATCCATTACTGACGGCCAGATTTTCCTGGAGACGGATTTGTTCTACCAGGGAATACGACCAGCGGTGAATGTCGGATTATCCGTTTCTCGTGTCGGTTCCTCTGCTCAGACTAAGTCGATGAAGAGGGTGGCGGGAAAAATCAAGGGGGAGTTGTCCCAATACCGTGAACTTGCTGCCTTTGCTCAGTTCGGATCGGATATCGATGCGGTGACGCACAAGCTGTTGAAGCGCGGAGAACGACTCACAGAGTTGATGAAGCAAAGACAGAACACTCCTCTGCAGATAGAAGAGCAGGTCGCAGTCATCTATGCTGGTGTCAACGGTTATCTGGATGGACTACAGGTCGACATGATCAGGGAATTCGAAGATGGATTGTTGCGCCTCTTGCGAATGGACCACAAGGACCTGATGAAGGATCTGGGAGACAAGAGAGAATTGACGGAAGAGTTAGAGCAGAAATTGAAAGAAGTAATCAGTGAATACGCAAAGGGCTTCGATAAGACCTGATCTCGTATCTTTATGTGGATCTGGTTGGTGGTTGGTATGTGTTACAACGTGAATGTGGTAGATCGTGGGTAGTTTAAAGGGCATTCGCACAAGAATCTTATCTGTCAAAGCGATGAGGAGGATTACTGAGTCTGTGCAGGTGATGGCTATGGCCAGGTTCCGTAAGGCGCAGCTTGCAGTGGATTCTGCCAAACCCTATCTGTCTGGTCTGGTGTCTAGTCTGGACCGTGTCCTGAGTGCCGGTTACAAGAAGAGAGAAAAGGTCCCTGTCTTACTTATTGGGCGTGACCAGGTTGAAGTGCACTTGCTAATAATCTGTACCGGTGATCGCGGCCTGTGTGGAGGATTTAATTCTTCTGCTGTGCGTGCGGTTCAAGCTCGTGTCAAGGAGCTCTATTCCCAAGGGAAGAAGATCAGGATCATCTGTGTAGGACGCAAGGGATTTCAAACACTTAGAAACCGGTTCTCCGGGGAAATCCTGGACCATGTCAGGCTGGAGGAAGTGAGGGAGTCTGGTTTCGAGTGCGCTGAGGTCATCGGAAAAAAGGTGCTAGACCTGTTTGACAGAGGAGATGTCGATGCTGTCACCTTGTTCTATTCCAAGCCTCATGGTATCGCGCAACAGAGTTTGATCATTCAGGACCTGATCCCATGGAGCCATCCCGCGATATCCCAGGGAAATGAAGAAGAGGAGCAGGAACTCGAGTCTAAGGGCCATGTCGTCTACGAGGGAACTAGGGAAAACATTGTCCGGGAATTGTTGATACACAACGTGTCTGTGCAGATTTTCAATGCCATGCTCGATAGCGTCGCAGCCTTCTACGGAGCACAAGTGATGAGTATGGATAATGCGACCCGCAATGCAGATGATATGATCAAGAGGATGACGATTCACTACAACCGTTCGCGTCAGGCTGCAGTTACTCAGGAATTGATTGAAGTCATCGCAGGTGCGGAGGTGGTGTTGAGCTAGAGCTCGAGTTGTGCGGAGTCCGATTGCACGTGTTTTTATTCTAATTTGCTTGTGTGTATTTGTATGCCTGTGGCTTGGTCTAGAACCGACGAGCAGGTGTAGTGCTTGTGGGAGTTGTGATAGTGACTGACAAGAAGGTCGGGGTCGTTAAGCAGGTAATAGGAGCTGTGGTGGATGTGGAGTTCGAAGACCATGTGCCTCAGCTCTTCGACGCTCTGGAAATCGACAATGCTGGTGTGTTGCTAGTCCTTGAGGTGGTAGCTCATCTGGCGGGTGGGGTCGCTCGGACGATCGCCATGGGTCCAACAGAGGGCCTGTTCAGGAGCCAGCCGGTCTTGGATACCATGGGTCCTATAAAGGTCCCGGTTGGCGATGGGACACTCGGCCGCATAATGAATGTGGTGGGACAGTCGGTGGATGAGGTAGGTCCCATTTCTGCTTCTGAGTTTCGCGAGATCCACTCTCCTCCTCCTCCCTACGTGGACCAGTCCACCGAGAGTGAAGTGCTGATTACAGGCATCAAGGTTGTCGACCTACTCGCACCCTATGCAAAGGGTGGAAAAGTGGGATTGTTCGGAGGAGCAGGGGTAGGAAAGACCGTGCTCATCATGGAACTCATCAACAATATCGCGAAAGCATACGGCGGATACTCCGTCTTCGCCGGAGTTGGAGAGAGAACAAGAGAAGGAAACGATCTGTATCAGGAAATGATCGAATCCGGTGTGAACATAGATCCGAGGAAAACTAATGGCTCTGTAGCTGGATCTAAGTGCGCTTTGGTCTATGGTCAGATGAATGAGTCTCCTGGTGTACGTGCTCGTGTTGCTCTCACTGGTCTGACTGTTGCTGAGTATTTCCGTGATCAGGGACAGAATGTTCTCTTCTTTGTGGACAACATTTTCCGTTTCACGCAGGCTGGAGCGGAAGTATCAGCTCTACTTGGTCGAGTTCCATCTGCGGTAGGGTATCAGCCAACACTGGCGACAGAAATGGGCGCTCTCCAGGAAAGGATCACAACTACCAAAAGATGTTCCATCACTTCTGTGCAGGCTGTCTATGTTCCTGCTGACGATCTAACTGATCCGGCTCCGGCCACTTCCTTTGCTCACCTGGATGCTACGACAGTTCTTTCGAGATCTATTGCGGCGAAGGGTATCTATCCCGCCGTCGACCCATTGGATTCTAATTCGAGAATGCTTACTCCGGACATTGTAGGAGAGGAGCATTATCAAGTAGCTTGTAAGGTTCAGGCTACCTTGCAACGTTATAAATCCCTGCAGGATATCGTCGCCATCCTGGGTTTGGATGAGTTGTCGGAAGAGGACAGGTTGGCTGTTGTGAGGGCTCGAAAGATAGAGCGTTTTCTGTCGCAGCCCTTCCACGTGGCTGAAGCTTTTACTGGTTCTCCTGGCAAACTGGTTGATTTGGAGGATACCATTAAGGGGTTCAATGGTCTGTGTGAAGGTGATTACGATCACATCCCTGAGGTCGCTTTTTACATGGTGGGAACGATCGAGGAAGCAGAAGCAAAGGCCAAGCAACTGTCAGGGTGAAGAGTGTAAATACAAGTCAGTTCAGTGACTCGGGTGTTTTGATGGCACCCTATCAATCCTTTAATCACCTACCTAGACTGCGGGAGACTGTGTATGGCTGAATCTTTCAAGTTCGACTTGGTTCTTCCTAGGACCTGTGTGTTTAGCGAAGAAGTGATACAGGTTATAGTGCCGGCCGCAGGTGGTTACATCACGATACTGCCTGGTCACGAGGTCATGGTCGGAACAGTCAGACCAGGAATCATCGAGATTCTCCAAGAGCCTGATCAAAAAAAGAGTTTCTTTGTTCGAAATGGCTTCATAGATGTTTCATTCGAGAATGTAGTGTTGTTGTCTAGCAGGATTATCCCTCTGGATATGCTCACCTCCCAGGACGTCGAAGTGGAGCGACAGCTAGCAAAGGATTTCCTCGAGGCTGCTGCTGATTGTGAGGAGGCAAGATTGCTTGCTGCTCAGTTTTCACGTGATCTGGAAAACGCATTTGCCAGGGCCTCTTTCGAGTGATGTAGATTTTGTAAGACTTCTCATGCGTTGAGCTGGATGTGCAAGGGGGTAGCACTTCTGTAAGACTTTGTACCTAGAGTAGAGACGTGCAGGGTTAGGGTAACCAGAGTGTAGCCATGATGATCGCAGCTGTGCTTCAAGACACAGTATAGCTGGTAATGCACCGGGTTGTGCACGCACTTTTACATGTTCTATTCTGTGTAGATTGCGAAACTCTTAAGTAACAACCCAGTAATACGCTGAAGAAATACATTCTGCTGATGACTTACACTAGACCCCTTCAGTTGCTTCGAGAATGAAAGAGGATTGTTTTGTTATCCGAACCACTCTATGTCGATTCTTGTGGAAGTAGAGTGAATAGGTTGTAGAAGATGAAGATATAAGCATTCTACAGCCCTACGTTGCTTACTGGTAATGTAAAAGTTGTGGAGAATTAGTTGCTTTGTGGGGCTTGCGTTATTGTACAACTGATGGTAACTGTTCTCTCATCCTGGTCCCGGTTTTGCCTTCTAGGTCCGGTTTGATTTTTTGTCATTGCGGGTCTTGTGTGTGGTTCTGGGGGTAATGTCTGCTTCGAGCCCTGTGCGGGGCTGCCCGTGTTGGCTTGGGATGAGGTGGCTGTTGGGGGAAGCGACGCTCTCGGTTTTTCTCGCTTGTAAGGTGCTGAGGTTGCTTCGTAGGTCGGATGGTAAAGATTGAATCTCTGAGGTTTTGGAGATTTCGTATGAGGATGGGTAAAGGGGTCAAAAAGGTCATTAGCGTGACTATAAATTGACACAATTTGTTTTTATCCTGCCCCGAATCGATCCAGGATGCTGCTAATGCAGGTAGAGCCTGGTGGTTGATGAAGGGCTGGGAAGGCCGTCTTTTCGTGCAGGAAAATATGAGGTTATGATGTTGAAGAACGTTGTTGCTGCGGCCGGTCTCTCGGCGGCTTTGTTTGTTGTTGGTGCTGCTCAGGCAGCCGATCTTGGAATGGGTGAAATGGAGACAGGCGTGGATGAGGGAGCTATGATGAGCTCCGAGATGCCTGCTTACGAGACTACTCCTGTCTATTCCTCTGATGAGGAGATGTTCGGGGATGCCCCAATGGCTTCTCAGGGGATGTTTCATTTTGGGGTGGCCGGTGTGTACATTATGGCTGGTCACGAGATAACTGAAGATACTGATGGTACTGCCTTTGAGCCTTTGAAGATAGGCGATACGCAAGGAACGGGTGACACTCTGCCTGAAACCCAAAATGTATGGGGTGGTGGTGGCATGCTCGGGTGCAACATGCCTGTCATGGAGATGGATGGCATTGGTCCATGGGTTGGTGCTTCTATTGGTGGGTACATGACCAAGGAAGTGGAGTACACTTTTGCTAACCAAGTAGGAACTGGTCCTGCAGCATCAGGCGGAGCAGACCCGGGGGCTGCTGGAGCCAAAACGAACAACTTGAGCGAATTTGAGCTTAAGTCTTACAATCTTGGGCTCGGTTTGATTAGAGCTGGTGTCTGTAGCGAAGGTGGAGCCATGTGTGGGTTCCTTGCCGGTGGTGGTGCTCTTGTTCATGACTTGAGCACTGAGTACAAGGTGGCGAGACAGCTGGGTGATGATGATGATGATGCCGTTGATCCCAAGATGGAGACTTTAAAAGGAGAGGAAGGCCTTTCCTTTGGTCCTGTGTTTGGTGGTGAGGTGTGGATCGGTGCACCCGCTTACAATGTAGCTGTTGTGCTCTCCGCCTACCGTGCCATGATCTGGCCGCCCAGTCCGAAGGAGGCGAAGGACGATTACTTTGATAAGTATTCCGGCACATACACCCAGGATATCGTTTCAGCTGGTGTAATGTTTCAGTGGTAATTGGGACCTGACTTTCCCAGAGTTATAGGTAGGTTTTTATATTCCTAGTTGTGCTCCCGTCTCTTCTCCTCTTGTCTCTGTGGTTCGTCCTCGGAGTGTGAGGAGATGAGATGGGGTGCTGTGTCGTGCGGCGCACTGGAGTTTCTGGGTTTTTGTATTGCCTCGGCGAGGGTGTGATGTCCTCCGGCCGAGGCTTTTGCGTTTAGGTATCTGTGTTGCCTTTAAACTAAAGAGAAACGTTTTTGTTTTATGCGGTCATTGAGAAGCAGATCCTGAAGAGTCTTCTGGAATGTAAGATGGGTTCCAGTGATGTAAGGTGGAAGTATTGGAGTGAGATGTATTCGTCTAGCATCTTTTGTATGAAGATTATGAAGATTTAGCCTGTTTTTAAAAGTTTCGTTATTTTCGACAGTCTTGTTGCAATTTTGCAATTTTCTCCCGAATTTTGAATCTGAAAAGCTTCACAGGCCCTCGAGGAAAGGGACAGGTTGGCACGCTGTGTTTCCGATCTGGAGATTCTGCATTCGGTAGAGATCACATGCTTCTCACATACTTCTCACATGCTTCGTATCTTTGATGATCTGCGCCCCCGATCCGCATCCTGGGTCTGGTAGAGATCACATGCTTCTCACATACTTCTCACATGCTTCGTATCTTTGATGATCTGCGTTCCCGATCTGGATCCTGCATTCGGTAGAGATCACATGCTTCTCACATACTTCTCACATGCTTCGTATCTTTGGTGATCTGTGCCCCCCGATCCGGATCCTGGGTCTGGTAGAGATCACATGCTTCTCACATGCTTCGTATCTTTGATGATCTGCGTTCCCGATCTGGATCCTGCATCCGGTAGAGATCACATGTTTCGTACTTGATGCAGGAATTCAGCTGCTTTCGTAATACATCTGCTGCCAGATGGAGTCTCTTAACAATTCTATAATTCATCTGATCTGTTGTTTTTTTCTTAATATTCGTGTAACCTTATGGAATGATGCTTAGGCAGATGCATGACCAGCAGAGCGGGTGTTGAGTGAAGATCACAACCTGTATTCGCCGTCGCGGCCTTTGCTGCTCGTGACCTCGAGTATGTCCTAGAAACAAACGGAACAGCAGCTTGAGACGTCATTGCATGGTGCAGTGCAAGACTCTACTGGAAGACTACCAGGTTTTGTGGCATCAATCCGAAACCTGGATGCCGGAAGTTGTTCTCATCTGAATTTAAGGACTAAAACGTGATCGTAGATGGTTTTACCTCTGACAGCGAAGCTTATAGGGTGTGCCGGTGTTAGTACTTAAAAACAATTTGTTTCTTCGTGTCGTTTCGACTGTGGTGATGATCCCCTGTGCTTTTTGGTTGACCAAGCTAGGGGGTATGGCTTTTAGTTTCGCAGTTGCTGCATGCTTAGGCCTCATGCTGTTCGAGTTGTTCGATGCCTTCGATTTGCAAACAGGTCGTGATGATCTGGTTAGAAGGTTGAAGTACACCTTGATCGTATCAGGCATAGTTGCGGTCTGCTTGATGTCCGTCGGCGATCAGGCTTTATCCTTCATCATGCTGGGAATCATATGGATGAGCAGTCTCCTAGCCGGATCAGTTAAATGTGTTTATGCAGAAGATGGAAAAGAGAAAAGGTCTCTCGACTTTATGAAGGGACTATACTTCTCTACCGGAGTGCTGTACTGCATTTTGCCGAGCCTAGCTGTCATATGGATGCGAGGCGAAAATTGTGGGTTCCCGATCGTGATTTTCCTCTTCTCGATGGTATGGAGCACGGATATCGGGTCCTACTGTGTTGGAAAAGTCCTGGGAGGTAAAAGACTCTGCCCCAGTATAAGCCCTAATAAGACATGGGCAGGAGTATGGGGAGGTCTAGGGACAAGTCTCCTCGTGAGCATGGCCTTCTTTTGGTGGTGTGATATTTCACTTGGTGTCTGGCAACTTGCTGCAGCATGTATTTGTTCTATATGCGCTCAGATGGGAGATCTGTTTGAATCATTCGTGAAGCGCCGCTTAAACCTCAAGGATTCCGGGAACCTAATACCAGGTCATGGAGGAATCTTAGATAGAGTGGATAGCTTGATTCCAGTGATCTGCCTCGTGGCTCTGCTGATGTTGGTGTATGAGGTGGGTCAAATTATTCCTGTCTGTTAATCTTTTATACAGTCTATTTCACAATGAAGGTTATATCGATGTTGTGTTCGTTTTTTATGTGGTCCAGTGAGGGTGAATAGATGTTTTTCTCCCTTATCACTGATTTTGTATCCAACCTGTCACAGTATGTTTTGGGCCCTGCTTTAGCTCTGTCTATTGTGATATTTGTGCACGAATACGGGCACTACATGGTTGCAAGGCTTTTCCGGATACCAGTACAGGTCTTTTCAATTGGTTTCGGTCCAGAATTATGGGGCTGGTTTAGCAGACAAGGGGTGCGTTGGCGGATATCAGCGATACCACTCGGTGGATACGTGCAGTTCGTCGAAAAAGGTAATGGAAACGCAGAGGATGTACCTACAGCATCCAGCACTTCCAATGCAACAAATGGTGGAGCATACAGGTTCTTCTCAGACTATCCAATTTTCAATCGTATGGCGGTCATATTGGCTGGGCCGGTAGCCAACTTCTTGTTCTCGATCTTCCTTTTCGCGGGGTTAGCCTGGTTTGCTGGCCAGACTATCGTACAACCAGTTGTGGGAAAAGTTAAGCCAGGTTCCGCCGCAGAAGTGGCAGGTATCCTGCCAGGAGATCGCATTGTCGCTGTCGACGAAGTACCAGTAAAGGACTTCTACGCGCTCGCCGAGGCAATACGCGAGTCTGGTGGTAAGTCTATCACTCTGTCGGTGAAGCGAAATGGGGGTGAAAGAAAAACCATCGTAGCTGTCCCGGAGATCGTAGAGGAACGCACAAAGTTCGGGATGCTGCGTCATCCCGTATTGGGTATAGTGTCCGGGGGCAAAGACTTTATGAAACGTGTCAAGCTTTCCCCAGTAGAAGCCGCAGTCGTAGGAGTGACCAGATGGGCAAGCGTCATTATGCGATCCGTAGATGTATTGGCAGAGCTCGTAATGGGTAAAACCAAGGTCAGTCAATTGAATGGTGTAGTCGGAATCGCAGTGGTAGTAGGTTCAGCTTTGGAGACTGGGATCTTTAATTACATCTTCTGGTTGGCGGTGATATCCACTTCAATCGGATTCATCAATCTCTTACCGATACCCATTCTCGACGGAGGATATCTGGCTTTCGGTGTCGTGGAAATACTCAGGGGAGGACGTCCCGTTCCAGAATCCGTGCAAAGAGTTGGCTTCACACTTGGCTTCATCCTGCTGATACTTATCACGGTGTTTGCTAATTATAATGATATAAGGAACCTGATTCTCTACTCTTACAGTTGAAATCATCAGATTTTTGGTCTCTTATGGGGAGCACACCGTGTTTCGAGAGCTGGTGTTCTAGTATCTTGGTTGTTGCCCAGTACTTCTGGTGCTTTCCATATAGAGGGTTTGGATGTGATGTCGTTTTTGATGAGACAAAGTCGTAATTTCATGATCAGAGTGATTCTAGTGCTTCTGGCTTCGTACGCAGTAGCCGGCGTGTTTTTACTAGGCAATACAGATGTTCATGCTAGCGTCAAGGTGATTGGAAAAAAAGCCGCCGTCAAGGTGATTGGCAACAAGAAGGTGACCAGTGATATCATCAAGGGGCGCGTGCGTGTGAGCCTGGATGAGGAGGACTGGACTGCCGAAGTAGATGACAGTATCAAAAAACTCTACAGAACTGGATTGTTTGCTAATGTTGGAATCGTGCGGGCACATGACAAGCTAATCGTACGTGTCGTCGAAAACCCACAAGTCAACAGTGTCGTGTTCAAAGGGAACCAGTTGCTTGATGATGAAATGCTGTCCAGCCTGGTCGACTTGAAACCAGGCGATTTCCTGTCTGACACCATGCTGCGAACTAAAGTGAGGAACTTACTTGAAGTCTATAGACGCCACGGGCAATACGGAGCAACTGTCACCATTGGTAAGAAATCAATTCCTGGCGGTTTCGTAGACATCGTGTTCAAGATCAAGGAAGGTCCTCAGTCGGTCATCGCTCGTATTGACTTCGTAGGAAACAGGGTCTTTTCAAGTAGCAAGTTGAAGAAGATTATTGTCTCGCGCGAAACGGGTGCTTTAGGATTTCTACGTCTCACGGATACCTATAATCCGAGCGTATTGGAATACGATAAGGGGTTGCTGACTAAGTTCTACGCCCGGAATGGATATCCTGATTTCCAAGTGACCACGACCAGTGGTGCTTTGGATCGAAGTACCGGTCGTGCCTTCGTGACATTTAGTCTCAGTGAGGGGGACTACTATACACTCGGAAAGGTTGGACTGCAGACTTCTATCAGTTCAGATAAAAAGTCGCTGAGAAAATTGATCACTACAAAAACAGGTGATCCATACAACGCAGATAAAATCCAGGAAACAGTAAAAGCTCTTACCGCAGAAGCAGTAAGACGTGGGAAAGTGTTCGCGAGTGTGCGAGTGCGATCGATCCGTGATTACTCCAAGAAGACTATCGCTCTGACATACTACTTGGAAAAAGGAAATAGGGTCTACGTCAACAAAATCAATGTGCTAGGAAACACATTCACGCGTGATTACGTAATTCGTAGCGCTTTTGATATAGTAGAAGGAGATCCTTACAATCCAGGCCAGGTAGATGCAGCAGTGCTGAGGTTAAAGCGTATGGGATGGCTGGCCGATATCAATGTCTCGCCTAAGCTCTCTGAAAGACCCGGTTTTGTCGATCTTCTCGTCCAAGTGAAGGAGAAGGAGAAATACGGTCAGCTCTCTGCGGGAATATCCTACGACATGAGCGCTGGTTTGGGAGCTCAGGGAGGCATATTCCATACAAACGTATTTGGTCTAGGTCAGACTGCAAGACTAAATGCGACTAAAGCCACTGCAACTTCGAAACTTTCTGCCTCCTTCGCTGATCCAAGCATGCTGGGTTCCGGCATTCCGGTGCAAGTCGTCCTGGACAGAAGCCTATCGAGTTCAACAAGACCCAAGTACAGCGATACTGGACATTCGTTTGCGGTGAAGTTCAATCTGCCTTTAGTATCCAATTGGTTCCTCAAGACTGGTTGGTCACTGTCTCGTCGTGTGATCAATGTCGATTCTGATGACGATGACGATTCTACTGAAACTACTACCACTACTACTGTGCTCGAGGACGTTAGTAAGGTTACTGTGCTCGGGGATGGTAGTATGGTCACTAAAACTACTGATGAAGACAAAATATCTGGCCTTTCTTACATGTTTCGTCGACTGATTAAGGAGGGGCCCAGGACTTCCTCTGGTCCTTTTGTTGGGATAATCTGGAACTCCACGAACCATGCCCTCTTTCCTACCGCTGGTTCCTACGCCGGGTTGGAGTTCGCCGTTGCCGGTCTAGGGGGTGATGCGGTTTATCTCAAAACCACTGCGAATTTGCGCTATTACTACGAGCTCAGTGAAAGATTGAACCTAATAGCAGAGTTCCATGGACGAGCGGGACATGTGATCGGAGGATCCGGAGGGGTTCATCCAGTGGATAATTTCGTCCTTAGTGATGACGTTATTCGTGGTTTTGTCTCCAAGGGTATCGGGCCTGTTAACACATCAAAGGGTGCGGATGCTCTAGGTGGTACAGCTTACTGGGCTGCTTCTGCCGGTCTTAGGGCTCCAGTGCCGGGGGTGCCGGAAGAGGTCGATGTATATTTTACTGCTTTCGTAGATACAGGGCACCTCTTTGGAGTAGATCCAGCTGTAATGAAAGCATTGAACGAAAAAGTTATGCATAGAAATACTGTTCGTGCTTCTTACGGTGTCGGTCTAGTCTTTAGTACGCCTTTTGGAATCATGAAGGCGTACTACGCCGTCCCATTATTGAAAGACAGGGCTGATCTGACAAAGAGTTTTAATTTCAACATTGGTGGCAGCTTTTTCTAACAGAGAGGGTTTAGTTTCAATATTAGAGAAAGCTTTATTAGAGAAAGCTTTTTCTGACAAAGACTGGCTTTTTCAACATCAGTGGCACCTTTTTTAGTGTGGTATCCTTTTCAGGACTTGTGTAGGCCTCAGGAGGCTTCTAGGCTTGCCCTTGACTAACTCAACGGAATGTGATATAATAGAAGCCTATGTTTGTGTCTTCTTGCATGGTGAGCGGTATGGCTAGTTTGTCAGATGAAATGGAAAACTTGGTTGCGCGTGGTGGGGAATTCAACCCGTATGAGGAAGAACAGACTGATGCCCCAGGTGAAACCGCCGATGAAATCGATGAAGAAGAAGTAACCGCTATCCATAAGATCGTATGGCTAGCACAAGGATTGGGAATCGCTGTACCGCCAATCCCGGAAATCTACATAGAGGAAATGCAGGAATTCTCCACAGGATTAAATGCACTCGAGGATGATGCCCAACTCGACAAAGAAGTGGAGATGGTATTCGCAAGCGATCAGTCGCTAGCGCTCCTTCAAACAAAAGATGCCATCGCAAGTGAGCTCGCCAACAGGGGATGGCCCAAAGGAGGAATGACACTTGGGTTCTCTGTAATGAGTGGTCGTGGATGTTGGTTCTATACACTGATAGGTGAACAGCAAATCCTGGTGATTTCTATGTATATCAGTTTCCACACTGAGACCGCTATCGAAGTGGGAAAGGCAATGGCTTCTATGGCAAATATACTCCTCGAAGAGCACCTGTTAGAGGAGGTCAATGCCGCCAGAGCACTTAGTGACACTCCAACCAGCGTCAGGCGCGTGGTAAGTTATTCCAACGATAGCGGATTGCCTGTGGAGATGGGGGCTTTGTGGTCGCAGGACGCCGGATTGGCTGAGTTTAAGCCATCGTTCGGAGTGTTCACTGGAAGACCCGTGGGAGGTGAAGCTGATGATGATTCAAGTGATACAGGGGTGATCAAAGTGTGAATGAGGTAAGACTTGTCCTGCTTCTTTCCCCTTCCATCGATTGATTTTCCTATCTCCATTCTCTGTATTCCTCTGTATTCTATCAAGTCGCGAATGCCGTTTGCGGTGCTATGCACTGCGACACACATAGTCCGGACAAAACCTGATATGTCTTGGTGCGATGGTTTGTTGATGTCAAAGGATAGATAGTGAATTTAATAGACAGAATCTCGTGTTAGCTAATAAAATACGGCTCTCAATGTATTCTTTAAGCCGTTGTCTAGCCTTTACAGAGCAAAATCTATTCTGGCGTCACTTTTATTGTTGAAAGGGGATAAAATGGTTCAATCTTCGGGGGGAGTATCCAGGCCTCCAGTAACGGCACCGCAAAGCCAAACGTCTCAAACTGATACGAGATCCACAGAAGACCCTTCAGGCGCGCCGGCATCTGATAAGAAGTCTCCGGCAACGTTAAAAGCTGGACAAAGAAAAGCACCAGTTCCTCAGAGGAGTCAAACTACTGCCCCAAGAGGTACCGTCAGGCAAACAGGAAATGAAACTGATACAGAGCAGGCTGTAGGTGCAGGTTCCTTAGCGGCAGGCCAAAGTGCTGCAGTCTTAGTAGATGAGGTGCTTGGCGAGGAAAACGTAGTAGTGGCCGAAGAAGGAGTAGAGAGAGAAGAAGAAGCCGGTGATGAAGGTGATGAATCAGTAAAGCAAAGGAAAGCCGGGACCGGAACTGAAAAGGAAACAACAGTCAGAGGAAGGCGTGAGGCTCCCGTCAAAGGTAAGAAGGGAGAGCAACCTGCTGACGATGATGGCGTGCAATTGTGGGCAGAAGAACAACTAGCTGAAGAACCTGATACAGCTTCCAGGAGAGCTGCTCGCCAGCCAGCTCCAAGGTTCGCTCCCATGACAGGCCGCGGGCAAGGTATAAGGACCCGAAGTGCCGCTAGACCCGGAACTCAACAATTGGGAGTGCCTTCTCAGCGTCAACAAAATGCGCTTTCTACAGGGGGAGTAGCATCTACAGGGTATACTTCGTATCAGCTAGATCAGCTGCTATCCATAATGTCTTCACTGCGGTCTCTAAGCACCGTAAGTAGTTCAGCTGACTCGAGAAAAGGTGATCGGACAGTCCTGCTCTTCGAAATGCAAGACAAGTTGCAGAAAGCTAAAAGTAAAGCAGATCTCGAGAGTCTTGAAGCAAGATTCCAAGAGCAAAAGACGCACCTGCAAAGGCGAGAAGCAAAACAAGACGAAATAGAAAAAAAGATGGAAGAGGCTAGGGCAGAAGCACAAAAAGCTAAAATTCTTAATTGGGTGCTTGGGATATTCGGCGCCATCATATCTTCTCTCTCCATTTTCTTGGGGGCGGCGTTCATTGTAACAGGCGCCGGTGCAGCTCTAGGTGCACTGATGATAGCCGGTGGTGTCGCTGGTCTTATTGGTGCTACAGATGGTCTCATGAAGCTAGGTACAGAGCGTGGTGTGGGAATTGCAGGGAGTATAGCTCTTGCCACTGGTTCTGACATAGCGGGCGCAAGAAATGCAGACAAGATCTTTGGAATTACCTTACTAGTTGCTACGGTTGTGGTTGCAGTCGGATCTCTTGTTGTCGGTATGGCTCAGGCTTTCGGAAAAATTGCCACACAGGCTGTTAACCTCCTGTTGGCTAGACTTCTGATACGTATAGGAATGACGGTGCAAGGGGTTATGACCTCGGCCTCTGGTGCTATGGGCATGGGAGCCTCAATTCACCAGGGGGAGGCGATGTTTAGATCGTCAGATGCTAAGAGTCTGCAGGCAGAGGATCGAGCGTTAGCTGCCTATCAAGGTATAATAGATAAGCATGTAGATATTCTTATCGAGCAGATAGCGGACATGGACAAAAGGAATGCAGATGAGTTGAAGAGCATAATGGATGCTTTAGAGGTAAAACAGTCCGCTCTGATCCATGCGAAGATCTGATGCATTCAAACCTCAGGCTTGTCTTGTAATAGCTATCCTGGGAGTTCAATACGTGAGACCGTGCCGGCGCTTTGGAACAGGAAAGGCTTGAGAGTGCCTTCTGGGATGCGGGGGGTCTCACAAACGATGATTGGCTACTATATGTGAGACCCGCGTGCCGGCTTTGGAACAGGAAAGGCTTGGAGAGTGCCTTCTGGGATGCGGAGGGTCTCACAAACGGTTGATTGGCTACTATATGTGAGACCGTGCTAGCTTTGGACCAGGGTTGGCATGGCCGCCCAACCTAGGTTGCGGAAGAGATAATACACTATGACTGGCTGTGTTTTCCTTGGTTTCATATGGTAACTTCTTCATGACTGTTCGAATTATGGGTATTGATCCAGGGTTGCAGTGCACCGGATGGGGCGTCGTTGAAGCGACCGGGGCTACTGGAATCTCTTTCTTGGCTGCTGGTTCTGTGAGAACCGGTAGTAGAATGCGACTTTCTGACAGACTGCTCAAACTGTACGATGGCCTCGCCTCCGTGATATCAACGTGGCAGCCAAATGAGGCAGCTGTGGAAAGGGTTTTCGTCAATTCTAATCCAGCTTCGAGCCTTAAACTCGAACAGGCCTGCACGATTGCTCTGCTGGTGGTAGCCAAGAGTAGCCTTCACTGTGCTGAGTATGCGCCTAATACGATTAAGCAATCAATAGTCGGAGTGGGACATGCTGGAAAAGATCAGGTGCGTTTCATGCTGCAGGCGATGCTACCAGAAATGATACAGAATGTGGGAAAAGACTCTGTAGATGCTCTAGCTACAGCAATATGTCACGCTCGCCATGCGAGATGGTGAGCAGGATGATCTTGATGTGTGACATTCAATATTCGCAATCCATCGTGCCAGTCACAGAACAGGATAACTGGCGGAAAAGGCGATGCTGGTGTAACATCTAGTCTTTTGCTATCTATCCCCATATTCATTCTAGGACATGAGAGCCATCGATCCGAATGTAATGCCGACTCTTCTCATCGATTTGAGAAGAAAACTGGGTGTTTTTGAGGCTCAAGTGAATCCATCGCTCGGAAAATAGGGCGTAGGAGGAAGCAAGACTATGGTTGAAAAATCATTTCTTTCTTGGATAGTTATGGTGTTGCATATCACTGCTGTAATCTTGACGCTTGATGTCACCTCCACAGAAGCCGGTGAGGAAAAATACCGTTTTGCTGTCGTACCAAAGAGTACAAGCAATCCACTTTTCGAACGAGTGCGAGAAGGCTGTATCAAACAAGCGGGCAAGTTAGGAAATGTAAAGTGCATTTATCATGGACCGGTGGAATACGAACCAGTCACACAAGCACGGGTAGTAAGGGATTTCATCGTAAGCGGAATCGATGGATTGGCCATCGCAGTTGCAGATGCTGTTTCCATGACGAGGGTCATAAATGAAGCCGTAAAAGCTGGTGTGCCAGTCGTTACTTTCGATTCTGACGCTCCAAATTCCTCCAGGACGAGTTACGTGAGTACAAATAACCAGGAGTTGGGAATCGCACTCGGAAAGCAATTGTTGCTATCAAGTTCAGATGGCGGGAAGTACGCGATCCTCACAGGAGGACCAGATTCCTTAAACCTTCAGAAAAGAGTCTCCGGAGTGCGGAAAGCTCTTGTCGGGTCGGGATGGAAGGAGGTGTCAGGTTCACCCGCATACTGCAGAGATGATGTAGCTTATGCCATTCGCTTGATGAACGATCTCAAAACCGCAAATCCAGACCTCAAGGCAATAGTGTCCGTAGGGGGATGGCCAATGTATGCAGAAGAGGGATACAAAAAATTCGTCGAACAGCATCAGGAAGATATCAAGCGCGGTGCTTTCATGCTGGTAGTCGGAGATGCATTGAAAGTGCAGTTGGCTCTACTTAAAGGAGGGTATGTAACAGCCCTGGTAGGTCAGAGACCATTCTCAATCGGAGAGGAAGTCATCAATGTGCTCGCCAAGATTAAAGAGAAACACAAAGTCTCACCAGTCGTGTATACCGGTTTTGACGTCGTGACAAAGGACAACGTACTAGACTTTCTAGATTAAGTCCTGTCACTGTGACAAAGGACAACGTACTAGACTTTCTAGATTAAGTCCTGTCACTCTGCTGGGAACTACACGAAAGGAGGTCCCAGTTGTATTTGTTAATGATAGGGTAAGCCCTTATAACATACACTGTGAAGATCGCTAATCGCAGCGAAGAGCTACCGCCTGTACAGCCTCCCGGAAGTCTTAAATGAGCATCGGCTGTGTAAAGACGTACAAAAGGCGGTTCTGTGTTTCGTTCAGCGGTAAAGGTGAAAAACTTGATTAGGTGTGGGCAATCCGATCATGTATGAAGGCTCTACAAGAATAGCAAGATTGAAACTTCGTGAAAGACGCCGTTTCCAACGCGTCAAAGTCGATATCTTGGGACGATGCATGTTCGAAGATACTAGTGAGTGTACATGCCAAGTGATCGATATGTCTCCCGGTGGTGCTGCTATCATCGTGCCAGATCGCCGTGTGCTCGGTGAGTCTGTCGTGCTTTACCTGGATCACATAGGTCGGCTCGATGCAAGAATCGTGAGACATATGGACAAAGGATTCGCTGTATCAATCGAAGGGATATCCTTCAAGAAGCGAGACAAAATCGCCAGTCAGTTGATCTGGATCGCAAATCACAAGGCATTGTGTCTGCCAGAAGACCGGAGACATGAGAGATATGTACCAGATGAAAAAGATACAGTTCTGCGGCTCCTGGATGGACGAGTAATTCCATCAGAGCTGATCGACATTTCAATCTCTGGAGCGGCTGTAAAGGTGGGAGACGATCGACCCGATATGGGGGACTGCGTGGTAGTAGGACAACTTCGAGGCAGGGTGGTGAGATCATTTGCTGAGGGGATCGCAGTAGAGTTCAGTATCGTGCAGACGAAACGTTCTTTGAGTGAATACATCCTGCCTAATTGATCTTCTGTAAGACTAGGTTAAGGCTAGTGCAGGGAGGGAATCGGGTCTTCTTGCTGTTCATCTTGCTTCTCTTTTGCCCTCTTTTGCCTTCTTTGTGGTGTCTCTGGGGTGCAGAGAGGCCTGGAGAAGCCTAGAGAGGTTCCTTGGTGAATGGGGGGGAAATCGTGTCTTCTGCTGTTCATCTTGCTTCTCTTTTGCCCTCTTTTGCCTTCTTTGTGGTATCTCTGGGGTGCAGAGAGACCTGGAGAGACCTGGAGAGGCCTAGAGAGGTTCCTTGGTGAATGGGAGGGAATCGTGTTTTCTGCTGTTCATCTTGCTTCTCTTTTGCCCTCTTTTGCCTTCTTTGTGGTATCTCTGGGGTGCAGAGAGACCTGGAGAGGCCTAGGGAGGTTCCTTGGTGAATGGGAGGGAAGCGTGTTTTCTGCTGTTCATCTTGCTTCTCTTTTGCCCTCTTTTGCCTTCTTTGTGGTGTCTCTGGGGTGCAGAGAGACCTGGAGAGGCTTCTTGGTGAAAGAGAAGATAGCTACAGGGGGTGTACTGGCACTTCTTTTAGAGATATAATGCCAACTTCCGGACACTTCAGAATGCAAAGGAGCTTTTCTTAAAGGTGTATCTTTCTTTTCCTTCGTTTTATTGGTGTCTGTAGATGTCCTAAACAGGACATATGCAATCCAAGCATTGGGTGGATGTACTTTTTGTTCAGATGAAGTGCAAAAATGTAGAACTTCCATGTACATTGCTTGTTGTATCGATATCGTCGATTTTGTACAGTGCCAGATCTGTACTTTAACAAGTGTATACCGTTTCTGGATTGTCATGTGAGGGGATTCTGTGTTTTTGGTACTGAGGTTTCTTCTGTCGCTAAGCTGGTCCGACCCGGGCGGATGGGGGGAGTGTTCCCATGTCTGCTAGTCCGATGCACCACTTCGAAGTAGCTAAAGTCTTACCGCTCACTTGGGGGCCTGTCGATATCTCTTTCACAGACTCTGCTCTCGTGATGTCGATAGCCGTACTGACGATCATGGTAAGTTCACTTTTGTGCCTCAGGAATATGACACTGGTTCCAGGACGTGCTCAGATGGCAGTCGAGGTTGTATACCAGTTCATCGCAAAATTACTGCGTTCAGCTGCAGGGAAGAAAGGTATGCGCTTCCTGCCTTTTGTGCTTTCCCTGTTCAGCTTTATTCTGGCGACTAATTTACTCTCGATGTTCCCGTACTTTGCAGCACCGACTGGTCAGATCATCATCACTTTTACCATGGCGGTCCTCGTTATTTCGACCGTCGTGATCTCTGGCTTATTCTTAAACGGCTCGCGGTTTTTCAGGACTTTCGTACCTTCTGGAGTTCCTACTGCGATTCTCCCTCTCGTGTGTGCTATAGAGATCGTTTCATTTTGTGCTAGAATGGTCAGTCTTTCTGTTCGTCTCTTTGCGAACATCCTGGCGGGTCATCTCACATTGCAAGTATTTTCCGGTTTTGTCGTCGCCATGTTTGCTATAGGATCCGCAGCAGGAGCATTGGGTTCTGTTCTGCCGCTCAGTATGGTAGTGGCTATGACAGGATTGGAACTTTTAGTTGCTTTTCTTCAGGCATATGTGTTCACGCTTCTCACATGCATGTACTTGAAAGATGCCGTGTCACCAGGACACTAGAGGACGTTGTATAGTGAAATTGTTGAAGTAAAATGGTTTTTCATACGCCTGTTGAGAGATTCGTAGGGGTTTTGTTTGATTGTAGGGAGATGTGTATATGGATCCGCTTGCCGCAAAGTACTTCAGTATAGCCATAGCAACGATAAGTATGGCCGTATCGGCTGTTGCTTTGAGCGCTATTTTTAGTACTTACCTCTCAGGTGCTTTTCGCAATCCTTCAGCGGCTGAGAGCCAGTTCGTTCCGCTCGTGCTCGCCTTCGCCGTGACCGAAGCCATAGGCATTTTCTGTCTTCTTGTCGCTCTATTGCTTTTGTTCGCTGGATGATTAGGGTTCTTTGTGCGACATGTTATCTGCCGTTGTAGCTGATGGTTCCGCTGTAGGTATAGGGGTTGCGTTTCCCCCGCTTAATGCTGCGAACTTTATCGCGCAGTTCTTTTGGTTTTCCGTTTGTTTCGGATGCCTGTTTGCGTTTGTCTCGCTCTTCCTTGTCCCTAGAATTAAGGGGATAATGAAGCTTCGTGACGACAAAATAAGCGCGGATCTGTCCAAAACCGCTCAGATGAAAGAAGAAGCTGGTGCTATTGCAAAAGAAGCCGCGCACTTGTTCTCTGTGGCAAACAAGGAAGCTGAAGACCTAGTGTCAAACGCTCGCGAAGGAGCACGAGCAAAGCTGGATGATGAGCTGAAAAACCTAGAGAGCAAATTGGCTTCGCGCGTGAGTGAGGTCGAGGACAGCTTGGCAGAACTTCGACAAGAGAAGGATGTCAAAGAGTCTGTTGCTCTGGATTCGGCGAAAATGATTGTCGCTTCTTTGCTCGATGATTATGGCAGTTCTCGTAATCCTAGGCTGTAACTTTGTATTGCGGTTATGGTTCTGTCTTGATCTGTTTTCTCGGCTTTCTTTTGCTGCAAGTCTGTGCCTGTACCTCTGCGAGCTCTCTGTTATGTTCTCTAATCGCTAATTCCAGCAGTCGTGTACTCTCGTGTTCACTTTTAGGGGAATGGAGAGCCTCGCAGAGGGGAGACACACTTCAGTCATCACCTGTCGTATCACTGGAAGAGTGCTCGAAACTTCTGATTCAGGTGCTTCGAAGATGAGTTCATCATGTACCTGCAATAGCATGTGCGCAGAAAGGTGAGATTTGATCAGGGTTTCTCTCATGTTGCTCATGGCAAAGCGTATGATGTCCGAGGCGGATCCCTGTATGGTGGCGTTTACAGCCGAACGTTCACTGGCAGCTCGCAGGTTGCCATTTTTAGCATTGATGTCAGGGAAATGCGCTTTCCTTCCGAAAATGGTGGTGACATAACCGTTCTGGCGACAGGATTCTTTCGTCGTCTCTATGTATTCTCTGATGCCTGGGAACCGCTCAAAATGGTTGTGTATGTACTCTTTGGCTTCGCTCACTGAGATCCCGATCTGCTTGGAAAGACCAAAGAAAGACATGCCGTACAAGACACCGAAGTTGATAACCTTCGCGAGCCTGCGCATATTTGCATCCACATCTGTTATCTTTACACCAAAGAGCTCCGCGGCCGTGCTGGAGTGAATGTCCAGTTCATCAGCAAATGCTGTCTTCAAAGAAGGTATGTCGGCGACGTAGGCCAATACCCTTAGTTCTATCTGACTGTAATCAGCTGTGATGAGTTTGAAGTCGGAAGGAGCTATAAAGGCGTTCTTGATCATGCGACTTTCATGATTGCGGGCAGGAATGTTCTGTAAATTGGGTTTGATCGATGTCAATCGACCCGTGATAGTGGATGCAAGCTTGTAGGAAGTATGTATCCTCCCAGTCTTTTTGTTGATGAAACAGGGTAAGACATCCGCGTACGTCGACTTCAGTTTGGACAAGTGACGCCATTCCAGCAGGAAACCCGCTATCTCATGACCTTCTCTTTGCATATCTGACAGGACTTCTGCCGTTGTAGCCCATGTTCCTGTTGAAGTCTTTTTGCTGTGAGGTAATTGCAGCTTCTCAAACAGAGTACTGCCAAGCTGCTTAGGAGAAGCAATGTTGAATTGTTCTCCTGCGATGGAGTAAATGGAATGCTCCAGTTCCAGCAATCTTTTCGCAAAGGTGTTCGAGAGGTGAATCAGGCGGGTCTGGTCGATCAGGACTCCTTTTTTCTCCATTTCAGCCAGAACGGAGATCAGTGGACGCTCTAGTCTTTCGTATACTTCAACCATGCTGTCAGATACGAGCCTCGCCCTCAGTATCAGCCATAGCCTGAAGATCATATCAGCCTTCTCAGAGGAATAATCTGTAGCGGTTTTTATGGAAATACTACTCAAAGGAACCCTCTTCTTGCCTAGTGTCGTGACTTCTCTGTAGGAGATGGGTTCGTGATTCAGGATGCTTCTGGATAAAGAAGTAATATCCGGATCTTGTCGTCCCGCATCCAGGACGTAGGACATCAACATGACATCATCTAGAGCCATGGTGTCCAATCCGTACTTTGACAAAATGGAAATGCTGTACTTGAGATCATGTCCGATCTTTAAAATACTTGGATCGGTCAAGACTGGTCCCATCTTTTTGAGGAAGTCTTGCACGTTAACCAAGGAGAAACTGGTGATCATATCAGGATCTGCGACATGAGGCTTGAGAGGTATGTAACAGGCTTCACCCGGTTTTAGAGCAATAGAAATGCCCAGGATATCAGCCTGCATCGCATCTTCAGAACTTCCTTGAATATCAATCGCCATCAGGCCCTGCTCGGAGGCGCGACTGATCCAGATGTCTAAATCCTGTGATGATGTGATCGTCTTATACGATCCTGGTTCGAATGGGATCCTCGTGACTGTCTCGAGGCGATGACTGGCACAATCTGTGGGTTTCCAGCCTTCCTTGCTCTCTGAACTGGGTTTATGTGATTGAATGTCCTCTTGTCCTGTTTCCTGCCAGTGCTGCGTTGTGATCGAAGCTGGTTTAATCCCAGATACGTCGATTTTCTTATTCCGAGTGATTCTGGGAATCATGGCATCGAATTCGATTGCCTTGAGAAACGATACAGCCAAAGGGAGGTCAAAAGGTGTCACCTGTAACTCTTCGATAGGGGTCAGAATCGGTACATGCGATTCTAGCTGTGCGAGTTTGCGTGAAAGTCGAGCTGCACCTGCGTGTTCGATCAAGCGGTTGCGTCGACTAGGCTGTTTTATCTCTTCTGCCCTTTCCAGTAAGTTATTCAGGCTTCCGTATTCGCGTATGAGTTGAGCTGCTGTTTTGATTCCAATTCCTGGTATGCCTGGGATGTTGTCACTGCTGTCACCGGCTAAGGCTTGCACATCCACCACCATGTCTGGTGATACTCCGAAATGATTGATGACTTCTTCGACGGAAATGTTGCAGTTCTTGATGGTGTCGTACATTTTCACATTTGGTTTTATCAACTGCATCATGTCTTTGTCAGATGATACGATGGTTACGTCTGCTCCTTTTTGGCTGGCGATTCTGGTATAGGTCGCTATTAGATCGTCAGCTTCGTACCCTGATTGTTCTACAGCTGAGACTGAAAAAGCTTCTACTGCCTGTCGTATCAATCCGAACTGGGGAAGTAAGTCTGGCGGAGGAGGTTGTCTGTTTGCCTTGTATTCTGGATATATGTCTTCTCGGAACGTCTTGTAAGGAGCGTCAAAGATCACGGCCATGTGTGTAGGGCTAGTCCTGCTCGAGGAATTCGCTTCTCCCAGGAGTTTCCACAGCATATTACAAAAACCCACTACTGCTCCGATTGGGAGACCATCTGATCTACGTGTCAAGCTGGGTAATGCGTAGTAAGCTCGGAAAGTAAAACCCGTCCCGTCCACAAGGAAGACGCGTGCATCTGCCAATGATTGTGAGACGCGTCCGGATTCAACAAAAGGATCGTCTGGAAGCATAGTCACGAGAGTAGAGGTCCTTATCAGGGTTAGAGGCTTTGAATTTAGACAAGTGGGAGATTATTGCACCACTTGACTACATATGCAGTCTACCTGAGCCAGAAATTTTCTTCTAGTTGTGGATGTATTTTGTCTTGCGTCTTTCTTATGCTGAGATGCCATGCATTTTGTTAGAGGTCGACAAGGATCATCTCAATTGTTTCTGAGCTATCTGCAATTTTGCTCAGGATCAATAAAAAGACCTCCTCAAGAGCATCTCAATTGTTTCTGAGCTGCCTGCAAATTTTTCTTAGGATCCAAGAGCACTTCAATTGTTTCTGAGCTATCTGCAATTTTGCTCAGGATCAATAAAAAGACCCCCTCAAGAGCATCTCAATTGTTTCTGAGCTGCCTGCAAATTTTTCTTAGGATCCAAGAGCACTCTCAAGTGCCCAAATTCTTCTCAAGACCACAAGAGCTCCTGAGGTGCCTGCATTTTGACTGGCCCACATCCCCTGAAGTAACCCAGGATAGCTGAAGCCTTCAAGGCACCAACAGCACCGATTGTAAAGCCTCCTGCCACGTCGCTCGGATAATGTACTCCCAAGAGAGCTCCAGAGCAGGCTACGCAGGCAAGTAGCAAACACAGCAGCCATCCCCATCTAGGAAAACTAAATGCCAAGACAACAGCTATCACACCAGCAGCCGTCGCATGTCCGGAGGGAAATGAGGAAAACTGATCATCCCAGTTCAATGGTTCTATTGTCCAAATGGAATCCCCTATCAGAGGACGAGGTCGTCCTACTAGGAACTTCACTACTTTAGTGAAGATGCCACATATGATGAGCGAAAAAATCGCAAAAAATCCCATCCAGGTCCGATGCTGTACTGTACTCGATCTAATCATGGAAGGTCTGTTCGAGATGCTCCACCAGTAGGCGCTTATGCAGGCGAGTGATACGGTTACCAGAACCTCCCAAGAAACCGTATAGTTCAAAACCAGGAGCAGGAGTTTGATGATCGTGGATTCACTCACTTTCATGATATCCTGTGCGTACTGGTCGAGATAAAAAAAGGCGACAACAGTCTTCAAACAGCCCAGTAACCCGAAAAAAAACGTGATCTTGATGAATGAAATCCTCGTCAGTTGAAGAGTGTCGAGGATTGAGATTATTCTTTCAAAACACCTCATGCTTGAAACCCTTTCTAGCGAGATTAGTAGGTCGATTTGGATCATTCCATGGTTGTACTGCAGAAGCAGTGAATGCGAGTGCCAACCATTATAAAGTGTATACCACATACAGTCTAATAATGGCTATAGCAGCTTGATAGACAGGATTTTGGCACTTAGTAAATTTCCATTGACACTTGAAGGCTTTACCTGGGGTCTGTGGATTTTCTGCCATTTGCAATTTCAGGTTGTAGACTAAATTATTTCAATCGTTATCCTTGATTGTCAGGAGGATAAGTTTCAACTGTTAGACATGATTGTCAATGCGAGTAGCATGATTGTCAATGCGAGTAGCATGATTGTCAATGCGGGTAGTTTGAGGAATTGATGATGTCTAGTACGAGTTCAGCGCATTCTGTAACTGGATGCAATAAAAGTTGTCCTAGAGAAGTAGCTGAAGTAGCCGCTGAGATAGAGCGACAATCCATAGCACTAAGGGTGTCAGCGAGTGAAGCCGACTTGCAGATGTTAGTGTATTTGCTTGGAATGGTAATAATAGAAGCAAGTTTGCAAAAAAGAGGACACTAATTTCTCCTCTATTCCCAGGTCGGGTTTCAGGTCATACTAGTATGAGGTAGGTGTTGCTTTATGTCGATTAAAGCTATTTCTGGATGTTTTGTTGTGATATTGCGTCTCGTCTGGTGATAAGGAAACCGACAAAGATCTGCTGATTCGTACTCACTTGGGGAGTGAGGTCATACTACAAGTTTAGATGCGGATGGGAAAAACAAAGAAAGTGGTTGCATGTGAATATGGCAATCAGTAGAAAGATAAAGGAAACTGTCATTCTGTGGGGAGGTCGCACTTTTAGTGCTGGGGATCGCTATAAGCCATTGGCGATGTAGGTCAGGCGACAATGGCTTCTTTTAAGTCTGACTTTCTCAATGTTCTGTCTGAACGCGGATTTATCTACCAGGCTTCAGATCTCGATCGTCTAGATGTCTTGTGTGCCGAAAGCAAGATCGTGGCTTACGTTGGTTACGATGCTACTGCTCCGAGCTTGCACGTTGGGAATCTATTGTCGGTTATGATGCTCTTTTGGCTTCAATCCTGTGGTCATAAGCCGATCGTGTTGCTGGGTGGAACCACAAGCTTGGTCGGAGATCCTTCAGGTCTTGTTGGAACTCGCAGCATTCTGCCTGATGAAGTCGTTAAGGCCAACATGTGCAGCATAGGAAGGTTCTTTCCCAAGCTCTTGGATTTCGGTGATGGTCAGAGCGATGCATTGTTAGTCGATAACGCAGAATGGCTACAGAAACTCGAGTACATAGAATTCTTACGTGATGTGGGTCGACACTTCTCTGTCAACAAGATGCTCGCGTTCGAATCCGTCAAGTCGCGATTGGAACAAAATCTCCCAATATCCTTCCTCGAATTCAACTATATGATTCTGCAAGGATATGATTTTGTAGAGTTATATCGTCGATATGGATGTGTACTGCAGATGGGTGGCTCCGATCAGTGGGGAAACATGGTCAATGGCATAGACCTCGGACGCCGTCAGGAAGATGCAGATCTGTTCGCTGTCTCATGTCCACTGATCACCAATTCAGATGGTGTAAAGATCGGGAAGAGTCTCGGCAGAGCGGTCTGGCTTTGCGGTGATCTGTACGACCCGTATGACTATTGGCAGTACTGGCGAAATGTGAAGGATGAGGATGTCGGGCGCTTCTTGAAACTGTATACCAAGTTGCCCTTACAAGAAATACAACGACTCGTCGAGCTAGGTGGAAGTGAAATCAACGAAGCCAAGAAGATCTTAGCAACCGAGGCAACTTCCATCGTGCACGGAAGTGTAATCGCAGATCTGGCAGCGAAAACTGCTAGAGAGACTTTCGAAGAAGGTGGGGTATCGTTAGATCTTCCAACAGTCGAAGTACCTAGTGCAGTGCTGCGAGATGGATTGGGAGTACTAGATGCCTTTGTGAGGGCTTGCCTTACTTCTTCTAAGAGCGATACGAAAAGGCAAATAGCCGGCAAGGCAATATTCGTCAATGGACGTTTGATCGATGATGCCAATTCGCTTTTGACCCACGATGATGTGACCGATGCTGGAACTATAAAACTCTCTTTTGGCAAGAAAAAGCACGTGCTACTGAAGCCGAAATAGTACTTCACACCGATGTTTGTGAGAAAGGTCCTGGAGCTCTGCGGCCTGTACCTGAGAAGAAGCAACACTCCGTCTACAAACCCGTATGGCAGTGAGTCGAAGGCACTAGTCCTAGAAGTTATTAGCTTTTCTTCTCTTCTGCCTTGCCTGCATTGTTGAGGAATACTTCAGCTGCAAACAGAAAACTAGAAAGGCGATTTAAATAGGACAATACCGCATGTCCTACCAGTTCCCCCTGACTATGGCTCAAAGCGACAACCGTTCGTTCTGCACGACGAGCTACTACTTTTGTATGATGTAAGTACACGCTCGCAGCATTGTGACTGTCCAAGACATGAAAATAAGCAGCGGATGATCTGGCAGTCAATTGATCGATACAGATCTCTAGTTTATCCGTGTGCTCTGCACTCACCCTGATCGACTCATAGTCTATTTCTTTTGCTATCGGTGCGGACAAGTCTGATATGACGTCGATCAAGTCTTTTTGTATCATGTTTAGTATTGCATCTATTTTCGTATCGACGTCGCGTACTATCAGCCTTGCTAAGCCAATGGTGGAGCTCACTTCTTCCAAGGTTCCTATAGCTTGAAATCTCAGGGCTCCTTTGGAGAGTCTCCTCCCTCCGATCAGAGATGACATCCCGTCATCTCCTGCGCGACTGTAGTAGTAATCCTTTTCCAGCATTGCGGGATCCTATCTTCATGCTAACCAAGTCGGCATTTTGTTCATCGAAGTCTTAAGTTTGTTTTAAAATTTTTCTTCAACGTGACGCGAGTGGAGCGTTAGGTAGATGGACGTATCTCTCTACTCAATAAGACCGTCAGGCAGATGGAAGTACCTACTCATTCAAGGGTATCATCTGGGAGATAAAAGTACCGAGATAAAGCGGAAAGTATAGACAAAAAACTGATTGCCCTCTTTTCGAGATCATCCTTCTTTTTTCATAGAGGGGCTTTGATGCTGGAAATGTCAAAAGCCCTCACGTCCAGATGTGGGCTTTCAAAAACGATATCAGCAACTGCCGCTTCCCCGGAAAAGGTGACGAGGTGGGGGAGGTAGGCTATCGGGGTCGGCTCAAGGGCTACAACTGTTGAAAGATCATCGATAACACGCTGCGGATAGTTAGACCGCAGCAAGTTTTCTTGGAGAAACCCCTTTAAAGGAAGGAGAAGCTTGCGCAACCTATCAAAGCCAGCAAGTTTAGTTTGTTCTTCGTGCTTAATCTCATACCGTCTGCCAGTAGGAAGGTTACTCGTATTTCCGACCAGAGTCAGATCCGACATTTTGGCAGAAGCGCCACTGATATCAGAGCCGTCCACAGATTTTGTTTCAATTTGAAGTTTAGTCAGAAACTCGTCTGAAAACTTAGCAGATATGACTTGAGTTTCGATCCTCTTCGGCTGCAGCGAGGATGGTCCAGCCTTATGGGCAGGAGTATTTGAGGTCAGTGAGATTCTCTTTTCCTGCGGCGAGGATGCTCCAGCCTTATGGGCAGGAGTATTTGAGGTCAGTGAGATTCTCTTTTCCTGTAGCGAGGACGGTCCAGTCTGATGGGCAGGAGCATTTGAGGTCAATGCGATTCTCTTTTCCTGCTGCGAGGATGCTCCAGTCTTCTGGGCAGGAGTATTTGAGGTCAGTGAGATTCTCTTTTCCTGTAGCGAGGACGCTCCAGCCTTTTGGGCATGAGTATTTGAGGTCAATGCGATTCTCTTTTCCTGCGGTGAGGATGGTCCAGTCTTCTGGGCAGGAGTATTTGAGGTCAGTGAGATTCTCTTTTCCTGTAGCGAGGACGGTCCAGCCTTTTGGGCAGGAGTATTTGAGGTCAATGCGATTCTCTTTGCGATTCTCTTTTCCTGCGGCGAGGATGGTCCAGTCTTCTGGGCAGGAGCATCCGAGGCATTCTTCGTAGGTGGTACAAGATTAGCGATGAGTTTCGTTGAGATCTTGGATGTGCCACCAAGTCCGGCCCTGGAAACTCGCTTGTACCGCTTGTCTTTCGATGCAGAGGTTTTGCGATTTCTCACAGCATCCCTGCTCGAAAGAGCAGGACCATCGGATGGTAGATGTGCTGTCTTGCCATCCGGGAACAGTGCCAACAGCTGTTTGCGCGTCAGCCGAGTCGGCCAGGTGCGTACCCTACCTACATCTACGTGGATGAAATGTGAATCGTAGTACACTCCCACCCCGCCGTGCTCTTGTTTGATGCTGATAATCCGTAGCTTCTCTAGGTTTACTCCTGGGATGAAGAAATCGACGGCCTGACCGCGAGTGTGATGACTGTTCTTGGCAACCTGAGAAGATTTAGATCTCAGCATGTCGTTGGTCTTGTTACTGCGGTATCCAGATACGATGTGGATCGGAGATGATGAAGCCGTTTCTTTCTTTATCTCCCACATGGCATCGAAAAGCCTTGGGTCGATATCGACGACTTCAGAAGTTCTCCAGTCACGCAGCATCCAACTCAACTTGCGCAAGCCAGCGCGATCGTACACCCCATCACGCTTGAAGGTCGTAGAGATCTTCTCCTTCGTGTGTATGTTGTACAGGCTAAGACTGCGCGTTTCAGACAAAGCACTCGAGATTGTAAAGCAACTGAATACAAGTAATAGCGCCATGCAAGACGATGCCCTGGTCCTCAAAATCTAACTCCCCTGCAGAAATAACCTATCTCTTCTTCGTAGTTTCCTGATAAACAAACCAAGAACCTACCAGTTTAGCTGGGCGGTTGTTCATACGCTATGCTCTATAAGACTGAGATTTGTTTATACTATTTAATCTAAGTTGAATCTAAGGTGGAGTCTAGTAAGGTAATTGCTCAATATCTTTTAATCACCATCGGTTTTTCGTACGAGTTCTAATTTGTTTATAACCTTCATGCTTTTCAGGTCCAATACGAGAACGGTCACCCCATTTTCACTTTCCAGCGTGATAGAAAGGGAAGTGCCGTTCTGTACGGCGCTCAATACTTGACTGCCAGAAGGGATATGAAAAACCTTTTCCCCTGTCACTTTTACGGGATTGGCAGGAGTTTCGCCTTTCTGCAAGTATACGCGGGCCCCCATGACAACCACGACAGCCAAAAGGCCGAATAACATGACACCTCCAAAGCACAGAAACAGCCTCGTGACGCGCTGTTGAAGTCTGAGCGCTACTGAGACTTGCTCCTCCTCTAGGATGCCCGTATCTCGTCGATCCTGGTGTGATGCTTGGTTGCGCTTGTTAGTAGCCATATTTCAGTGATCCCTGTACGATTTCCTCTGTAGTCTTCATCTAGACTGGCTATCCATCAGTGTTTTTGGTACATTCAGCGATCGCAGACATCTTCGATACTGGCTTTGTTTTATGCCATACAGGATGGAGATCTTCTTTGTACATGGGCAGTAAGACGACCATTGATACCTCTCAGCTGACGGAAACAACACGTCTCGATTCCGCCCTGGCTACACTGACAACAGGTCTCTCACGTACCAGGATCAAGCACTTGATCCTCAACAGGTACGTTCTAATTGACGGCAACACGATAGATGATCCATCGAAAAAGATCAATGCTGGGGCTCTTGTAGAACTCTATATGCCAGAACCTCAAGAGAGCGAAGTCATACCGGAAAAAATAGAACTCTCAGTCGTGTTTGAAGATGATCACATCATAGTGATAGATAAGCCTGCTGGTCTTGTGGTTCACACTGGACCAGGACATTCAACTGGGACATTGGTGAACGCGCTGCTGCATCATTGCGGATCTTCCTTGTCTGGTGTGGGTGGGGTTTTGCGTCCAGGGATCGTGCACAGGCTTGATAAGGATACTAGTGGCATTATGGTGGCGGCTAAGTCAGATGTTGCTCATAGAAATCTAGCGGATCAGTTTGCTGATCACGGGCGTTCTGGTTTTTTGGAGCGCATTTATCTTGCTCTAGTCTGGGGTAGGCCCAACTTGACTGCCGGTACTATCGACACATTTGTAGGACGGTCTAAAACCAACAGAGAAAAAAAGGCAGTCTGTTCGTCGGGACGGAGAGCTATCACTCACTACAAGGTGCTGGAAACCTTTAGAGCCGGAACTGAACCTATCGCTTCCCTGATCGAATGCAAGTTGGAGACCGGACGAACACACCAAATACGATTGCACATGGCTCATATCGGACATCCCATCCTGGGAGATAAGTTATATGGTGCGGGTTTCATAACAAAGGCAAACATGCTCAAGGGAATTCAGGGAGATTATGATCCATTTTCTCCATGCAACCTGGTTTCTCAGGCTCTTCATGCTCACTCTCTCGCCTTTCTACATCCGGTTTCGGATGAGCGAGTCCAGTTTGAAAGCAAAGTACCAGAGTACATGACGCGGTTGCTAGAAAGGTTACATAAGTACACAACTACACATCGTAGAAACTAGGACTGTTTAAGACTCTAAATCTAGGTTACAATGCCGACGATTCGTCTGTGCCTTTAAGTTGTAGTAGGTGAAAAGAGTGGCAGTGATATCCATGTATCCCGGATCTTTCGATCCTATTACTAACGGTCATCTCGATATCATTCGGAGATGTTTTGCTCTGTCGGACTCAGTAGTCGTGGCAGTTGGAGCTCACCATCAGAAGGAAGCCTTGTTCTCGCGTGAAGAGCGGATCCAGATGATAAACCTCGCTTTGACCGAAGTCCTACCAGATCTCATACCACGCATCAGAGTGGTGACATTCGATGGATTGGCAGTCGAGATCGCCATAAAAGAGGGAGCAGAAATCCTAGTGCGTGGACTGCGAGATGGTTTAGATCTGGATTATGAAATGAAAATGGCAGGTACGAACTCCATACTAGCTCCGGATATTCAAACTGTCTTTTTACTTGCCAGTGCTCAGCTGAGGCATATTTCTTCTGCTGTTGCCCGTCAGGTCGCTGCGCTCGGTGGTGATGTCTCAGCTTTTGTTCCCGCATCTATTGCTGCTGTTTTGTCTGATAAGTTTAGTACTAAGGTGTAACTGCATTCGTCGCTGAGTCAGTTCCGACTGCGAGAAGGTGTATGGTATCTCGTGTTACGACTGTCGCTTTTAGCGGCATAGATGTGCAGTCTGTCGACGTGCAAGTGCAGCTGAGTAGCGGACAGCCTGCTTTTATCATCGTGGGTCTTCCTGACAAGGCAGTCGCCGAGAGCAAAGAGAGAATCCGTGCTGCTCTACATGCTTCCGGTCTCTCTCTTCCATCGAAGAGAATCGTGATCAACTTAGCTCCTGCTGACCTGCCCAAAGAGGGAAGTCATTACGATCTCCCGATAGCTCTGGGAATACTGGTTGCAATCGATGCTCTTGCTCTAGATCAATTGACTTCTTATGTCGCCCTCGGCGAGTTATCTCTGGACGGGACTATCTCCTCAGTGTCTGGTGTGCTGCTGGCCGCTATGCACGCAAATTCCTTGGATAAGGGGTTGATTTGTCCAGATATCTGCGGTTCGGAAGCTGCATGGGCAAGCGCAGACCTCGAAATCCTAGCCGGAGGAAGTCTGATCCAACTGGCAAATCACTTCAAGGGAACACAAGTTATTGGTCGTCCAGAGCCGATAATCAGAAAAGCCAAGCCTAACTCCCTTGACCTCAAAGACATGAAAGGTCAGGAAACCGCCAAAAGAGCGCTGGAAGTCGCTGCAGCTGGTGGTCACAACATGTTGATGATCGGTCCGCCTGGTGCAGGGAAGTCTATGTTGGCTGAACGCCTTCCATCTATACTTCCACCACTTACACCTGCCGAATTACTAGAAGTCTCAATGATTTCCTCGATTGCAGGCAAGCTAGAGGACGGTGCTTTGTCAGATAGTCGTCCTTTTCGCGCTCCTCATCATTCGGCTTCTGTAGCCTCCCTGGTAGGTGGTGGTGCTGGAATGAGAGCAAAGCCAGGAGAGCTATCCTTGGCTCATCATGGCGTCCTGTTTCTAGACGAATTTCCGGAATTCAATCCGAGAGCCTTAGACAGTCTGAGGCAGCCAATAGAGACAGGGAAAGTCGTGATCGCAAGATCGAACTTTCACGTGACCTATCCGGCATTTATCCAGCTTATTGCGGCCATGAACCCATGTCGTTGTGGTCGCTACGGTGAGTTTGGAGTCACCTGTCGGAGGGGGATCAGGTGTGCTGCTGAGTACCAAGAACGAATATCCGCTCCGTTGTGGGACAGGATTGACATAGTTGTCGAGGTGTTCGCGGTGAGCGCTTCTGATATGACCTCAACCAAGCGAGGTGATAGTTCCGCTGAGGTGATGGCTCGTGTCATGCATGCTAGGAATAGACAGGAAAAGCGTCTAAAAGAATCAGGAATTATCACTCCTGCAAGTACCAATGCTGCGATGTCCCCTCGACAAGTAGAAGAGATTGTCCAGCTCGATCCTGATGGGCGACGTTTGATGGAAACTGCAGTTCAAAAGCTCCAGCTTTCTGCCAGAGGTTATCATCGTGTTCTAAAGGTTGCTCGTACGCTTGCGGACTTGAGTCAGGAAGACAAGGTGGCCCGTGAGCACTTGGCAGAGGCTTTGGGTTATCGTAGCGTCATCAGCCATTCTTTACGAGAACAGTCTGGGTGAGAAGCAGTTCATTCACTTGCTCCTCTACCGGACAAGCAAGTTGGTAAGGAGACCGTTTTCCGAAGCCTGCTTACAGGATAAGAAAGTGGCCTGCGACTGGTCAATAGCCTGCTTACAGGATAAGAAAGTGGCCTGCGACTGGTCAATAGCCTGCTTACAGGATAAGAAAGTGGCCTGCGACTGGTCAATAATGCCAGTCACTAGCTTGTGACTTTTATTTTCCCGACAAAATACGGCCTAGAGCAACAGCTGATGCTCTGAACCCAAATCTTAGGAGCTCCCCAGAACTCAGTCATCTTGGTCACGAAGATCCCAGAGTAATGGTAGGCAGTCTGTACGGCTATCATATCCGCACAGGGTCGGAGCACAGCGTCCCTCAGGTCTGCAGGTGTGTTGTTGACTGTGAGCGGGAGTTGCAGCTCTGCAGGAATTACGCGGTCAACAGTCCAGGCAACACCATTAACGTCGGCATTCACGATTTCCGAACTTATGGACTCCTTTGTAAGGATCCATGCAACAAAAGAATTTAGCAAAGAATCCGTGTGAGTACACTCTGTGGTGCTCGTAGGGGCTCTGCCCAGCTGTAGGCTCGCAATGACTATTTCCAAGTCTGGGTCCGAGTAAGATGTTTCTATAGGGTACATCAGGGGTTTTATAAGACTTAATATGATCGGGAGATCTGATGATCTGCTGATCTCCGGATGCGATGATACTATGTTCGAGATCGCAGAACTGACTTGGTTCGTCACCCTGTTCACAGTGTACATACGCTGTAACTCTATGGAAGACACGTAAATGAGCAATAAAATTGGGAAAATCAAGGCAAATTCAACGGCTATAGCTCCACGTCTGCAACTCTTGAACTTGGAGAGCTTACCGGTAATGCTGAAGAAGATAGAAGAGAGAAGACGCATGGTGTTCTGTTAATCTCGTTTTCTAGTTAGGCAGATTAGAAGAATTCATTCCGGAATGCCGTTGCAAAAGCCATGTAATGACGAGGTAATCCCTTGTATCCTAACCCAATCCCAAGACGGTGAAAGAACAATGGATGCATGTAGAACAGCTGTAAGACGATGATGTCACCGGGACCTCCTTGATCAAATTGCAACTCAGTGGCTTCTGGGAGATTCCCATTCGCATCTGGCTCGGGTAGTTCTGGAATTATGCTAGTGTTCGTCCTGACAACCATAGCTCGTGCTCTCAAGCCGTCACAATTCACTAAGTGTGTGCTTGCACATACTCGTTGTACGAACTCAGTTTGCTGAGCGACTGGGTTCCCACTTGTCGTTCCACCTACTCGGATCGTACGACTGGCTTGGGCAAATGCCTGATCAAGGCTCTCTTCTGTGAGGAAAAGCAAACCTACTTCCAGAGTTGCTCCTATGATGCCGAAGAATGGAAGGGCGATGAGTGCGAATTCTATCGCTGCTACGCCACGTATGTTACGGAATAGCCTCTTGATGAGGGAAATAGTCCGTTGCAGTGTGGAAGTGTAGTGAGGCATAGTAGACTCGAAATCCTGCTCTTAAAGTTGCTCGACACGATTGCGCTTAGAGCCTACTACTTCAATGTTAAGGTTATTTTACTTCAGAACTTGATTTAATGCTGTCTCGAGTTCGACTTGTCTTACTATGATAAGCTTTGTTTTGCACTTGACTTGATTTAATGCTGTCTCGAGTTCGACTTGTCTTGCTATGATAAGCTTTGTTTTGCACTTGACTTGATTTAATGCTGTCTCGAGTTCGACTTGTCTTGCTATGATAAGCTTTGTTTTGCACTTGGCATGTTGCGGAATGACCTGACAAACTTCACGGTTAAGCTTGCATTGGGTAGGCGGTATGTGTGTATTGAGATCTCGCATTCAACAAATAAGGACTAAGCTAGTACTCCTCGATGTAGATGGCTTTATACTGCCATACTCTGATGGTCGGTTGGATTGGTTGATAGGACTATCTGTATCCTCCGCTGTAGCAGTTGTTCTCAAAGAGCATGCCGCGGTTTTCGTGGATGGAAGGTATTTTTTGCAGCTGACGGATCGACTCGATGCTTCGGTCTGCGAATTGGTCAATTGTTCAAAGAAACCAATACACGAATGGCTGAAGATGACTGTAGGATCCGGTGATCGCATAGGGCTGGATCCTAGGTTCCACACAATATCGAAGGTCCGTACTCTTACTAAAGAGCTTTCCAGTGTAGGTGCTGAATTGGTATCACTCGAGGACAAACCACTAGAGGAGCTTTGGAACATCCAGGAGACTGAGGGGGATGTCGTTGAAGATGGACTCGTGAAACCTAGTCTATTAGGAACTGGAGTCTCTATTCAGCCAGTCGAGCTCACAGGAACTTCGACGGAAGAGAAGCTATATATGGTGAGGAGAGCGCTAGCAGAACGAAATGCGCAGTTCATGGTCTTGACAGAACTCGAAAACATAGCCTGGACACTCAACATACGTGGATCAGATGTCGAATTTACTCCAGTGGTTCAGGCCACTGCCGTGATAGCAGAAGAAAAAGAAAACAGCTTCTTGTTTCTAGACATGAACAAACTTGACAGTCAGGTATCTAATTATCTTGCTCGATACGTTCATGTCAGGCCTACAGAAGATTTATATTCCGTACTGCGAGAAGAAGTCTTACAGCCAGGAGACAGTGTCACATTAGATCCCAACAAGACTACTGAGGCAATCGGCGGTTTTCTGGGCAAGCTCAAGGCAAATATAGTCGAAATCGAGGATCCCATCACTTCATTTAAGGCAGTCAAGACTTCACTTGAGCTGGAAGGAGCCAGAAGGGCTCATCTGCGTGATGGAGTCGCAATGGCTCGTTTCCTTACATGGTTCGACGTAGAGGCCGCAAAGGGCGATCTTGACGAACAGAAAATCGCTGACGCCCTCCTGCACTTCAGGGGCGATTTAGACATGTTTCGCGGTTCCTCTTTTGAGCCCATCGTCGGGTCTGGGCCAAACGGGGCTATGATACACTACAGGATCACAGAAAAGACCAATCGATCAGTGGAACGGAATTCCACTGTCTTGGTAGATTCAGGAGCTCAGTTCCGAGACGGCACTACAGACGTTACCAGGACGATAGCAGTGGGTAGCGTCAGTCAGGAGATAAAGGACAGAGCGACTCGCGTTTTAAAAGGTCATATCGCTCTTGCCTCAGCTCGGTTTCCTGTAGGTACTACCGGTGCACAACTAGACGCACTTGCTCGCATGCCGCTCTGGCAAGTTGGGCTCGACTACGATCACGGTACAGGACATGGGGTAGGGAGTTATCTCGGAGTTCACGAGGGACCACAGAACATCTCGAAGTCCGGCAAGTCACCACTACGTCCTGGGATGATCCTGTCCAATGAGCCCGGGTATTACAAGCCTGGTGCTTATGGTATCCGGATAGAGTCGTTAATGATCGTTACCGATCCGGTTGATATGGTCCGGGGCGATCAGCCTATGTGTGGTTTTGAAGTCTTGACGATGGTTCCGATCGACACTCGGCTTATAGACGTGTCTCTGATGACGGAGATGGAGTTGATCTGGCTGAATGATTATCACGCCCGGATTCTGAAGGTACTGAGTGTGAATCTGGAGGAGGATGAAGTGAGCCGATGGCTTGTTCGTGCGACTAGATCGATTGGAAATCCGGATTGAGATTCGGTCATGATTCTCAACACTTCCGTGTTCGCAACCCATTTCACAATTTTCACAATGGTGAAGTGTATCGGATCATGAGGCGATTTGCGGCTTTTGAGATCTACCTGCTTCTGAGATTTGTCCCTGTGATTTGCGGCTTTTGAGATCTATCTGTTCCCAAGACTTGTCCTCGTGATTTCCTTGGAGTAAAAATTGCATGTTAAAATTAGTTGTAAATTTGAAATATTCTTCAGTTGTTAGATGAGATGGAGCTTAGCCTAGGAATTTTATACGACATTATGGATTGTTTTTCGTCAGGAATGGGGCTTGCAGAATGGCTTTTATGATGACTTTTTAAGGCTGTGTCATGATCTGAATTCTGGTTTTCTTGTCGAGAGGTTATGGAGCTTGTGCATATGATTAGTGTTAAAGATCCTGAACAAGACCGGAGTCATCTCCTCGGTCACAGGAGTCGCTTGAGAGATCGATTCAATCGAGGTGGTGAAAAAGCCCTTCTGGACTACGAATTACTGGAAATTGTGTTGTTTCGATCAGTCCCAAGACGAGATGTCAAGGTATTGGCAAAGACTCTTCTATCCAAATTCGGCTCATTTGCTGATGTGATGTATGCCAGGGAAGCTCGTCTCAAAGAGGTGGAGGGTATCGGAGATGCCATCGTATCTGATTTCAAACTCATAGTGGCAGCGGCTAATCGCATTTCTTTTGGGGAGATAACTCCCAAGCAAGTGCTGGCTTCTTGGTCTGCAGTGATCAGGTATTGTCGTCAAACGATGGCATTCGAGGATCGAGAGCAGTTCAGGATACTCTTTCTGAACAAACGTAACGCCTTGATAGCAGATGAAGTCCAACAAATAGGCACGGTGGACCACACTCCGGTTTATATTCGTGAGGTGCTCAAACGTTCCTTGGAGTTGTCGGCGATTTCAATCGTCCTGGTACACAACCATCCTTCCGGAGACCTGATACCATCAGCGGCAGATATCAACATGACTAAACAGATAGCGGAAGTCGGGAAGCCTCTTGGTGTGTCTGTATACGATCATATCATCATTGGACGTGAGGGACATGCGAGCCTCAGAGGGCTCAACTTGCTCTGAGGTGTGGATTTAGAAGCTATCAAGTTTCTCTGACGTGTTGGTCTCGAGGCGTCAAGTTTCTTTGACGTGCCATATAGGTGATTCCAATTGCACCAGGTTCTCTCTGCTGTTGTTGAAAGGTATCTTGTCTTTGACTTGCCTGTCCTTAGTGAAGGTCCTCGTGAACTTATAGAGTTTTCAGTTGTTTTTTGTCATCAATTGTGTTGTGCTATGCGCCATTGGTGTGCGAGAATCCCATTTTCCTGTGATCTAGTCAAAAATGGAACCTTGGTGGGGAAAGATGGGAGGTATGTTTCGTCGATGATGTGGGGGTCGGCTGTGAGTTGTTTCCGGGGGTATGACTGTTTCTCTTAGAATTTTGTTAGGCGACACCTTGTTCAGGATTGCGTTGCTATCGATAGCTACCCTGGTTCTGTTCGTGTCAGTTGGGATCATGTCCTTCCTGTTTAAAGAAGGATTACCAGCTCTGCAGGTCTTCGGCCCACAGTTCATCATCTCGACCGACTGGAATCCTGTGACGGATCAGTACGGTGCTGGAGTAATGCTATACGGAACTCTGGTGACTGCCTGTATAGCAGTAGGACTGGCCGTACCTTTCTCATTGTTGATCGTGTTCTTTCTGACTGCAGTAGCTCCTTCTGCACTGGTGGCACCGATCTCCCTGGCGGTTCAACTTCTCGCTGCAGTTCCGTCAGTCGTGTACGGAGCTTGGGGCTTTTTTGTCGTAGCTCCGGTCATGGCATCGACGGTCTCTCCTTTCATGGCCGAGACTTTCGGTTCATGGCCAATACTGGGAAGCCTGTTCAGTGGAACACCACGTGGTTTGTCCTTGTTGACGGCCAGTCTTGTGTTGTCCTTGATGGTTTTGCCTTCTATAACAGCAATGGTTCTGAGAGCTATACAAGCTGTTCCAGCTATGCTCAAAGAAGCGAGTTACAGTCTAGGGTCAACCAGCTATGAGGTGTTCTTCAAAATACTGGTGCCTTACGCAAGAAGAGCTATAGTTGGTGCGGCACTGCTGGGTCTCGGTCGCGCCTTGGGAGAAGCAATGGCTGTCAGTTTCGTCGTCGGAAACGCTACTAGGATATCCGCCTCATTACTAGCTCCTGGATCTACTTTGGCGGCTACCATAGCGAATGAATTTCATGAAGCAGCTGTGGGATCTGTAAAGTTCCATTCTCTGGTGGAGCTGGGATTCATCCTGTTTCTCATCTCTTCGTTAGTACTGATTCTATCCCGTGTGTTAGTGACTTATTCGGAAAAACAATGAGAGTTCGTCACTATAGGCGCGTTTTTCTTGACTACGCGATGAAGTTGATTGCAGTCAGTTTGGCCGGGATCGTACTAGTCCTGTTAGGCTGCATATTGTGGACCGTACTCGTCAGAGGAATGTCGGCTGTGTCTTTGCCGATACTCCTGCACTCCATGGCAGAGCCAGTGGAAGGGAATGTCGGAGGTATCGCCAATGCTGTGGTCGGATCGGTGATCCAGGTAGGACTCGCTTTTCTAGTGGCCTTGCCTCTGGGGGTTGCTACTGGAACATATCTGTCAGAATTCCCTGAAAATGGTCGTTATACTGCCATCATAGGCTTCATAAACGATATATTACTTTCGACACCCTCGATCTTGATCGGACTGTTCGTATACGAGTTCTCGGTGAGGAGAGGTGGTGGTTTCTCCGCATGGAGCGGGTCCGCAGCTTTAGGGCTCATCATGTTGCCTATCATCGTCCGCAGTACAGAGGAGATGTTGCGTCTCGTTCCAGTTCCACTGAGGGAGGCAGCTTTCGCATTAGGAGCTTCGCGTTATCAAGTGATAGCTCCGGTTGTGTGGAAAGCTGCTCGTTCCGGTATCGCGACAGGAGTACTATTGGCTACCGCAAGAGCGGCAGGAGAAACAGCACCACTGCTGTTCACCTCCGTGGGCAGTCCCTTCTGGTCATTCTCCATATGGGAGCCAATGGCGAGCTTACCGGTAATGATATACCAATACGCCAGTAGTCCGGTTCCCCAATTGGTGTCATTGGCATGGGTGGGAGCATTGGTCATCACTGTGACCGTCTTGTTGTTAAATGTTCTTGCCGAATTGATTTTCCCTAACAGACACCTGTAAACTTACAAAGTATGAGGCCTTGCACATGATAATAGCTGAGGGTTCTGCACTGAAAAGTGCCGGAGGTAAGACAAGGGCATCAAAAACCCGGCTAAATCATCTGAGCGTAGCTGCAGGAGTTGCAGCGAAGAACCTTGAAGGGGGTTCAAGAATACTGGATAGTCAAACAGAAGACAAGCACAAGATACGGATCCAGAACCTCAACTTCTTCTACGGAGACCAGCAGGCTCTGTATGACGTCAGTATGGACATTTTGGATCGGAAGGTAACCGCAATCATTGGTCCCTCTGGATGCGGGAAGTCCACCTTGCTGCGTGTGATGAACCGTATGTACGATCTGTACCCGAGACAACGAGCGACTGGTAAGGTTCTGTTAGATGACGAAGATCTGTTGAATGCGATCTCTCATCCGATTCTCATTCGCACTAGAGTAGGGATGGTCTTCCAGAAACCCACACCATTTCCGATGTCCATTCGTGACAACGTGGCCTACGGCATCAAGCTACACAAGAACCTCACGAGGAGTGAGCTGGACGAACAAATCGAGCAATGTTTGATCAAGGTGGCTCTTTGGAATGAGGTAAAGGATCGATTGCATAAGTCAGCCATGCGACTTTCCGGAGGCCAGCAGCAACGTCTTTGTATTGCTCGGTCTATCGCAGTGCGTCCTGAGATCCTGCTTCTCGATGAACCAACATCATCTCTTGACCCGATTTCAACCGCTCGGATCGAGGAGTTGATAGATGATTTGAAATCGGATTTCACCATTGTTATTGTCACTCACAACATGCAACAGGCTGCTCGAGTTGCTGATATGACTGGTTTTTTCCTGATGGGGCGCCTTGTAGAATTCAGCAAGACTGATACCATTTTTACGAATCCGCATCATCAGCAGACGAAGGATTACATCACGGGTAGGTTCGGTTAGCTGCATCATCAGCAGACGAAGGATTACATCACAGGTGGTTCGGTTAGCTGCATCATCAGCAGACGAAGGATTACATCACA
>Ga0056115_1000108_pt1 | contig 42856 bp, 38 predicted proteins | sample WorMetOlspDAHAB1_FD_77007 | JGI IMG/M metagenome (GOLD analysis project Ga0056115, IMG submission 77007) | Marine gutless worms symbiont microbial communities from Max Planck institute for Marine Microbiology, Germany - Olavius sp. DAHAB.1 ...
ATCTGTATTCATAATATCTTCCTCCTTTGTTAGGGAAGATATTACCAGATGCTTGTGACAGATCCGGTCACAGTTTAGCCTTTTTATTGTATATAGATCCGCATTGAAAATTTCGGATTTGGGATTTTAGATTTCGGATTGGTTGAATCGCTTCGCTCTATCCCATAATAAAACAGACAGAATACCTTAAATCCAAAATCCGCAATCCAAAATCTACAATTAGTTAATACTTCCTATTGAAAATCACTTCTGCTACCCGCCCAGCAGACCCGGCAGCCACAAGGCGAGTTGGGGAAAGAACATCAGCAGCAATATGTTCAAATAAATCGGGATCAGAAACGGCAACGCGCCTCGGGCGATGGTCTCCATCGGATGCCAGGGCACAACCCCGTGCAAAACCGCCAGACTAAGCCCGAAGGGCGGTGTCATCGAGGCCTGTCCGCCGGCCATAACGTAAACAACGCCCCACCAAATCAAATTGATGTCAAGACTGTTGATAATTGGCATGACAAACGGAAAGGTTAAAAACAGCATCGACCAGGAATCAAAAAACATGCCCATGAAAAAATACATGATGAAAAACAGCACCAGAATACCGTATTTGCCGATTGGCAGACCGATTACGAAATCCTTGATCAGTGGGATTATGCCGGCCGAGTTAAACACGTGCGAAATCAAAGTGGCCATGGCCATGATGAACAAGGAGAACGAGGTTACCTTGACCGTTTCCAGCAGGCTCTGTTTGATGATTTTAAATGTCAGCCGGCGATAGGCCAGGGTCAGTACCAGGCTCAGAAAGGCTCCCAGGGCGGCCGCTTCGGTAGGTGTCATAAAGCCGCCAAAAATCGCCCCCAGAACGCCAACGATGACTGCTGCAAACGGCAGCACTTCCAAGATGGCCGCAATTCTCAGTTTCCAGCTGAATTGGACCGGCTTGGGGATCAAACCGGGGTTCAGTTTCACCAAGACGACGATTGTCAGCATCAGCAGGATCATCATGGTAAACCCCGGAATCAATCCCGCGGCCAGCAGATCGACGATGGAGATACCCTGCCATGATCCATAGATAATCAGTAAAATGCTGGGGGGAATCAAGGGGGACAGGATATCCGATGATGCAATCGCACCCAATCCCAGCCGCGCTGAGTATCCTTTCTTTTCCATAACGGGAAAGGCTATCTTGCCGAAAGTCGCCGTGGCGGCCATGGCCGAACCGCACATGGCGCCAAAAATCGCATTGCCGGCGATAACCGACATGGCAAGCCCCCCCGGCAGCTGACCGAACCATTTATCGATGGCCGCAAAGAGCCGCTCGTTAACGCCGGTATTGCCCAGGATGGTGCCCATAAAGATAAACAAAGGCATGGCTGTGAGAGTGAAGGAATTTAAGGAACCCCAGGCGGTTTCAGCAATCTGACTGATCGGCTGGTCAATATACCAGATTAGCCCGGCCACCGCGGTAATGCCGATCGACCAGGCGATCTCCAGCCCCAAAGCCAGGAGAACCAGCAAACCGATGATCAGCAGAATGGCGATTAAGATCTCTGGACCCATCAGCGATTCTCCTCCGAGTTTTTCATTGCCATAATGGCTTTGAGAATCTCAATCAGTAGTTGCAACAAAAGCAATACTGCACCAACGAGCAGGATGGTTTGAGGATAGACCAGCGGGGTTCTGAGCCAGCTGCCGCTGCGGGACTCAAACAGCAGTGAATCCGCCAACAAATCCCAGCAGGCTTTAACCAGCGGCAGGGTAAAGGCAGTGGCCAGGATTAATGTCATGAAACGAATCGGGCGGGCAACTTTTTGCGGCAGCCGGCTGAAAATCAGGGTAACCCGCACATGGCCTTTCTCTTTCCAGGTGTAGGCCAACCCCATAAAGGTAATGGACACCAGCAGATAACCGCCCATTTCCTCGGCAATCGAAAGCGGTGAACGCAAAATATAACGGGTCAACACTTCGACCAGAAGCATGGTCATCAGCAGAAAAATGATTGCCGCCTGCAGGTGACCGCTGAATATATCCGTCAGCTTCTCAATGAAATTTACGACTTTTTGCAAAATTTTCATTGGCGTCAGCTTCCCGGCAACAGGAAGTAATCAGCCCTGTTGGCTGTTATGGAATCGCTTTGCTCAGTCTTTTTTAAAATAGACAGAATACTTTATTCGATGTTGGAGGTTGATCGTTCGATGTTCAATGTTCATTAGTTTCTCATTTGATTAATATAGCCGCTTTCCAGCAACCAGTATCCAGCATCAAGTATCCAATACCCAGTACCCAATACCCAGACCCTATTTTCCGCTAAAGCCCTTGTATTTGGCTACAGCCGCTTCAGCAGCTGAAAGCAGTTCCTTTCTTTTTGATTTCCAGGGGCCATCCATATTCAGCCAGGCGTCTTCGACAATTTTACATGCTTTGACGGCTTCGGCCATTTCTTCCTTTAAAAATCGGGTCCGTTTGACTCCGGAAAGATCGACCGTATCAAGGCTCATGATGTATTCGGCGGTCGTCGAAAGGCTCACCATTCTTTGAAGTTCCTGGCCGACCTCAACAACCACCTTTTGAAGATCCGGCGGCAGGGAATTGAACTTTTTCAAATTCATGACGGTCACGGCCGACCAGGTCGGTGACAGCGGCGTCAGGGTGAAACTTTTGGAGACCTTGGCCAGGCCGATGGAATATCCGTACCCCAGACTGGTCAGCACGGCATCAATCGTCCCGGCCATCATGGCGGGCGCCAATTCAGAGCCCGCAATGGTCACCGGACTGGCCCCCAGAGCTTTGATGCCCTGGGTCGGCAAATAGCCGCCAACTCTGATTTTCATCCCTTTCAAATCATCCAGCTTGGTAATTTCCTTTTTGCTCCAGATACCATTGGCAGCATCCCATTGGGTGACAAACCAGAATTTTAGATTGTATTTTTTCATGGTTTCGTCATAAATTTTCATGACATTGCTGTCACTGTAGACCGCCAATTCTTCCGCCAGCCCCTGCACCGGGTCTTCACTGACGATCCCCGGAATTTCGCCCCAACTCCAGATGGGATAAGTTCCGGACAACCACGGCATGGCCACGTCGGCCATGTCTGCTTTGCCCTTGGCCACCGCTGCAAACAGGTCTCCGGTCGAAAACATCCGGGAAATAATCTCCAGTTGGATTCTGCCGTTGCTGCGCTCATATAGCAGTCTTTGCATTTCCCCACCGGGCCGATAAATCTGAGAAGCCCTGAACTTGGGACCCCATATATCATTCCAGGCGAATTTGAGTTTATAAACCTTCTTATCCTGGCAAAACCCGGGTATTGGGCTTATCAGGACGAAAATTAAAGCAAAAACCAGCACCGATGAGATAAAAAACATTTTCCTTTTCATGAGATCCTCCTTTGCGGGTTGGTAAAATATAGGTTGAATGGTTCAGGGATCAAGATTCTGGGTTTAAACGCCATAAATAGCTGTTTAACAAGAGGGAACCACGTCTATAGATGCAAATGCTCTGTTTCACCAATAGTTGAAAAAGACAAATCTGAGCCATGCCTCAAACTATATGAATAAAGTCATGGATATCAGATGGCTATAATCTATGACCCTGAACCTGAAACCCCTCATTTATCTTTGTAATGATGAGAAATGAAATGTGGATTACCAGAGCAGGTAGATCGTAAGTTGAGGTGATCAACAATAATTGTTTATTGTCTACAATAGACAGTTTGATGGTGTCAAGCAAAAAAATAAAAAAGGCAGGAACCCGAAGGGCTGCCTTTAATAATTAAATCGATGTCTCGAACTTTCTACAACTTACTGATGATAAAGAAATTTTTGAATTCTGAGGATCTGTCTCGCATATGGAATGATGGAATAGTGGAGTTATGGAATAGTGGGTTTGTAGAGGATATTTTCAAATTTAATCTTTAAGGTTCCGCCCTTGGCGCAATATTTTCCGAGTATTGCAGTATTCCAAGACCCAGTTTTCCAATATTCCAGTATTCCAATCGGGCGAAGCCCCCCCACTTAATCTCTCTGCCTGCTGGTGATTAGATACCCAAATTTGCTTTAATGATGATTCCCTTGGCTTTCATTTCTTCCAGAGCATGAGCCGTTGTCTCGGGCGCCACCCCTTTACTTAGTCCGTCGATGACGGTAACATTGTATCCGGCATCGGCGGCATCGACGGCAGTAGCTTTAACACAATAATCAGTCGCCAATCCGTAAATGACCAGATTTTTTATACCGTCCTGCTTGAGCACGCGGTCCAGATCTGTTTTTCGGCCGCCATCATCGGCGAAACCCGAATATGAATCGAACTTAGCATCCATGCCCTTTCGAACCGTTGCAACCGATCCTTCGGCCATGATGAGTATCTCAGCACCGGATGTATTCTGAACACAATGCGGTGGCCACATGACCTGGGACCGCCCGTCTATATCGATGACCTGCAGCGGTTCCGTCCCGGGATTGTTGGTAAAGAAGCTGACATGGTCTGCCGGATGCCAGTCCTGGGTAAAATAAACCGACAATCCCCGTTGCTTCAAATTCCGGGTTGCAGTTTCAACGTCCTGTACATATTTAACATCTGTACCGGGCACGGCCAGGGTACCGGATTTCAGCTCAGTAAAATCAGCTTGAAGATCGACGACAATTACACCGGTATCTTCGTTATGAATGTCTTGTTCGCCCATATGCTTACTCCTTAAGATTAAAATCACCCGTCAGGGTTATTACGTCCTCGATAAAGATAAGATCCGAATATCATGCGGGTTTTAGGGTTGTCAATCGATAACGTAATCTCAGATATCGGTGCTTTGAGGCTTTCAACCGGGTATGTGATATCCGTTTAGATACACCGTCCGTTTGCGGCGGGGCGCTTCATTAAATCTTTTAGAAAATATGGCGCATAGAGAATACTGTATAAAAAAACTCCTGCAACCGCCATGCTGAGGAAATACCATGGCCACGATCCCATAAAATCTAAAAATGTATGTTCGATAATGAAGATCCGGTATTTCAGGTATTATCAATAGAAGACCAAGATAAACCGAAATCAATCGTTTCTGATTGTGATTGCATAATATTTGCACTGCGAATATTATCAATAACCCAATTAGAGAAACAACCAGGATGCTTATGAGATGCTCAGTTCCGAACATTTAATAATGATAAGGATTCATAAGGTCTTCATGAAATCAATTTTAATCGAGCCTATTTATTAATTTGGGAGGGTCTACGCGGGATATTGGCGGGGTATTTCAATTGTTGGAGAACTGACTTGCCCCAATCGATACCCGTCTCATTTCTCCACCAGCAGAAACGGTGTCGCTCCATTGAGTGCAGCAATTTGGAGCAAACCACAAATAATTCGATATCTGAATCCTCATCATGGTCTCCCCTGGCCTTTGACCCAAAAAAAATAACTTTTTATCCGTAAGCAATTTACCAAATTCGATTCGCGCTATGGATAAGGGTGTAACCGGAAAAAATGGATTACAGCCCATAAAATTCTGTAGCATTGCCGCCGAAAATCTTGGCGTAAGTTTCACTTTTGGGATTGCCGAGCAGGTTCTCCAGGGTTGCCTTGACGGTCGCGTAATCGGAAGCCAGCAGGCAAACCGGCCAGTCGGAGCCAAACATCACCCGGTCCTCGCCGAACAGCTCGATTACCCGATCGACATAAGGCTTGAGGTCTTCCGGTTTCCAACCGGCCCAATCGGCTTCGGTCACCATACCCGAAAGCTTGCAATAGACATTCGGTCGTTTGGCCAATTCTTCAAGTCGCGCTGACCAGGGTTCCATCTCACCGGCTGCGATCAATGGTTTGGCGATATGGTCGACGACAAATCGCATATCCGGGTTGGCATCCACCGGCGGCAGACAGGCCGTCAATTCTCTTTGCTTGGGCAAAAGATCGTAAGCCAGGCCGGCTGCGCCGACAGCTTTGATTCCGCGAATGACATCTTCCCGGGCTACCCAATCGGGATCCTCTTCGTCATGCACCTGATGACGAATGCCAACCAGATATTTTCCGTTGTCACCGGCTTGGAGTTCGGCCAGAGTATCGCTGACAGCCGGATCGGTCAGATCAACCCAGCCGACAACACCGGCCACAAAATCAGTGGCTGCAGCAATGGACAGGAATTCCACAGTCTCTTCAACGGTTGGGACGGTCTGCACGATTACCGTTTGGTCGACATTGTTTTGAGACAGTATCGGGCGCAGATCCTCCGGTCCGATGGGCTTGCGAATAGAAGCAAGTTCATCGCCTCCCATCCAGTAGTAATCCCGGCGGGTCGGGTCCCAGAAATGATGATGCGAATCTACAACAGGTATGTTAGCCATTATGTAATCTCCTCGCTCTTTGGTACCGGCGCCTCTTCAGCCAGCAATCCTTCTGCTTTGAGTTCCTGCCACATGGCATCGGGTATCGGGTGGCGGAACAAACGTGCGTTTTCCTCAAACTCGGCGGCCGATCGCACGCCGGTTAGTACAGTGGCAATCGCAGGGTGGGCCAGCGGAAACTGAAGGGCCACCGCTTTGAGGGGCACCGCGTGCCCCTTACAGACCTCTCCCATGCGGATAGCCCGATCGATGAGTTCCTGGGGCGCTGCCACGTAGTTAAATGTAATTCCCGGCTTGGGATCGGCCAGCAGACCACTGTTAAACACTCCGCCCAGAACGATTGAAACGCCCCGCTCGATGCACTTTGGCAGAAATTTGGGCAATGCCGTCTGGTCCAGCAATGAGTAGCGCCCGGCCAGCAGGAAGCAATCGAAATCGCCGTAGTCCATAAACCGCGACAGCATTTCCCACTGGTTCATACCGGCACTGACGGCTTTGATGGTCCCCTCACTGCGCAGGTGGTCAAGTGCCTTGTATGCGCCGTTGACAGCCCAATCAAAATGGTCATCGGGATCATGAATATGGAGGATGTCAACCCGATCCAGGCCGAGCCGTTCCAGGCTGTCCTCATGGGATCGCAAGACCCCGTCATAACCATAGTCCAGCACACAGCACATTTCCGGATTGGCCAGATAAAACGGCTTGTCTCCATCGTAAATCTCGGTGCCGATGCGTCGCCCGGGTCGAATCAGCCGGCCGACCTTGGTCGAAACCACAAAATCCTCCCGGTTTTGGCCGGCCAGGGCTCGACCAACACGATTTTCAGCCAGGCCATATCCATAATAAGGGGCCGTGTCAACATAGCGTATGCCGGCATTAATTGCGGCCTCGAAGGTGCTCTCGGCATCCGCTTCAGGCACTTCCTGCAGTAGGTTGCCGATCGGTGCTGTACCGAGGCCAAGGCGTGTGACACTCAAGTCTGTTTGACCGATACGGATTCGGTCCGTTGGATTGGGCATAGCTTAATTCCTCAGTAATTATTCCTTTGCGTCGTTGGAACAAATAGCAAATCTTTATTACGTCTTTATCGCGCATACTTTTTCTTCCACTCTTATCAACAATGAATGAATCATTTACACCAGCGAGCCTCAATCCTGCCTCGCCAAATCAGTTGCAGACTATTGGGGCCGGCGGGAAACGACGTGAACCTCTGTGCCTTTGAAGTATAGAAAATTAGGTACCTATAGCAGTAGTGATTGTCAATGCTTTTTAGTACCGTAATCTATAAATCCGCCAATACCCAACGACGATACTATTGCCTCGGTGAAAAACTAAGGTTGTCAAACGTCAACTTTGCATCTATGAACCTCAATTGAGCGAAAGTTGAGGATAGTCCAAATACAAGGCATCAAGGGTGAAGCTGTAGTAGCCTACCGCAATCCCTTGCTTAAAGCATGGTCAGTATTTGACAAAGAAGGTAATATGCTGGGTTACTTTTCGTCAAATGCTAAAGATTGCAACAAGGCATTGAAATTGCCGAGTAAACACTAAGGCACTTGCGCTGGGTCTTGTTAATTTAAAAGAAATTTAATTATCCAACCAGATGAACTGATTTGCCTTTGCTATCAGACTTTCGGATAGCATCCAGTATCATCATGGTGTTTCTTACTTCCGTTCCAGCGGCAATCGGAGTTCGGTTTTCCTGTATGGCTATGCAAAATTCCTTCAACTGGACAGTGTAAAGGCTCGGATTCTGTTCACCTTCAAGAACGGTCTTGCCATTAAAATCTAACCGATAATAAAAGCCAAAAACCTTGTCGGTGGGATATTCGAAAAGTCTGATCGTGCCTTTCGGTCCAACGATGATGGTTTCATGCAGATACGGTGACGTGTTTAAAGAAAGATGAATGGTTGCCAGTTCGCCTGAATCAAATCCTAACGCTATAGTGGCTTCATCCTCCCCTTCCCATAAAGGATTTCGTGATCGCGACATCGAAAAAATAGTCGAAGGAGTTTTTTTGAGTAACCAATAAACCGTGTCGACCGAATGGCTTCCCTGCAAAAGCGTAACCAATCCGCCTGCTTTCTCAGCTTTAGTCCACCATTCGGCGGGAGGTTGTGGAAAGTTAACCAAAAAATTTATATCGATCCGGAAAGGGGGCCCAATTTCAGTGGCCATTTTCTCACGGATTTTCATCATTGCATCAGAAAAGCGCCGGCTTTGGGCAACCATCAGGGTTATTTTATTTTCTTCGGCCGCTTTTATCATGTCCTCGGTTTCCATTACATTCATTGCCATCGGCTTCTCTACCAGAATGTGTTTTTTGGCCCTCGCTGTTTCAAGGCAAACCTGATGGTGCAGGTAATTCGGAAGGCAAACGATGACAGCGTCTATTTCTTTGTCATTCAACAGCTCATGATAATCGGTATAAAACTTTTTTGTGCCGAATTTTGCGGTAATGTTTTTCCGGTTTTCAGTCCGACGGGTAGCAATTGCCTTAAGTTCTGCAAAATCGTGCAAAACCAGAATGGAATGCGCATGGGCGGCCGCAATTCTTCCAAATCCTATTATTCCGATTTTAATTTTTTTCTCAGAAACCATCATATCTCCTAATGCATGAGCAGGTTCGGCAAAAAAAGGACCAGCTGTGGCACATAAGAAATTATCAATAAAACGACAATAGAGGCCACCAAAAACGGCACGGCCGAGAATGCAATTTTTTCTAATGAAACATCCGCGATGGGTGAAGCCACCAGCAGACATACACCCAAAGGCGGGGTGGCCAGCCCGATATTGAGATTAACGGTCATTATGATTCCAAAATGAATGGGATCAATTCCAATGCTCTGTGCCAAAGGCAGCAGTATGGGCGTCATGAGAATTATGGCAGCCAACGTTTCCATGATGGTCCCCAAGAGCAAAAGGAGCAAATTGATGAGCAACAAAATTATTATGGGATTCTTAGTCGCAGAGGTCATGGCATTGGCAACGATTTCCGGTATTGTTTCGGCTGCCAGAATCCAACCGAATAAATGCGCCATGGCCAAAATAATCAAAATGGTTCCGGTTAACACGCTGGTTTCGAAAAGAATATTGACAAGATTGGATATCCTAAGTTCACGGTAAATGAAAACTCCAACTAGTAAGGCATAAAATACGGCCACACCGGCTGCTTCGGTGGGTGTAAATACTCCGCTGAGAATTCCACCGAGCAAAATAATCGGCATCATTATCGCCAAAATTGTGTTTAAGAAACCTACGGTGGCAGTGCGAACGGAAAGAACTTTTTGCCTTACCGGAAAATTCTGGTGCCTGGCATAATGACTTGCGACCAGCAGCTGAGCAATTCCCAATAGGAAGCCGGGAATAAATCCAGCCAGAAAGAGCTTTGCGATAGAAGCCTCAGCCATGGCACCGTAAACAACCATGGCGATACTTGGTGGAATGGTCGGGCCAATGGTTGAGGATATCGCTGTAACCGCAGCGCTGTATTCCGGCGTATAACCCTCTTTTTTCATTGCAGGGATCATGATAGAGCCGATTGCAGCCGTGTCCGCTGCTCCGGCACCTGTAATACCGGCAAAAAAAACGCTGGCTATGATATTTACATAAGCCAGGCCTCCGCGAATATGACCAATGAGGATATAAAAAAATTCAATCAACCGCTGGGTTATCCCCGAGGCATTCATGAGTTTACCGGCTAAAATGAATAAGGGAACCGCCAGAATCAAAAAATTGTCGAGGCCGACAAATATTCGTTGGGAAACCAAAACATAAGGCATTTGGGCTTTCCACAGGTAGATGACACTGCTGATGCCCAAAACAAATGCAATCGGTATCCCGACTGCCAGAAGAAATATGAATATTGAAGCGATCATCTGGCTTCCTCCTGATCACCGCGAGAAATTATGTTGTCTCTAATCAATTTAAGACTGCTCATACAAAGGAAAAATAACATGAAAATAAATCCGATACGCAAAAGCCAATAAAGATTAGCCATCGGGATACCTAGAGCCTGGCTCACGGTTTTAGTGATAACTGCTTTTTTAATCAGCATTGATGGTGACCCGATACATACCACCAGGAAAAGCGCAATCAGCACTTGAGAAAGCAATATTATCCATGTTTTTAGGCGCTTTGACAGCAAATTAAGCAGCGCCTCGACTTTGACGAATTGATTGTGCCGTAAAGCTATGGAGGCTCCAAAAAGAACGGTATACACCAATAGATAGCTGGAGATTTCTGTGGTCCAGGTCAGCGGATCGGATAAAACATATCGGAAGAAAACGGCGAGGTTGACAAACAATACGATGCCGGCCATTGATAGGATAAGGGATCCTTTGACAATTTTTTCAATGTAACTACTAAATCGTTCAAGAATATTTAGGATCAGCATGAGGTGCCTCTGTCTATTTGGATTAGGGAGCACTCTCAAATTTTGCGGGCGGACATGAAAGGCTGGCCCGTCTGCCTGCAAAAAAACTTCCGGCTTCGAAATTTACCTTTACCCCAACGTTGCAAAAGTCGGAGGGCTTCAGAGTCAAGGCATCAAGGGTGAAACCGTGGTAGGCTACTGCGATCCCATGATAACGCAGAATCTGAAATCCTCCGGCTTTCCGCGTTGTTTTCAGGGTAAACAACAAGGCAAAATCGATCCGATCCTTCGAATACACAAATGGAGATATTCACTAACTATAGCACTTTTTACAATATTGGTTATAATTACAGTCCATTAACTTTCCCTTGCCTTGTTGTTTATCCTACTAAGGGGTTTATTTGCCACTTACATACCATTCCTCTTTTTCAATTGTTGCGCCTACTTCTCGGATTTTTTCCACCATGGATCTGGTCCATTCAGATGTGTCTTTTGGTAGATCGTTATACAGCCACTCATACGCTGAAGCAGTCGCCTTCGCAAACGGAGTGATGTCGTCAATGGTTGTAACCTGTAAACCCTGATCCTTCATTTTTCGGATTGCTATCCCTCCTTGTTCCTGGGCATCCTGGTCCATTTTCTTGCGCCATACGGAGATGCATTTGGTTACGGCCTGCTGATTATCACGCGACAATTTATCCCAGGTTGTACCACTCATGAGAAAAATGCCGCCGTTGGAGACTACAGGCAACAGCACCATATATTTTTGTACTTCATAGAACTTCTTCCCGTAAAGGGTAAGAGGGCCGTTTTCGTTTCCATCCACTACCCCGGTTTGAAGCGCAGTATACAATTCACCAAAGGGCAGAGGTACCGGACTGGCACCAATGCCTTCATATGCTTTCATATGAATTGGAACCTGCATGGTTCTGATTTTGAGGCCTTCGAAATCCATAATCGAATTGATCGGCAGCTTATTGTTCATGGGCAGGCGAAAATCAGGAGCTCCGATGGCTAACACCTTGAGCCCAACTTGGTTGCCTTGTTCACGTGCTTTACCCAAAATTTGCTGCCCAACCGGGCCGTTCATGACGGCCAACCAGTGCTTTGGCCCCTTGAATAAGAAAGGCAAATTTAAAATTCGTAAGGCAGGAATAAATGTGCCGGTGACACCGATAGATGTCGCTTGTAAGTCGACGCTTCCCAGTTGTAAACCTTCGGTAATGTCTCTTTCCCCGCCCAATTGCCCCTGGGGTAAAATTTTAACTTTTAGTGCGCCACCGGTCGACTTTTCCAGGCATTCGCCGAAAGCAATTCCAGCAGTGTGATAAAAATAGATGGGAACATTGGCATGGCCATATTTCAATATCATTTCAGCATTAACAGGGTTGGCCCATAAAAATAGAACACCTACAAGTGCAATCACCCACAGCCTTTTGTTAATAAGATTTTTCTTTACTTTCATAACTATCCTCCTTTAAGAGTCTTAATAGTTAAAATCCTACCGACCGTGTATTTAGGCCAAAGTTAAATTAAATTAAGCTGTATCACCCCCTTTCCGATCATGTTGGTCATCCATACCCAACTTTATTTGAAATTTTTTGTGCTAATCCATTAAAGCGCCACCGTTTACATCCAAAATTTCCCCGGTAATAAAACCGGCTTTGTCCGATGCCAAAAACAGGACGGCTTCGGCTACATCTTCAGGCTGGCCGAGCTTTTTTAACGGAATGGATTCAACGATTGCCTTTCTTTTTTCTTCTGACCATTCGGCGCTCATATCCGTTTCAATCGCATGGGGCGCAACACCATTGACGTTGATACCATAATCGGCAAGCTGCCGCGCAAACGTCTTGGTCAGAGCGTCGATGGCGGCTTTGGACGGTCCATACCCCGGAGCGGAAGTGATATCACCCAGTTTAGCTGCAATCGAGGAGATGTTAATCATCTTACCGTGACCTTGGCGAATCATTATTAGGGCCGCCGCCTTTGAACAATTGAAAGTTCCTTTTAGATTAATTTGGATAACGTCATCCCAATCCTGCTCGGTTACCGTCTCAACGTTGCCCCGTCGAATGATACCGGCGTTATTCACCAGGATATCAAGCCGGCCAAAGCTTGAGTCAATCTTATCAAACATACGTTTGACATCGCCCGAATCTCCTATATCGGCCCGGATGGTACTGGAGCGTCCATTGTTGAATGGCGGGGCTTCCAGCATCTCGGCAAGCGATTCTTCCGAGCTGATATCATTGATGATTACCAGGGCCTTTTGTAAAGCAAAAGCCGCGGCAATCGCACGGCCGATTCCCCTGGTGGCACCGGTGACCAAAACAACCCGATCTTCAAATTCCATATCACTTCCCTGCATTTGTAGATGTTAGTGGAAAGGTGCCGCTTGTGATGTTTCGTAATATACTTTTGATCCCAAACCCGACTTCGTCTGTTGTGCGCGGATCACTTGCCGAATATGAGGTTCGGTAGAAAGAGGCAAAGAGTCGGGAAAAAAATGATGACGATGTCAACTAAAATGATTGTGGCAATAAATGGGATGCTTGCCTTGACATACTTCTCTATCGGACATTCCATTATTGAACAGACCGTGTACATCGAGACCCCAACCGGTGGTGTGACGAGTCCAAGGGTGACCATAAGCATCATGACCAGTCCGAAATGGACCGGATCAACTCCGACCTGTTCGATCATCGGCAGTAAAATTGCGGTGAACAATAGAATTATGACAACACTCTCGATGAACATGCCCATCACGAGTAAAAAACCGAGTATCATCAGCAACACCACATGCGGATTTTCGGAAATGCCGAGCATGGCTTCGGCTAATATATCACCCAGCTGCTCGTAGGCCAGGCCATAGCCGAAGATGCCGGACATGGCAATGATGAACATGATCGCGCCGATATCGACAACGGTTAAAAACAGGGTATGCTTGAACTTCTCCCAGGTCAGCTCCCTATAGAACAAAATTCCGATTGAAATTGCATAGACGGCTGCGAACGCACCCGCTTCCGCCGGAGTGAAAAAACCAAACCGGATACCGCCGATTAATAGGACCGGGAATAAAAACGCCCAGATGCTGTCGATGAACGCAGTGACGATTTCTTTGAATGTGGCCCGTCTCCTTTTCGGCTGGTAGCCTTTTTGTTTGGATGATAATGATACCGCTGCCATAAGGGCTAACACCATAAACAGACCCACCGGCAAACCGGCTGCGAACAGTCGTCCGATAGAAACCTCACCGATCGTACCATAAAGAATGAGGCCGATGCTTGGCGGTATGATAGCCGTAATATTGGATGGTATGGTTAAAACCGAAGCCGTAAATCCTTTCGAATATCCGTCCTTGACCATATCCGGTCCCAGAATTCTGGCTTCCATGGCCGCGTCGGCGATAGCTGAACCGGATACTCCGCCCATCATCGCACTGAGAACGACACTGACTTGAGCCAGACCGCCACGCATATGTCCTGTCAATACCGAGGCCAGGTTGATCAGCCGCTGGGTCAGTCCAGTCTCATTCATTAGGTTGGCCGAGAAGATGAACAGCGGGATGGCGAGCAGCGGAAAATTCTGAGTCTGGGAGATAGCCAGCTGGACTGTCATTGTAAACGGCAGCGAGTCCGCATATTGTAAAAAAAAATACAGTTCCGGATATTCCGATGGCAAACGCGATAGGCATGCCCATTATTAGAAAAACAATGAACAAGATAAATACCAGAAGCAATTTAACCCCTTTCCTGACGCAGCCGTCCTGTATTTGGCCGGGCAGCCTTAGGCCGCGTTCACGGCTCTGATTTCATTTAGGGCTGTCCTGATGTTCAACGCAGTCGTGATGGACATGAGCAGACTGCCCAGCGGTACACTGAGGGTGACCCAGGTGTAGCTGAAACCGGGAATGCCCTGAAAAGTTCTGAAACGGGTCGTGTAGCTGAGCCAGGAACCGTAGCCGATAAGAGCCAATAAGAAAGCCAGAATGATGATCAGGTTGAGCAATTCGACTTTGTTTCTGAAGTGTTCCGGCAATTTGTTGACAAAGAAGTCGACCCTCATAAGTTTTTTGTTTCGCAAGGCGATGTCGGCGGCTAAAAAGGTGCACCAGGCGAATAGGCACTGAGCCATGTCAACCGACCAATTGATCGGATATCCAATATAGCGGGTGAAGGCGGCGATAAAAACCAGCAGCACCAGGGAAACAAACGCCACTTTAACGAATAGCAATTCGCCAAGGCAGACATAGTCATATATTTTTTTCATCAACCCTCCTCAGCCCCCTTCTTTCTTGCCTTATCCACCCCTTGTCCCGGCAAAGAAAATGAGGACGGCGAAATCGCCCAGCCTTTTTGCAACCTTTCCGGACCGGGCAGAAGCTTGATCCGGAAAGGCAGCGAATTTAAAGGGAGGCAGCTTCCCACCATTGGATGGGAACATCGACCATCGACCGGATTATTTACCCAGTTCCTTATGAACCTGCTTATAGGCGTCGGTAATGCCCAGGACCTCGTACGCTTTCATACCGGCTTTGTGAAAGGCATCCATGTCAACGTCTTCAATGATAATCATACCTTTCTCTTTCAGCTTCTTTTTGGAGTCGGCCGATTTGACGTCCATGACGAGCCTTGAAGTCTCAATTGCCGCTTTTTCCATCTCCTCTTCCAAAATTTTCTGGTATTCGGGCGGTAAGCTGTAGAACCACTTGGCGCTGACAATTTCAAAATTGATTAGCAGAATGTGTTCCGTTTCGCTGAAATATTTGGCTACTTCGTATAGTTTGCCGGCATAAGTGGCATTGTAAACGTTGTCGCAACCGTCGATCACCTTTTGCTGCATGGCCGGAAAAATTTCGCCAAATGCCATGGCAACGGGCGTCGCGCCTATGGAACGGATTGACTCCTGCCAGATCGGGGCACCGGGCGTCCGGATGCGAAGGCCGTTTAAATCTTCCGGTTTCCGAATCGGCTTGTTGGTAACCATGCTGCGGAATCCCTGGACCCAATAAAAAGATAAAATCTTAATGCCGAACTCCTTCTCCAGCCTGGCTTTCCATCCCTTGACGACCGGCAGATCGCCAAGTCTGAACACGTCATTATAATCTCTGACAAAATAAGGACCGTTCATGACGGCTATTTCAGGCACGTAATTTCCCATCCTGGCCGAGTCGGTATTCTGGCCTATATTGGCACCGGCTCGAATCTGTTCAATGATGTCCTCCTCCACCCCCAGCTGGGCGCTGTGAAAGACCTGCACTTTCAGCTCACCGTTGGTTCTCTTTTCGACCGCCTTAGCCCACTTTTTAAAACCGGCATGGAATGGGTCTTTGGGAGACAACACATGGTTAAATTTCAGGGTATATTTGGCTTTAGCTATTGCCGGTGAGCAGACAAGCAGTAAAGACACGGCCACAACTGTGGCCAGCACGATGATTTTACGAGTGTTTCTCATGATATGACCTCCTTCCATACGCATCAATATAGTTGAAGAACGTTTGACATTGACCTCCCGTACCGGTTACGTCATCCACCCGGTTGTCAGTTGGACTGTGCCGGTAATACCGGGCCGCCTTTGACGGATCTGCTGAGACCTGATCGCACTCCCCCACCCGCAAATTGGTTTCGCGATTTCGGTCGACAATAATCAATGGTGGTCAGATAATGACAAAGGCTTCCACACTGCTGCATCGTTGCCAAGCGATACATCCGGTCTGACCTCCGGTTTCATCCTCCTTTCCGGCGATGTCTCACCGATTTTCTAAAATGATCAGGTGGAGCTTGCTATTTTGAATCATAACGCCCTATATTTTGAGGATCATATCCCAACCTCGTCGACAACGAGGCTGCAACGGTCAACAAATTGTGTTGCACTTTTTTTATTCGTTTGGGCGACAGGTTGTCTTTGGGGCCGACGACGCACAGAGCCGCCCGGGTTTTGCCGGAATAATCTCTGATAGGAGCTGAAAGGCAACGTACCCCTTTGATATGCTCTTCGTTATCGAAGGCCACGCCTTTTTCCCTGATGCTGACCATCTCCTTGCGGAAGACGTCCGGCGAGGTAATTGTTTTTGGCGTTTTTCTCTGGAATTCGATCTGTTCGATGAGTTCCTCAAATTCCTTTTCGGACAGCTCTGCTGCCAGGACTTTGCCCACAGCGGTACAGTAGATCGGTCTTAACTCTCCGATCCGTTGGACCACGCGCAACGGACCGTCCTGCTCCTGTTTGGCGGCGATGATCACCTGCCCATCCCGCAAAACGGCCAGACTTGAGCTTTCCCCGGTCAGGTTACCTAATTCCTCCAGGAACGGAGTGGCTATCTCGGCCAATTGATCGACTGTCCAAGTCCGTCGTGTAAGCTGAAATAGTTTAGATGACAAGGAGTAGATATTAGTCTTGGGTGCCTGGACCAGATAGCCGAAGTCTACCAGTGCTTTGAGGATGTGGTGGGTTGTACTCGGGTTTAATTTGCTTTTGCGTGCAATCGCCGACAGAGTCTGAGGTTCGGCCATTTCGGCCACTATTTCGACGATTTGCAGCCCGCGTTGGAGCGATTGATGGGTCGAATTTGATTTCATTGATCAGCCTTGAATTTCACACTATTAAATTACAGGATGAACAATATTTAATAGAGTTGAACATGTCAAGGAAAAATTCCAAAAGCCGATCTTATGAAACCCAGCACCAGTATAGCTATCTCGGGTATCAAAAATTATGAGAATAATTAAATACGAGAAACGACTAACCCAATTTTCCAAGTTCTTTAACCTCATGTAGAAATCGCCTGCGACCATCCTCATCGGAAGACACCTCGCCTAAAATACGGTGGTCAACTTCGGCGGCCCCACAAAACGTGAAAGTCCCATCGGCTTTGGTTAAGCGGGCCGCAGCGTTCAACCCGGTGTCTTCAAGGAGTTCCAGGGGATTGTCGGCTGTATTCAAAATTACGACCTTTTTCAATTTTAGCAGGGCTTTGAAATCCCCATCAGCGGTGATATCATAGGCCCATCCCTTGGAGAGGATCCGGTCGAACCATCCCTTGAGGATGGCCGGGGCTTCATTCCACCAAACCGGATAAATTAACGCCAGGCAACCGGCCCGCGCCACTTTGACCTGTTCTTCCAGCACGTCGGCCGGCAAAACCCCGCCGTCTTCAAATTGATTGAAATCATCACCCGCAATTATCGGGTTAAAACCCGTGGCGTAAAGATCATTGACTTCATGGCTGATCCCGGCCTGGTCGAGGCCTTCCACCAAGGCATTGCAAACCGCATGATTAAAAGATGCGGAATTCGGGTGGGCCAGTAGAATATACCAGTTCATATTACACCTATATGAGCCTTTAGGGCCTATATCTGACAATATGTCGCAAGAAACTGAAGGTGTAAGGTTTCAGGATATAGCACCTTAGCTCCCTGAAACCCAAAACCTGACACCTGACACCTGACACCTGACACCAAAACGTAACGGCATTCAATACTGGTGTACATCCAATTTCAAATCACTGAAATTACATACTCTTTCCCGCACACTGGTCCGACGGAGTGATGGAGCCCAGGTCTTTTTCAACAATCAATTTACCGCCGGTAAACTTGCCGATCAGCATATTTAAGATCATATGATGGTCCGATGCCCGCATGGTTTCCGGACCGTTGCCCACCGTGATCGTCAGATCACCCATGCTGTCGATAATTTTTTCCCGGTCGTCGGAACCCGCCTTTTTAATGGCTTCCGCCAACAGCATGATCAACCCATAGTGCGAACCGGTGGCCCAGGTGACCACCGTATCCTGGCCAAACATCTTGTGCTGGCGGGCCACAAAATCTTTCGATTCCGCTTTGTTCAGACTCGCCAGAAAAGGAAGCGCTGTAAAGATGCCCTCCGACTGATCGGGGGTCAGGGCCATCAGGTAATTTTCATCGGAAGCCAGGGCCACGATTTTTATTTTTTCTTTGAGGCCGAAATCAGTAAACTGTTTGATAAAGGTAAAACCGTCGGCACCGGGGACGATCAGCATCAGGATTTTGGCCCCCGATTTTGAAATCTTTTGAATGGTCGGTGCAAAGTCTTTCACACCAAAAGGCGTATATTCAACCCCAACGACCTCACCGCCGATCTTGTCAACGTTGCGCTTGATGGCTTCGGTCATCTTGTGGGGCCAGACATAGTCATAGCCGAAAATATAAAATGATTTTCCGTATTTTTCCCCCATATACGGTATCAGCTTATCCATATCATGGTCCGGAATCGCGCTGTAGAGAAAAACATAGCGGTTACATACGCCGCCCTCGTAATCAATTCCGTATAGCAGGGGGGTTTTGAATTTTTCGGCGACCGGGGTCATTGCATCCCGGGCGGCACTGCTCACTGGCCCCATCAAGGCAACCACCTTATCGCGCATGACCAGTTTCTTGGCCTTTTCCACGGCGGTTTTCGGGTCGGTCTTGTTATCCTCGATGATCAGCTCCAGGGGGCGGCCGTCCAGCACACCGCCGGCCGCATTGATCTCGGCCACCGCCATCTTGGCTCCCCGCACACCAAGGTTGCCGTAAATTTCAAACCCGCCGGAAAGCGGCAGTACCACACCAATTTTAATTGGTTTTTTGCCGGCCAGGCTTGCTGCCGGCAAAGCGACTGCCAGACTTAATGCGACAACCAAAATCACCATCCATTTAAATTTTCCCTTCATCTCACACCTCCTCGTGTATGTTGGATTTCGACCTTTCTTTAAAACCAAATAAAGCCAGGTCAGCATAGACAATTAATTTGCTTGCCGTAAACAGCGAGATATTGGGCGATAAATAAACCCAACGCTATTTAGACGAACAGTGCTTTGGCCGGGACGCAAGCAAATTACCGAACACCCCTTTTGGAAAAAACATGACGCAAAAGACAAAAAACATACCCAGGATCAGAATCCAGTAATAGGTCAATACATCCGATAAAAACGCTTCAAGCACCCGCACCAGAACAGCGCCTAAAAACGAAGCCAGCAAAACTTCCTTGCCGCCCAGGGCGACCCAGATCAACACCTCGGTCGAAAGCCCGAATCCCAGCATGGTGGGCGAGACAAATTCGGTAACTGCCGCAAACAGCGCTCCAGCCAGACCGGCAACGGCGGCCCCGACTGCGAAGATGATAATTTTAAATTGGGCAATATTGTATCCGAAAAATTCAGCCCGTGCCTCGTTATTCCGCACCGCAGCCAAAATGGTACCGAAGGGAGACCGGACAATGCGGTTGCAGACAAGGTAAACCGCCAGTCCGATAACCAGAATAACGTAAAAAAGGACTTTGAAATTTAATATCTCCCAGCCGGCAAAAGACAGGGGCGGAACATTGATTAACCCATTGTATCCGCCGATGTAGTACCACTTGACAGCGATCCGTTCCGATATAACGGCGATGGCCAGGGTGACAATGCCCAAATAGGGTCCGGACAAACGGCCGTAAAACAAAAAGTACCCCAGTATAACGGAAAAAAGCGTTACAACAATGACGGCCAATAAGATGGCCGCCAGGCTGGTAGTTAAAATACCGCTAATGCCCGGGATCATGTTTTTGGTCGCCAGGGCCATGATATAGGCACCCAGTCCAAAAAAAACAGCATGGCCGAAGCACAGAATTCCTGTGTACCCCCAGACCAGTGAAAGTCCCATGGCAAATACGCCGTAAATGATAAACTGCGTCAGCATGGCGATGAGATAATCATCGCCGATAAGCGGGAATAAAACAAACAACACCAGAACCAGCAGCGAGATTAATTTGCCTTTTGCATGCCTTGAATTTAAGAATAATTTAATCACACCGTCTTGTTCCAATCAGACCCTCGGGTCGAAAACGTATCAGCACAATTGCCAGGGAAAATACGACAATTTGAGCCGTAACCGGTGAGAAGAGAAAACTGATAAAAGAATCACTCCCCCCGACAACCGCTCCACCGACTAGAATACCGGCAAGCGTACCGGCTCCGCCGACCAGTATCGACAAGAATGCAGGGATAAAAAATCCAAGTCCCATTTGGGGATCGCAGCTCATCAGCGGCGCCATGACTGCCCCGGCCAGTCCGGCCAAAGCCGAGCCGAAAGTAAATGTCGTTCGATACATCCGGCGTGTATTTATTCCCAGTGCAGCCGCCATGTCCCTGTTGGCAATTACCGATCTGGCGCCAAGTCCGAAATCGGTTCGGAAAAAAATAAAAAATGTTATAAAAATAATGACTAGCGCCACCCCCATAATAAACAATCGATAAGCCGGATATGCCAGTCCGGCAAAATGGATTGACTGGGGCAATGGGGGTCGAACCATAAGCCCTTCAGGCCCAAAAAAGATAATGACCAGCTGCTTGATGGCGATGGATAACCCCCAGGTTGCCAGGATGGTATCCAAAAATCGATGGTAAAGATGTCGGATAAAAAAATACTCGATGACCATTCCAAACAGCCCGACCACAATCGGTGACAATAACAAACCGATCCAAAAACCGAGCCCGATTTGATCGGCCATCACGACCGTATAGGCCCCGATCAAAAAGAATTCGCCATGGGCCATGTTGATCACCCGCATCAGCCCGAATATAATCACGAGGCCCATGGCAACCAGGATCAGAACCAGGATGTAATTTAAGCTGTTTAGGGTTGGGATGATCAGATCCACAGGTTTACTCCTTGAACCGGCAACGGTGAAGTATTGAAGATTGTAAATTGTAAATTGAATATTTGTGGATGTCGCTTCGCTCAATCATACTTAAAATCGACCCGCCGGAGGCGTACCTCAAATATTCATTATTCAATCTAAAATACTCAATTTTTTGTAATAACCGCTTACACCCCCAGATGACATTCGATGATGGATTCATCGATTAGAATATCTTTGACCGAACATTCTTGAACTATTCGGCCGCGCTCAATGAATACACAATCGGCCGCGACGTCCTGGATCATGTCCACATTTTGCTCGACAATCAGGATCGTAAGGCCGGTGTCGGCATTTATCTTTTTTAAAATATCGCTGATCTGGTCGACTATGGACGGCTGAATACCTTCGGAAGGTTCGTCCAACAGCAATAATTTGGGCTGGCTGACCAAAGCCCGTGCTATGGCAAGCATCTGCTGTTCGCCGCCTGAAAAGGATCCGGCACGCTGGTTGCGGCGATCATAAAGGATCGGAAAAAATTCATATACATCAGGGGGTATTTCCCGTTGGCGCCGCGGATTGCGAAGGGCGCCCAGCCGCAAGTTTTCCCCCACTGTAAAGTCAGCGAAAATTTCACGCCCCTGCGGGACATAGCTGATGCCCAGGGTTGCAATCTCATGCGTGGCTCGCTCCCCGATAATTTGATCTTCGAATATGATACTGCCGGAACGCGGGGTCAGCAATCCCATGATGGTCCTGAGCAGGGTGGTCTTGCCCATCCCGTTGCGCCCCATCAAAGCTTTAATCTCCCCCTGCTTAATTGAGAGGTTGATGCCCTGCAGAATAAGGCTTCCGCCGTAGGATGCATGTAAATCTTCAATAACCAGCATTATCGATGTCTCCCCAGGTATATTTCGCGCACGGCCTCATCGGAGTTGATTTCCTGATAATTACCTTCTCGGAAAACAGCGCCTTTATACATAACGGTGATTCGGCCGGCAATTTCCCGGACAAAACGGATATCGTGCTCGATAACCAAGATCGTGATACCGGTGGTTTGCGAAATTTCCTGGATTAACTTGGCTGTTTGGTGGGTCTCCAGGACCGTCATCCCGGCAGTCGGTTCGTCCAGCAGCATCAAACGGGGGTTGCTGGCCAGCACCATACCGATCTCCAGCCACTGTTTTTCACCATGTGCCAAATTTCCGGCCAATTCATCGGCTTTATCGGCCAGGCCGATGTCGGACAGGTGATCCATGATTTTATGGTGAGAGTCAGAATCTAGCCGGGAGCCGACAAACATGGATTGCCGCTGGTTTGCAAAAAAAGGGACCCGGATGTTCTCGTATACCGACAGCTGCTCGAAAACACCGGGAATCTGAAATTTTCGGCCGATACCCAGTTTACTGATTACGTGCACGGGTTTGGCGGTGATGTCCTGGTCTGCAAAAAATACTTTACCGGCTGAAGGTCTGTAATAGCCGGTAATTAAGTTAAAAAGGGTGGTTTTACCGCATCCGTTGGGACCGATGATGCACTGCAGATCACCGGCCCCCAGTTTAAGGTCTACATGATCGACAGCCGTCAGTCCGCCAAATTGTTTGGTAATGCCCTGCGTTTCAAAAATACACTGCATTTTCGCACCAATTTGAATCGGTAAGAATCACATTCCCAAAAAATGCCATAACTGGGTATCCTCCAAAATGCGAATTGCCGATGATTATTGATATTTGACATAAATACAATAAATATTCATAATAGCAAGGTAATTATAATATATAGATATCTAAGAAGCTCAAGTAAGACCAAATGAAGGCCGGCGGGTATTCGGTTTTAGTTCGGGCAACTGTTTGAGTGATTTAGGCGCCGTTTGGGTCGTCTCCTCGACCAACGCGGAGTTTGGCAATTTAACTGTTTCCCATCACAACACTTATTTTAACTTTAAAGGCAGCGGTGGCCCTTACGGGGCCTTAAGAACGAGTTTTGGCCGAACTCAAACCGATTTCCCGCTGGCCGGTTAGATGACTCCATTTGAGCTTTATGGATATCCGAATACTGGAATCAGGGAGAATAACAATGAAAAAATCCAGAGTGCTGATTTACCCGTCTACAGACCGGAAATTGTTTTCCTTATTTGCCTTGGCAGCCACCATTGTATTCATATTCACGTTCGCTCCTCAAGCGGAAGCGAATGTCTATTCCTGGACCGATAGCAACGGCGTCAAACACTTCAGCAATTCACCGCCCCCGTCGGATGAAAATTCATCGATCGATGTGACTCAGGAAATTGCGTACGACCGGGCTGCCGATGAAGAAAGGTGGGACCTCGACCGGAAAGAATGGGAGGAGTTAACGCAGAATTTGGAAGAAACAGAGAGCCAGATAATTCAAGAAGCATACAGCGGGGAAAATACGGAAGAATCACAAAGCCTGGCTGAAAAAATTAAAAATGAAAAATTCAGGCTGGAAATGGAAATAGCCCGGCTTGAAAAAATGCCGGCGACCAGTTTTGGCTATGATATGGACGGCAAGCGAGCCTCTATTGCTTTTTATCGATCAAGGCTGAAGGAACTGGAAACCGATCCGGAACGGTATTTCAATATGAAATAATACCTGAATTTTGTACGAAAATCTGATATATAGCGTTCGAAACCAAATTATCAGGATTGACTTCGAGTGATATTTGGCTTGTAAAAATTCAGGTATTACCTGGTGAAAATTAGGTCAGTTAAGAACGCTCATCTAGCTTGTCCAAGAATACAGGACATGCTATAGTCGAGAAAAACTTCGCAATCCGATCTCCCTGCTATCCTAACTCTAGCTCTTTCTGATGCTGCCCAGAACTGACGTTTCGGCTCGATCATAAGGAATGAAAAAACCTTAACCTATGGATTTTTTAATAAGGAGGCGTGTTATGCCAACCTATGAATTCCTTTGTGAAAAATGCCAAAAAACATTTACGGTTATAATTTCAATTTCAGAATATGAGAAGAAAGATTATCAGTGTCCACAGTGCAAAAACAAAGATGTAAAACAGCAAATATCTTTTTTTAAGACCGTAACGTCCAAGAAGAGCTAGCGGGCCGGAGTTCTATATTCACAGTCCAAGGTCAAGGACTATTTGAGGATTTCCTGAAGTAGATGTTGATTAAGTTGCCGGAAAGTGAAAGGCCGGACGTTATCCGCTATGCACATGCCCTATGCGCTTTGGCCTATGGTCTATGGTTGAGCGTTGTCAATCCGCAATCCGAAATCGAATATCCACAATCGATTAATTCCCACTTCCGAATTCAACCTAGATTCCCAGATAAGCTCTTCTGACCTCATCATTGGCCATTAAGTTTTCAGCGGTATCGGAGAAGGTCACCCGACCGGTCTCCATAACATAGCCCCGGTGGGTGACTTTGAGAGCCAGGTTGGCATTTTGTTCCACCAGAAAAATGGTGGTTCTACTCTCGGTGTTAATTTTCCTGATGATATTAAAAATCTGTTGGACAATAATGGGCGCCAGGCCCAGGGAAGGCTCATCCAGCAGCAACAGGCGCGGTTTAGCCATCAAGGCGCGGGAAATGGCCAGCATCTGCTGCTCGCCGCCGCTCAGGGTGCCGCCGGCCTGATTGCGCCGTTCCGCCAGAATGGGGAATAGTTCGTAGATGTAATCGATGTCGTGCTTAACTTCATCTTTATCCGACCTTAAAAACGCCCCCATGTCCAGATTTTCCGCCACGGTCAGGAATGGAAAAATGCGACGGCCTTCCGGTACCTGGCATATCCCCAGGGAAACGATTTTGTTGGGCGCCATATCCTGGATCGGCTGGCCCATAAAAAGAATCTCACCGGACCGGGGCGGAACGATACCGCAAATTGACATCAGAGTGGTGGATTTACCGGCGCCATTGGCACCGATCAGCGTAATGATCTCTCCTTCGGCAATTTCAATATTAACCTCTTTCAAGGCCTGGATGTTGCCGTAAAATGTTTTAATGTTTTTAAGCTCAAGCATCGACATCTTCTCCGAGATAGGCCTTAATTACCGCGGGGTCGTTTTTAATCACGTCGGGAGATCCCTGGGCAATTTTCTTGCCGTAATCCACCACATAAATCCGATCGGATAAACTCATCACCAGTTTCATGTCATGCTCGATCAAAAGGATAGAAATGCCTTCCTGATCTCGGATTTTGACAATCAGATCGTCAAGTTCTCTGGTTTCCAGGGGGTTCATGCCGGCCGCCGGCTCATCCAGCAGCAGCAAAAAGGGGTCGGTAGCCATGGCCCGGGCAATTTCCAGCCGACGCTGGGCACCGTAGGGTAGATTTTTGGCAAATTCATTGACAAATCCCTCAAGGCCTATTTTTTCAAGAACTTCATAGCTATCCGCAACAATTTGTTCTTCTTCCTGCTTATTGGATTTGCCTTTTAAGATCGCGCCGACAATACCGGATGAAGTGCGGCAATGGCGGCCGATCATGACATTTTCGAGCACGGTCATGTTTTGAAATAGACGGATGTTTTGAAAAGTACGCGCCAGACCATTTTCCGTGACATGATTCGGCTTTAGGCCATTGAGCTTGCGGGATTTTTTACCGGGCGGCCGAATCAGCATTTTCCCTTCGGTTGGTGGATATAAACCGGTAATACAATTGAAAAAAGTAGTTTTCCCGGCGCCGTTGGGACCGATGAGGGCAACGATCTCCCCCTGCTTGATCTCCAGGCCGATATGATCCAGAGCCCGCAAGCCTCCAAAATCCATCGTTAGTTCAGTGACTTCTAGTATCGATTCCATATCCTAATTTTACTTCGCAAATTCAGGAGTAATTAAAAAAAGAGCGTTTGTATTACTGGCAAAAAGGCAGAGGCTCATGAATAGTCCAATAATCCATTACTCCATCACTCCATTACTCCTTAATCCTTAAAATAGTTTATCCCGGTGTAATCGCTTCAATTCCGGATTTGTCCGGTGCTTGGCCTTTAACTTTAAATTGATAGGTTCGGCGCGCTGCGGCGACGATCCCGCCGGGACGGAAAACCATCATCACGACCAATACCGCGCCAAAAATCAACAATCGATATTCAGAAAACGCCCGTAAATATTCGGGCAGCAGAATCAGGATCATGGCACCGAAAATTACCCCCATGACCGACCCCATCCCTCCCAGAACTACCACGCACAGGATGATGATCGACTCCCAGAGCGTAAAACTGGCCGGATTGATAAAAGTCGTTTTGGCGGCAAACACCACTCCGGCCATGCCGGCCCAGGTAGCGCCCATGGCAAAGGCACTTAGCTTGGTCCTGGTTTTGTCGATCCCCATGGCCTGGCAGGCCACTTCATCTTCACGCAGCGCAATCCAGGCTCTTCCAATCCGGGAATCCTGCAGACGTCGGACAACAAAAATCGTTCCCAGCGCCAGGCATATCATTAAAAAATACATATAGATGGTTGCCTGCTGCAGTGACAGCTGGATTCCGAATAATCCCGGGCGCGGGATATTGGCGATGCCGCTGGGACCAAACGAAAAATCATTCCAGTTTTCCAGTATCAGGCGGATAATCTCCCCAAAACCGAGGGTAACGATGGCCAGATAATCGCCTTTTAAGCGAAGCACGGGAAACCCTAAAAGAATACCGAATATCAGGCCCAGTCCGGCACCGATTGGCAGCACCGTCCAGAAACCGAGTCCGAAATGGTAGTTCAAAAGCGCATAACTGTAGGCCCCCACCGCATAAAAGGCGACATAGCCCAGATCCAGCAAACCGGCCAGCCCGACCACGATATTCAATCCCAGACCGGTGATCACATATATCAGGGCCGTGATCATAATATTGGTTTGATACAGCGAAAAAAGAAATGGAAAGGCCAGTACAAAAACAGCTAGGCCGATCAGACCTGGAGTTGAAAACCGACGATCCTGAAGAATCCTGACATTCCAGGGAACGCTCTCCGCTCCACCCGTATTGGCCTCCTTTGTGCCGAGTTCCTTGCGTTTCAGGAGATAGCGCCAGAGGAAAGAGAGAAAAAAACTGCCGATGCCAACCATAAACATCCGTTCCCAGCGCCACTCCACGATATTTTCAATGGTGTTGACCCGAATAACCATTATCGGAAAGGTCAAAAACATAAACCAGATGGATGCTAAAAACGATTTTTTTATTTCTTCAAGAGAGCTCACTGCGATATCCGTAAGATACGATTAATTATTAATTCATAGAAACATAAACTTCAACGAACCCGTCAGCACGCATGCCGCTATGCATAACGAAAAGCAAATAACCAATACCTAATACCCAATACCGATCATACCTTCTGCGTATCGGAACGCCCCAGGAGTCCGGCCGGTCTGAAGATCAGAATTAAAACCAGAATAATAAACGCGAATACATCTTCGTAATCACTGGATACAAATCCGGTGAACAATGACTCGGCACAGCCTAAAACCAAACTTCCCAGAACGGCTCCCGGCATACTGCCGATACCGCCGAGAACGGCAGCCACGAAGGCTTTGATACCGGCGATAAATCCAATATAAAAATTAATCTGACCGATATGAGAGGCAATCAAAACGCCTCCGAGAGCGGCAGTTGCAGATCCAACGATAAAGGTAATCGAAATCACCCGGTTGACATCCACCCCCACCAGCATGGCCATTTCACGATCCTGGGCAGTTGCCCGCATGGCTTTGCCCACCCGGGTAAATTTGATCATGAAGGTCAGCAGCACCATTACAATCGATGTGGTCACAATAATAATGACTTCCGGAGTGGTGATAATATGAGCGATGGGCTCCAGGATGTCGAGGTCCGGAATGAGACTGGGAAACGGCATAAAATCCGAGGTCTGCGCCAGCAGCACATAGTTCTGTAAAAATAAGGACATGCCGATCGCGCTAATCAAGGCCGACAGACGCGGTGCATGACGCAGCGGCTTATAGGCCACTTTTTCCAGCGTATACCCATAGGCCATCGAATAGACAACGGCCACAATCGATGCGATGAAAAGAATCGCAATCTCGTTCCACCCCAGCAGGGTCAGGATGCTGGCGACAATCAGGGCGGTGAAGGCCCCGATCATGTAAACTTCCCCGTGGGCAAAATTTATCAGCTGGATAATGCCGTACACCATGGTGTACCCCAGGGCAATCAGGGCATAAATGCTGCCTCGTGTCAGACCGCTAAGTAAGAGTTCAAAGAAATATTCCATAGAATTCAATATCACTCCCGGTATGAGATCTTGGCAATACGCTGCTGCTACTGAGGCGGACGAAAGGACGGTTAATGATGCAACAGGGCAGGAAAAAACAACTTTTCCCGAAAAATCTCAAAAGAATTCAGGTCGGCGACGATAAACATGGGGGCAAGCCCCTCAAGAGGACTTGCCCCCTATTTTGCGCTGAAATTCAGTTACTTCAGTTCGACATAGGCTCCGTTCTTTACCTGATACATGGAAAAGCCGACGCCGGTGGCATCACCGCGCTCATCAAAATGAATGCTGCCGAGGGGTGTTTCCACATCTTTGGTTCTCAGGGCTTTGGCCACGGCGTCGTAATCCGTGGACCCGGCCTGCTCGATGGCATTCAACAGCGCCAGAGCTGCGGCATAGGCATTCAAGAAAAATGCACCGGGATCGGCGCCGTAGGCTTTTTTGTGGGCCGCGTTGGCGGCCTTGGCCATGGCATTTTTCGAAACATCCATCGGTCCGGTGGCATATACGCCTTCGGCGTATTTTTTGGCGACCTTGATAAAGGTATCGTCCTTGACGCCGTCATCGGAAATAAATATGGTTTTCATCCGTTTTTTGCGCATCTGGCTGACGATTTTGGATGCTTCGGGATGATAGCCACCGAAAATGACGGCCTCGGCGCCGGAACGTTTGATTTTCTGAACGATAGCGGAATAGTCAACCGCACCGGGGGTGATGCCTTCATAGAGGACCACCTCGGCCCGCGAATCATCTTCCAGGAATCCTTTGGCGAATTCGGCCAACCCTTTCCCGTAGTCGCCTTTGTCGTGCAGCACCGCGATCTTTTTCAGTTTCAGAACATCCAGGGCAAAGTCCACTTCGAGTCTGGCCTGGGCATCATCGGAAGCTATGGTTCGGTAAAAATTGGGATATTCGCCGCTCTGGGTCAATGCCGGGTTAGTGGCTGATGGTGACATGGCAATAATTTTGGAATCCTTGTAAATTCCAAGCGCAGCTTTGGTAGCGCCGCTGCAGATATGCCCCAACACCACGTCAACCTTTTGGGATATCAGCTTGGTGGCAACATTGGTCGATACCTGGGGTTGGCAGACATCATCTTCAACCACCAGTTCAACCTTTTTGCCAAGCACGCCGCCTTTGGCATTGATGTCTTTGACAACGAGCTCAGCCGCCTTAATGGTCGGAATTCCGTAAGAAGCCAGATCACCACTGTGGGGTCCGGCAACCCCCAACTTAATTGTATCCCCCGCCAGTGCAGGACCTGAAACGGCAACCGCAAACAACCCAACAATAGACAACACTAACAGTTTTCGGAATTGGCTTTTCATAATAGTTTACTCCTCCTTCCAGTTTTTTGTGAGGTTAAGCCCGCAGGCTCCAAAATACACATTAATAAACGAAGGACGCCATCCAGTCAAGTTCCAAATTGCAAAAAAACCTTGCCGTCGAACCGTGATCCCTGTATGAATACCCCATCAGAGCTGTCTCTATCACCGGAATTACGATATAACTTGTTGGATTATAATAGAATCAAAACAGGATGATACCTTGAAAAAAGTTGGATTATTCGTAAAAAAGGATAAAAAAGCGGCCCAAAAGGCGGATGAATTTGTATCCTGGTTGAAAAGCAAAAAAATTGAAGTGGTTAGAAAAGAAAGCTTGCCTCCGGGCCTGCATTCACCGGCCAATAATAAAATATCAGTACCGCAGGAATTGTCCTGCCTGTTCGTATTGGGCGGAGACGGCACCTTTTTAAGCGCAGTCCGCTGGATAGGCGATCTTAACATCCCGGTGCTGGGAGTCAAATTCGGTAAAATCGGTTTTCTGGCCGAAACAGCTGCCGAAAACCTGTTCACAGCAGCCGAAAAAATTATCAATGACGACTATTCCATTAAGCGCCGCATGCGATTGAAAGTCGATGTTGTGCGGGAAAACAAAACCATTATCAGTGTACCCGTACTCAATGACATCGTTATTAACAGGGGTGCTCTGGCCAGACTGGCTGACGTCGAAACGCATATTGACGATCATTATCTGACGACCTTCAGATCGGATGGTCTGATTGTTGCGACACCGACCGGCTCGACCGCCTATTCTCTGGCAGCCGGCGGTCCGGTAATCCATCCCGATGTCCCCGGCATTATTATCACGCCGATCTGCCCGTTTACCCTGACCAACCGACCGCTGATCGTCCCGGATTCAATCCGGATCACACTGAAGCTTGCCAAAGGGGCGTCTGATATCAAGTTGACGTTTGACGGTCAGGAAGGTCTGGATATCGACGACCGGGATACGATCATCGTCCGCAAAGGATCCCATGCGCTCAACATGATCACCCTGCCCGGCCAGCATTATTTTGATGTGCTGAAGGCAAAATTGAGATGGTCGGGGGGAAGAGCTTAGAAGTTGAAAGCTGAATGCTCAATTCTCAAAGCCAAAAGCAAAATGAGGGGGCCCGGTTTTCTGAGGCATTCAGTGTGCTATAGCCTGGCCGATTATGTCCGCCGACTAAATCACAGGTGCTCCTCGAGCAAACGGGATTATCACCGCTTCACACACGCTTTGGCTGGGTAATTTCAAATAAATTCCCGTCAAAATCCTTGATAAAAGTCAGGGTTTTATCGCCTTTGGGAATGAGGGCGACCTCCACCTCCATGCTGCGGCATTTTTCAATAAAACCCCTGAGATCATCGACTTCCAGGCACTGATGTGCAATCTGCCTTTGGATTGTGCTGATATGCTTGGCAATAAATATCTCGAAATGAATGTGTTCATCCATGTAGTTGATCATTTTCAATTCCGCATCCAGGTTGAAAATCGCCAGGGAAAGATCCGCCGGTAATGTTTTAGGTTTCGATTTATTCAGGCCCAACAGATCGCGGTAGAATTTGTCCGCATTGTCTTCAGTGCTGCAGGTCAATCCCGCATGTTTTAACAACATCAACGCCTCCCATAAAAAACTCCAATCACCAAAAACCAAATATCAAATAAATCCCAATAACCCAAATTCAAAATTCTAAACAACGAATACATTTACAAAATTGACCGGTAGTATCATTATCGGCAACCCCTAGTTTGCGCAACGATGCGACTCAAAGGTAGTGAAGGTTTTGGTCATTGGATATTGAAATTTTGAATTTTTTTGTATTTTGGTGCTTGAGATTTGAGATTTCATTGATTTTAGTTTTCAAAAGCAACTATATGGCATTTACGAAATTCCGCTTTCCGAGTTTCGAATGCCGAATTCATTAATTCGGTTTAACGATCACCTTGATCGACTCGCGCCCCTCCAGGACCAGCTGGAACCCATTCGCGATATCCTTCAAGGGCATCCGGTGGGTAATCATATCATCCACAACAATATTTCCGGTTTCGATAAGATTGATTGCTTCAACAATGTCCGGCGGCCCGCAATAATAGGACGTGATGATCCTGATTTCCCGGGTCCAGAATTCATTAATCGGCAGGGTAACCTGTTTATCGGGACCGGGCACGGTAAAAAAGACAACGACACCGCCCTTGTCTACACATTGCCAGGCCTGCTCCACGGCAGTCATGGCAGAAGCGCACAGGATGACGATGTCAACCGGCTTACTGTTTTCGGCCAGTAGACGTTCCACAACATTTTCCTCGGCCGCATTTATGGTAAGCTCCGCCCCCAGACTTTCGGCAATTGCCAGTCTTTTGGGATTGATATCCGTAGCGATTACGCGGCAATTGTTGACTCTGGCGAGCTTGACATGCAGCAATCCGGACATGCCGCAGCCCATTACCAGCACGGTCTGGTTGTTCAGCAAACCGGCCAACCGCTGGGCCCTGACGACACAGGCCAGCGGCTCGATAAAGGTGCTTTGATCGTCGCTGACACTGTCCGCCAGCCGATAGGTGCCGTGTTCTATCAGCGTCTGCGGAGCCAGAACATACTCGGCAAATCCGCCCGGCAGTCGCTCTTTGATGACCGAGCACACCGGATATTGCCCTTTCCGGCAGTAATCGCACTTCATACAGGGCACTTTGGGTGCAATGAATACCCGGTCGCCGGGTTTAAATTTTTCAATAGAATCACCGACTTCAACCACCTCGGCACCGATTTCATGCCCCTGGACCAGAGGCGCCCGGGGCCGACGGTACCACTCAACGATATCACTGCCGCAGATCCCGCATGACATTACTTTAACCAGCATCTCCTGGGGACCGGGTCTGGGGGTCGGCACTTCCTCGATTCGAATATCTTGGTTGTTATACCATTTTGCGACTTTCATTGTATTATCCGTTTGAATGTTGTCATTCCGATGGTTGACTTCCCTTAACTCTTACAATATATAAAACTAGATGGTCAACCATATTAGCAACTATGATTTTTTGAAAAACATGATTGGGAAGCTCGTTCATCGGCGTCAAGGAGATAAGATGAAAGGGCTGCTGAAAATAACATATTTGATTATAATATTTTTAGTAGCAGGGGTCGGATACGCTGCTGAGCTCCGTTCATTAATCGAAGTCAGGGGCAATAGCACCATTGATTGGACCCGGGGTATTGTTGCGGCCAGAGGCATCGGGGATCCCACAACATACAGCTATTACAAAAAATCCCAGAAACAGCGCGAGCAAACCATTGCCGAAGCCATGAACAAGGCCAGACATAATCTTCTGGAAACCATTGTCGGCCTCCGGATTAATACTGAAAACCGGGTGATCGATATCGTCGAGAATTACCCCTCCGTTATGTTTCAACTCAAGGCTATGACCTATCAAGCTCCGGAAGTTGAAAATCTAAGGCGGTATCTGTTTGACGGTACCATCGAAGTCTGGTCCCAAATAAAGCTCAACGGCGGCTTTACCCAACTCCTCCTGCCCCAAGATATCAGACAGATCGAATCCATCAAACAGGTTAGTCCGGGCAAAAATTCCATACAGTCGGGAACCGATTCGCGATCATCACAAATCTATAGCGGCATGGTGGTCGATGCGAGGGGTCTTGAGGCAATCCCCGTGATTGCACCCAAAATTCTAGATGAAAATCTGGAAGAAGTTTTCGGACCGACCTATGCCAGCCGTGAATTTGCGGTTCAAAAAGGCATGGCCCGCTATACAACCAACATCTGGCAGGCCAAATTTGACCCCAGGGTTTCCGACAATCCGATCGTGGTCAAAGCCCTGAAAACCATATGGCCGCGTCGATGTGATTTCATTATCAGCAATGCAGATGCCGACAAATTGCGCAGTGCCTCGGAGCACCTGTTGTTTTTGAGGGAATGCCGGGTGGTCATCGTTCTTGATCCAATGTAAGGGCAGAGGCCAGAACACAGACGACAAAGAAAAGATGACAGAAGACAGAATTCTGAAGTCGGAAGTGGAAATGCGGAATGCGGATAGGAAAAGGAATTGGATGAAGATGGTTTGATATTAATCAAAATTAAGATGTACTCAACTCGGCAACGTCAAAATTTGATATATGCAACTTACATCATGTTTGAATACTCTCCAACGTATCTGTACTTTTAAAATCTTTGAATAAATTGTGATATCATACTGACGATCGACGTCTGCACATGCCTCCTTTCGATTTTGTCAATATGAGAAAAGGTCGGGGCGCAATTTTCGCGGTTAAAATCCGCTCCCACCATTGAGAAGCTATAGTATCAGTGCCTCAAAAAAAACCGGCGCCACATACGCCGGTTTTATGCTTAACGAATTTAGAGAGTTCAAACATCCATAGAAAATTGCATCTATTTCCTTTTTTCCGACTTCCGCATTCCCACTACGAATATCTGTCCTCTGCCCTCTGTTTTCTGTCATTTGTGTTGTTAGGTACCCAACTGCCAGCTTGCCAGATACTTTTTCTGTTCCGCTGTCAGCTTATCGATGGAGATTCCCATGGCGGCAAGTTTCTCTTTGGCGATCATGTTGTCGATTTTTTCCGGCACCGGATAGACGTCGTTTTCCAACGGCTTCTTAAGCTTCAACATGTATTCGATGCTCAAGGCCTGATTGGCGAAACTCATATCCATCACGCTGGAGGGGTGTCCTTCGGCAGCCGCCAGGTTAATCAGCCGGCCATCGCCCAGGATATTGATGCGACGCCCGTCTTTGAGGATGTATTCTTCGACAAACTCGCGGATATAGCGCCTTGATTTGGCAATTTTCTTTAAGCCGTCAAGATCCAGTTCGACATTAAAATGACCGGAGTTGGATACAATGGCGCCATCTTTCATGATCTGGAAATGTTCTTTGCGGATGACATTGATATCCCCGGTCAGGGTACAGAAAAAATCCCCGATTCTAGCCGCTTTGCGAATCGGCATGACCGAAAATCCGTCCATGACAGCTTCAAGGGCGGGCAGCGGATCGACCTCGGTGACGATAACATTGGCGCCCATTCCGCGCGCCCGCATGGCAAGCCCACGGCCGCACCATCCATAACCGCAAACCACGAAAGTGGAGCCGGCTACCAGGCGATTCGTGGCCCGGATAATACCGTCAATGGTACTTTGACCGGTGCCGTAGCGATTATCGAAAAAATGTTTGGTTTGGGCATCGTTGACTGCCACAATCGGATAGCGCAGGACACCATCGTTAGCCATGCTTCTGAGTCGAATAATTCCGGTAGTCGTTTCTTCGGTGCCGCCCCGCACACCGTCAATGAGTTCGGTTCGCTTGGTATGCAGAATCGATACCAGATCGGCCCCGTCATCCATTGTATAATGCGGTTTGGTATCCAGCACCGCATTGATATGTGAATAATAGGTTTTGTGGTTTTCACCTTTGATGGCAAATACAGGTATTTTATCGTTTTTGACCAGGGAAGAGGCGACATCATCCTGGGTGCTCAACGGGTTGGAGGCACACAGGGAGACTTTGGCGCCACCGGCTTTCAGCGTTTGCATTAAAGATGCCGTTTCGGTTGTGACATGCAGGCAGGCGCTGAGCCGAAGACCTTTTAGGGGTTTTTCTTTTTTGAACCGATTGCTGATACGATTTAAAACCGGCATATTCTGATTGGCCCACTCGATGCGCAGCGCACCTTCCTTGGCAAGTTTAATATCTTTGACGTCATAGTTCATGTTCGCATTATCTCCTTAGCAATTATAGTTACAATCCCGCCATTTCCTTGATGATATCGGCTTTATTCGTGTGTTCCCAATTAAGCTCGGGCTCGCTTCTGCCAAAGTGACCGTAGGCTGATGTCATCTTGTAAATAGGACGCAGAAGATCCAGGTACTCAATGATGGCCCGGGGCCTCAGGTCGAATACTTCTTTAACAATTTCTTCAATCCGCTGTTTGGGAACAACACCGGTACCCATTAGATCAACCATCACAGATACGGGCAGCGCCACACCGATAGCATAGGCTATCTGGATTTCACATTTTTTGGCAACTCCGGCGGCGACAATATTTTTGGCAATATGTCTTCCCATGTAAGACGCACTGCGGTCTACCTTGGAGGGGTCCTTACCGGAGAAACACCCCCCCCCGTGGCTTCCCTGGCCGCCATAGGTGTCCACAATGATCTTGCGGCCGGTCAGCCCGCAGTCCCCCATGGGACCGCCGACAACGAATCTTCCGGTGGGGTTGATGAAATAGCGCGTATCACCATCGGTCATGTCGGCCGGGATTACTTTTTTGATCACTTCTTCAATGATCGCCTCTTTCAAATCTTCATAAGTTATGTCATCTCTATGCTGAGCCGAAACAACGACCGCATCGACCCGTTTAGGGGTTCCGTTTTCATACTCGATGGTAACCTGGGATTTGCCGTCGGGTCTCAAAAAATCAAGCGAACCGTTTTTGCGAACGGTTGTCAATCGACGGCAAAGTTTGTGAGCATACGTAATCGGCATCGGCATGAGTTCAGGGGTTTCATCGGATGCAAATCCGAACATCAAACCCTGATCGCCGGCGCCCTGATCCTTGTAGAGTCCTTCCCCTTGGTTGACGCCCTGGGCAATATCAGGGGATTGGCGATCGATACTCGTGATGACCGAACAAGTTTGATGATCAAATCCCATCTGTGAAGAAGAATAGCCAATCTCACGAATGGTTTCGCGCACGATTTGCGGCATATCGACGTAGCAGTCAGTTGTGATCTCTCCGGAAATAAAGGCCAGACCGGTGGTAACCAGTGTTTCACAGGCAACCCTGCAGTTTTTATCCTGGGCCATGATGCTGTCCAAAACCGAATCGGATATGGCATCTGCAACCTTATCCGGATGGCCTTCGGTCACTGACTCGGATGTAAAAAAGTACTTTTCCATAAATATTCTCCTTGTTCCAGTTGGATTGAATCCCCTGATTTTTTTGCCTTACCGATTTAATTGGGAGTTTACGCGAAGTTAAGCAGATAGGGTGCTAACTCGGTTGTCGCAAAACAGGTAGAAATAAATATTTTTCTCAATAAACTATCAATTTTAAATCAACCATTAAAATATGTCAATAGTCAGCTTGGAAAATCAACCGTTATTATTTGATATTCGCTTTTTCACGGTTTCTTTTTCGATTTGACTGGGCACTCAAGGCGGCGCTGAACCCTGAACCCCCAAAACACTATCTTTCAAAATACAGTGTTTATAATTAAGAAATACACGATTCACCCCATTTTTTCGCTCAGGCTGATCAAGTATGAGTACTTAATTGGGGTATCTGCGAACGTTGGGGAACGCCTGAAACTCAGATTCCCTATCTTCTATCCAGCGGCATAATTGATCATTATTCTTGTTTTTAGAAAAAAACATTCACTCTATTTGTCTTCGCGTCTACCATATCGATTGTCATCTTCAGCCAATAAGCAACGGGACTGCTTTTAAGTTTATGCGATAAACTGGTCTCCGTTCGCTTTGATTTAAGGTTCCATTGTCAATGATAAAAATAAACAAAAACCCTAACAAAGAGGAGGCACTATGAAGGTAAACCGACGGGAGTTTATCCAGATCACCGGTGCTACGGCTGCCGGTCTTGCCGTCAGCGGTCTGGGATTTGACCTACGACCGGTTAAAGCCCACGCCCAGATGCTCAAGACCCGCTACGCCAAAGAAACCACCACGATCTGCTGTTATTGCGCGGTCGGCTGCGGCGCCATCGTGCATACCAGTAAAAAAGGCGATGGTCGGGTCATCAACATAGAAGGTGATCCGGATCATGTTATTAACCGGGGTTCACTGTGCTCCAAAGGCGCCGCCCTGGCCCAGCTGGTCGAAAACAGCGAGCGCATTACCGACCCCATGTACCGGGCGCCGTATTCAAAGAAGTGGCAAAAGGTATCCTGGGACTGGGCGCTGGCCGAGATTGCCAAACGCGTCAAAGCCACCCGCGAGGCCAGTTTTGAAGCCAAAAACGCCAAAGGCCAGGTCGTCAATCGCACCGGGGGCATCGCCTCGGTGGGCAGTGCCGCCCTGGACAATGAAGAGTGCTGGATCTACCAGGCATTGATCCGGGCCATGGGAGTCACGTATATCGAGCATCAGGCCCGTATCTGACATAGCGCCACAGTTGCGGCTCTGGCAGAGTCGTTCGGACGCGGCGCGATGACCAATCACTGGATAGATATCAAAAACAGTGATTGCATAATGATCATGGGCAGCAATGCTGCCGAAAACCATCCCATATCCTTCAAATTTGTAACTGAAGCTCAGCACAAAGGGGCCAAGCTGATCAGCGTTGACCCTCGCTTCACCCGGACTTCGGCCAAGGCGGATATCTATGCACCAATCCGGTCCGGCACGGACATCGCCTTTCTGGGAGGGATGATAAAATATATTCTGGACAATAATCTTTATTTTGAAGAATACGTAGCCAACTACACCAACGCACCCTTTATCGTGGGGCCGGACTTCGATTTTAAGGACGGCCTCTTTTCGGGCTACAATGCGGATACCCGCAAATATGACAAAAGCAAGTGGGCCTTTGAAATGGATGCCGACGGCGTTCCCAGGATGGACCGCACGCTGAAAAACGAACGCACGGTATTCCAGCTTCTCAAAAAACATTTTGCCCGCTACAATCCTGAGCTGGTATCGGCGATCACCGGCACCCCTAAGGAATCGCTGCTGGAGATATACAAAACGTATTCGGCCAGCGGTGCCCGCGGCAAAGCCGCCACGATCATGTATGCCATGGGCTGGACCCAGCATACCACCGGCGTTCAGAATATCCGCACCATGGCAATCATCCAGCTGCTGCTGGGCAACATGGGTGTAGCCGGCGGCGGGGTTAACGCCCTGCGCGGCGAATCCAACGTACAGGGATCGACCGACCACTGCCTGTTGTGGCACATCTGGCCCGGTTATTTAAAAACCCCCCGGGCCTCGAACGTGTCGCTGGCAGCCTACAACGGCAAGTGGACGCCCAAAAGCAACGATGGGCTGAGCGCCAACTGGTGGCAGAACTATCCCAAATATTCAGTCAGCATGCTCAAATCATTTTTCGGCGACAATGCCACTGCCGCCAATAATTTCGGCTACGACTGGCTGCCGAAGGTGGATGACGGCAAAGACTACTCCTGGCTGTCGCTGTTTGATGAAATGTACAAGGGCACCTTCAAGGGATTTTTTGCCTGGGGCCAGAACCCGGCCTGCAGCGGCGCCAATGCCGGAAAAAACCGCAAAGCTTTTGCCAAACTGGACTGGATGGTCAATGTCAATCTTTTCGACAATGAAACCGGTTCCTTCTGGGAAGGGCCGGGGGTGGATGCCGCCAGCATTAAAACCGAGGTCTTTTTTCTGCCGGCGGCGGCGGCGGTTGAAAAGGAAGGCAGTATCACCAACAGCGGCCGCTGGAGCCAATGGCGCTACCAGGGCCCCAAACCCCTGGGCAACAGCCTGCCCGATGGCCAGATAATTATGGAACTGGGCAACAAACTTAAGGCCGAGTACCAGAAAGGCGGCACTTTTCCGGAGCCGATTGCCAATCTCAAATGGGACTATCTGACCCACGGCGAGTACGATCCTCACAAGGTGGCAAAGGAAATCAACGGCTACTTTGTAAAAGATGTGACCCTCAAAGGTAAAACCCACAAAAAAGGCACCCTGGTGCCGAGTTTCGCCTTCCTGCAGGCCGACGGCTCGACCTCATCGGGCAACTGGCTTTATTGCAACAGCTATACCGAAAAAGGCAACATGGCGGCCCGCCGCGGTCAGAAGGATGCGCCCAACAACATCGGGCTGTATCCGGGATTTGCCTGGTGCTGGCCGGTCAATCGAAGAATCATTTACAACCGCGCCTCGGTGGATTTGAAAGGCCAACCCTGGGACAAGGAACATCCGGTTATTGCATTTTCCGGCAATACCGCCAACGGCAAGTATATTTCGAAAAAATGGGTCGGAGATGTGCCCGATGGCGGCTGGTATCCCATGCAAAATCCGGACGGATCCATGCGTAAAGATTCTAAACACGCGTTTATCATGCGCAAGCATGGCCACGGCCAGATTTTTGGGCCGGGCCGGGCCGACGGCCCGTTCCCGGAACACTATGAGCCGCTGGAATGCCCGATTGAGAAAAATCCGATGAACGCCCAGCGTATTAATCCCATGGCACCGATATACAAGACCGGTGCCGATGAGTGGGCCTCCTGTGACCCCCGATATCCCTATGTGGCTACAACGTATCGGGTGGTGGAACACTGGCAGACCGGGGTAATGACTCGCTGGCAGCCGTGGCTGCTGGAGATGCAGCCCCAGGTTTTCGTGGAAATGAGCAAAGAGCTGGCCAAGTTAAAAGGGATTGGCAATGGTGAGCGGGTCAAGGTTTCCTCACCGCGCGGCGCGTTGGAGGCCACCGCTATTGTGACCGTACGCCTGCAGCCTTTCAAGATCGGCGGAGCCGTGGTACACCAGGTCGGCTTGCCGTGGCATTACGGCTGGCGCATGCCGACCAACGGTAAAGAGGAGAGCGCCAATCTGCTCACACCGGCCACCGGTGATCCCAATACCCGTATTCCCGAAACCAAGGCATTTATGGTTAATGTCGCCAAAGCATAGAAGGAGGTGATCGCGATGAGTAAGTCCTTTTTAGTAGATACGACCCTGTGCACGGCCTGCCGGGGATGCCAGGTAGCCTGCAAGCAATGGCATGATCTGCCGGCCGAAGAAACCGTCAATCGAGGATCATATCAGAATCCCGCCGATCTCTCCTTCGACACCTATAAATTGGTGCGTATGAGCGAAAAGGTCGTTGACGGCAAACTGAACTGGCTGTTCTTCCCGGATCAATGCCGGCATTGTATTGAAGCGCCCTGTGAAGCAACCGCCGGCGAGCCGACCGCCATTTTCACCGAAGCAGCAACCGGTGCCGTGATTTATACGGCCAATACGCGTGATTTGGACGCCGCCGAAATTCGTGAATCCTGTCCCTACGACATTCCGCGTGAGGCCGAGGACGGCACCATCGCCAAGTGCGATATGTGCAGCGATCGGGTGGTAAATGGACTGCAGCCGGCTTGTGTCAAGGTGTGTCCGACCGGCGCCATGAATTTCGGTGACCAGGCTGAAATTATGGATCTGACCCAAAAGCATCTGGCAATGGCTAAAAAGAAATATCCCAAGGCCATGCTGCTCGATCCGGATGATGTCAGAACAATTTATCTGGTTGGCTTTGACCCCAACCTGTACCATGAACATGCCGTGGCATCTGTACGCAATCACGGAATAACTCGCCAGGCGGCCTTGCGCAAAATGTTCCGCCCGTTTAATCGAGCGATTTCAGCCCTCGGTTAGATCAGGCAGAACCATACAACTGATTAAAGGGGGAGAAAGGAGGTTCCTTTCTCCCCCTTTTTATAATTATAACGATGTGGTAAAGATCGGAGTGCGCGTTGCAGGGTGTGAATTGCGGGGTACGAGGTGCGTGGTGCGAAATAAGACGCACGGGATCCTCGACAAACGACAAGAAACGTGAACACCTGACCAGCAGCTCGAAACCCATAACGCACAACCCGCAAAACGTAATTCGAAACCCGAAACACGCAACCCGACTAAGGAGTACCCATGGCATCAAATTTTGCTCTAACCCCCGATCAGGTTAAAAGGGCAGTCAATTCAGTATTACAAAACAATCCGGCTTATGCGGACATGCTGGGATTTTATGGCCGGCTCTTTGAGGCCCAGGAAGAGTGCAAAAGTCGCCTCCAGGTCGAACCGCTTCAAATCCCGGATGATGTCTTAGCGGTCAAAGCGCAGGAGAAGTTCCCCCTGATCGAAATTAAGGAATTTGTTTTTGACGAGGTTGAATCCGCCCGACTATTTTTCACCATCGCCAAGCTTGCCGAGGAAGCGAATCCCAAGCTTGGGTCTTCCGCCTCAATTTTGCTAAAAGCGGTCGATACAAAATTAAAACCCGCAAGCCTGTTTAGCGCCCTTTTAAATGGCAATGAAGCGTTATTTGAAAACATTTCCGAAGAACTTGAAATCGAGAAACAGGTCCTGGGATTTATCACCTACAATAGTCTAAAGCCTTGCCTAAGTATGGGCGCAGTTCAGCTTTCTGCATATTTGAGCAAGGATCATCCCTGGCTGAAAGGATATTGTCCAATCTGCGGTAGTGCCCCGATACTATCAATTCTCGAAGGTGAAGGCGCGCGCAGCTTAATCTGCAGTTTCTGCTGGCACACATGGTCGGTAAAAAGAGTCTATTGCCCTTTTTGCGACAACTCGGATAACAAAGACCTTCACTATCTATTCAGTGAAGAAGAAAAAGAGTTGAGAGTGGACCTATGCGGCAAATGCCGTAAATACCTCAAAACTCTCGACACGCGCCAAGCAGAACGCTTGATTTATCCGCCCCTTGAGCAGATATCGACGCTGCACCTTGATATCAAAGCCCGGGAAGAAGGGTTTGAGCCGGGCGTGCGGCTTTTTCTGGAGGAATGAAAAATGGTTTAAAGGTTCAGTGTTCAGAGGTTCAAGGGTTCAAAGAACCGGCGCACGGCTCGCGGCTTTGGGCTGTTTGCACGGTGGAGGGTAAAAGGCATAGGACTTAGTTTTCAGGTGTCAGGTGTCAGATTTCAGCCATGTCGCTGGCCTGAAAAGATTAACCGGCTCTGGAGGGCGGCCGGCTTAATCGGAAATGAAACTGATGAACATCGAACATCGAATAAATGATTTCTGTCTATTTAACAAAAGAGTGAGCGAAGCGATTCATTCCTTCGAAATTCGATATTCGATATTCTGCGGTTCGCTTTTCACGGGTTCCTCTCAAACTATTAACGAATAACCGATAACTCCGAATTGGTTCGGACCATTTGAGTTTTACCAATTGAGGTATTATAGTAATGGGAGCGGTTTTTTCGACCCTCCCACTATTTTTTTATATCAAGGTTATATC
>Ga0056115_1000109_pt1 | contig 42850 bp, 31 predicted proteins | sample WorMetOlspDAHAB1_FD_77007 | JGI IMG/M metagenome (GOLD analysis project Ga0056115, IMG submission 77007) | Marine gutless worms symbiont microbial communities from Max Planck institute for Marine Microbiology, Germany - Olavius sp. DAHAB.1 ...
CCATGTGGAAGTTTCTGCGATGGGCCGGACTGACGGTTGTCGCCCTTGTTTTCCTTGTCGCCGCGGGCGTCGGCGGGTTCGTCGCGCTGGGCATCCCGATCGAGCTCTCGCGCTTTAAAGCGCCGGTCGAGCAGGCGGCGACGCTGGCGCTGGGCCGAAAGGTCAGGATCGACGGGGCGGTGTCGTTGGCGCCGTCTTTGGAGCCGACGCTGCAGATCGAAGGCGTCCATGTGGCCAATGCCGACGGCTGGTCCGAGCCGGACCTGATATTTCTGGGCTTGGCGCGGTTCCAGCTTGCCGTTATGCCGTTGCTGGACCGTCGCATCGAAGTCATCGAGATCGCAGTCGACGGTTTTCAGGTCAATCTGGAGCGGGCCGCGGACGGCGGCGTGAACTGGCTGCTGGAAAGGCAAGCCCAGCCGTCGGAATCGACCGATGCGCCGTCGCCCGACAAGCCGCCGTCCGATACGCCGATGCTGACCGCGTTCGAGGTGGCCGACCTGTCGCTGGACAATATCGTTGTCAGCTATCGCGACGCCGAAACCGGTGCGGGCTATCAGCTCACGCTCGACTCGATCGACGGCTCCGCGGTCCACGACCAGCCGATGGATTTGTCGATCGACGGCACAGTCCAGGCGGTTCCCTACACGATCGCGATGTCCGCCGGCTCTCTGTCGGCCTTGATGCGGGGCGACGAATCCTGGCCGCTGACCCTGTCGATGACCCTCTTGGGGGCGACATTGGATGTAGAGGGAAACGTCGCAGAGCCGCTGCGCTTCGCGGGGCTTCAGGCGACATTCTCGCTTTCCGGCGATGACCTCCAGGATCTCGAGGCCTTCGTGGGCGAGGACCTGCCGCCAGTGGCCGGCTACAGTTTCACGGGACGGGTGGCCGAGGAGGACACGGCGTTTGCCTTGACGGATTTCGAAGGCCGTCTGGGCGAAGCGACCTTCAGCGGCGCTTTTTCTGTCGACCCGTCCGGCGAGCTCCCGGAATTCAGAGGCCGGTTGGACATCCCGTCGATCGATCTGGGTCCTGTTTTTGCCGCCATCGAAAGCGGGCGGCCCGCCGACGACCGGCAGCAGGCAAGTGCGAGGGATGGGGAAGCCGAACTGGATTTGGAGCAGCCTTTCCTGACGCTTGACGGGTTGCGCGCGTTCACGGGCGCCTTTGACATGACGGTTAGCGAGGTGGCTGGCGTGGCCACCTCCATCCGCTCCGCGGCATTGAGCGTGACCGTGGCGGACGGTGTGCTGCGTGCGCCGATGAACGCGGAAATCGCAGATGTCGGGTTTTCCGGCGAATTGGTCTTGGACGGCGCATCCGACGTGCCCCAGGCCTCCGTCGCCTTGCAGGCAAGCGAGACGGATATCGGCGACCTGGCGCTTGCGCTGTTCGATGTTGAAGGGATCGACGGCGGCTTTCAGAGCGCGGGCATAGACGCGTCGGTTCAAGGGGAAAGCATCCGCGAACTGTTGCGCTCGTTGGAATTCGCATTTGCGTTGAACGACGCTGCGCTTTCCTATGGCAACCGTCCCGGCGAAGCGCCCGTCGGTTTCACGCTTGACGCCGCAGAGATGATGTTGCCGCGCGGCGACGTCCTTCAGGTGACTGCCGACGGCACTGTTCTTGAAGAGCCGTTTTCCCTTGCCATGACCGGCGGCGATATTGCGCAACTGACCAGGGACCAACGCTGGCCTTTGGAACTGTCCGCCGAGGGAGGCGGCGCGTCGCTGTCGGCGCGCGGGACCGTCACGGAGCAGGCCCTGGGTGAAAGCAGCCTCTCGTTCGAACTGGAAGGCGACAGGATCGGCGAGCTGGCACGGTGGCTGGGCGTTTCTCCGGAGGCAACTGCGCCCTATCGAATCGAAGGCTCGTTGCGGTACGACGCGACGAGTCTTTCGGTTCCGTCTCTGTCTGCCCAAGTGGGAGAGACCGTTTTGCAGACGTCGTACAGCCTGCAGCAGCAAGACACCGGCCCCTTGACCACGGTTTCCCTGTCCTCGGACCTGCTGGCGGTCGATGAACTCGGGGATCTTTTCCCGCAGACCGAAGACCCGTCAGTTGCAGAGGCAAATGACGATGGCGTCACGATCGACGTGCCGATTCTCCCGGGTGGTATCGAGTTCAAGGACGCGGATATCGAGCTGACCTTGGCGCAGGTCAGAACGCGCAGTCTTGTTTTGAGCGACGTCTCCTTCACCGGCAATATCAGAGACGGTCAGGTCAAGAACTCCCCGTTCGGCGCGACGGTCGTGGGCGCCCGGCTTGACGGCAGCGTGTCGCTGGACCTGACCGGCGCGATGCCCCGTTCGACATTTGCGATCGCCACCGAAGAAGTCGATATCGGCCGGGTTCTCTCGGATCTGGGCGTTATCGAAGGCCTGCAGGTTCAAGCCGGTCGTATGAGCCTGGACCTGGTGCTTGAAGGCGTCACGGCGCGGCAGATGATGGAACGGTCGCGTTTCCAGGCGCGGATCGCGAACGGTGGCTGGACTCTGCGGGACCCGAACCTGGACGGGTCGCTGGAAATCGGGCTGCGCGAAAGCACGATCACCGCCGCGCCCGACCAGCCGGTCGCCATGGTGCTGGAGGGCGACATCGAAGCCGAACCTGTGACCATCAAGCTGGACACCGCGCCGCTTGCGGCGTTCACGGACGAGAAGGACAGTTTGCCGGTCAATCTGGAGGTCGCGCTGGCCGGCGCCGTCTTGTCGATGGATGCGGTGGCCGGCTTGCCGATCGAAACCCAGGGTCTTCGCTTCCGGCTGGATCTCAGAGGGGACAGCCTCGACAGTTTCGACGAGCTTCTGGAAGCATCCCTGCCGCCGCTTGGCCCATATGCGATCGGGGGCGATTTCACGGTCGAGCCCGAAAGCTACCGCATCGAAGGGTTTTCCCTGAACGTCGGCGAGAGCCGCATGAGCGGGCGTTTCGAACTGGCAACCGCCGGTGTGCGACCGCGTCTTGATATCGATCTGACCACGGACACGCTGCAACTGGACGATTTCAGGCTCGGCGACTGGTCGCCCTTGGCCGACGAGGACGCCGAGGAAACGGCGCCCAAGCCGGACGAGGATGCCGCGCGGGAGGAAACGAAAGAACAGGTTCGCGCGCTGCTGTCACGCGAGGTGATGCGCAGCCTGGATGCCGGCATCGATCTGAAGGTCGACGAGGTGCTGTCGGGAACCGATGAACTGGGCAGCGGCGATCTGGCGATGACCTTGCAGGACGGCCGCTTCGAGGTCGCACCGCTGGTCGTCAATATCCCGGGCGGATCGACCGAGATCGAGCTTGCTTACGAGCCGCTTGAGGAGTCGGTCCAGGCGGAAGCCCGGGCGAGGGTCGAGAAGCTGGACTACGGCGTGCTGGCGCGGCGCATCGACCCGGAATCAGATGTCGGCGGCCTGATCAGCGTGGATATCGAACTCACGTCCGAGGCGGGGTCGCTTGAAACTGTCATGGCCGACGCTAACGGGCATCTTGATTTCGCCGTCTGGCCCAAGGATCTTGAGGCCTCCTTGTTCGACCTGTGGGCTGTCAACCTGGTCACGTCCGTGTTGCCGTCCGTCGACTCGGAGAACGAGTCCAAGTTCAACTGCATTATCGCCCGGTTCAAGGTCGAGGACGGCGTCATGACGCCGGAGGCGATCCTGGTCGACAGTTCGCGGATCCAGGCGTCCGGGCGGGGCAATGTGGACTTCAAGAAGGAGACCGTGGATTTCACTTTGGCGCCGAAAGCGAAACGGCCACAGATGTTCAGCGCGAACACGCCGATCGCCGTCAACGGGAGTTTCGATGATTTCGGGGTCGGTATCGCGCCCGGCGGCCTTGTCGGCACGGTTGTTCGCTTCACCACCAGTCCGGTCACCACGCCGTTTCTGTGGGTCTTCTCCACCCCGGTTGCCGAAGACGGGGTGGAGGCCTGCGCCGAGGCTTGGGCCCGAGAGCCCGAAGACCTGCTGAAGGAGGTCAAGGACCCCGGCGCGCCGGACGCAGAGCAGCGGCAATAGCCGGAATTCAGTCTTCTTCCTCGATCCGGACCAACCTGTAGCCCCGGTTTCTCATGCAGCGTTCGAACAGGCGCCGTCGGTTTTCGCGCGCCTCCATGCGATCGAAATCGGTGACCTGGGTGCCGGAGGACCCGCGGGTGTTCGCGAAGCGGTCCTCGACGCCTGCAAAATCCGCGTCGGCCCGGCGCGCCGCGATACGTTGACACGCGCGTTCGTCCTGCGCCCATTGAGAGGCCGGCACGCTGTCATTCTCCCACCGGGTATCCTTGCTGGCGCACGAGGCAAGCAGCGCAACAAAAGCGAACAGCACAAGAATTCGTCCCATCGTCACATCCGATTTAATGCGTGGAATGCGATCATGGCACAGGGCATCTTGTTGCACCAACGTGCAAGTCCCGTCCAATGAGAGACTGGATGCATCCGGCAAAAACCACGTAACCTCGCGCCATGGCCGATCCGCTTCCGCTTTCCGACCTTCGCATCATCGCCGTCGAGCAGTACGGCGCGGGCCCGTTCGGCACGCAGTTTCTGGGCGATCTCGGCGCCGAAGTGATCAAGATCGAAGATCCCGGGACCGGCGGCGACGTGTCCCGCTCGGTCGGCCCGTTCTTCGTCGAAGGCGCGGAGGAAAGCGTCGCCAGCCTGTTCTATCAGGCCTTCAACCGGAACAAGAAAAGCGTCACCCTGAACCTGTCGCAACCGGCCGGCCGCGCCGTATTGAATGATCTGGTCGGTACGGCGGACGCGGTGGCCGGCAATCTGCGCGGCGACGTGCCGGCCAAGCTGGGGCTGACCTACGAACATCTTGGTGCGGTCAAGCCATCCATCGTCTGCGCCCACCTGACCGCCTACGGTCGGGACGGCCCGCGCGCGGCCTGGCCGGGCTACGATTTCCTGATGCAGGCCGAAGCCGGCTATTTCGCGGTGACCGGCGAGCCAGGCACGCCGCCCGCCCGCATGGGGCTGTCTATTGTCGACTACATGGCCGGCGTCACCATGGGTCTTGCGCTGCTGGCGGCGGTGCACCAGGCACGGAAGACCGGGCGCGGACGCGATGTGGACATTTCCCTGTTCGACACGGCGCTGTCCAACCTGGCTTATCATTCCGCATGGTATCTGGGCGCCGGTCACAACGAAGGCCGTCAGCCCCGTTCCGCGCATCCGTCCCTGACGCCGTGCCAGCTTTACCGCACGGCGGACGGCTGGATCTATCTGATGTGCAACAAGGAGAAGTTCTGGCGCGCCCTGTGCGCGGCGATCGGCCGCGACGCGTGGGCGGACGATCCGCGCTTCCTGACATTCAAGGAACGCCGTGCGAACCGCGAGGTCCTGACCGCGTTGCTGGACGAAGCACTGAGCGAACGCACCACCGCTGACTGGATGGACTCCTTTGCCGGCAGTGTACCGGCCGCACCGCTGCGCGACGTGGCGGGCGCCCTGGACAATCCTTTCGTTTCGCAGCGCGACGGCATCCAAACCGCGCAAGCGCCTGGCGGCGTCCCCGTGCGCACCGTGGCCTCGCCGATCAGTTTCGGCAACGACCGGCTGCCCGCCGGTCCCGCACCGGCGCTGGGGGCGGACACCGACGCGGTTCTGTCCGCCATCGGCTATGACGCAGCGCGCTTGAAGCGCCTGCGCGACGACGGGATCATCTGAACGCGCGAACCCGCCGATCGGCGATTGACCAGGATCAATGCGGGTCTGCGCCCCCGGAGCGACTGTCCAAGCAAGCTTCGTAAGCGGCACGAGAAGGGGCGCGACAAGAAACGCCGCGGCGCGAAACACCGCCACAGAAACGATATTCGTGCTTGCCGTCACGCGCGACGGGATGGTGTCGCGTCCACCCTGGGAGGTTCGATGAGCGAAACCCGGTCCGATTTGACCCAGCCGCCGGATCTGACGCACGAACGTCGGACCGGACCCTTCCGCACCCATCGCCCCGAGTGGCGCGATCTTCTTCCCCCTTGCAACAATGCCTGCCCCGCGGGCGAGAACATCCAGGCCTGGCTTTCCGCCGCGCAGGACGGTCGCTTCGAAGAGGCGTGGCGCATCCTGGTCGCCGACAACCCCATGCCGGCCGTGCACGGCCGCGTCTGCTATCACCCCTGCGAGGATGCCTGCAACCGAAACCACCTGGACCAGACCGTCAGCGTCCATGCGGTCGAGCGGTTCCTGGGCGACCATGCGTTGGCTGAGGGCTGGTCGGTCCAGCCCGGGCCGCCCAGCGGCAAACGCGTTCTGATCGTCGGCGCCGGTCCCAGCGGACTGTCCGCCGCCTACCACCTGGCCCGGATGGGACATGCTGTGGAGATCCGCGAGGCGGGTCCCGTGGCGGGCGGCATGATGCATTTCGGCATCCCGGCCTACCGGCTGCCGCGCGACGTTCTGGGCGCGGAAATCGCCCGGATCGAGGCGATGGGGGTCAAGATTGTCCTGAACCATACCGTCACGGACCTGCTGGCGGAGAAGGAGGCCGGCGGCTTCGACGCAATGTTCGTGGCGGTCGGCGCCCACTTGAGCAAGCGCATCGACATTCCGGCCCGCGACGCCGGCGGGTTCATGGATGCCGTCAGCTTCCTGCGCGACGTCGACGCGGGCACGCCGCCAAAACTGGGCCGACGGGTCGCCATTTACGGCGGCGGCAACACCGCGATGGATGCCGCCCGCACCGCCAAGCGGTTGGGCGCGGACGAAGCGCTGATCGTCTACCGCCGCGACCGGGAACACATGCCGGCGCACGACTTCGAGGCGGACGAGGCCCTGGAGGAGGGCGTCAAGATCCACTGGTTGCGCACCATCAAGGCGATCGACCGAACCGAATTCACGGTCGAGGTCATGCGCGTCGACGAGAACGGCCGGCCCCAGCCCACCGGCGAGTTCGAGACGCTGGAGGCGGACTCGTTGATCCTGGCCCTGGGCCAGAACAGCGATACGGGTTTCCTGAAGGACGTGCCCGGCCTTGACGTGAAGCCCGACGGCACCGTGGTCGTCTCCGACCGGATGATGACCGGGTATCCGGGCCTGTTCGCCGGCGGCGACATGGTTCCGGCCGAACGCAGCGTGACGGTGGCGGTTGGCCACGGCAAGAAGGCGGCCCGTCACATCGATGCGTGGCTGCGGGGCGCCCAATATGCGGCGGCGCCCAAACATGCGCTGGCCGGTTTCGAGAAGCTGCATGTCTGGTACAGCACCGACGCGCCGAAACGCGCAGAGGAACAGCTTTCCGCGGAAACCCGTGCGGAGTCCTTTGCCGAAGTGGTGAAGGGTCTGGACGAAAACGAGGTCGTCTACGAAGCCCGCCGCTGCCTTTCCTGCGGCAACTGCTACGAGTGCGACGGCTGCTACGGCGCCTGTCCCGAAGACGCCATCGTCAAGCTGGGCCCGGGCAACGGATACCGGGTCAACACCGATCTGTGCACCGGTTGCGCCGTCTGTTTCGAACAGTGCCCCTGCCACGCGATCGAAATGACCCCTGAACCCGCTGCCGCGCCCGTTGCGGCGGAATGAACCGGCTGCGGGCGGCGACCGTGCCGTCCGCAAGATCGGCGAGGACGCAAGCATGCCCGACGAGACCCGCCCCCACCAGAAAGCATCCCCGCCTTCGGCCGCGGAATCGCTTGCCCTCATGGACGGCAACGAGGCGGCCGTTTCGGTCGCCTACAAGGTCAACGAGGTCTGCGCGATCTATCCGATCACGCCGTCGTCGCCGATGGCCGAGCTGGCCGACCAGTGGTCGGCCGAAGGCAAAGCCAACATCTGGGGCAATGTGCCCGACGTGGTGGAGATGCAAAGCGAGGGCGGCGCGGCCGGCGCCTTGCACGGTTCCCTGCAAACCGGCGCCCTGACCACCACCTTTACGGCCTCCCAGGGCCTTTTGTTAATGATTCCCAACATGTACAAAATCGCCGGCGAGCTGACCGCCGCGGTCTTTCACGTCGCCGCCCGATCGCTGGCCGCGCAGGCCCTGTCGATCTTCGGGGATCATTCCGATGTGATGGCCGTGCGGTCCACGGGTTTTGCCCTGCTGGCGTCCGGGTCGGTTCAAGAAGCGCACGACATGGCGCTGATTGCCCAGGCCGCCACGCTGCAGGCGCGGGTCCCCTTCGTCCACTTCTTCGACGGCTTCCGGACATCGCACGAAGTAAATGAAATAACCGTTCTGTCCGATGATCAGATCCGCGCCATGATCGACGACGACCTGGTGCGCGGACACCGTGGGCGCGCGCTTAACCCGGACGCGCCTTTCATTCGCGGGACGGCACAGAATCCGGATGTCTATTTCCAAGCGCGGGAGACGGTGAATCCTTTCTATGCGCGCACGCCAGATATCGTCGAGGGCGCGATGCAGCGCTTCGCGGAGGTCACCGGACGCACCTACCGGCCGTTCGACTATGTGGGCCCGGACGATGCCGAGCGCGTGATCGTCATCATGGGGTCCGGCGCGGATACGGTGCAGGAGACGGTCAAACACCTGTCGGCCGCGGGCGAGAAGGTGGGGTTGCTGCAGGTGCGCCTTTTCCGCCCGTTTTCGACGGCGCGTTTCCTTGCCGCGCTGCCCGCGTCGGTCAAGGCGATCGCGGTGCTGGACCGGACGAAGGAGCCGGGCGCCATTGGCGAGCCCCTTTACCTCGACGTGGTCGCCGCGCTGGCCGAGGCGGCCGCGGGAGGGTCGCTGCCCATGGCCGAGATGCCCCGGACCGTCGGCGGGCGTTACGGCCTGTCCTCCAAGGAGTTCACGCCGGCGATGGTCAAGGCGGTGTTCGATGCCTTGGCGCAACCGTCGCCGCCGAACCACTTCACCGTCGGAATCAATGACGACGTTTCGGGCACCAGCCTGGACTACGATCCGGACTTTCATCTGGAGTCCGAGGCGAACCGCACCGCGGTGTTCTTCGGACTGGGCGCCGACGGGACCGTCGGCGCCAACAAGAACGCGATCAAGATCATCGGTTCGACGCCCGGCCGCTTTGCTCAGGCCTATTTCGTCTACGATTCGAAAAAGTCCGGATCCCAGACGGTCTCGCACCTGCGATTCGGGCCGGAGCCGATCCGGGCCCCTTATCTGGTGCAGTCCGCGGACTTTGTCGGCTGTCACCAGTTCCAGTTCGTCGAGACCACCGATCTTCTCAGCCGGGCGGCGCCGGGCGGCACGTTCCTGTTGAACAGTCCCTACGGCCCCGACGCCATTTGGGACAACCTGCCGGCGGATCTGCGCCGGGAAATCGTGGAGAAGAAGCTGCGCTTCTACGTGATCGACGCCTACAAGGTGGCCGCGGATGCGGGACTGGGGCGGCGCATCAACACCATCATGCAGACCTGCTTTTTCGCCCTTTCCGACGTGATGCCGACCGCCGACGCGATAGCGGAAATCAAAGACGCAATCCGCAAGTCCTACGCGAAGAAGGGCGCCGACATCGTGCGCCAGAACTTCGATGCCGTCGACCAGGCGCTGGCGCATCTGCACGAGGTCAAGGTGCCCAAGTCGGGAGGCAAGGCGGCTGAACGCCGGTCCCTGGTGCCCGATGCGGCGCCGGACTTCGTGCGTAATGTGACGGCCGCGATGATGGCCGGGCGCGGGGACGAGTTGCCAGTCAGCGCCCTGCCGGTGGACGGGACCTATCCCAGCGGCACGGCGGCATGGGAACGTCGCAACCTGTCCCAGTTCGTGCCTGAGTGGGACCCCGATCTCTGCATCCAATGCGGCAATTGCAGTTTCGTTTGTCCGCACAGCGTGATCCGCGCGAAGTTCTATCACGAGGACCTGCTGGACGGGGCGCCCGAAGCGTTCAAGTCGGCGCAGACCGATGCCCGCGGTTTCCCCGAGACGCGCTATACCCTGCAGATCGAGGCCGACGCCTGCACCGGTTGTTCGCTGTGCGTCGAGGCCTGTCCTGTCAGGAGCCCGACCGAAACCGGCCGGCGCGCCATCAATATGGGCGACAAGGATCCAATCCTGGAAAGCGAGCGGGAGAACTGGGCGTTCTTCCAGAGCCTGCCGGTCAACGACCGCTCCCGGGTTCAGTTCTCCACCGTGCGCGGCGCCCAGTTCCTGCAGCCTCTGTTCGAGTTCTCCGGCGCCTGCGCCGGGTGCGGCGAGACGCCCTATGTCAAGCTGCTGTCGCAGCTGTTCGGCGACCGGCTGATCGTTGCCAACGCGACCGGATGTTCGTCGATCTATGGCGGCAACCTGCCGACGACGCCCTGGGCGAAGAATGCGGAAGGCCAGGGACCCGCCTGGTCGAACTCGCTGTTCGAAGACAATGCCGAGTTCGGATTCGGGTTCCGGCTGGCGGCCGACAAGCACCTGGCGGAGGCCCGCAGGCTGGCCGAGCGGATGAAACCCGACTTGGGCGCCGAAACGGTCGATACCATCCTGGACGCCTCGCAGCGGACCGAATCCCAGATCCACGCCCAGCGGGACCGGGTCCACGCCCTGAAGGACCGGCTCGCGGGCATGGAGGGCGAGACGGCGCGGCACCTGCTGTCCGTGGCCGACCATCTGGTGCGCCGGTCGATCTGGATCGTCGGCGGCGACGGCTGGGCCTATGACATCGGATCGGCGGGTCTGGACCACGTTTTGGCCAGCGGCCGCAATGTCAATGTCCTGGTCCTGGATACCGAGGTCTATTCCAACACCGGCGGACAGATGTCGAAGGCGACGCCAATCGGCGCAATGGCCAAGTTCGCGGCCGGCGGCAAGGCCGTGGGCAAGAAGGACCTGGCTTTGCAGGCGATTTCCTACGGCAACGTCTATGTGGCGCGTGTCGCGATGGGGGCCAACCCCCAGCAGACGCTGCTGGCTTTCCGCGAGGCGGAAGTCTATGACGGCCCGTCCCTGATCCTGGCTTACAGCCATTGCATCGCCCACGGGATCAACATGGCGAAGGGCCTGGACCAGCAACAGCTTGCCGTCCATTCGGGCTACTGGCCGCTGTTACGCTACAACCCGGAACTGCGGCAGTCGAACGAGAACCCGTTCCTGCTGGATTCCCAGCGGCCAAAGATCAAACACCGGACCTACGCCGAGAACGAGCTGCGTTACCGCATGCTGGGCCTCACCAAACCCGAACGCGCGGAAGAGCTGATGGCGCGGGCCCAGGAAACACTGGACCGCAAGTGGCGCGTCTACGAGGACATGGCCATGGGCGGCGAGCACGAGCGGGGATAGGGGAACGGCAATGGACCTTTCGACCGACTATATGAAACTGCCGCTGAAGCACCCTGTGGTGGCCTCGGCCTCGCCGCTGTCGACCGACCTCGACGGGATCAGGCGTTTGGAAGACGGCGGCGCCGCGGCAATCGTCATGTTCTCGCTGTTCGAAGAGCAGCTGCGCCAGGAAATCGCGGCCTTGGACCACCTGACCGCCAGCGGCGGCGAGAGTTTCGCGGAGTCCCTGTCTTACTTCCCGGAGGTGGACGATTACGCCGTCGGACCAGAGCGGTATCTGAACCTGATCCGCCGCGCCACAGAGGCGGTGGAAATCCCCGTGATTGCGAGCCTGAACTGCGTGACCGCCGAGGGTTGGAGCGACTTCGCCGCGGCGATGGCCGAGGCCGGCGCGTCGGCGATCGAGCTCAACCTGTTCTATCTTGCCGGCGATCCGGAAATGGACGGGCGCGCGGTCGAGGCGCTTTACCTGGATGCGCTGAAAGCGGTCCGGGCGGCGGTGACCGTCCCCGTCGCCCTGAAACTCAATCCCTTCTTCAGCGCCTTCGCCAATATGGCGCGCCAGTTCGCCGAGAACGGGGCCGACGGTCTTGTCCTGTTCAACCGCTTCTACCAGCCGGATTTCGATCTGGACAACCTGGACGTGTCTTCCAGCCTGACTTTGAGCCATTCCCTAGAAATGCGGCTTCCCTTGCGCTGGATCGCCATGTTGCATGGCAGGGTGGACGCGTCGCTGGCCGCCACCACCGGCGTTCAGTCGCCCGACGAGGTGATCAAATACCTGTTAGCGGGCGCCGACGCGGTTATGTCCACCTCGGCCCTGCTGCGCAATGGGCCGAGCCATATCCAGGTCCTGGTCGACGGCCTGTCGGACTGGATGGGGCGGCGTGGTTTCCCGTCCGTCAACGCCATGAAAGGCGCGCTCAGCCAGGCCCAGGCGGCCGACCCGTCCGCCTTCGCCCGGGCCAATTACGTTAAGATGCTGGAGGCCTGGAAGCATCCCTACCTTCTCGCGGAGGTATGACGGACGGGGGCAAACAACCGGAATGCCTACCGGTGCATTCTGGCTAACGCAAATTAACTAACGCATTGGAATTATTGCAAAAGCCATAGGAATTAACACTTACGCAATCGAGCGGCCTCTATTGTTGCCTCAGGGTCACATGGAGTGCCGACATGACCGTTCCGGTCCCGTCCAACGAGGAACATCGTATTCGCGTGCTTAAGCGCCTGGAGGTGCTGGACACCCCTCCGGAGGCGGCCTTCGACCGCATCACCAGCATTGCAAGTGCGGTTCTGGGCACGCCAATCGCTCTGGTCTCGCTGGTCGACGAATCGCGGCAGTGGTTCAAGTCCCGTGTCGGGCTTGACGCAGAAGAGACACCGCGCGAGATCGCATTCTGCGCCCATGCCATCTGCGGGGAAGAGGTCTTTCAGGTTACCGATGCCAGCGCCGATCCGCGCTTTTCGGATAATCCGCTGGTCACCGACAATCCCAATATCAGGTTCTACGCCGGAGCGCCGCTCACAGCGCCCGGTGGCGCCAATCTCGGCACGCTCTGCGTGATCGATCGGGAACCGCGCGAGCTTTCCGAGGAGCAGAAAGGGGTTCTGACCAACCTTGCGGGCCTGGTCGTGCGCGAGCTGGAATTGCGCAAGGCGGCCAACAGCGATCCGCTGACGGGCGCCTCGAATCGTGGACAGTTCATGCGGTTTGGCGAATGCGAATGGAGCCGCGCCCAGCGGTTCGGCCATCCGCTGACGGTCCTGCTGTTGGACATCGACCACTTCAAGAAGATCAACGACACCTATGGACACGATGCCGGCGACGAGGCGCTGCGCGCCATCTCGGCCGCCTGTCGGAAGAACCTGCGTCGCCAGGACCTGTGGGCGCGGCTGGGCGGCGAGGAATTTGCCGTCCTGTTGATCGAAGCCGCCGCCGACGAAGCGCATCTGATGGCCGAACGCCTGAGGAAGGCCGTGTCAAAACTGGAAATCAAGTGCGGCGGCAAGTCATTCGGCATGACCACCAGCATCGGCCTTGCCGCCGCCGACACCTCTTGCGAGACGCTGGAGGACGCGCTGCGGCGCGCCGACGAGGCGCTTTATCGCGCCAAAGAAGCCGGCCGCAACCGCGTCGGGACGGCAATCCCGGCATCCGCCGGCCCGGCAACCGCCAAAAGAGCGGCTGCCGAATAGTCCCGTCGAGAGCTCAGTAGGCCGTATCGCGGCCTTCCGACTTGGCGATTTCCCGGGCGTTGGGATTGACCGACGGACGGAAGGGCATCTCCACCACTTCCGCGTCCACCGGCTGGCCCGGCTCGGTCTGGTACTCTTCGGGCAGCCAGATCTTCAGCTTTGTGCCCAGCGCCGCCATCCCCACCGGCACGTGACCCATCGCGATGTTGGTTTCCAGCTCCGGTGAATACCAGGGCGAGGTGACGTACCCGACGGGCTTGCCGCCGTCGGCGCCCGAGATCAGCCAGAAGTCGGGCGCGTATTCCTCGATCGGCTTGCCTTGCAGGACCATGCCCACCAGGGTCAGCTTGAACGGCGGGTTGCCCGCCTCGATCTGGGCCCGGACCTCTTCCAACCGCGCCTTGCCGATGTAGTCCGCCTGTTTCTTGCGCGGCACCTGGTAAGCCAGGTTGCACTGGAAGGGCAGGGTTTCGAAATCCAGGTCCTGGCCCCAGGACAGGATGCCGGCGGCGATGCGGCGATGATGCGCCGGGGCGATCACCATCAGGTTATGGGCTTTGCCCGCCTCCAGGATCGCGTTCCAGACCGTTTCGGCATGCAGCGAGGAATCGTAGGCATAGACCTCGTAGCCCTTCTCGCCCGTGAAGCCGGTCTGGGAGATGATGACGTCGCAGCCGTCGATCTTGGCCGCGAGCAGGCCGTAGGAGGGAATGTCCTGAACCTCCGGTCCGACCAGATCGGTCATCAGGTCGACCGACTTCGGTCCCTGGATCTGCAGCGGGCAAACGTCGATTTCGTCGATCTCGACGTCGTAGCCCTTGCCCACATTGACGCCCTGCAGCCAGAGCATCATGTCGCTGTCCGACAGGCTGAACCAGAACTCGTTCTCCGACAGGCGCAGCAGCACGGGGTCGTTCAGGACGCCGCCTTTCTCGTTGCACAGGATGACGTACTTCGCGTGCATCGGCTCGATGCGGGTGGCATCGCGGGTGATGACGTAGTTGACGAAGGCCTCGGCGTCGGGGCCCGCAACCCGGATCTGGCGTTCGACCGACACGTTCCACAGGGTCACGTGGTTGACCAGGGCGTCGTATTCGACCATGGCGCCGCCGTCTTCGGGCCGCACATAGCCGCGCGGGTGATAGATCCGGTTATAGACCGTGGCGCGCCAGCAGCCGGCTTCGTGGGACAGGTGCCAATAGGGCGACTTGCGCACCCGGGTCGAGATCAGCATCTGGACCGGCGTCGGGCCGCTCTGGCGAAGGTTGATCGGCACCTTGCGGTCCGACTGGTCGACCGAATCCTGATAGTTCACCATCGCGGGAAACCCTCCATGCGACCTGGGCCTTTCCGTGTGCCCCAGGGGTTGATCATTCCGCGCACGAACAGGCGCGCGGGCGATAGAATGTGCCTGCGCGAAAACCCGGCGGATTGCCTGCAAACGACCAATTGTCTCGCCCGTGCGACAACGTCTGCCAGTCCTGCCCCTCTCCTCTGACCCAGCTCTCTCGCGGTAGGGGAACTCGCTTGTTGCAAAAACGTCATCTTCTGCTCTAATTCCGCCAAAGTGCGCGACGGTTGGAGGAGGGCGTCGTGTTTCGCGGGACGGTCACGGATACGCCGGTTCAGATTGGTTTTCTGTTGCTGCCGAACTTCTCTATGGGCGGCTTCGTTTCGGCGGTCGAGCCGCTGCGCCTGGCGAACTGGGTCAGCGACAGCGTGCTTTACCGGTGGGAGCTGATTTCGCGCGACGGCCGGCCGGTCACCGGGTCGAACGGGATCTCGGTCAATGTGAACCGTGCGATCGCGGAAGTGGAGACCCATCCGATGGTCTTCGTCTGCGGCGGCATCGACATCCGCAACCAGGAAGACGACAAGGTGCTGTCATGGCTGCGCCGGCTGGCCCGGCGCGGGTCCCGCCTGGGCGCCCTGTGCACGGGCACGCACACGCTGGCCCGGGCGGGCCTGTTGGACAATCACCGTTGCACCATCCACTGGGAAAACCTGCCGGCTTTCGTCGAGGAGTTCCCCCACATCGAAGTCACCGACGATCTCTACGAGATCGACCGCGGGCGGCTGACCTGCGCCGGCGGCACCGCGGCCTTGGACATGATGCTGCATTTCATCGCCGAGCAGTTCGGACGCGAACTGGAAATGGCGGTCTCCGAGGAACTCATCTACGGCAACGTCCGCGAGGGGACGGACGTCCAGCGGATCGCCATGCCGCAGCGCTTCGGCGTCACCCATGCCAAGTTGCTGGAAGCGATCGCCCTGATGGAGCAAAACCTGGAACGGCCGAAAAGCCAGCAGGCCCTGGCCGAGGCGGTGGGTCTGTCGACCCGTCAGTTGGAGCGGCTGTTCCGGAAGTATCTTCAGCGCACACCGACGCGCTTTTATCTGGAGCTGCGCTTGAAACGGGCGCGGCAGCTTCTGCTGCAAACCGCCATGTCGGTTCTGGACGTGGCGCTGGCCGCCGGCTTCGTCTCGGCTTCGCATTTCTCGAAATGCTACCGCGACCACTACGGCTGCACCCCGCGCGACGAACGCCGCGCATTGTTGGAGGGGGTGGGAGGCTAGCCCCTCATCCGGCCCTGCAGGCCCCCGTCTCCCCGCAGGTGAGAGGGGCAGGTCAACCTTCGTCCCGCGCGGTTGCGGCCCTCTCCTGCAAAATCCGGTTCCGCCGCACCGCCTGGGCGTGGCGCAGGCCGGCCAGGCCGATATCCTCGGCCTTGCGGTCGGCCAGCACGCCGGAACTTTGCACGATGTCGGCCACCATCTCCTCTTGCCGGTAGGCCATGATGTGGACGCCGTGCACCCCTTCGATTTCCTTGAGCTGCTGGATCAGTTCAACGCAGATGGCGCGACCCTCCTTCTTCGGGTCGTCTGCGCCTTCCATGCGATTGATCACCGCCTCGGGGATGTGAATACCGGGCAGGCGGTTGTTCATCCAGCGCGCCGATTTGGCCGATAGCAGCGGCCCCGCGCCCGCCAGGATAAAGGCTTTCTCGTGCAGGCCCAGGTCCCGGATCCGCGCCATGAACTCCTTGAAGGCCGGAACGTCGAAGCAGTAGTTGGTCTGGAAGAACTGGGCGCCTGCCGCGATCTTCTTGGCCATGCGCAGGGGCCGGAAGTCGCGCGGCGGCGAGAAGGGGTTGGCGGCCGCGCCCAGGAACACGCGCGGCGGGGCCGTGATCGCGCGGCCTGACAGAAAACGCCGGTCGTCGCGCATCGCCTTGATCGTCTCCAGCAGCGAAATCGAATCCAGGTCGAACACCGGCTTGGCCTCGGGCTGGTCGCCGATCGCCACCCCGTCGCCGGTCAGGCACAGGATGTTGCACACCCCCATCGCCGCGGCCCCCAGAACGTCGCCCTGGATGGCAAGCCGGTTGCGGTCCCGGCAGGACACCTGCATCACAGGCGCAAGATTGGCGCGGGTCAGCAACGCGCAGACGCCGACGCTGGACATGTGGACGTTGGCGCCGGAATTGTCGGTCGCGTTTATGGCGTCGCACACCTCCGCCAGCACGGCGGCGCGGGAGAACACGTCGCGCGGGTTGGCCGAGTCGGGCGGGTTGAGTTCCGCCGTGATCGTGAACACCCCCTTGCGCAGCAGATGCTCCAGCCGGCCATGCGAAGAATGCCCCGGCGGCGGGTCGCCCGGCACGGCATAGCCGAACAGCTCGCCAGGGGTGGGTTCGTCTTCAAGGCTCACGGCGGCGTCGCCTCAAACCATGCTGCAATACCCGCAGCCAGGACGAGGTATCCTGCAGCCGGTGGTCGATCGGGTGCTGAACCTCCATGATGCGGTCGGGGTCGGCCATGCTGCGCGCGCCCTCCCAGGCCTCGACCCAGACGCACTGCATCTCGGGGATCACCTCGCAGCCGCCGTCCTGTCTTACGCCCCCGCAGGGTCCGTTGCGCAGGCTCTTGGGGCAGTTCATCGGGCATGACATGCCGGTATGGCTGAGCGCGCACTGCCCGCACATCTGGCAGTCGAACAGGGCCCCTTTGACGCGGCGTTCGACCACCGTCACGGGCCGCTCCAACCTGTTGTAGCCGATCCAGCCGACAATCGGGCGCAGCAGAAACAACAGCCATTCGAAGCGGCCATAAAGCCCGTCGAGAAAGGCGGCGTGTCGAACCGACCAGCGGCGCGCTGCCAGCATGATCAGGCCCCTTCGCCCTGGCTGTATTCCAACGCTGCGTCTTGAAGCCAGCGCCAGACATAGTCGGCGAAACTGCGCCCGACCGTGATCTCGTAGGCGACCTCTTCCGCCGGCCGGTACAGGGTCACGGTCGCCTTGGCCAACAGGCTGCGCGCGCAATGGCCGGGCAGGAACCGTGCGGGATCCAGGTCCAGGGTCATGCCCTTGGCCAGCACGTCGGGCGCGCGCGGGCCGGCCAGCACCAGGGTCGTGGCGGCATCGCCGACAACCGTCGCCGCGGCGTGCAACGAGCCGAGCGCCGTTTCCAGTGCCGATGCGGTCTTCGCCTCGGCCGTCGCCGCGGTCTCGATCAGCCATTCGTCCGGGCCGAGCCACAGAACCGTGGCGTCCGATCCCGCTTGGGCGGTGTTGGGCTCCGTCGGCGGTTCGATCCCGACGGCGCCGGCGATGGCGGCCATGAACGTCGGGTCGGCGGCATCGCCGCGCAGGTTGATCCGTCCGCGCGGCGCGCCTTCGCTGAGCCTGACCTGGCCGCTCTCGACCGGGTTGCCCGCCAGGTGTTCCAGCGGCGATGCCTTCTGGAATGCCTCAGCCATGCAGGCGCGCCCCTTCCGGATCGTAGAACACGGGGTCGCAGATTTCCGCCGCCACGGGCTTGCCGTCCAGCGGCACGTAGACCTTTGCCGGATCCCGGTCCCTGCCGCCGCGCACCAGGGCAAGGGCGATGGACCGGTCCAGCGCCGGGCTCCAATAACTGGAGGTGACATGGCCGATCATCGTTGCCGGCAGCTCCGCCGCCGGTTCCGGCACGATCTGCGCGCCTTCAGGCAGCACCACGGCAGGGTCTTCCGTCTTCAGTCCCACCAGACGTTTTCGGTCCGGGTCGGACATGGCGCTGCGCGTGAGCGACCGGCGTCCCAGGAAATCCTTCTTCTTAGAAAGGATCCATTGCATGCCCAGGTCGTCCGGCGTGACCGTGCCGTCGGTTTCCTGGCCGACCATGATGAAGCCTTTCTCCGCGCGCAGCACGTGCATCGCCTCGGTCCCGAAGGGCGTAATGCCGTGTTCGGCGCCCTTTTCCATCAGGGCGCGCCACAAAGCCATGCCGTGGCCGGCCGGGACGTTGATTTCGTACGACAACTCGCCGGTGAAACTCACCCGGACAACGCGTGCCGGCAGGCCGGCGACCGTGCCGTCGCGCCAGGACATGAAGGGAAACGCGTCGGGCGCCAGGTCGATATCGTCCGTCAGCGCGCCCAGCACGTCCCGCGCTTTTGGGCCTGCCAGGGTTGCCACGGCGTACTGCTCGGTCACCGAGGTCATGAAGACCTTGAGGTCCGGCCATTCCGTCTGCTGCCATTCCTCAAGCCAGGCCAGCACCCGCGCCGCGTTGCCCGTGGTGGTGGTCATCATAAACCGGTCCTCGCCCAGGCGCGCGGTCACTCCGTCGTCCAGCACCATGCCGTCCTCGCCCAGCATCAGGCCGTAGCGGCAGCGCCCCACCGCCAGCTTGCTCCAGGCGTTGGTGTAGACGCGGTTCAGGAAGGTGACCGCATCCGGCCCCTGAACGACGATCTTGCCCAGGGTGGTCGCATCCATGATGCCGAGCCCGTTGCGCACGGCCAGGCATTCGCGGTTGACCGCGTCGTGTTTCGATTCGCCGCCTTGCGGATAATAGAACGGCCGCTTCCACTGGCCGACATCTTCGAACACGGCGCCCGCCTGTTCGTGCCAGGCATGCATCGGTGTGCGCCGCACCGGATCGGCCAGCGCGCCGACGTCGCGTCCGGCCAGCGCGCCGAAAGTGAGCGGCGTGTAGGGCGGACGAAATGTGGTGGTCCCCACCGCCGGGATCGGCAGGTCCAGCGTCTGGGCCAGGATGGCAAGGCCTGGAATGTTGGCGGTCTTGCCCTGGTCGGTCCCCATGCCCAGCGTCGTGTAGCGTTTCAGGTGTTCGACCGACTGATAGCCTTCGCGGGCCGCCAGCATGACGTCGGCGGCGGTGACGTCGTTCTGGAAATCGACGAACCGTTTCGCCTCGGCGGCGGCGTTTGGCGCGGGAACCAGCCAGACGGGCCGCAGCGGTGTGTCGCGCGTTGCGGTTTCCATGGGCGGGGTCTCGGCCGCTGCTGCAAATCCCGCATCCGCCGCCGCAGCGCTGCCCGCGGCCTGGCCGTCGCCGATGCAGGCGGCGGTGTCGAGCTTTCCTGCAGCGGCGCCGGCCGACCGCACCGCCTGGGGCGAACGGTCCGGGACGAATGCCGCAAGCGCGTCGTCGAAGCGCAGTTTTCCCGTCGATTGCGAGAACAGGTGCACGGCCGGGTTCCAGCCGCCGGCCATCGCAATCAGGTCGCAGCCGATGCTGCGGGCCGGGCCCGCGAGCCCGCCGTCGGGGCCCAGCGGCGCCACCTGTGCCGCGCTGACCCGTTGACCGCCCGATGTCGTGATCACAGCGTGGCCTTCCAGGACCGTCAGCCCCGCCTCGCGCGCCACTGCTGCGGCCGGGCTGGGCGCATCCGTCCGCAGATCGACGACGGCGGCGATGCCCACACCGGCGCGCGCCAGTTCCAGGGCCGTCGGATAGGCGCTGTCATTGTTGGTCACGACGACGGCCCGCCGGCCCGGCCGGACGGCGAACCGGTTTAGATAGGCGCGCATCGCGCCGGCCAGCATAATGCCCGGCCGGTCGTTGTTGGCGAAGACAAGCGGACGTTCGAAAGCGCCGGTTGCCAGAACGACCTGTCCGGCCCGGATCCGCCACAGCCTTTGCCGCGGCAAGTGCCGAGGCGCGCCGGGGCCCAGGTGGTCGGTGATCCGTTCCACGCCGATCAGGAAGTTGTGATCGAAATAGCCGGTGATTGTCGTGCGGGTCAGCAGGCGCACGTTCTCCTTCGCCGCCAGGGCCGCGGTCGTTTCCTCCAGCCATGCCGCGTCGGCGTCGCCCGCATCCAACATGGATCCGCCCAGCAGGTGCGTGTCTTCCGCCAGGATCACCCGCGCCCCTGCGTCGGCCGCGGCCCGCGCCGCGGCGAGTCCGGCAGGGCCGCCGCCGACGACCAGCACGTCGCAATGGGCGTTCATGCGTTCATAGCGGTCCGGGTCCGGCCCGTCGGGCGCACGACCCAGGCCGGCCGCGCGCCTGATCACCCATTCGTAGGCGTGCCAGCCGCCGCGCGGCCACATGAAGGTCTTGTAATAGAACCCGGCGGGGATCAGGCGGCTTGCAAAGTTGTTGACAGCGCCAACGTCGAATTTCACGCCCGGCCAGCAATTGACGCTGCGGGCCGAGAGGCCGTCGTAAAGTTCGACCTGCGTCGCCCGGAGATTGGGGACCGTGCGCGCGCCGGTCTCAAGCTGAACCAGGGCGTTCGGTTCTTCCGCACCGGCCGACAGGATGCCGCGCGGCCTGTGATACTTGAAACTGCGGCCGACCAGGTGCACGCCATTCGCCAGCAGCGCCGACGCCAGGGTATCGCCGGCAAAGCCCCTGTAGCGACGACCGTTGAAGGAAAAGCCGACTTCTTGGCCCCGGTCGATGCGACCGCCGACGGAAAGGCGGTAGGTCCCGGTCCCCGTCATGTTTCGCCGTCCCCGGCGCCGGGCGGGTTCTCGCCCATGCGGTAGACCGCGGTGATTTCGTGGGTCACCGTGTGTCGCTCGGCGTTGAACCAGCGGCCGCAGCCATGGCTGTGGCACCAGCGTTCGCGCTGGCGGTCCTTGGGGTTGGCGCGCATGAACAGGTAATCGGCCCAGGCCGCCTCGTCCAACGCATCTGGGTCGGCGGGCCGCACGATGTGCGCTTCGCCGCCGCAACCGAATTCGCTTTCGTCGCGCGGGCCGCACCAGGGGCAGGGGATCAGCAGCATGGCGGACTCAATGGGCGACGGCGGCGGCGCCGTGTTCGTCGATCAGCGCGCCCGTTGCAAAACGTTCCAGGGTAAAGGCCTCGTTCAGCTTGTGCGGACGGTCCTGGGCGATGGTATGGGCGAACACCCAGCCCGACCCGGGAGTCGCCTTGAAGCCGCCGGTGCCCCAGCCGCAATTCAGGTAGAGACCCGGGATCGGGGCCTTGGCGACGATCGGGCTGGCGTCGGGGCAGACGTCGACGATGCCGCCCCACTGGCGCAACATCCTCAGCCTTGAGAAAATCGGGAACAGTTCCAACAACGCGCCCATCTGGCCTTCGATGATCTGGAAACTGCCGCGCTGGGAGTAGGAGTTGTAGCCGTCGACGCCGGCGCCGATCACCAGCTCGCCCTTGTCGGACTGGCTGACATAAACATGGACCGCGTTCGACATCACCACGTTGTGGATGATCGGTTTGACGGGTTCGGAAACCAGCGCCTGCAGCGCGTGGCTTTCGATCGGCAGTCTGAGACCCGCCATCGCCGCCAGCACGCTGGAATGCCCGGCCGCGACCAGCCCCACCTTGTTCGCGGCAATGGATCCGCGCGTTGTCTCGACGCCGCGCACCTCGCCGTCGGTCACCGTGATCCCGGTGACCTCGCAGTTCTGGATGATGTCGACGCCCAGCGCATCGGCGGCCCGGGCGAAACCCCAGGCCACGGCATCGTGTCGCGCAACGCCGCCGCGGCGCTGCAGCGACGCGCCCAGGATTGGATAGCGAACGTTCTGATCGGTGTTGATGATCGGCACCTCGGCCTTCACGCCCGCGGTGTCCAGGATTTCCGAATCGATCCCGTTGAGCTGGATCGCCCGGACCCGCCGGGACATCTCCTTCAGGTCGTGCTCGTTGTGGGCCAGGTTGAGAACGCCGCGCTGGCTCAGCATGATGTTGAAGTTGAGCTCCTGGCTCAGACCCTCGTAGAGCTGCAGAGACTTCTCGTAGAGATGGGCGCTTTCGTCCCAAAGGTAATTAGACCGGATGATGGTGGTATTGCGCCCGGTATTGCCGCCGCCCAACCAGCCCTTCTCCAGCACCGCCACGTTGGTCAGGCCATGTTCCTTGGCCAGATAATACGCCGTTGCAAGGCCGTGGCCGCCGCCGCCCACGACAATGACGTCGTAGGACGGGCGCGGGTCGGGGCTGCGCCAGGCCCGCGACCAGCCGCGGTGATAGCTCAGCGCGTTGCGGGCGAGAGAGAAGATCGAATACCGAGCCATGAACGCCTCTTGCGTGGGCAATTGGGCAACTTTAGCGGCGCGCGGCACGGCGGGACTAGCGGGAAACCGACATGTGCTGTCGTGTCGCGCCGAACCCCGGTTTGAGGGTCGGGGCGGATCTGTCGCCGTGGGCGCGGAATGTCGTGGCTGGCAATCGACGCCCCGGTGTCCCGGCGGGCGCTCCGGGCCGCTGTCGAGGCCCTGATCCCCAAACCGTGCTTGCGCGCCGATTCGCCCTGGGCACCGGCCGGAAAAGCGAAAAGGCCCGCCAAAAGGCGGGCCTTTAGCCGGTACTTGCCGAATTACTCGGCGAGCTTCAGGTTCTGCGCCGCCTGTTTTCCGTTCCGTCCGGGCTGCAGCTCGAACTCGACCCGCTGGCCTTCGACGAGGCTGCCAAGTCCAGCACGCTCGACTGCCGAGATGTGCACGAAAGCGTCTTTAGAGCCGTCTTCGGGGCTGATGAAGCCATAGCCCTTGACGGTATCGAACCACTTGACGGTTCCAACTGTCATTCGATCTTTCCTTCATAAGTGTCTCACCTGCAGGCGCCATCGGCGCCGGCAGGCCTCTTCTAATCAACGAATTCCGCGGGAGTCTCGACTTCGTCGGCGTGACAAGCCTGGCGGCCCAGGACTTCGGTGATGTCCTTGCTTTTAAGGGCAAAGTGTTGATCAAGCAAGGATTCTCGATCCTGCGTTGCAACGGCCGCAGAATTCCTGGGGTTTCGGTGGCCGGGGCACTTGCCGCATATCAAGGCTCTGCCGGGCCGTCGGCGCTAGGCTTGCAGAATGACCGAAGCAGCCATCGACGGGAGCAGAGGCGATGGACATGCTTGACAGGAGCTACGTGCACGGCACCAGCACGACCCCGCTCAGCGGCGATACGATCGGGCGCCGGTTTGATAAGACCGTGGCGCGCCGCGGGGGTGCCGAAGCACTGGTGGTCCGCCACCAGAATGTCCGGTGGAGCTGGGCGGATCTGGCGGACGAAGTGGATGCCCTCGCTGCGGGCCTGATTGCGCTTGGTTTGGAGCCCGGGGACCGAGTCGGGATCTGGTCCCCCAACAACGCGGAATGGGTGGTCACCCAGTTCGCAACCGCGAAGGCGGGCCTGATCCTTGTGAATGCCAATCCGGCCTATCGGCTGTCCGAATTGGAGTATGCGCTGAACAAAGTCAATTGTAAGGCGCTGATCACTGCAACCCGTTTCAAGTCCAGCGACTACATGGAGATGCTGGGCGCCCTGGCACCGGAAATCGCGGTTGCCGAACCGGGCCGGGTGCAGGCGGCGCGGCTGCCCGATCTGCGTTTCGTGATCACGTTGGATGCGGAGCCGCGCGCCGGCATGCTGGCCTACGAGGACGTCAAGGCGCGTGGCACGCCGGCAACCAAGCAGCGGCTCAAGGAGACGGCCGCGCTGCTGCAGTTCGACGACGCCATCAATATCCAGTTCACCAGCGGCACCACCGGCGCGCCCAAGGCCTCGACGCTGACCCACCATAACATCGTCAACAACGCCTTTTTCGCCGGACAGATCATGGAGCTGTCCGAAGACGACCGGCTGTGCATACCGGTCCCGATGTATCATTGCTTCGGTATGGTGCTGGGAACCCTAACCTCGGTCGCTCATGGTGCGGCTATGGTGTTCCCCTCCGAGGGATTCGACGCGTTGGAGGTCCTGAAAGCGGTGACCGAGGAGCGGTGTACCGCCCTGCACGGTGTCCCGACGATGTTCATTGCTGAGCTGGAACACCCGGACTTTGAGGGGTTCGATCTGTCCACCCTGCGTACGGGCATCATCGCTGGAGCGCCATGCGCCGTGGAGCTGATGAAGCGGCTGATCGATGAGATGCATTTGAGCCAGATCACCATCGCCTACGGCATGACCGAAACCGGCCCGCTGAGCTTCCAAACATCGGTGCACGATCCACTGGAGCGGCGCGTGACGACGGTGGGGCGGGTCATGCCCCATACCGAGGTCAAAATCGTCGATAAGGACGGGCGCGTGGTGCCTTTGGACACGCCCGGCGAACTCTTGACGCGGGGCTACTGCGTGATGCCCGGCTATTGGAACGATCCGGAAAAAACGGCGGACGCGATCGACGCAGCGCACTGGATCAAGTCGGGCGATATCGCGACCATCGATGCGGACGGCTATTGCAAGATCGTCGGGCGGCTGAAGGAGATGCTGATCAGGGGCGGCGAGAACATCTTCCCGCGCGAGATCGAGGAGTTTCTGCACACGCATCCCAAGATCGAGGACGTCCAGGTGATCGGCGTGCCGGACCCTAAATACGGCGAACAGGTCGGCGCCTGGATCAAACTGCACGCCGGCGAAACGATGGCGGCAGAAGAGGTCCAGGCTTTCTGCCAGGGCCAGATCGCGCACTTCAAGATCCCCTACTACGTCAGGTTCGTCGAAGCGTTTCCGATGACCGTGACGGGAAAGGTCCAGAAGTTCATCATGCGAAAGCAGATGATCGAAGAGTTGGCCGAACTGGACCGTGGGACGGTGTGAACAATGGAGCGGGTCGCTTCCTTCACGGTCGACTTCACCAGGTTCCTGGATCCGGACGGCCGACTTTCCGGAACGCCTCCGGGATTTGCCGCCCAGGCCGATGCCGTGATTGCGCTCTACCGGGCGCTGGTTCTAACCCGAACATTCGATGCCAAGGCGATCGCGCTGCAACGGACGGGGCGGCTCGGCACCTACGCCTCCTCGCTTGGTCAGGAGGCCGTGGCCGTCGGCATCGGTGCGGCGATGCGGCCGGAAGACGTGCTTGTTCCCTCCTTTCGAGAGCAGGGCGCACAGATCCTCCGCGGTGTGGAGATGGCGGAACTGCTGCTCTATTGGGGCGGCGACGAGCGCGGCAGCGACTTCTCCGGCCCGCGTGAAGATTTTCCGATCTGCGTGCCCGTTGGCACGCACGCGCCGCATGCGGCCGGAGTGGCCCTGGCCTTCCGGCTGCGCGGCGAAGCGCGCTGTGCGGTCTGCGTGTTCGGCGACGGGGCGACGTCGCGCGGCGACGTCTACGAGGCGATGAACTTTGCCGGCGTGCGGCGGTTACCCGTGGTCTTCGTGGTCAACAACAACCAGTGGGCCATCTCGGTTCCGCGGCATGCCCAAACTGCCGCGGAAACCTTGGCGCAAAAGGCGATCGCGGCGGGGTTTGACGGCGTTCAGGTCGACGGCAACGACGTCCTTGCGGTCCGCCATGTGATGGAAACGGCCTTGGCAAGGGCGCGTGACGGCAAGGGCCCAACCCTGGTGGAGGCGGTCACCTATCGCCTCAGCGACCACACCACCGCCGACGACGCCAGCCGCTATCGTGACGATGCCGAGGTAAGCGCCCGCTGGCTCGAGGATCCGGTGGCGCGCTTGAGGACCTATCTGTCGGACCTCGGCGCCTGGACCAAGCAGGACGAAGAGGCCCTGATCGCCGATTGCGGTGCGCAGGTCGATGCGGCGGTCGAGACCTATCTGGCGACGCCTGCCCTGCCGCCGGAAGCGATGTTCGATCATCTTTATGCCGTCCTGCCGCACAGCCTTGGGGTTCAGCGCGCGGCGCTGTCTGCGGCAAAAGACGACGAGGCGACATCCGAATGAGCGAGATGACACTTGTCGAGGCCGTCCGCGCTGCACTGTTCCAGGCCATGGAAGAGGACGATACGGTTCTTGTGCTTGGCGAGGACGTGGGTGTCGACGGCGGTGTGTTCAGGGCGACGGACGGGCTGGTCAAGCGGTTCGGTTCCGACCGCGTGATCGACACGCCGCTGTCCGAATCGCTGTTTGCCGGGCTTGCCGTTGGCCTCGGGGCCCAGGGTTTCCGCCCTGTGGTCGAGTTTCAGTTCATGGGGTTCATCTATCCCGCAATCGACCAGATGGTGAACCATGCCGGACGTCTCAGAAACAGGACGCGCGGCCGTTTGAGCTGTCCGATGGTGGTTCGCGCGCCCTATGGCGGTGGAATCGGCGCGCCCGAACACCATTCGGAAAGCACCGAAGCGCTGTTCGCTCATATTCCGGGGATTCGCGTCGTGATCCCGTCTTCGCCCGCGCGCGCCCATGGCCTGCTTCTGGCCGCCATACGCGATCCGGACCCCGTCGTATTCCTGGAGCCGAAGCGGCTTTATCGGGCGCAGAAGGAGACGGTCGACGCCGGCTCGGATGCCGCGCCGCTGGATGCCTGTTTCACCCTGCGTGATGGGCGCGACATCACGCTGGTGGCCTGGGGCGCGATGATTCCGCCGGCCTTGGCCGCGGCGGAGAAACTGGCCGAGACCGGGACCGAGGCCGAAGTCATTGATGTGGCGACGTTGAAGCCGCTGGATATGGAAACGATCCTGGCTTCGGTTGAACGTACGGGGCGCTGTGTCGTCGTGCATGAGGCGCCGCTGACCGGCGGATTCGGTGCGGAGATTGCGGCCCGACTGGCAGGTGATGGACTGGTCAGTCTGCTGGCGCCGGTAGGTCGGGTCTGCGGCTACGACACAGTGATGCCATTGCCGCGCCTGGAGCACAGCTACCTGCCGTCCGAGGCGCGGATCCTGGAGGCGGCGCGCACCGCGCTGGCATTTGCATGACCACATTCGCATTGCCTGACCTTGGAGAGGGGTTGCAGGAGGCGGAGATCGTCGCCTGGCATGTGGGGGTCGGCGACCACGTTGTCGCCGACCAGCCGCTGGTGTCGGTGGAAACGGACAAGGCCGTCGTGGAGATCCCGGCGCCGCAGGCAGGCCATATCGCGAGGCTCCTGGGCAGCCCCGGCGATATCGTCCAAACCGGCGCGCCCCTTGTGGAGTTCGAGGCGGCTGGCGCGCCGGATACTGGAACGGTGGTTGGCACGCTGCCCGAGGAGGCGGAAGCCGAGCGCCTGCGGGCGGCCGCGCAGGCAGACAAAGGTGGCGCCGTCAAGGCGACGCCGGCCGTGCGCGCTCTGGCGCGGCGGATGGGCGTCGATCTGTCCGTCGTTTCGGCCAGTGGGACGGCGGGAACCGTCACCAAGTCGGACGTTGAAAGAGCGGCGGCCGCGATTGCCGGGGCAGGGCCGGCGGAGCCGCTGCACGGTGTGCGCCGGGCTATGGCCCTTAAGATGGAAAGGGCCCACGCAGAGGTGGTTCCCGCGACCGTGATGGACGAGGCGGACATTCACGATTGGCCGGCCGACGCGGACGTGACCTTGCGCCTGGTCCGGGCCGTGGTGGCCGGCTGTACGGCCGAGCCTGCATTGAATGCCTGGTACCTGGGACGCGACGAAGGGAGGCGGCTGCACCGCAAGGTGGATATCGGCATCGCCATGGACACGCCGGACGGTTTGTTCGTTCCGGTGCTGCGCGACGTGGGCAACCGCGACCCGGACGACCTGCGTCAGGGACTGGAGCGCATGAAGGCCGACATCCGTGCGCGTTCGGTGCCGGCGGAGGAATTGCGCGGACAGACCATCACGCTGTCGAACTTCGGGATGTTCGGCGGACGCCACGCCGCGCTGGTGGTGGTGCCGCCGCAGGTGGCAATTCTGGGCGCGGGGCGTGTCTACGAAAGGGTCGTCCCGCGGGCGGGAAAGCCCGCAGTGCGGCGGGTCATTCCTCTTTCCCTGACCTTCGACCACCGGCCGATTATGGGCGGCGAAGCATCGCGATTCCTGTCCGCCGTAATCGCAGACCTGGAACGGACGGTCTAGTCGTGTCTGGCGGGACGAATTGACCAAGGGGATGCTGCCATGGAAAGCGTTTTTCAGTTCGCCGACGAATTCGGCCCCGCCAAGATCATTCACATCACCGAGCGATCCACAGGCCTGAAAGCCGTCCTGGTGGTCGATAACGTGGCGGCCGGACCGTCGATCGGCGGCGTGCGCATGGCGCCGGCAAGTCGGTCATCTTCGCCGATCCGCGCATGGATGCGGCGGACAAGGAAAGACTGATGCGCGCCTTTGCTTGCGCCGTCGGCGACGTCCGGGACTATATCGCCGGTCCGGACATGGGGACGGACGAAACCTGCATGGCCTGGGTCCGGAACGAGAACGGCCGTGCCGTTGGACTGCCGCCGGAGATCGGCGGCATTCCCCTGGACGAGATCGGGGCGACCGGTTTCGGCCTCAGCGTCGTCGCCGAAGTTGCCGCGCGATACTGTGACCTTGACCTCAAAGGCGCTCGGCTTGCGGTCCAGGGATTTGGCTCGGTCGGCCGACATGCGGCCCGGTTCCTGTCGCAGGCGGGCGCAATCCTGGTTGCCGTGGCCGATTCGAAGGGCACGCTTGTCGACCCCCACGGGCTGGATGTTGCGTCGCTGATCGCGGTGAAGCGCGCCGGCAAGAGCGTCATCGACCACTCCGCGGGCGAAAAACGCGGTCCGGATGAGATCGTTGGGGTTCCGTGCGACATCTGGATTCCGGCAGCGCGACCGGACGTGCTGACAAAGGACAATGTGGACCGGCTGAAGGCGCGTCTGGTGATCCAGGGCGCCAACATCCCGGTCACCGCAGAGGCCGAGGCGGCCTTGCACGCCCGCGGCGTGCTCTCGGTGCCTGACTTCATCGCCAATGCCGGCGGCGTCATCTGTGGTGCGGTCGAATTTGCCGGCGGAACGGAGAGTCTGGCCTTGGCCACCATCGAAGAAAAGGTTCGCCACAACGCCGAACAGGTGCTGTCCGAGGCGCGCGATTCTGGAATTCAGCCGCGCGCTGCCGCGGTCGCGATGGCGGAACGTCGCGTCCGCGCCGCAATGGCGTTGACGCGCTGGTCCTAAAAGACGCCGCTCTAGCGGTCCGCCGTCTTACCTCCCGCCAGGGTGATCACCGCGATGATGATCAGGCCGGTCAGGACCAGCCGCACGCCGGCGCCCAGCCCGTAGGTATTCAACATGGTCACCAGCAGGAACATGAACAGGGCCGCACCCCACAGGCCGGGCACGTTGGAATAACCGCCGGCCACCGACGTGCCGCCGATCACCACCACGGCGATCGAGGCCAGCAGAAACTCAGCGCCCATATTCAAGGCGGCGCCGCCTGAAAAGCCCGACAGCAGATAACCGCACAACCCGGCCAGGGTCGCGCACATCACATAGGTGGCGAACCGGATGAAACCCACATGCACGCCGGACAGCCGCGCCGCCCGCGGGTTCTGCCCGATGGCGATCACCGACCGGCCGTAGACGGTGCGGTGGAGCACCACGGTCATGACGACGGCGAACGCGATGATGCAGATCGCCAGGATCGGCACGCCCGAGATCCGCGCGGTGGTGAATTCGGCCAGCGCCGGCGGCGGCTTGATCTTGATTCCGCGGCCGTAGGCGATGGCGGCCGACTGGAACAGAAAACTGGAGGAAAGCGTGGCGATGATCGGGGGGATGCGCAGCAGGCGGATCAGGCCGTAATTGAAAACGCCGACCGCCGCCCCGCAGCCCAGCGCGATCAAGAGACCGGCCACGATCATGGAATCGTTCGTCGCCATGATCTTCATCGAGGCCGCGCCGGCAAAAGTCATGGTCGCCGGGATCGACAGGTCCACGTTGCCCGGGCCCAGCGTGATCACATACATCTGGCCGATCCCGACGATCACCGAGAAGGTGCCGAAGGCAAGCGCCGCCGTCAGCACCTCGCCGCCGCCCTGGCCGCGGGTAAAGGCGACGGTCGCCAGCCAGACGACGAAGGCGCCCAGATAGGCCCAGATCCAGGGCTGTGCCATGATGCGCCGGGCGATCGGCTGACCCGTTTGCATCAGCGCGCCTCCCCGCGGTTGATCAGGGCACGCAGCGCCAGCACCAGGATCAGGATGCCGCCCTGGGCGCCGATCTGCCAATCCGGCGGCAGCCGCAGAAAGGACAGGAAGGAGGCTGCCAGCGTCAGGGTCATGGCCCCGATCACCGCCCCGACCGGCGAGATCCGGCCGCCGACGAATTCGCCGCCGCCAAGGATGACGCCCGCGATCGACAGCAGGGTGTATCTGAGCGCGATGTTGGCGTCGGCCGACGTGGTCAGCCCGATCAGCGACAGCCCGGACAAGACGCCGAAGAAGCCGGCCAGCGAAAACATCGTGACCTTGGTCCGCAGCAGCGACCAGCCGGCGCGTGCGACCGAACGCGGGTTGCCGCCCGCCCCGCGCAGAACCGCGCCGTAAGCCGAGCGCATCAGTCCGACATGGACCAGCAAGGCGATGCCGATGGCCGCGTAGATCGTGAACGGCAGGCCCGGCGTCTTGAAGGTCATGATCGCCCTGATCCAATCCGGCGCCTTGCCGCCCGGCGTCGGCAGCACCAACAGGGCGAGGCCCAGCCAGACGAAAGACATGCCCAGCGTGACCACGATGGACGGCAGGTTGCGCAGATAGATCAGCGCCCCCAGGGCCGCATAGATCACGATGCACCCGGCAAGCGCGGCGACGCCCAGCAACGGCGTGTCATTCAGCCAGGTCGCGCCGATACAGGCGACCAGACCGACAAACGATCCGATCCCCAGATCCAGGTCGTTGACGGTGATCACGCACATCTGGGCCAGCGTCGCAAAGGCGATCGGCAGGGCCAGGTTCAACAAGAGGTTGAGACCGAGATAACTCATCGCCCGGGGCTGCAGATAGAAGATGGCGATCAGCAGCACGGTCAAAGACAGCGCCGGCAACAGGTTGCGCAGAACGCGCGGCGCGGTCAGCATCTGGATCATGCGTCGGATTCCGCGAAGGAGGAATGCAGCACCCGCTCCTCGGTCAGTTCGTCGCGCGCGAGGTCGGCAACGATCCGGCCGTCGCGGAACACGTAGACATGGTCGCAGTGGTCCAGTTCGTCCATTTCGGTCGTGTACCAGATGAAGGTGCGCCCCTTCGCAGCCTCCTCCCGGATCAGGCCGTAGACTTCTTGTTTAGTGCCGACATCAACGCCGCGCATGGGGTCGTCCATCAGCACGATGTCCGCCGTCGCACCCAGCGACCGCGCAAACAGCGCCTTCTGCTGGTTGCCGCCCGACAGCGACAGGATGTTGTTCTCCATATCGGGGGTGCGGATGCCGATGCGCTGCTTCCATGTTTCCGCAAGCTCTGTTTCGGCCTGCGGGTCGATCAAGGCATGCCGCAGCATGGTGCGGATCGAGCCGATGGAGATGTTCTTGGCGATCGACCACAGCGGGAAGATCCCGTCGTTCTGCCGGTCGCCGGCGACCAACGTCACCGGCCCCTCGACATTGACGCCGTCGCGCCTGCGGTTGCGGGCGTCGTAGATGCGGATCAGCATATCGGTCTGGCCATGGCCGCCAAGACCGGCAAGGCCGACGATCTCGCCGCGATGGGCGGTCAGGGACGGACCTTTGTCCCGGTCGGCCGGGCTGACCTCGACCCTGGGTTGGCCGGCGTCGCGTTTCGAGGTGAAGCCGACCCCCGCCGTGTCCTCCTCTTCGGCGACACTGCCCATGGCGGAGACCAGGCTGTCGCGGGTAAAGGCGGAGGCCGGCCGTGCATCGACGACCGTTCCGTCGCGCATCACGACGATCCGGTCCGCAGCGGAGAGGATTTCGCCCAACAGGTGCGAAATCAGAATGCAGGCGCCGCCGTCCTGGACGTAACGGCGCACGAAATCCAAAAGCTGCTTGGCCACGACCGCATCCAGGGACGAGGTAGGTTCGTCCAGGATCACCAGCTTCAATGGCGCTTCGGTCACGGAAAAGGCGCGCGCGATTTCCACCATCTGGCGCCGCGCGATCGACAGGTCGCCGACGATATCGCTGGCGCCGACACCGTGGCCGGGAAAGATCTCGTCCATCTTGCCGACGATCAGGTCGCCGGCCCGGCGGCGCCATCCGAACCCTTTCAGCGCTGGATGCATGACCCGCGCATTTTCCGCCACAGTCAGGTTGGGGCACAGCGACAGTTCCTGAAAGACGCAGCGGATGCCGTGCCGCTGCGCCGCGGCGACCGAGTAGCGGCCGGTCAGGTCTTCCCCGTCGACCGCGATCCGGCCCGTGTCGGGCGCCAGCGTTCCCGCCAAGACGTTCATCAATGTCGACTTGCCGGCCCCGTTGTGCCCGACGAGGCCCAGGCAACTGCCGGCATCGACCGCAAGATCGACGCCGCCCATCGACACAATGTGTGCGTTCACGTCAGGCATGAGCCTGAGAAGAATACACGACTGCTTCGTGGATTGGTCCCTCCGCGACGGTTACATCGCCGCGTTGATGACCGCCTGGGCGTCTTCCAGCGAGTATTCCACGTTGGCGACGCCGCCCGCCTCGGTATTGGCGAGGTTTTCTTCCAGGTTGTCCTGGTCGATCCGCAGGAACGGCACGGTCAGGTCCTTGGGAACGTCCTTTCCGTCCAGCACCTGCTGGGCCACCCAGAAGGCCAGGGTCGAGACGCCAGGCGCGATCGAAACCGACATGGTCTCGTAACCGTTGGCGTCCTTCTGTTCCTTCCACCAGGTCAGTTCGTCGTGGCGGTTACCCATGATGATCAACGGCATGGGCCGGCCGGCCGCCTTGAAAGCCTGGGCCGCGCCGTAGCCGTCGCCGCCCTGGGTCACGACCGCGTCGATGTCGCCAAGCGACGGCAAGACGCCCGCGACCGCTTTCTGGCTGACGTCCTGGGCCCAGTCGCCGTGGACCGAGGCGACCACCTCGAACTGGCTGTTCTCGGCCACGCCCTCGTGGATGCCTGCGCTGATCTCGTCGTCCACGAAGACGCCGGCCAGGCCGCGGATCTCCAGCAGCTTTCCGCCCTGGGGCATTCTATCCGCCAGATAGAGGACCTCGTCCTTGCCCATCTGCTTGAAGTCGACGGCGATGCGCCAGGCGCAAGGCTCCGTCACGATCCCGTCGAAGGAAACCACGACGATCCCGGCGTCGCAGGCTTCTTTGACCGCGCCATTCAGCGCGTCCGGCGACGCCGCGTTCAGAACGATTGCGTCATAGCCTTGCAGGATCATGTTCTGGATCTGGGCGGCCTGTTCGGTGACCTGGTTCTCCGCGGTGGTGAAGGGATCGGCTGCCGCCACCACGCCGTCGGCAACAGCTTGCTTCCCGACCTTGTCCCAGCTCTTCAGCATCGCCTGGCGCCAGGAGTTGCCGGCATAGTTGTTGGAAAGCGCAATCCGCTTGCCCGATGTATCGGCAGTGGCGAACTGCATCGGAACCGCAACCGCGGCCGCCAGGACGGTGGTGAGTAGGGCCTTTCTCATGGTTTCCTCCATGTTGCTCAGGGCGTTGTCGTTGCGGTGATACCGGTGGCGCAGCCGCGGAGCGCCGCCCTGACGGACGCTCCGAACAATGCTTGGATCAGTGCTGCGCCGCCGCCGTATTCCGGATCTGGCCCCGCGACTGGGGCCCCTCCTCGAAAACGCTCAGGATCACGTCGAACGAGATATCCAAGTGCCGCTGCAGCGTCTTTTGGCAAAGGTCGGCATCGCCCGTGCGCAGCGCATCGAGAATATCGGCATGTTCGCGGATTGCGCTGGGCGAGCGACCGGGCACGTTGGTGGTCATGTGGCGCAACCGGTCGAGCTCGGCTCTGGCCTGGCGGATGAGGGTCCACACTGCCGGAAAGCCGCTGGTTTCGACGATTGCCCTGTGGAATTCGTCGTCCGCGGCAATGACGTCACGGCTGGTGCCGCGTCGGTGCGCGCTGCGATGGTCCGCCAGGGCCTTCTCAAGGCGGGTCTCTGCGGCGGCATCGAGACGATCGGCGGCGATCCGGATGGTCGCGCCTTCCAGGCTGGATCGGATCAGGTGCCCTTCTTCCAGTTTCGCCTTGCTGAGCCCGGCAACGAAGGTGCCGACGTTCGGGATGATGTCGATCAAACCCTCGCTGGACAGGCGGCGGACCGCCTCGCGGATCGGCGTGCGGGAAACGCCAAGCTGTTCGACCAGGGCGCGTTCGTTGATCGGCGCGCCCGGATCCAGATCGACCATCACGATCTGATCGCGCAGGAACGCGTAGGCCTGGTCGGCGATGTTGCGCTGTCGGTCGAACTGCAAGCTCGTGTCCGGGCCGTATGCGGCCTGTCCTCCCCTTTTTTTGAGAGGATAACGTATACACAGGCATTTTGAAATACCAGAATACCAGAGTACCAGTGACCGGAACGCACCGGCGCGAACCCAACCGGCCGCCCGATGGTTGCGCAATGCGGTCGAGCTCAGGCTGCGCCGGAGCTTTCCGTTTCTTCAGGTCCCGGCAGTTCGGCGGCCAGACTGACCGCCGCGGTTGCCCTGTCGAACAGGCGAAAACAGCGGTCGGGCTGCAGTTCGCCCTGATCGAAGCGGTAGTCCCTGAATTGCCGCAGATGCCCGACCGCGCCGCAACCGGGGACCTCGCAGGCCTGCTTGGCTGCCGGGCATTTCCGAAACTGGCACAGGCTGCCCACATAGCGGTCGGTGCCGTGTTCCAGCAAGTTGATGGCCATCTCGTCCATAACCACCTGGTGCCCTTGATCGGGATTTCTGGCCAAGGCCCTGATGATTGCCATGCGCATGGACGCGAGTTGCTTGAAGCTGTCCAGCCAGACCGCGAGGTCGATAGCCGTGCTTTCGTGCCAAAGGGCGACCCCGTTGCGGCTGTAAGGGCTGAACCGGGGGACCTCTTTCCACAACGGCACGGCGACCGCGCCGAACACGGCGACCGCCTGGACCTCCTTGAACGGGATCAGCGCCCTCGCGGCTTTGTCGGCGGCGCGTCGGAACGCTTGCTGGCGTTCGATCATGCGCCGGTTGCTTTTCGCGATCCCGTCAGGCGTCAGGTTCCGCGCCTCGCGGCGTCCGTCCTCTTCGTGCAAGTCGAACCCGTCGTCGATCCCGGACATCGCCGTGCCGCCTGCCGCCATTCTTTGTTGACCGACAGAGTAGCACATTCACGGACGGGTCGGGTCCTGGCGCATTGGAGGTAAGGCTCTTACCTTTGCGCGCCGTCAGTCCCGTCCGATGCCGGCGAGATGGTCCAGCGCCGCCTGGACGCCGCCGGTTTGGTACGGAACGCCGGCGCGGGCCAGTCCCATTTCCACCCCGGCCAGCGTCCCGGCCAGCATCAAATCGTTGAAATCGCCCAGATGGCCGATCCGGAACACCCGGCCGGCGACCTTGGACAGGCCATTGCCCAAGGACATGTCGAAAGCATCCAGCACGGTCTTGCGGAACGCGTCGGCATCGTGACCTTCGGGCATCAAGACCGCGGTCAGGGAGTTCGAATAATGGCTGGGATTGGCACACAGCAGTTCCAGCCCCCAGGCGCGAACGGCCCGCCGGGTCGCCTCGCCGTGGCGCGCATGGCGTGCGAAAACGGCGTCCAGACCCTGCTCCTCCAGCATGGTCAGTGCTTCGGCCAGCCCGTAAAGCAGATTGGTGGCCGGCGTGTAGGGAAAGACGCCGTTGGCGTTGGGGCCGCGCATGGCTTCCCAGGACCAGTAGGACCGGGCGAGGCCGGCGCGCTCGCCGGCGGCGCGGGCCCTGGCGCTGACCGCGTTGAAGGACAGGCCGGGCGGCAGCATCAGCCCCTTTTGCGATCCGCCCACGGTGACGTCGACGCCCCAGTCGTCGTGGCGGTAGTCGATGGAGCCCAGCGACGAAATGGTGTCCACCATCAACAGCGCAGGATGGCCGACCCGGTCGATGACGGTGCGGACGGCGGCGATGTCCGAGACGGATCCGGTGGATGTCTCGTTGTGAACGACGCAAACCGCCTTGATGGCGCGCTCCGTGTCCTGTTCCAGGCGCGCGCCGATGGCGTCCGCATCGGCGCCGCCGCGCCAGTCGCCGGCAATGAATTCGGGTTGAAGGCCCAGCCGTTCGGCCAGTTCCTTCCACAGGGTCGCGAAATGGCCGGTCTCGAACATCAGCACCCGGTCGGCCGGCGACAGAGTGTTCACCAGGGCAGCTTCCCAGGCGCCGGTGCCGGAGGACGGGAAGATGAACACCTCCGCGTCGGTCTTGAACACGCCCTTCATGCCGGACAGCACCCGCCGCCCAAGTTCGGCGAAAGCGGGCCCGCGGTGATCGATGGTCGACATGTCCATGGCGCGCAGGATCCGGTCCGGCACGTTCGTTGGACCCGGGATCTGAAGAAAATGCCTGCCGGATCGCGCCATCGCCGACCTCTCCCCTGATTGCCTGTCCGACACCGCTTGCATGGCGCCCGGATTTCGAATAATGAATTTTGAATTCAAAATGCAGTCAAGGAAAAAGTGATGGCGGCATCGGGCTTGGGCCCGCTGGCCCGGCGTCTGAGGGCAGCAATTCGGGGCGAGGTTCTGTTCGATCGCTTCAGCCGTGGGCGTTATGCGACCGATGCCTCGATCTATCAGATGATGCCCTTGGGCGTCGTCGTGCCCCGTGACTGGGCCGACGTGGCGGCCACACTGGAAATCGCGCGGGACGCCGGCGTCCCGGTCCTGCCGCGCGGCGGCGGCACCTCTCAATGCGGCCAGACCGTGAACGAAGCGCTGGTTCTCGACCTGTCGAAGCATCTGGACCGCCTGGTCGACCTGAACGTCGAAGAACGCACCGCGGTCGTCCAGCCGGGCCTGGTGCTGGACCAATTGAACGCGGCCCTGAAACCTCATGGGCTGTGGTTTCCGGTCGACGTGTCGACCAGCTCGCGCGCGACGCTTGGCGGTATGGCGGGCAACAACTCATGCGGTTCCCGCTCGATCCGCTACGGCACCATGCGCGACAATGTGGAGGCCATCGACGCGCTGCTGGCCGACGGGACCGCGGCCCGGTTCGGTCCCGTTTCCCGCAACCTGGACGGCGTGAACGAACCGTCGCAGGTGCATTCCCTGTTCCGGGACCTTCTGGATCTCGGCGCCCGGGAGGCGGACGAGATCCGCGCGCGCTTCCCGGATTTGATGCGTCGGGTCGGCGGCTACAATATCGATGCCCTGGTTCCGAACGGTTCGACGAACAATCTGGCGCATCTGCTGGTCGGCTCGGAGGGGTCGCTGGCGCTGACCCGCGAGTTGACGCTGCGTCTGTCGCCCCTGCCGGCCAACAAGGTTCTGGGCGTCTGCCACTTTCCGTCGTTCGCGGCGTCGATGGAGGCCGCACAGCATATCGTGCCGCTGGACCCGACCGCGGTGGAACTGGTCGACCGGACGATGATCGATCTGGCGCGCGCGAACCCGGTCTTCCGCCCCGTGCTGGATCGGGCCGTCAAGGGCGCGCCCGAGGCGCTGCTGCTGGTGGAGTTCGCCGAGGACGACCCGTCGGAGAACGAACGCCGTCTCGCGGCGCTGGGCGAGGTGATGGCCGAGCGCGGCTTTCGCTGGGGCGACCCCGGCAAGCGGGACGGCGGCGTGGTCGAGGCCCGGGACCCGGGTTTCCAGAAGGAAATCTGGGAAATGCGCAAGCAGGGCCTCAACATCATGATGTCGATGAAGTCCGACGGCAAACCGGTTTCCTTCGTCGAGGATTGCGCCGTCCGGCTGGAGGACCTGGCCGAGTACACCGCGCGCCTGACCGAGATCTTCCGCAAGCATGGCACCGACGGCACCTGGTACGCCCATGCGTCGGTGGGCACGTTGCATGTGCGGCCGGTGCTGAACCTGAAGCTGGACGCCGACGTGCGCGCCATGCGGGCCATTGCCGAGGAATGTTTCGAGATGGTGCGCGGCTACAAGGGCAGCCACTCCGGCGAGCACGGCGACGGCATCGTCCGCTCTGAGTTTCACGAACCCATGTTCGGCCGGCGCATGGTCGAGAGTTTCGAACAGGTGAAGGACCGCCTGGATCTCGCGGGCCTTCTCAACCCCGGCAAGATCGTCCGTCCGCCGAAGATGGACGACCGCCGGCTGTTCCGCTACGGCCCCGACTACGCCGTTCCGGAATTCGAAACGGCGCTGGACTGGTCGGACTATGTCGGCGCTGGCGGCGGTTTCCAGGGTGCGGTGGAGATGTGCAACAATAACGGCGCCTGCAGAAAGCTGGGCGACGGCGTGATGTGCCCGTCCTACCGGGTCACCCGAAACGAACGCGATCTGGTTCGCGGGCGGGCCAACAGTCTGCGGCTGGCGATCTCTGGCCAGTTGGGGCCGGACGCCTTTGCGTCGGACGCCATGGCGGACACGATGAAGCTGTGCGTCGGCTGTAAGGGGTGCCGGCGCGAATGTCCCACCGGCGTCGACATGGCGAAAATGAAGATCGAAGTCCAGGCTGCGCGTGTGAAGCGGCACGGCCTTGGACTTCACGAGCGGCTGATCGCCTATCTCCCGCGTTATGCGCCGATTGCGGCCTCGATGCCGGCGCTTGCGAACCTGCGCGAGACGGTGCCCGGCGCACCGAGGCTGCTGGAGATGCTGGCAGGCTTCAGCGCCCGACGCCCGCTGCCGCAGTGGCGGCGCGACTGGTTTCGCGACCGAACGCCGGCGCGCGCCGCCGAGGGCGCCGTCCGACCCGTGGTTTTGTTTGCCGATACCTTCAACCGCTATTTCGAGCCGGAGAACCTGCGCGACGCCACCGATGTCCTGACCGCGGCGGGGTACACGGTCTTCCATCCGCCCGCGTCCCAGGGCCGGCGGCCACTGTGCTGTGGCCGGACCTTCCTGGCCGCCGGTTTGGTGGAGGAGGCGCGGCAAGAGGCGCGGCGCATGCTCGACGCCCTTGGCCCTTTCGTGACCCGCGGCATCCCGATCATCGGCCTGGAACCGTCATGCCTGTTCACCTTGCGCGACGAGTTTCCGTCCATGCTGCCCGGAACTGCGACCGAGGTCCTGGCTGCGAGGGCCGTCTCGTTCGAAGAGTTCCTTGCAGACGAGGCCGAGAAGGGGCGCCTGGATCTGAAGCTGAAGGCGCTGAAATCCTCGGAAGCCTACCTGCACGGCCATTGCCACCAGAAGGCGTTCAATGTGATGGGGCCGGTCCAGCAGGTTCTGCAGCTGGTTCCGGCGCTTGGGGTGACGCCAGTTGCGTCATCCTGCTGCGGCATGGCGGGCGCATTCGGCTATCACAAGGACACCGTCGAGGTTTCGCGGGCGATGGCAGAAATCTCGCTTCTGCCTGCGGTGCGCAACGCGCCGGAAGACGCCCTGATCGTGGCCGACGGCACATCGTGCCGCGCGCAGATCGGCGACGGCGCCGGCCGGACGGCGGTGCATGTCGCCCGGGTCCTGCGCCAGGCGCTGGATGCATCGTGAGAGGATAAAGGGCATGAGTCTGGCGGAACGTGACGAAGAGCAGATCCCGCGTCGCTCGCTGCACGACGAACTGGTGGACCGGGTCCGGCGGCTGATCACCGCAGGCGACCTGGTGCCCGGGAACAAGGTTCCGGAGAAGGAGCTGTGCGCCCGGTTCGGCGTATCGCGGACGCCCCTGCGCGAAGCCCTGAAGGTGCTGGCGTCCGAGGGCCTGGTGACCCTGATGCCGAATCGGGGGGCGACGGTCGCGAAGCTGACGCTTGCCGATTTGGAAGAGGCTTTCCCGGTGATGGGCGTTCTGGAGGCTCTGTCGGGCGAGCTCGCCTGTCGCAACATCACCGACCGGGAGATCCAGGAGATCGGCCGGCTGCACGCCAAGATGGTGCGCCATTACGAACGCGAGCAGCTCGGCCCCTATTTCGCCCTCAACCAGGAAATCCACGAACGCATCATGGATGCGGCCGGCAATACCCTCTTGTCCCAGGCCCATCGCGGACTTTCGGGCCGGATCCGCAGGGCGCGCTACATGGCGAATATGTCGCGGGAACGCTGGACCAAGGCCGTCGAGGAACATGAGGCTATCCTGGAGGCGCTCCAGGCCCGCAAAGGCGAGCGGCTGGGCCGGCTGTTGAAGCAGCATCTGCGCAACAAGTTCGAGACCGTCCGCGAGGCCCTGAGCGCGGGCTAAGGAAGAGCCCTTGCTGCCGGCGGGGAGTCGGCCCATTTCCACAATATGAAAGGGGGCCTTTTCCGCCTGGAACCCGCGAACGTCGTCGCCTATGTTGCGCGCGGCCTGCGTCCGGGCCGCGGGGTGCGCACAACAATGGAGAATTTGTATGACCGTTCGGATCGACGAGTCGGGCCTTCAGGTCGACAAGGTCCTGCACGATTTCATCCGGGACGAGGCGCTGCCCGGCACCGGGGTTGAGGCCGATGCGTTCTGGTCCGGTTTCGCGGCCATCGTGAACGACCTGGCGCCCCAGAACCGCGCCTTGCTGGCCCGGCGCGACGAGCTGCAGGAAAAGATCGACGCCTGGCACGTGGCACACAAGGGCCAGGCCATCGATCCCGACGCGTACCAGGCATTCCTGACCGAGATCGGCTATCTGCTTCCGGAAGGCCCGGACTTCGCCGTTTCGACCGCGAATGTGGACCCGGAGATTTCCACCATCGCCGGCCCCCAGCTTGTGGTGCCCGTGATGAACGCGCGCTATGCGCTCAATGCGGCGAACGCGCGCTGGGGCAGCCTTTACGATGCTTTGTACGGCACCGACGCCATTGCCGAGGATGACGGCGCCGAGCGGACCGGCGGCTATAACCCGGCGCGCGGGGCCAAGGTTATCGACGCCGCACGGACATTCCTGGACACCGCTGCGCCGCTGGCCACCGGGTCGCACCGCAACGCGACCGGCTACGCGGTAACCGACGGCGCGCTGATGGTCACTTTGCAAAGCGGAACGACGACGGGGCTGGCGGCGCCCGCCCAGTTCGCAGGCTATCGCGGCGAACCGGACGCGCCGTCGGCCGTCTTGCTTGCCAATCACGGTCTGCATGTGGAGATCCGCATCGACCGGGATCACCTGATCGGCAAGGACGATCCGGCCGGCGTCGCCGACGTGATCCTGGAGTCGGCCGTGACGACGATCCAGGACTGCGAGGACTCCGTAGCCGCAGTCGATGCCGAGGACAAGGTCGAGGTCTATCGCAACTGGCTGGGCCTGATGAAAGGCGACCTCAGCGCCCAGGTCGAAAAGCCCGGCGGAACGATCGAACGGCGCCTCAATCCCGACCGCGACTACACGGCGCCGGACGGCGGCAGCCTGACCCTGCCCGGGCGCAGCCTGATGCTGGTCCGCAACGTGGGTCATTTGATGTCGACCGGCGCCGTGCTGGACGCGGAAGACCGGGAGATCCCCGAAGGCCTGCTGGACGGCATGGTCACCAGCCTGATTGCGATCCACGATCTGAAGGGCACGAGGCCGCTGCGCAACAGCCGGACCGGGTCGGTCTATATCGTGAAGCCGAAGATGCACGGACCCGAAGAGGTGGCTTTTACCGACACGCTTTTCGCGCGGGTGGAAGACGTTCTGGGCCTCGACCGTTTCACGCTGAAGATCGGCATCATGGACGAGGAGCGCCGCACCACCGTCAACCTGAGGGAATGCATCCGTGCAGCCAAGGACCGGGTGGTCTTCATCAATACCGGTTTCCTGGACCGCACCGGCGACGAGATGCATACCTCGATGGAAGCGGGACCGATGATCCGCAAGGGCGATATGAAAGGCGCCGCCTGGATCCAGGCCTACGAGGATTGGAACGTGGATGTGGGTCTGGAAAGCGGGCTGAATGGCAAGGCGCAGATCGGCAAGGGGATGTGGGCGATGCCCGACCTGATGGCCGACATGCTGCGGGTCAAGATCGGCCACCCGGAGGCCGGCGCCAACACCGCCTGGGTGCCGTCGCCGACCGCGGCTACCCTGCACGCGACCCATTATCACGAGGTCGACGTGGCCGACAGGCAGGAGGAACTGAAGAACCGCGGCCGGGCGAGCCTGTACGACATCCTGTCGATCCCGCTGGCCGAGCGCCCCAACTGGACGCCGGAGGCGATCCAGCAGGAACTGGACAACAACGCCCAGGGGATCCTCGGTTACGTGGTGCGCTGGATCGACCAGGGCGTTGGCTGTTCGAAGGTGCCGGACATCAACGACATCGGACTGATGGAAGACCGCGCGACCCTGCGCATTTCCAGCCAGCACATCGCAAACTGGCTGCATCACGGGATCTGCGCCGACGCGCAGGTGCGCGAGACCATGCAGCGCATGGCCGCCGTCGTCGACCAGCAGAACGCCGGCGACCCGGCCTACCGGCCGATGGCGCCCAATTTCGACGACAGCGTCGCCTACCAGGCGGCTTGCGACCTGGTGTTCAAGGGCCGGGAACAGCCGAACGGCTACACCGAGCCGATCCTGCACGCCCGGCGCATCGAGGCGAAGGAGAAGTTCGGGTCGTAGGGCCCGAAGACCGGAACCCCCTCACCCCAACCCCTCTCCCCGCCGGGGAGAGGGGCTTTTGGTCCCTTCTCCCCCGGG